>Ga0210036_1001131_pt1 | contig 30271 bp, 17 predicted proteins | sample CryGeymeta201515_FD_185469 | JGI IMG/M metagenome (GOLD analysis project Ga0210036, IMG submission 185469) | Groundwater microbial communities from Crystal Geyser aquifers in Utah, USA - Crystal Geyser metaG 2015-15 (SPAdes) (version 2) | ecosystem: Environmental > Aquatic > Deep subsurface >...
ACTGATTGCACTGTAGGTGTACCATCAATTGGTGTTGGACTCGCCCAATGGAAGAGACGTATTGTCGTGAAAACTAAGAAACAAGTGTTGATCGATCGCCTGGGTAAAGGCTGCAAACCTGAAGTTGGGGATATACTTATGGGGATCAATCATGAAGTTGTGCCACTACTCGGAGCAAACTTTACTTTCCAAAAAATTTTGGCGCATTTGAAAAGACGTCTTGAGAGCCCAGAAGCGACTAAAATTTGGTTTGCCGAGGACGAGGAATTTCGGGCTTACTGGAAAAATTATGCCCTCGAGGAAATATCAGCCAAACCTTCTGCAGCATTAGGTGGACCTGCCCCAGCTAAGAAACGCCCTATCGGTAAAGTTGACGGCGTGATCGAACTAGACTAATTGCTTACTTGAGCAAACACATTCCTGGTATGTCTTTGTTTTACTTTCTATTGCCTTAACTATGAAGGGTTGGATTGTATCGAGTCGTTGGTTCTCTTTATTGCTTAAAGGTTTTTGGCAAAGGCCGTTAGGTCCTCGATTTGTTTGACTACAGAGCTTCTAGCTGTGCCACCTATTGAACACTTTCGTTCCACACTGACTTCATAATCCCAAACTTTCATGACATCGGCTTCGAAGCGGGCATCAATATTTTGCAACTGCTCCAATGTCAAGCTGTCGATGCTCACATTTTTCTCCTCTGAGAGTCGAACGCAAGCGCCACTGATGATTAATGCGAAAAATAGAATAAATGAGGGAACCTCGCCATACTGAATCGAGGGCACAGACAATTATCAAATAGTTCGAACGTACCTAATGTGATGTGTTTCACGGAAAGGAACACCCTTACGGACCAAATAATCGGCCAAGTCAGTGGCCAACATTTCGGGGCACAAAGCTTTCATGAGCATGTCAGGATTTGGTTTCATGGTGACAATGACACCAGTAGTAATGGCGAGACAATCCTTGACGGTGTCAACAGCTTCAAAGAGAGGCACCTTATCCTCCTGCAGATCTTTGTTGTATGCACGGGGTAGCCCCTTCAAAGATGAATTAAAGTAGATAAATTTGTCAAAAATACCTTGAAAATTCTAATATAACGCAATAACATTGGAAACATAGAACATACCTTCAAAGTGGCAGTGAATCCTACGGCGCGTCCTAAGGCAATTCCAGCCTTTCCACGGAGCAATTCCAGAGCATCAGGGTTCTTTTTTTGGGGCATGAGGGATGAACCAGTGGCGTAGGCATCATCGATATCCACACCCTTCAACAAGTTGGTAATGATGACGTCTTCTGCAAATTGGCTAATGTGTGTCAATAACAGGGTAGACCACATGAGAAATTCAACCACAAAATCACGATCACAAACCGAATCAAGCGAATTGGGGGTGACACCGTCAAACCCGAGTTCCTTGGCTAGAAATTCACGATCCACGCCGAACGCGTTTCCTGCCAAAGCACCCGATCCGAGAGGACATTGATTGGCGCGGGGAATCATCTCCTGAAGACGCTGAGCATCGCGCATAATTGGCATCAAATGACTGAGCAACCAATGAGAGAAGCGAATAGGCTGGGCGGGCTGCAAATGAGTGTATCCAGCCATGAGAATGTCTTGGTGCTTTTTGGCATACTCAGCACCAGCCTCCAAAAGTATGGCGACATCTTTCAGAATGTCTCGCTCTGCCTCGACCGTCCACAGACGAGTATCGGTGGCGACTTGGTCATTACGAGAACGTCCTGTGTGAAGCTTTCCGCCAATGGGTCCAATTATTTCGGTCAATCGACGTTCGTTAGCGGTGTGGATATCTTCGTCGCCTGCTTTAATTTGAAAAATTCCGTTGGCCCATTCCTCGCTGACTTTTCCGAGTCCTTCCACTAAGGCATTCTTTTCTTCGTCGGTAATAATTCCCACCTTGTGGATTGCCTTTGCGTAAGCAATCGATCCACGAATGTCTTGGTCCCACATGCGCTTATCGAATCCGATACTCTCGTTGAATTTTTCCATGATGGGATCGGTACCGCCTTTGAAACGGCCTCCGGCTCCGAACAGACCGCCGCGGGCTCCCGTTGCTGCAAGATAAAGAAGCATTCATTCAAAAGAGGATGAGCGAGAACACCTTTCTTTCGCAGCTTTCACAAATTCTCTCGAACGTACCTTCTGACATGCTGCTTGAAACTAAATTGAAAATATATACTCGAGTATAAATTAATAAATTAATGAAGACATGAAGAAATACTAAATTCTGATATTTTGTCGGAAGATAAAAAATCTATTCCGAGTACCAGGTAGGCTACTCGAATACGTAGTCTAGAAGATGGGTCCACAAGCAATTCTTTTGTCGCTTTGCACCTGCAGTAAACACTACTTTGGATGATGCACTTGCACAACGGAAATCTGCTATGAAATCGAGTACGGTAGTACGGTAGACTACTACTGCCTAGCTAGAGTCTAGATAGCTACTAGCTACTAGAGTACTTCAGTACTACTACTACTACTACTAGAAGTAGTAGATGTGTTGCAAGCTTCTCAGATGCGTGGACGGTATCTTTGAAATGATTGAGTCCAGTCACGAACATCGAGGATGTTGTGGTCATGAGCGTGACTGATCCGAGTATCTTGAGCGAGTAGGTCGATGACCGCTTTTCGTCATGAGAAAGACCTTGCCAAGATTGAAGATCATAACTAAATTTAAAATTTTATTTCTGAGGTACTCTATTATTTATTATTTTTGCAATAGACTATCACAAAACCAGAATAATCTGAATAAATTCTCGTACTAGAGGTTCCGTGAAGCTACACACCAGATACCCAACAATTGGGCATCATATCCAAGATTTTATCATGCTCAAAGTTCGCTTTCCCTTGACAGCAGCTCTGCTTGTGGTATCCCAATCCTTACACTTCACCCTTGCAAATATTTGCAACGACAAATATGATGAAGTCAAAGCACCCCTGGCTGAACTGTCCTGCAAACCCTTTCCAGGTGATCCAACTATCCACGGTCTGGTCTATGGATGCACTACCGCCAATCAAGATGAAGAAGCCCCCAGCAATGTTGTATCGAAATCCTTCACGGAGATTTGCCAAGGCGAGGCAAGTGACGGTGCCCAGTTCACATGTTACCGATTCGCCAATGACACCGATTTTTCTGAATTCATAACGGCCGCGGCTGCCATTGCCGACACACCCTGCGCTGTAGGTGAGTTGGAATCGCCCATCTTTCAATACCAGGAAACTACAGCAGACTATGATTTCGGTGGAGAGAGCGGGGGCCAAGAGACCACGGGACAAGCAAGCGTTGACTTTCAACAAGAGTTGACGGCGGGAGCCTTTTATGTTGTAACAACTAGAGAAGGAGAGCCATTACAAACCAATTCTCCTGATGCCAGTGCAGCTGAAACAGATGCGCCGATCAGCAGTGGTAATGAGACAGACGCTCCTGGCGCTGAAGTTGGAGCTCCTAGTGACGAAACCACGAGCACTGAAACCGACGAAACTACGAGCACTGGAGCCAATGAAACTACGAGCACTGGAACCGACGAGCCGAGCAGTTCTGCCTTTGGAATCAGCCTGCATCATGCTTACGCTGGTCAAACTCTCGTGGTTGTGACATGCTTGCTGGGATCTTGTTTTCAAATGCCTTGGTAGGAAAATGACACTCACGAGAGATACCTTTTGTTGCCATAATTATTGCTATGCAGTGGGGCGAAATACGATTAATAACATAACTTTTATCAATACTTGCAATGCACACAGTGCGTCAAAAAAGGAGCGAGGACATGGTAACTGACCCCCAGAAAAAAGGCACTAAAAACATTCTTTTTCTCAGCCTATACGATCACTAGGTTTGCTAGACCAGCGACTGAAGCAGCGCTTTCTTACTGGCACTGTCTGCTTGGTCGTCCACAGGTTTATTCTGTCTTCTGATTCTCCTAGGCTTATTGTTGTCTTGTACTCCCAAATCTTCACCCCGTTTTCGCTTTCGTTCTTCGATTTTATCGAGTTTCTTTCCAGTTTCCACCAATTCGACGTAAGAAGCATTCTCGCGACGTGCCTGCATCATTTCGACACGCAATTTCTGCTCCTGGACACGTCGTTCATAGGCTACCTTTTCTGTCAAATGTGACCACTTGAACTTTGGGAGGTATTTCAGATTCCACAAATCACCATAGTGAGATGATCGTTTGTAATTAGTTATTTGGGTATTGTTGAGACTTGCAGCCACATGCTTCGCCACCGACTTTTTTGCGAATTCTACCCATCCTTCCGTGTATCGTTTAGATCCTGAGCCACCCTGTTTCTTGCGTCGCTGTCGGGCCGCCTTATCCTCCTGCATGAGGTAAACACGGGTGACTTCTCCAAATTCCTGCATGAGGTTTTTGATTTTGGTCGGTGTCATTCTGGGTGGAACCCTTGCAACATAGATGACTCCTCGCTTTTTCAGCTTAATATTAAAGTTTTCTGTCTGGGCCAAGAATGCGTCGTTGAAGACAGATGTGAACTTTTTCTTCTTCTTCTTCTGTTTGGGATCGCTGGCTTCGTTGTCGGAGGCTGAGTCTTGTTGTTCCTTCGAAGCAGCTCGTTCCTTATAATCCTCTGCATCCTGCTGATCTTCATCGCTGTTCTGCATCATATTTTCCGTGCTAATAGAGTCACTATTGACGCTCAATTTGGATTTCTTGCCCATTGTTTCCGTACCGGCTTGTTTACTATTGAGTAATTATGAAAGGTGATTACTCCTACTAGTAAGTATTATCACCTACGCATGTCGAAACACATCGTGAGGATTATTACTAGTCTAGTCTACTCGTCTACCGTAGTATTCGGTAGACCTACTTCGATTTTTTTACGATTTTTTACCACGGGCAAGATCAGTGGTTGAGAATTAAAGAATCAGAGGAGCACTGCGCGTATGTGTGCGTCCCAATTCCATCTCTTGCTGGTAAAAATTACCGTACTCGTGTGTACGTACCGTGTAAAAGGCAATCATAAAATCTGTGATCACATGAGTCTATCAATTCATCCCAATGTCCCGTGAGGAAAAGACCAAATTTCAATATCCATAACGGCAAAGCGCTGTTCATTGCCTGTTAGTGGATATTCGTTGCCATAGGTTTCATTTGGAGCCGTCGTTCCCCTAGAAAAGTTATCTTCAATGCAAAGTCCGAACGCGGTCGATCTTTTTTGGTCACTTTCACCGCCCCCAAAGGCCACTCGACTTTTGTGAATGTCAAAGAGTTGTATAAATCGATTTCTGCCTGTCCATTTGAACACTTGAAGTTGTTGTGACTTGTCATGACTGACGGCCAATTTTAATTCTTTCGCCGTGTTCATAGATTCTTCCGCGGCCGCTGATACTGGTGTTCGGTCCTTTTTCGTATTGAATTCTTCAAAGGTAAACAAGCATGCCTGAGTGCTTCCATAAAATCCCGAACCTGTTGAAATGGAGTAGTTCTCGCGTGCCGACGAATCCCAGAGGCTATCCGCGAAAGCTCCAAAAATCTTTCCTTTTGTCGTCTTTACCACTAACAGTGTTTGCTTTTCGTTCTTTGTGGCATTCAAAAATGTTCCAAAATCATCGCCATCTCGCGACAAACGATAGCATTGCTGCCAACATCGAAGCGCCACCATGGGTGGTAATGCTTTCTTGGCCAATTGCTGCATCATCGGCATGGTGAGCAAATATTTATCTTTTTCTGTAGATTCGCTACTATTCTTTCCGATTATTATTCGAACAGTGGGCATATAGTCATCCCCGTCTTCATTATCTTCATCCATATGGGTATCAGTTTCATTACCGTCGCCGTCCTTTACTGAAACTATTGGAGGCGTCTTGGTTATTATTCTCGCCAACTTTGCAATGAATCTCGTAAGCCCGTATAGAGCTACGATCAATAGCAGATTGGACACCAACACAACGCTTCGACACGTCCAAACAACGGTAGAAGACTTATTCACACATGGATAAGGAATCCCTACGGGAACCGAAACATTCAAATAGGCACACAGTGGTTCCCAGCCACTTCCCAACTCCAATTCAAATAATCGATCGCTTGGAACCGTTTGCCGCACATGCTCAATATGATGCGTGTAAGATCGCTGAGCCAAAACAGCACGTTGCTTCAAAGGATGTTGGTCAGCAAAGTACGATGCGTCGAACGAATTGCCCCCAAGACGGTGAATCCATGCCAAAAGCCACCGATTATAGTCATCTATCTTGGATACTCGTGGCAGCCAAGCTGCGTAACGTGGCAATAGGGACATGGAATTTATCAAAGTCGACCAGCTCTGAAACCAATCCTCTGGGGAATTGTGGCGAGTCAAAATGAAATGAGCATCTGGAAACGTGTCCAGTACCTTTTGAAAACAAACAGAGAACATCATTCCCGTAGCAGCTGTGTACCCCTGAAGAAATTGTTCCAGATCCAAAGGACAGAGATCCAAGGGGGGTCGACCGTTTGAGAAAAGGCTGGAATGCCACAGACCCAAAAGTGTAGGACGCTCGAGCAGCATCATTGTTTTTGTGTGAAACGTTTTGTAACCAAGAATGTCCAGTGCTTTCTGCAAAGACTCAGTCCCTGTGCGGCCATATCCCACTGCTAACAACCGTATGCTGCTAGACGAAGTTGATGTCGTCATTGTATGGTAGAGTGCAGTACTAAAAACACAAAAAATAATATGAAAGTGTAACCCATGTTATGTTGCATAGATTTTTGGATTTTGGACGGATTTGACTCAAAACGAAATGCCCAGGTGGTTAATCCTTAAAAGATACTGCTGCAATACTCCTACTACCGACGTTTTTGACTATGACCAAAAAAATCGCTTCTTGGCACCTTCCAGAATTTGTTGCTCTGCGACTCTCATACGAACTCTTGAAATTCTGTGGGAGAAGCCGATTGTCACCAAGAAGATATATCAGACATTTATTATTATTTCAAAGAATCCATTGGCACAATTTCAGCTTTCAACAGCTACTTTAACTTTTTTGTAAAGACGCCAAGGATCTTTTCAGCATGAGAGACCCGCCACCGGGCCTACCGTCTGCTCTGGTAGGATCAGCGGCCCATCAGTATCCTCCTCCTCGCCATCTTCTTGTCGGAGGGATTCACCACAATCCGATGCGGGGAAACACCAACCAATACGGATTCAAGCCAACCAAGACGTTGACGGATACGATTCGTGCCAGAGATTGGGAGGCCGCACGTGCACGAGTTATCACTCATCCTTGGGATGCTTGCTACCGAGCCAAGGAAATGCGAAACAATGCCACGCCCCTGCACCTGGCTTGTCTATACCGGGCACCCTACAATTTGGTAGAATGGATTCTCGATGCCGATCCTCGAGCCCTCTATAGTCAAGATTCCGAAGGATGGACGCCCCTGCATGTGATTCTCTTGTACGGTAATGACGATAAAACGGCCATCTTGTTAATTCGTCGAGGAGGATCGAAATTGGTCTCTATTCAGAGTCAAATTGTCGGGGCTCCCATTCATTTAGCCTGTCGACACGGTTGTTCGTTGGCTGTCATTCGAGAATTACTCAAGGCCAATCCGGCCATGGCAACCAAAGCCAACGAATATTCCACAAAACCGGCAAGGATTCTCTGGCACCAGTACGCTCGCAACCCCGACAATCAACCCGTTTTGGATGGATTGTCGACTACGAGATCTATCACCACCGAAGAACTGGACGAAAATACTCGTGGGCTGATTGATCGCTTGGTCTTGCTTTTACGAGCTGCCAAACGAAAGCATCATCATCAACATTTCGGGCAGGACCAGGAAGGGGATGATGCCGTCATTATCCACGATTTTGTGGTATCCACCGAAGAAACTGTTGGTGATTTGAGCCATTTGGTGGCGATTGTCGTGCGGGCATTTCCCGATAAGTTATGGTCAACGGATGCGTCGGGAAATCTTCCTTTGCACAAGGCGGCTTCTACCGCACGGTCATGCTCTGCTACAGGAACGTCCTCGGCAAATCCCTGGTCGAGACGTATCAACTCGCTGCCTTCCCTCGTTGATGCGGCTGGTAGGTACAGTCACAACTCTGGTCATCACGGCGTAGATCCCTTGGAGGTTCTCATTCAGAGTTATCCATTAGCTGCCAGCATTCCAAATCATCAAGGACTCTTGCCTCTGCACATTGCACTGACGGAAGGGAAACGAACTTGGCGCAGTGGAATTTCCGCAATGGTTGTGGCAGCCCCGGATGTGCTCTTGACGAGAGATGCCAAGTCTAGCCTTCTTCCTTTTCAAATGGCAGCGGCTTCAGTGACCGACAATGGAGGCGATGATGATGCAGCTAACCAACAAAACACTGAAATTATCGAAACTATCCAGCAACTTATGTTGGCGTGTCCTCATGCCATGGAGTTGCAACAGCAGGAACAATCATTCGATATTGCAATGTCTGAATAGCGTGTCGCGTGTAGTTTTCACTACTGCATTGACTAGAGTAGTTACGGTAGTAGGTACGTAGTAGGAGGTTACCGTACTCTTGAAAATAGATGAACGCAAAAAGTTAAGCTTAGGATTTTAGGATGAAAAATTATAAGAATTGTTCTTTACGGCTTTTTCTTTTTCTTATTGGCCAACGACTGCAGATAAGCATCCAGTGTATTTTGGACAGTATCATCGGTAACAAACTCGCAAAAAAAATCATTATCGGCTTGGCGCGTTGCATCCAAATGTTCCAATCGAGGCTTTCGGCCTAGCATCTTGCTGGCAAATCGTGCCTTGGGAGGAATTTGACTCCACTTGGCAGCTTCCTCCTGAGATCGTTTCAATACATCATCTTTGGGGACCAGTTCATCCACCAAACCAATGGTCAGTGCTTTATCAGGTGAATACAGCAATCCCAGCGATAGCCCCAACTCTGCTTGTCGTTGTCCAATTACATCGACGTATTGTTGCGCCAACCATGGAGGAGCTACGATGCCCAGTTTTGTTTCGTTCAATCCAATGGTACTCGCCTTTTTCGGGTCGTCTCCCGCCGATGCCATGATGCGATAATCACAAGACAAGGCCAACATACATCCTGCTGCTGGAGCGTGTCCTGAAATGGCTGCAATAGTTGCCAGTCGGGAACCGTACAAATCCAAATACAATTGTTGAAATGAATTCCAGAAGGATTTCAATCGCTGTCCGTCGGGTCGATGCATCTCCGTAATATCAAGACCTGCACAAAATACGGAGTTGAGGGAGGAAGCAAGCACTAGACCCTGGATTTCCGCGTCCTGTTCCAGTTCTACCACGGCACTAGAAATGGCTTGACACCTACCAAGGAAAAGAGTTGTGTTCGTCAGAGTTGTTTGCTTCAAACAAAAAAGTTGCTGCACAAACCTCATGACGATTTATAGAAACTCACATTTCCATCGACAATGAATTCACAGGTGCTTGATTCATTGTGAGTGTAGCAACACCGGTATCCTTATTGACACTGGTCGTCACGAGAACATTGTCGGATGAAAAGGAACGAATGGCTGTGGCCAGTTTAACAATCGACCCAGCTCTAGCACTCTTGCCCAAGTTCAGGGTTTTTCGGGACAGTGAACTAACGAGCATGGTGTACTTAGTGATTGAGTTGTAATAGAAGTGATAGATATGCTATATCTTACTGGCGGTTGTCGTATATCTTGAAGAGGGTCGCCAAGGTTTGTCAAATAATATTAGTATGGTCTACTGTAGTATAAGACAAAAAAAGATACTGTAGACGAGTACATGATACATGATGGCAAGATTCTGGATACCTATTACAAGCAATCAACGCGTCGATGACTATGATGAATGATCTCGCTGTCCCACCCGGTGAACGTTTATTTTCGCTGGATCTTGGCAAGACTCTCTTCAGACCTGCACCAAGACTGATAGTCTCAATTGGCCTTTATTATGACTGGATGACTCTTTGAGAGGCGGATTTTACTCTCATCATAATAACAACATTATAATATTATAATTACTCTTGATGGGCATTCGATAACAATATTACTGTATTACTATTATTTTTATATAAAATTTGCAACATTTTGCGTGTACAAAATCAATTGATTGCTTCAACCAACCTAATTTAATTTAATTTAATTTAATTTTTCTCGAAAGAATTGAGCGCGCAACATGCCATCCGAACAAGAGGTTCTACAAAAAGCTGAGGATTTTAAAAACCAAGGAAATTCCCATTTTTCGAAGTCAGAATTGGACGATGCCATCTCGGCGTATTCCCAAGGATTGGTACAAGTTGATCGCGCCGTCCCTCCTCCCGTAGCCCTGAAGACAGCCCTTCTCTCAAATCGTGCCGCATGCTTTTTGAAAAAAATGTCACTTCAAGATTGCATCGATGACTGCACCAAGGCATTGGATATTTTGCAGGAAAGCTCCAGCGAGGAGCCTAAATTGCGGTCCAAATTATTATTTCGTCGTGCCAAGGCTTCTTTTTTAAAGGCAAATTTGCCCGGGCAAGGTAACAATGTACTGAACGAATTGCTGCAGGGAGCTGCCAAGGATCTGTTGGCATTGCTTTCGTTTGATCCAAAAAATAAGGAAGCGTCAAATCTCTTGACCAGCATTCGTGCGCAACATGCCATTGTTAAAAAATCCTACACGCCCTTGTCTAAAACCTTGGATCAAATAAAGGATTTTGCAGATAATGATTCTGAACGTGCTCACAAGCTCAGAATTTTGGGGGGGCTCTTGGACAGCGATCCGACCTCGGCCAGTATGGAGTTGGGGCGTCTGGGCGGAGTTCCTTTCTTGTTAGAATTGGCCCAAAAAAGTAAATCTAATGCCAACAATGAAGTCCGAATTGCTGCACTTAATTGTCTGGCGTGCGCTGGAGGGCATCCAAAATTTGTTCGGGCCTATCTCAAGGATGTTCAAGCCCAGGTTGTATCCATTGTCAAGACAGATGGTTTTGAGGATGTTTCGGTGGCTGGCATGTCTATCCTCATTAAGTGTGTCTTGCATTTGGACCGTGATGAAATCGATAAGCCCGTCGTGCAAACTTCGAATTTGGAAGACAGGTGCATCATCGATGCCTGTATTGAAATTTTGCATACCAGTACCAGTGGGGCCAATACGGCAGTCCGTGGTGTCATGGAGATTTTGTCTGTTATGACTTGTGGAAGAGATCGCAGTATGATCATTCGAACAGCTATAGCAAGCAATGTGACAAATGTAGGGGTTTTGGATGGAATCCCAGCACCTGTTAGCAAGGCGGATATCAATGCCATGACAGCCAAAGAATTGGCGGATTACCGACAACGGCAAAGCGATCTCAATGCCCGCGATGTGAGATGGTCCAAAGAGCGCGCTAAATTATTTTTGGACATGAAGGGTCTGGAGGCCATTTTGAAATGTGCAGCAAAAATTGAGGACCATTTTTTGCGCCGAGAAATGACCGTTGTCATTGGAAAAATTATGACAGCCTTGGAAAGTGAAGATGAGGTTAAGAAAATTGTGAAACCAGTTTTGATGGCCCAGAAAGTGGGAGAAGATATTGACGACCACGCAGGGCTCACAATCGAAGAGGTCTACAATGAAGACGAAGATGAGAAACATGCCGACGTCGAAGAGGAAGAAGCAGAAAGCCTACAGAGCATGATGGAACGAGCCGAGCTCACCGTGTCGCTGTTGTTGGCCATGAAGGAAGTCGGTGCTTGGGCTATTTGCACAGCATGGATGTTGTCAGATAAGGAACTCGTCAAAATGGTTGATTCCGGAGAGGATCGTCCTATGGCCATTGCTTCGGAAGTACTTTCGGCTGCTGCCAGCGTGGCAGAGTCTCGACACATGGTAACCATGATGATGGATGCTGGATCCATGGAAAAATTGCTTATGCACGACGACCGCGATATTCGATCTGGAGCCGCCGCGGCGGTTGCAAAATTGGGCTTGGCTGGCAGAGATAAAGACAAGGCTGAAGAAGGTGACGTTATGGGAATGTTACAAGCTGCAGCCGATTTGTTGGAAGATGAGAGTGGTCAATTCGAAGCATCCAACAAAAAGGACGGCTTGTCCAACCTAACAAACTCGTTTGGTACTACATCACTCGAGCGAGGCGTAGAAATGATTACTTACCTAGTATCACAGACTCACGTGAAGGAAGAAATTTGCGGAGGCTTCAGAGCAGAAGCTGATTCCAAGTTTTCAACACTAGAGTGTTTGGTTCAGGTCGCAGAAATGCCGAAGGCTGGGGGGTCGCTCTCTGGGTTCGGTCTTGCTACCATTTTCCAGCACCTGGCTGTAACTCCTTCAACACTCAAAAAGGAACATTTCGCCGATAAAGAACTCAGCGCTGAAGAATATGACCAGCTTCAGCTCATGGCAAAATCGCCTGAGGAAAAGGCAATGTTCGAAGCTATCAAGGAAGATGATACGGAAGATCTTTGCAAGCAGCGCATCCGTGCAATGGCCAAAGCAAATGTTCCAAGAGCGCTGGTGCAACTTATGGACGGTGCGAGCGACCAAACCTTGGAACAGATTTTTACTGGTTTGAACCGAATGTCGACAGAGCCCTCCGCGAGAGGGCAAATGATTCAGCAAGGGGGCCTCACAGCTTGTATCAACGTCGACAAGGATTCGAACCCGACAGATCTAATGAAGAAAGTCATTCGTCTAGCACGGCACACAATTGCTCGCATGCTGGTCACTATGAATCCTAGTCTTTTGACATCTGCTCAATGCATGGGCTCTATCAAACCTTTAATTGAACTGATTCGCGACGTGGAAGCTCTTGATCTACAAGTATTCGAGGCTTTGATGGCACTAACTAACATTTGCGCATCTGGCGAAGACAAGAAAAACAAGATTGTTGCAGAAAAGGGGATCTCTACGATTCACTATTGTATGTTTTCTGAACACGACTTGATCCGCAAAGCCGCAACTGAAGCTATGTGTAATCTTGTCGGCAACAGGGAATTTGCAGAGCATCTTGCAGAGCCCGATCATCTCCGCATGTGGCTGGCGTTCGCGGCAGACTATGAGGAAAACTATGAATGTGCGCGGGCTGCAGCAGGCTGCCTTGCAATGGCTTCACCCGATCCAACCATTGCCAAAACACTCGTGAATCTTCCCAAGTTTAAGGTGCATGTTGATGAGTTACTACAGTCCGGTGCTCTGGAATTGATGCACCGTGTTTTAAGCATGTTGTTAAATCTGGTGGCCCACGGAGGTGACATCAAGGAGGCTATCATCTCCAATGGATTCTCAGACTTTTGCCTTCGCTACGTTGAATCCTATCACGATGGCAAGAAATCGGAAGACCTTGGATTTCCCAAGGAGCAGAAGCACTTGTTTCCTGTGACCGTTGACCTTGCCAAGAAGATTGTCGCAATGAGCGAAACTTAAGCATGAATACGGTAGCGTAAATAATTATCAGATCTACAAAAGTCAGCAAGCTTAGGGCAGAGCATAAATATATTCTATGTACTTAATCATTATAATTGTTGAGATGATGCTTTTGTATCTCTAGTATTCACCGTCATCGCACTCGCTTTTAAGGATGTTGTTGGTGTTGAAGGAATCCCACGGGTGTTCCTTGCTGACGCCCACACGCATCCAGTGGACAGCAATTCGTTTGACACCTTCTACGACTGGGCACCCAGAGTGTGTAGTGAATCCAGTCTCGTGAATGTGGGTGTCGGCATCTAGGTAAGAGAAAAATGCGGCAGCTCCGACCTTTGGCTTTACAAAGACATTAGCATGTCCAAAATTGGTGGCTCCTCCGACCAAGTTCTCTGCTGTACAGTACATGACCATGGTTGCGACTCTACCCCCCTTCTTGTGTGGTAGTCCGTTACAATCTCCATCGCAATGTGGCATGTATCGGTCTGGTGCAGTATCGTTTTTACCGCGACCGAAATATTGAATGGACATGATGTCTTCTTGGCCGTCGACTTCAAGACCCAGGCCGGTGGCGTCATTGGTGTAGGCATAGATGCGACGAAAGACACGGGTAATCAGATCGCCTTCCTCTTCCTTTTCCCATGGGACTCGTACCCCTGCTTGCATCGCCTTGCGGTGGTCGGAGAGTTTGCTGCCACCCTTGCCGTCCGCAACTGTTCCGTGGTGCAACTTGGGAGCAGCTGCTTCTTGAATGGCAGCACATTCCTCGGGCGAGATGAAGTTTTCCAGCAGATGAATCTTGCTTGCCTGGCGTTCGTGAAGCAAATGGATTCGACGTGTAGAGTTTTCGTAGTTCCATTCACGAAATTCGGTAGCTTTAGTGGTTTCCATATTGGAATCTCCACATGTATAATTCTCTGCTAAGGATGAAACCTTTTGTCGTAGCTGGGCTTGGAAGAGCTCTTCTGTCCTGAGTTCCTGGATCTTGTCGGCAGTAGCGGCCTCGACACATGCCAGCATGGTCTTCATGACTTCCTTGCTCTCATGCCCAGCTTTCAAACGAGCTTCCGAGACTTGTCGACAGCGTCGAACAATTTCTTCAGCCGACTCATTGGACTCCACAGCGGCCTCTAAATTGTGTTGGTGATCGGTAATCTCCACCTCAAGATTATCTTTAAGTTTGACAACTGCAATATAATTCGATAGTTTTTGCGACGTCAGAACACACGAATCTTTTCGTTTGGTTTAGTTTGTCCATTTATTATTACTTGTCATAACTCACCTTGATCATCGTCGTCGCTTATCGTTACAATGGCGCTGCGACACGCTTGATCTCTGCTGCAAGTCTCGTTGTCAATTCGCAGCAGAAATGTATGGTTAGCAAAGGAATTGACGGAGATCTTTTCGTTGGCGGAAAGGTGGTAGAACTCAACCTTTTCTTTTGTAACAGGATTAAACCAATCAAGAACCAATTGCTGACCACTATCATTGGCAAATTCAACGGCATGTTGTTGCGGAATGGAAGAAGCTGTGCCGACGATGGACACGAGAAAAAGCGTGCCGATGGCAGAAAGTAGGAACGACGACAATGTTTGGGCCATGTTGCTTTATCCCCGAGCTGCGATTAAGTTATGAAAATACAAGCGTCTATGTTGTGACGGAATTCAAACAATTTCTATTTTGAGAACAGTGTAATAATGAGATATTGATTACGTTTGCAAGAAGCAATACTAGTCTACTATGCTAGGACTTTCTGGGTGGTCTTGTTGTTCGCTTTTGTGAGCTTGGTTCGGATTGTGAGATAAAATTGTTCGACGTTGAATAGTGAGAAATTTTGTGACATCACAGGCTTGACTCGGAATCAAACAGGTCATTGACGAGGCAGGCGTCCAAAGGACGAGTAGTAGTAGTAGTCTAGAGAAGAAGCAGGGGGCGGTAGTAGACTAGTACTCGTAGCTAGTACTACCCGAGTAGCTACTGTAGTATTCGTCTAGACTTCAGAGAAATCGTGCGTCTAGAATGAAACCTACAGAGAAAGTCTACTGAAGGAGAGACCTCGCTGATGATGAAGTAAGCAGTCCGTCTCAGCGACAAGCACGCAGGAAGTTTTCCCAACAGCAACGAAACCTTCTGGGTTTATCTACATGCGGCCCGAGAAACCACAAGGCGAAAAGCAATTAATTCTACACTCAAACACCATCCATCATCAAGTTAAGGCCTCTCGTGGCGAGTCTCCTGAGAGGAAAAGGCGGAAAACGAAAGAATTACGACTGATAAAAGCTCCACTCTTCTCGCTCTCCTTTGGAGAGGTGTTTCGCTCTGCGCCAGCGTATCTTCTGCAAAACAATCCACTTGGCGAGAGGGACTAGAACAATTACTGTTTCATCATGTCGAACGCAGACTGCCCAGCTACCATGAAGGATCCTGACAGCAAGACCAACAATACATCTAAAAGCACCGCTGATAACCCTAATCCTACCACCCACGTAGACCCCAGTATTAAACCTACAGAGGAAAAGACAATGGAGGCTCTGGATGTTGGGACTAATCAAACGAAAGCAGTAAAAGAAGATTCTGTCCCTGTAAGCGATGAAACAGCAGTATCGCAGGTACCAACAGAGATAACTACATCCTACACGAATGTAGCGGAAGAACAAGGAGGCGACGACAGCAAGAAATCAGCTGCAGCTGCCAGCGGAGTGATGCCACAACCGGGGACATCGGGGCAGCAGCCCATCACAGTGAAGCAAGAGAAAATCAGTGTTGTTTCAGCTTCACCCAAAGATGAATCGCCTATGATTGTATTAGTCAAAGATGGCGCCGATATCACTGTCACTGCCACGAAGAGTGAAGAGGAAACGTCAGTGTCATCTCTCCCTGAAGGCAGACCGAATGCTGAGGACACAGATAAGTCCAATGATCAAGATACAACAGTCACGGCACCCCCGAAGCTCGAGAACAATTCGGAAGACCAAGACGACGACGAAGACTTGGATGAATTCATCAAGAGTCCCCATGGTCAAAATGCAATTATCGAACGATCACCTGGTGGACGATATGTGCGATTCATGGAAAAACTCGGCAGTGGAGCATCCAAAGACGTATACCGAGCCTATGACACGCAGGAGGGAATTGAAGTCGCTTGGAATGTAGTGAGCTTGGCAGGAGTTCCCAAAACGGAACGCAATCGAATTGTTAACGAGGTTCGACTGCTTGAAAGGTTACATCATCACAATATTATCAGCTTTCATGGATCTTGGGTAAACCGTGAGCGCCAAGAGGTTCACTTTGTCACAGAAATTTTGTCTTCGGGTACCTTGAAGAGCTTTATTAAGAAAGTACAAGTCATCCGCTGGAAGATTGCCAAACGATGGGCCGTACAGATCCTTAAGGGCTTGGACTACCTACACTCTCAGGTTCCTCCCGTCATCCATCGAGATTTGAAATGCGAAAACATTTTCATCAACGGGACAAGCGGTGATTTGAGAATTGGCGATCTGGGACTTAGTACTGTTCACCGTAATGGAAGGGTACTCAGTGTTCTAGGAACTCCTGAGTTTATGGCCCCTGACATGTACGAGGACACATCTTATGATACAAAGGTCGACATCTATGCATTTGGAATGTGTATGCTGGAAATCTTTACAAAGGAAATCCCCTACAAGGAGTGTCGAAATCCAGCGCAGATTTACAAAAAGGTGTCAGGCGGTGAGCTCCCCGAAACGTTGCACAGAATACGGAGTCGCCACGCCCGTGATTTTATAATGCTTTGTCTCGGATATAAGGATGAGAACGGCGTGTACGTTCGGCCGACCGCCAAGGAGCTGCTTTCTCACGAGTTTCTAGTCAAGCGATCTAATGATGAGGAGGAAGTGTTAGTGGATCCCCCGTTGATTAAAAAGATAATCGCAGAAGAGGTTTCCGTTTCCCCCGGAAACTCGGTTTGGCCAACGAATGCGCAATCACGGTCTCAGTCATTTCCTTCTGAGACCAGCGGCGACAAGCAGCGTACTGCAGCTATGAAGAAGAAATCCAGTAGCGATCTTGGTTCGGCCGATGGAGACGAATCTGATCAATTTGAAGAAATGCCGGATAGTGAAGTTAACATCAGGAAAGTCAAGGTGCTTATGGGGCGTGGAAAAGAACTGAAAGAAGATGAAGAGCCTTTCGATTCTGGTGCACGCAGTACAGATGGCAGTATGCACTCGCGCACATCTCAGACGGATCGGCCCTCAGGTGCTACTGCTGGGCAAGGGACAAGAAATGGCGTGAATCAGAGTCATAACCAACCCAAATATGATAAGACGATCAAAATTGGACCTTCAATTCAGGTGACGCAGCCAGGTCAGTACCTTGTGGCGGCCGCCGTCGTCGACAATGAAGCAGCACAAGCCTATCCGGATGATATCCTTAAACTTGTCATTACCCTACCAGTTGAAGGGCAAACGCAAAATGTCCAGTTTGACTTTCACTTGGTCGAAGACGACGCGATTCAGGTAGGAAAGGAGATGGTTGCAGAGTTGGGAATCCCACAAGGGGCTATTCTCGAGATTAGCGAGACCATCAGTGGACTGGCTTGTGCTGCTCGTATGCAAAGAGATCAGTACAAGCTTAGAGCTCAACAGAACGCGCAGCAGCAACAACAAGGCGCGTCCTCGCAGCCACCGCAGCAGCAAAATGCACCTCATCAACAACATTCTTCTGGAGGCTCTCAGGATTTCCAACAGCTCCCGCCTCAACAACAAGGTGTGCCAATACAACTTCAGCAGCAACAGTTACAACAACAACAACAGCAACAGCTACAACAACAGCCTCGTCACGATTACCAAGGAATCCAAGCGATGGTTTCTCAACAGCCTGCCGATCAAGTGCAACGACGGCAGTCCCTACAGCAGCAACATCAGCAACAGCAAATACCACAAAGTAGCGGACAGTCGAGCCAAATGCCCCCTGACATGCATTCTCAGACCTCTTCGTACGCTCAGCCTATGCATAATCAGAACCAGATTTCGCAACATTCTCAGGTACAAAGCCAGGCCCCAGCAGGAAATCACATGATGTCGGATTCGCAGCCACAGCCGGCCCACTACGGCTACGAGTCTCAACAGTGTGCTTCGCAACAGAATGTTATCATGCAAAACCAACCGATGGGCCAGCATACTAAACATGTGCCATTAGACTCCCAATCGTTGCCTGCATATGGCTATGACACCCAGATGAATCAGGCTCCTTTGCAGAATACTTCGTACGGTTACGACCCGAACCACCAGCAGAACCAAGGGCAGCATCAAGTGCAAGCGCAACACATGATGATGCAGCAGCAACAGCAGCAGCAACAACAACAACAAAATCAGGGGACTGGTTTTCGCTACGATGGTCAGCAGCACCAACAGGTTCAAGGAAATCCCAGTATGGTACAGCAAGGCAACATTCAGATACAGCAACCAACACAGCAGCAGCAGCCGAACCAAATGCCCCCGCAGCAGATTGTCCCGCCTCAGAACCACCGTGGCCAACAACAGCCGCACCAGCCGATGCAACCGATGCATCAAAACTACCAGCAGCAGCACGGTGGTAATCAGGTTCCATTAAATCAGCAGCAGCTGCAGCCTGCGCCCCAAAATCACAACCAGCTAGGCATGCAGGGTTACTCCCAGGGTTTAGGGCAAGGCAATCAGCAGCAGCCGCAGCAGCCAGAATCGCAAGTGCCATCATCTCATTCAAACATGCTGCACCAATCGCAACAACAGCAAGCCCAGCCACAACCTCAGCAACAGATTGGTCATCCACCGAGCCCTAACCAGCAACAACACAAGACATCTCCATATGAGCACGGCATCTCACTCCCAAATGCCCGTAGCCAACTCATGGGGACTTCGGCGGACGCATTGAAGCGTTCGACATCTACAAACAGCTATAAGGCATCTGGACAATCTGCACAAGTGAATGGAAGGGGGCCACCTAGTCGAAATAATAGTGGTCATGCCACTCGCGAAAGGCAAATCAGTGGCTTGTCGCAGCAAATGACTGATGAATATAGCAGTGGTCATGCCATGAGTGAAAGACAATCGAGTGGCTTATCGCAGCAAATGACTGAAGAGTATAGCTTGTCTTCGCAGCAGCTGCATGATGTAAGGCAGATGGCTACTGGCTCCGCACTTATTCAGGATGCTGCCGGAATCCTGTCCGAAGCCGGCGAGGAGGATGGCTTTTCAAGTGAGGAGTTGCGCAAGCTCGACGAGGACTTTCAGAAGAATCTCATGCGAGCCAAGAAGGTATTTGACAATCGCATGGATAATTTACAGCGTAGTCAGATTGAACGCGAGGCACAGCACCAAAAGACACTCGAAAGGCACCAGAAAGAGAAGGCTGAATTTGAAAAGCGACTGCAGCAGGAAGCTAGAGAGCAAAGCAAAAGAATTGAGCAGCTGCAGCGTGAATGGGACCGCAAGCGGATGACACTGGCACAGCAGAGACGTATCTCGGAAGATAGCGACAGTGAATCAGCCAGCATGTCATTGTCGTCGTCTCCCGATACTACTAATGCTAGCATGCCTCGTCGTGTTTCTGGAGACCAAACAATGCCTGATCATGATAATCAGCAACCACAACAACAGTCGTCTGTTCAGCCGTCCATGTCGAACGACTCGGGCAGCGAGCGAGTCATCAACTGAGTGGTTTTGAACTCGAGTGGGTGGGGTTGGACCCATGCCCATTTAATGAACACGTTTGTTTCTGGGAAGAAAGCTGAAATTTGCCGCACATAATAATTTGTAAACTTCATCTGTAATCTAGATTTTTCTAGCTGCGACCATTTCAATAAATGACACACAAATCAATGTTTAAATATCCGTGAAACAGGATACCAGGTACTGGCCAGACTTTGACTTGCTTCTAAACCAGTACCAGGTAAAAGCTCTTAGCTCGTCTTTAGTCATTGCTGTAGCTGCTACTCTACCGAACGCCTGGAGTAGTACTACTAGCTAGTAGTGCTACTTGAGAAGAGTCCTACCAGTACTACTACTAGCTAGCTAGTAGAAGAAAAGTACTAAGTAGTAGTCTAGTAGAGTAGTAGTAGTAGTCTAGTAGGGCGCAGAGATTTTGAATTATTTTGGTAGTTTCTGTGTTTTAAGTTTTGAAATCCCGAAGGATTTTTTGACCAGCAGCACTGGAAGATTACTACTACCTGGTACTAGACTATGGACTATGGTACTAGATAGAGATAATAATAACATGCGAGGATAGGACGAAATCCTGCAGAAATAACCGACGAGCTGGAGTTTTCATTTTATCCCCACATCTGACATACCGTAACAATGGCGGTCTTGTTTAGTCATTGCCCTCAAGGTGTCTTTCATCCAAAGAAATTCATCGCAAGCCGCTCTCCTTTCTTGCTGCTGCAATTAATATCCTGCCTTAGTTCCTTGGTGTGTGCCGAACAAACGCAGGCCAAGCTAGATCACGATCTGCACCTTCTGTTTGATCCAGAGACAAAGCCTCTTTCTCCAGTCATTCCAAGAGATTTTGTAGGTTTATCATTCGAGTGGAATAGGGCTGCGCCACTTGCCAAAAGTGTCGCCTTCGCAAAGTTATTGGAGTATCTCGTAGAGCCAACCTCGAATACAGGACCTCTTGTAGCACCAATGTCCATCAACCTAAGAGTGGGAGGCAACTCTGCGGATCGATCTCGCTGGGGAAAATCCGATGCTTACAATACGAGCAACAATTTCAATGCTGATACGATTTTATCTTTGTACCGCACCATTCGGCAGATTCCTGGTGGCAAAAGCACTCTGACTCTAGATCTCACCATGAGGCAACCCAACCGTACAAAGTGGGCTGTGGAAGAATGGAAGGGAATTACAGATACCCTCGCAGGCTTCAACGATTTTGATTCGATTTTAGAGAGTATTGAGGTCGGTAATGAAGGTGACCTCTATGGTTCGCACAACTATCGGCCTAAGACTTACAGTCCTCACGACTACGAGCAAGAATACAACGCTTACTTGCACGACCTTGACGCAACGTACCCCATCAAGGGCAAGATCCAAGTATGTCACACTTTTCTTGTAAATCATTTTTGTGGACTGTTGATAACTCATTTCTTTTTTATTATAGGGAGGGACATTTTGCTGCATGGGAAATTTTGTTTTTAGTCAGACCAAAATGATGCGACGATTTCGATCTTTCGCTTCCAGCTGGTCCTTCCACAAATATCCAACTTCAACTTGTTTGAATAAAACAACTTCGATCGCGGAACTCTTGAGTGATGCATCAAGCGATAAACTTGGAACTTATTTTCAGCAATTCACAGTTCCTGCCGTGAAAATGGGCCTCAAGGCTCGTGTTGGAGAGACCAACAGCGCCTCTTGTGGGGGTAGTTTTGGAGTGTCAGACACAATGGCGTCGGCACTTTGGAGCCTTGACTATCTATTTGCTTTAGCCACTCACCAGGTCTCTCGAGTCAACTTTCACGGAGGAAACAGTGGTCCCTATACATGGTTTTCTGTTGTTGATGATAAGAGCAACCGCAATATCACGGCGGGATCCTCATCGGAACTCCAGGTGCGACCTCTATATTACGGGATGTTCGTCTGGAATTGGATGGTTGCCAATCACACAGCAAGTCGTGTGCTTCCAGTCGAGTGTCAAGCTGGACGTTTGTGTCACAAAGATGGTGATACACTCAGCTTTCATAGACCACCCAATAAAACCTTTGCTGTTCGGGCGAAGAGCTGGGCACTGGGAGACACTTCAAGAGGAGACTATAAAGTGATTATCCTCAACAAGCTGTTGGGGGAAGAAGCGATGCAGCCACTTTGGACTAGGATGAAGGCTCCTTTCGATAAAGCTGAAATTGTAATATTGGAATCAAGACAAGGAATGACAGCGACACGCAACATCAGCTTTGCGGGTTGGACATGGGAGGGGACTCAAGCGGGCGAACGGAAGGGATCATATGACTCCACTATACTATATCCTACAGATTCCAATGGCAAATACAATATTTTTGAATTTGCACAAGCCCCAGCTACAGCACTGGTTATTTCTTTTAATCAAAAGACGGCTGAAGCAAACATGGAGTCGTAGCTTAGTTGCTCGCAATCTTACGAATAACCAGCATGCGTTTTTGTAATTTTGGTGCGATGCAAATTGTACCTTCCCAATATAAGAGAACAGGCTTGCTACGACTTTTAAGTTTTCGATTGGCGATTAGAAGTGCCCCAATAAAAATGGTTTCAATCAAGGCGCAATCGCGGGGAATAAAGTATCAAACGTGCACTGTCCAGCGAGCAGACTGATCCAATATGAAGTTCAAAAGAACGCCTCTATGGTTCGAAAAGGTTGCTGTAAAAGTGGTGGCGCTACCGCCTCCTAGCAACTTGAAAATAAATGTTTCCTACCAATATAGCCAGCAAAGTGTTTACAGTCATTCATAGAATTGTCTGTTGGCGCTATGACCAGAGCAGCTTCTTTAGTGACGGTATAAATAGAATATTCGAAGTGTTTTGGAGACTATCGCTTGCTATCAGCGTCGTACTAGTACGTAATTATGGGCACATTAGGCTCTCAGCAGTGTCCACGCCAGTCACGGGATTAGTACCCTTGGCGTCTTCGCGTGCGCATATTTGCGGAAGAGTCTTCAAAGGAATGCTAGCGTCAGTAAAGTCTGCGCCTTCAATACTGCCAGCATTTAAAAGTGATTGAGAGAAATAAGACCCAGAAGCAATTGCTCCTTTTAGATTTGCGCCGTCCATGGATGTGTCTTCCATTGAGGCACCTCTGATATCAGCACCACTGAAATCAGCATTCACCAAGTAAGCTTTATAGAAGCGGCATCCCTGGAGATTGGACTTTGCAAAGTTCGTTCCTTTGGCAATCACTTGCGTGAAGTCTTTGCCCTTATAGGCAGTGGCTTCGCTGGAAAAATCTGCACCATTCCGAGAACGATTTATACCGTGAGAAAAATGGAATCAAATGAAAAGTTGTGTTTACATCCAACGGTACGTGTTCACCCTGCTCTATCCTACCTTTTCCCGTAATATCCATATTGGCATAGTCCAAGCCGCCCCCCGAAACAGCCGCAGCTATTTGTGGAAAGGCAAGGCACCCAAGGAGGAATCCTTCAGCACAGTGTCTTGCCAATTGTTCGGTGGTAATAGATGGTTTGGAGGGGAGCGAAAAACTCTGAACGCAAAAAATCCAGGCTAGAGCGGCTGTCAGAACAAAAAATCTTTTCATCGTTGTAATACGATGGGGTTGGTGGTTGAGGAGAGTTGGTTTGGTCTGTTGGTTCAAAGTAATATTATGCGCTAGCAACTATTTTTTGTTTGTGCAGTAGGTCTACTCTTTTGAGAAAACGACGTACTACTAGTAGTAGTCTTAGTACGCGTAGTCATCAAAATAAAGCAAAAGATACTTCTTGTGACATAGCGATCTCGTTTGTTCGGTTCGATCATAGCGTCAAATGCGTGATTTAATATCCCACGGGACCAGAGTACAACTTTTTCATCATTTTGAAGATGACGAATATGCAACTCTAAAATGCGCCGGCGCAAATTTGTTGTTTAACGCCACCAATGCTCGAGGCGAAGTAAGTAGACTACTACTACTCTCCTACTACTATCTACTAGTAGAACCTAGTACTAGACTACCTGGGTCTACTTGTACCTGTCACGATTATTATTAGCCACAGTACTTATTAACTATTACAACCGCTGTCGTGATCGAGGTAGTATTGCATCTCGTATCTCACAATATCAATAGCAATAATAATTTTCTGATCACATAAGGCAAGCAGCAAATTGAAGCTTGAAAACTCTGTTGTTTGGTGAGAACCGGATCAGACAAGTTGGAATAAAAGACAAGCTGTAGAAAAGAAGGTTTGTTAAAAAAGTTTCAACTCGGAATACATTTCCTGATCCACATACCTACAACTTGAGAAGCAGCTAACCAGTGAAATCGTACCACATATAAGTTTTTTTTTCGCAGCGTCATAAACGTTTTTCGAAATGCCCCCCCAGCAGTCTGGAAAACGACCAAGGTCGAGACCAGATTGGTCGGATCGTATCAGAATATCTGTTATGGCCTCCATAGTGCTAGTCTTGGCAGCAACAATTCCATCATCGGCAGCATCCGCTCGTGGCAGCTCTTTGCACGCGTCACGCAAAGTACACGACACCAAGAGTTTAGCAATAGGAAGAAGGGTAGAAGATGATGCTGGACTGTGGATTCGATTGCTGGCATCTCTGGAAACAGCAAAGCGAAGGAGAGGTCGACACGACAAACCAGTAAATGTAAGATTGGGGGACAATGGCACTTACAACGTCAACATTTCTGACCGTAAACGCGCAAGAAGATTACAAGCAGTCCAGGCCGAAGCTCCCTATTATTTCTCAGTTAACTCACCGACTCCGACTCTGCGTCCTACTGCCAGTCCAAGTCTGGTTCCAACGCGAATGCCGGCCAGCACACGAATGCCAGTTGCTACCCTGCCACCAACCAGCACAAAAGTGCCAGGGACGCCCCCGGCACCCACAAGTGCCGCTCGCCAAAACAGCCAAGTAACAGAACATCCTACAGAATTGATCATCAGTGCCGCAATCGAACAGGTAGTCCGACCTCCCGTTAATGTTGTCGTCATTTCTTCTTCTACCGAAACACCAGCACCTGTGCCGCCCATTCAGTTCGCAGCCGTACCAGTGGGGTTTGATGTCCTATTGGAGACGGATAGTCAGCAAGAGTTGGACGAATTGGCGGCGGAAGCCAGAACTATTTTGGAAGATCATTTGCTACAGGCCTTTGTCGAGGGCTTTAAGGATCAAGCTGGTGTTGTAACGAAAAGTGTGGAACTGTCTGTCAGGGCCGTTCCAACAAGCGCTTCTGGTTCAGAGCGTCGTCGCAGTCTTGCCAAGTACAAACAGAAATGGAATCGTTTCCTGCAACAATTATCGAGGGCCATCACCTTGGAATCAAGAGGAGCTGTGGGATTTCAGGTCAACCGAAATGCTGTGGATACGGAAAACTTTTTGAATCAAATCAACACCATTATCAATAATTCTGTACAGCCAGAGTCTCTTAATAGTTTGTTTCAAAACAGCACCTCGGGGCTTTCTGATTATCGCGTATCTGCTGTCAACAATACAGAGTCTCTTCCAGCCGAAACCGACGAACTACCTGCACCCGAATCTGACTCGAACACGGGACCTGCAGCTTTGGCGGAGGAAGCTGACAGCAAGGGCAACGACAACAATGGACCAACCCTCGTTGAATTGATTATTGCGATTGTGTTGATTGTCTTGATGGCAGCAAGTATCATAGCATATGCTTATGTCTTTTGGAAAAAACATAAGAAACGTCAAATGCGACGTAAACAATTCGGTGTCAGCAGCAAGGCACCAACACCGTACAAGGGTCCGCCACCTTCTAGAGCTGGTCGTGGAGCAAGCGTCACTCCCGCTAGGTCTTTGAGGCAAATGACACCGCACGGTATTCCCTCGTCAACAGCTTATGGGCAATCCTCTGACTCTGATTCATCGTTTAAGGGACTGGGGAGCGAATCGGAGAATGTCGGGGCAGATATGTTTGCAAAGGAATTGAGGCTGGCCGCGAATCTTGACCGCAATGCCTGGAATGATTTTCAACATCGTCAAGAGCAGTTCCATGATGAATATGAAGGCAATCATGACTATGGCCAAAGCTATCCCAATAGATACCATGGGTCCAGATATCCCTCTGAAAATGGAGTCGATCGAGACTTATCTGGCATGGAAAGTGGAATCAGGCCCATTAACACGAATGGATCTGGCATGGACGAGGAACTTCGGTCCCCGCCAGGCGCTGTTGGCCTGACTGTAATGGGCGACACCGTGTCAATTCAAAGCAATAGTTCCTTCCCCTATGGCGACGAGGCCGATGCTGCAGGTTATTTACCAAAAAAAGTTTACGAAGGTGGTGCTCAGCGTGGAATTATGCAAGATCCAGATGGCAAAGCCTACATGACTTCTCCTGGAACTGCTGAACAAGGTGCCTCCACTGGTAAGTGGCGTATGACCGACGCTGCAGAGTCCAAATTGAGTCCTGGTAGAAGCCCTCCTAAACACAGTTTCCTCTACCACGGCGCAGCTACTGAGCCTGATGCACCGGACTATCCACCTCTAAATATGGACGAGATGATGGTTCGGTATGGTGCCGAAATAGCTTCCGCCGGCGCAGTACGGGGGTCACCAATGTCTCAAAGCTGGAGTACAAACCCAAGAGCCAGTAGCACAGACAACAATGGGACAACGTTAGAGCTTCGTGGTTCTCCTCAGAGCAGTAGTTGGAACAGTGCTTCACGGGATCTTTCTTCTGGCGAATTACCGAGAGGAAGTCCCGGCGTTGACACTACGGCAGCAGTTAACTCTCAAGTTTATTCGGCTGGGCCATCAGAGGATGAATCTATGCTTTTGACTTCAGATATCTTGAAGGAGGTGCACGATTTGACCGAGTTTGTTAAGAAATACGAAGAAAAGAAAGTTGAGCAGCACAAGCGAGCGGACTTTCGGGAAGGGGAAGGAGACATTTCCTACGACGGTTCTTTACTAGATACTGTGAACTCTCTACAGAAGGCTGTTGAAGGGTCCCCGCAACGAAAAAAATCCACAGGTATCCCGCCAGTCGAGTCAATGCGCAGTTCGGATGATGAGAGCGATGTGGAAACCTTGGAGTCTGATCGTCGTCTGGGAATTACTCCTTTTGCTGTACAAAGACCCGCTGGGTATCAAAATCCTGCAGTACAGCATTCGCCAATCCCTGGTTTGTACAGAGCCTCCAGATCGCCTCAGCACGTAACGCCGAGCGAAGATCAAAGGCAGCGAGCTTTAAGTGGAGGAATCTCCCCACATTCGGGTGGCTCTCTTTCGTCTCTTCGGAGAAATGGGGATTCAATTTTGGACGATTCCATCTCGGACGACGTAAATGTGCCATCCGACGAAGTTACAGCGCCGGATCAAGGACACGAAAGTCCTGCTTTCTCTTCTGCACCTGGTTCGCGTGACCCACGGACATTGCGTCCCAAAATTGTCCCACCGAGGCAGAGAAGCAAGAATAAGGGCTTCAACAACATTGTAAACATGTTTGAAGCCAAGCCAAAAAATTGTATATATCCCCCCAACGAAAGCTGGCAGTACAATGGCTAATCATGAAGATGGAGCTAAAGACTTCATTTGACTCATGCAAAGATTGCTTTTCTTATTGCTGAATCACAGCAGGCAAGCAAGTCTAAAGTGTGCTTCTAGTATGCAAATTTAAAGCAAGCAAATATTAGAAAAATGCTGAAATTTAATTCGTAGCGCTTGCATCAATTGCGCTTCTCGCGCCACTGTAATTGAGTGCTCGAGTATAATTCTTGCGTCCATACTTTCCAGCATTGACAGAAACACCTACAGGTTGCTCGCCTCCCGCGAGCATTTCATCGGGGCCCTTGTGGCAACCATAAGGGTCCTTCTCGCGAAGCTTACGGCCCTTCTTGCCGTGCCTTTTTCTCGTTTTGTGAGCTTTTCCTCGTTTTCCTCCATCTTCACTATCAGCGATAGCGTTCGACTCTCCAATCATGCCCAACAAATCCGTATCGAACTCATCTTCTTTCACTTTTGCTTCGCCTTCGGCGTTGTCAGCTTCGTTGGTGGCGTTAAGTTGTTGCTGTCGAGTCGATTCGAGCTTGCGTTGAAGCTTTTCCGAATTTTGAATGGCCGTCTTGACCGTTTCCATGTGAAAGGAAGCTGCATCATTTATCGCCGGAGGGGGATGGCAATACAAGAGCTTGCCAGAGACATAATCTTTAATGATAATACGTGCAGCTCGAGTATAATCTGGCACGCCACTTGCTGCTGCCAACATACTTCGTGCAACACAATATGTCGTCATAAATTCTTCTGCTGTTGGAGACGGCACCTTGTCCGTGCTTTGAGCGGACGGTTCAGGAATGTGAATTCCGTAGCTGGCGTCGATAATTTCTCGAGGAATTCGACGGCAGATAAGTTCAATGACAGGCCAATGATCTCTCATCTGAGAAATTGGATAAACTCCCGCCGCAATGAGATCTGCTGTATTGGAGACGAAGGAAGGAAAAACCAACCCTGGACAATCGCAAAGCATTAGATCGTCCCGTTCCGGTAAGAAAAGAGTCTGGAAATGCTTCGTTTTACCAGGCTGCGCGGCAACACCAACGCGTGTCAGCCCATGGGTATGTTTGCTGCTACCCATCAAAACATTGATGACACTGCTCTTTCCAACATTCGGGAAACCTACTGTCCCAAATTGAATGCGATTCTCATACCGTGGATCGGTCTTGCAACCATGGTTCAATGCGAAATCATGCATCCAATCAGTAAGTTCTTGTCTAGTTAAGAGGCGTCGTACACCATGTTTGTCATCTTCTCGCTTGATATTTTCCTTTTCAGCTGGATAATTTTTCTTGTCTGGCGGACTGATGTCTTTGGGTGCATTATCAACATCTTTTGGCGAATCTTTTTCTTCTTCCGCGCCATAGTCATCACTATCCTCTTCTTCAGCATCATCACTCCCATCATCACTTCCATATGAAACAGATCGACTCGATTCTAATCGATCCAAGCGCTCTGCTTCGGCATGTGCCGCCTGATCGAGCTTCGCTTGTTCCAAATGCGCAGAGAAAAAAACGTGATCCCAGTTTCGTTCGGTCAGATATTCACTCCAGACACGACGTTGCTCGGGGCTTAAGTAATCGCCCTTGTTGACCACCAGCATGATAGGCTTATTGAGTTCTTTGGCATATTCTCTTAAATCATCCGAGAGATAAAACATGGGATTCCGAGCATCCACCAACTGCATGATACAACTGCAACGTTCCAGAACACGCCACAGTTGGCGCCAAACCTGCAGATTCTTTTCGTAGGGCGTCACAGTTTGGCTCATATAAGCGTGTTGTTGACTTCCACTGTTAGAGCTGAACACTTCCTCTTCTTTAGCGGCAATGGCTCTACGCCATTGCACAAATGATTCATTTTCCATGCGTTCCAGTTCTTCTGGAGTTGTTGTCTCATCCCAAGCAGGACGTCTAGGGACGCTCAACGCTTGAAAATTAAAATCAAACTTGGTCTCTGCCGTGTCTTCCCAATGAACGCGTCTTTCTCCGGGATCATAAGTAGTGCCGTGGCTGTCTAGTACCACAAACTGCGCCTTTTCCGATGCAAATTCTTTGTTGACCATTTCTGCTTGGACCAAAAAATCGTCCAAGTGATCCAACTCCAATAACGACATGTTTTTCTCTGCCAACTCCAGAGTGCTAGAAAGGTGAGCTGTCGGAGGACCAGCGATCCCGGATTTGACGTTCATTCCAGCTCCCTTGTTTTTTGTGGTAAAGGTTTTGCCAGTGTTTCCACTGCGATGAGACTTTTGCAGCGCTTTTCCCATACCGGCTGAGCGGTCATCCTTCTTTGGTTTTCCCTTGCGGGAGGTACCTTGACTACGGGGCATCGTAGGTTTATTATTATTGAGTTGAAAATATCAATTGAAACCGTTTGGAGGAGACTGCTAGTACTTTTTGAAGTTTTTCTATTAGGCTACTAGTAATAGTAGTAGTAGTAGTAATTCCAAATGATATTTTGTTAGCGCTGCAATATGCTTGCTTCTTCAGCGGAAAGATGGCGAAGAAGTTGTTGGTTTACCAGATTTGGGTGGCTCAGGTAGATTGAATTCTTTGCATGATGACATCACTATGCATGACTCGTGCACTTCCTCCAAAATTCTACTGCTACTACTAGTCTAGTAGCTGCTACTGTACACATCAGAGAATGACCATCTGGGTAAATCCCGATTCCCTGTGTAAATTACCCAAACACAAACCCTACGGGGTATGGTTATTGAACCCGTGTACATTGTTGTAGAATTATGTAATTAACCAAAATTA
>Ga0210036_1001132_pt1 | contig 30263 bp, 19 predicted proteins | sample CryGeymeta201515_FD_185469 | JGI IMG/M metagenome (GOLD analysis project Ga0210036, IMG submission 185469) | Groundwater microbial communities from Crystal Geyser aquifers in Utah, USA - Crystal Geyser metaG 2015-15 (SPAdes) (version 2) | ecosystem: Environmental > Aquatic > Deep subsurface >...
GAGTGGATCTTCTTCCCCGAAGTGGGAATAGTCGTATCCAATTTCTCCCGATGTGTTCCTGTTTCTGAGTGGGAGACGGGATGGGGCATTTCGGGTCATTCCGGTGACGTCGGGTTCGGGTTGTCTCACGTTCGTTGCCTTCGGCTGGCTCTGACCAGATTTTGGCCTGCCGACAAATTCGAAAATGTTGACCAAAGTAATAATAACTAACACATCTCTCTGGTATTGTTTTTCTTTGTTCTTCTTGGTTTCAAGATGACGACGATACCACATCAGAGTCTCTACGAATCGTTATTGTCTCTTTACAGTCAAAACATTGAGGCCGATGAAAGAACGTCCATCTTGGATGTCCCTATTGGAAATTACGGAACGTTGGGTTTGCTACCACCACATCCTATTTTTTGGGTACAGTTAACGATTGTACTCATTATACAATCAACACTAAATTCTATTGCGGCTGTTATTATTTACGTTTCGATTGTTCAACATCGTGGATCAACACGATCGTATCTGGTTGGATATGGTATAATATGTCCTTTACTTATTGTTGTACCCTTTCATATGTTTCGAATTTTAGGCCTGCATAATATGGTACGTTACGTGAACAGCTGGTCTGCCTGTATGGTACGCAAAGGGAGGGGGGAAAACCCCGCAAAACGTCTCTTGCTTACTCATAATGATAGAATGATTGCTCTGAATAAATATTATATAAAAGGCAATGCTAGTTGGACAATCAGCAAGCATGATGATTGTTTTATTTCGTTGCTTAATGGGTACGTACGTTGGCAAAAAATGAACCCCCCCCCCCCCCAAAAAAGTTACATTATTCAAGTTTTTTCAACAAACACGCTTTGGCGTAAAAACAACTCATAAAAGTTCATTTATTACTTCTTTCGCGTTTTCATTCACACAACACTGTACCACCCCCATCAGCCATTCACGGTACATTGCCAACTTCTGTGGAACAAGATCTACCACATTTTGTCATGTTTTTCGTAGCACCTATTCAATTCGAATTTGACACTACGACAGGAGAGCCAATTCCACTGCCCAAAAACAGATTGTCGACCGGGATTTGGAAAACAATCCAAGCACTCTTTGTTCTGGCCGTTGTACTAGGGGTGGCAGTTCATCATCGGTTTGAAGTCTTTGCGAGAGAACCAGTCAATACTTTTTGGGATCTCTTTTACTGGCAAAATCTTTTAAACAACTATGTCATGGCTTGTAAGTGTTTCATAATAAGAACAAATTATTGTCGCTGCTTCTGCTGCTGGTGAAACAAAAATGACGTGCGCACACGATTCTCAATCTCCTATGTCCTTGTACACACACAAAAACATGTAAAATGGTACGTCAGACTTGACAGGAGCTGCTTTGAATGCTGGTTCACGAATGGTGGGGACACTGGTGGAAATGATTAGTGGAAAAGCTGTCATTGAATTATGTGATAATCCCATGACAGCTTCGACATCACCATCAGAATTTTGGGGCCGACGATGGAATGCTCTAGTACACGTTGTGTTAAAAGGCGGTGTCTACATTCCACTGAGAAAAAATGGTGTCGCCAAGGGTGTTGCAGCCGTTGCTACCTTCGCAGCGAGTGGCTTGCTGCACGAATACATCTTGACGGCGCTGGCGTCCAAGGGAGTGTTACTGGAAGATGACACGGCCTACATGCCAAACTATGGATATCACTTGGCATTTTTTGTTTGGAATGGTCTTGTGCTGATGCTGGAAGGTTTATTTTATGAGCATTTCTTCGTACAGGGGTTGAAGCAGAACCTGCCCGAACCTATTATCGTGGCCACAGTGATCATGATGGTACTTCCCATTGGCCATTGGTTCACCGACGAGTACGCAGAGATTGGCTTCTACGATGACATAGCAGTAGGATTCCCTACATTTGTTTGGACTCCCGGTAAATACCAGATTTTCCCATTTCCATGGAAGATTGTCGACGCTGTCGTTGTGCTGGCAGCTGTCTTGGGGCTGTCAGTTCAACATCATTTTGGAAAAGCATTTTGGATGTTGCTAGCACTTGTTACGCTTGTCCACGCTTCTCCAGATACGAGACCAAGCCACACGGGTACGATCCATACTATTCTGCAGGATGTGCAATCTTGGCAGCAAAGTTATAAGGAGAACAACAGTCCTCGTCCATTTGTGACTATCTCATACGCGCAGAGTATTGACGGCAAGATTGCACTACTACCGCCAAAAAATGATGCCATCAATAGCGCACCGGCATCGAGCAGCAACTTTGCTATCAGTGATCCTGAATCGTTACGCATGACACATGCCCTACGATCCATCCATGACGCCATACTCGTGGGAGGTAGCACGCTGTCCATTGACAATCCACGTCTCAACAATCGACTATGGTTGGAATCGACTGAATCGAAACAACAATTACGACAACCTCTGCCAGTCGTCTTGGATACTCATTTACAGAATGTTCGAAAATTGGGAAATACCTGTCGTGCCAGCAATCTTCTCGTTTGTTGTTCTCCAAAGGCTGCTGTCGACAAATCCAATCTCGAAAATCTACCCTCCCATGTCAAACTATTGCCATGTCCTCTCAACCCACAAACCAACCGAATGGATCTTGTAATATTGCTAAGACTGTTGAAAGAGAAACACGGCATAGAAAGTATCATGGTAGAAGGTGGCGCGAGAGTATTGTCGGCTTTTCTATCTCATGCAACTGAACTTGTAGACTGTTTGTGCATTACCATTTCTCCCAAACTCCTGTTGTGGCAGGGACTGCCAGCTATTGTAACAGCCAACAGTAATGGCGCGGAAAAAAAATGTGACATGTGCTTTATAATAGACCGGCACAATTTTGCGTCCACGAAGTTTCTATTGTTGGGGGAAGATTCTATTTTTCTTGGAAGGATACCATGAGACAGAGTGACATGATTTTTTATTGGTATTAATGCACTGTACATAATATTCTAACTCCCACCCTCGGATACCAGTCATGCCCGGGTAGAAGACTACGTTGATTTTGAACAGAGGCAATCTACCTGACGTTCTCAATCTCTGCTTAGGTAGAATAGGAGACTGCTGGAAATACTTAGGTGGCCGTTTTGTGTGATCCAGCCGAACCTTAAAATTGTTCACATCCTTTAAAAATCGCCATCTATTTTCACGTGCGAGAGGTTCCCGTCAACAATTGTATAACTTCTGAACAAGCAATACAACAATACTACTCTACTGCATAACGCAGTTTAGCTTACAGCAACTCAAAGCAAGAAATTAGTGTTAACAAAAATGAAGTTGTCTACGCTAATGATCACCGGTGCTGTTGGCAGTGTCTCGATAGCAGATGCGACAGCCAATTTCCACCGCGATGTTATCTCAGCCAGCCAGGATAAACGTCCACTTCCTTTCGTGATGAGCGGCCAACGAGCTAATAATATTCAAGACGAACTTCTTTCCAAAGCCATGCCTCTTTCGGAATATTACCGCCAGTTGAAGTCCCTCGGAGTGGATGTTCCATCTGACGCCCTAGCAGCAGAGGGCCCTGGCGCGCATCGAGACCGTCAGCTGGAGAATAAACAGAACGCGGATGATTATTTCATCGACGACGAAGACATGTACAGTTTAAGCGGCTACTCCATGAAATACGCCAAGTGCCAACCTATCCAGCAGTTCTCAGAGGAAGCATTGATGGCTGGTGAGTATTCTCCCATGGTCACACAGGATGTAGTTGTTCTACGACTTTGTCCCTACAAATCCTGCTCGTCCAGTCGGCAATACGGATGTCACTACAACTATGCCGAATACGCCATCGGTCTGAACGAGTACATGCAAGTCATGCTGCGGTACAGGGCAGATAAGAAGGAACGTTTGTGTGAGTGGTGTGCAGGATGTGGTGCGAACCGACGTCTAGAGGACGCAGAGCAGGAGGAAGATGCCCAAGATGGTGGCGACGAGAATAACAACAACCAAGAAGAAGAGGACAATGGCGAGGAAAATGGCGAGGAAAATGACGACAACAACAACAACGCCAACAACTATGACGAGAATGATGAATGTTACACGTACAGCTCGTACTGCGACAACTATTACTACGACTGTGCCGCTGACGACGAACAACAGGAAGCAGATGATGACAATTACAACTATATCGCCGAGGAAGAATATTATAACTATCTTGGATGTACCGAGCTTGCTGACAAGTATGGAGGTATCTATTTTGTCCGTCCTACCTGTGATGCTTCCGATTCCACCATTTCCATGGCCGTATTTTACGACGAGTATTGCTCCCAATCAGCCAGCAAAGTTACCAATATTGCTGACTTTCAGATTGCCTTTGACGAGGAGGTGTTCGAATCCATGTACAATGGTACCTGCATTGATTGCTCCGAAAGTGTAAGTACATATAGCATATTCAAAACTATATATATTATACATGAATGTGTGATTTTTTAATGCATTGCACTTTTTTTGCCGTGACAAAACCTCTCTCTCTGACACTCTCAATCTCAATTCAACCGCCTTTCTTTTTTGACGCTCTTTTTAGAACTATCCACCCACTTTCAATGCGAATAGTTACATGTGCAACAAGATTAACAATGCTGGAGCTGCTTGCACCAACAACATGGTTTACGATTTGTTTGACGGTGCACAGAGCAGTACCTCTACCGAGTGCTCTTTTATTGAGAGCATTCGATTTGGAACCTACGACGCCAATGGCGCTATTTCCGTGCAAGCTGCTGGCGATGCCGAAGAAGTTGTCACGAATGTCCAAAAAGCTGGTCTCATCGTGTCGGCCATCATCTGCACTGCTTTCGTTATTTATGCGTGCTATTTGCACCATGCTATGACCAACTTGTTGATCAAGTCTCTTAGTCATCGAGAATTGTTACCTCCCTCTAGACACAAGCGCCGTGAAAGCCTCAACAGTTCCAAGCACCGACGATCCAAAGGTTCAAAGTCCAGCCGTCGCAGCCATGAGGACTACGACGACGAATGGGATCGTACGACCCCTGTGTAAATGAAATTGGATATTCCACCCCGTCCTTGCGTGGGATGGTTTGCATTGCATTGTATTGAATAAAATTGATTGAATTGTATCAGACATTTAATTCCATTGGAAGTTACGCAGGATTGATTGGCGCAAAGCCCAGATTTAAGATTCATGGCAGTTACCACGACGACTTACACTGCGGTCTAGTTCTAGCCATTTCCTCATTATTCCAGAGTACACCGAACGTCATTGGTATTCTAATAAAGATTATTTCCGCCAGCTTGGCATTATTTCGCTTTATAGAACCGATCCGATTGTAGTACTCTTTGAGTCCCTGGTGGCGAGAGTTCCATTGATGGGCCAGCGTTCTAACCTCGGCATCAACGACAACGACAATTTCGTTGTTTCTAGCTTTTTTTCACTCGCACCGAGTCTCTGCAAACCCTTTCGTGTCCCCGAAAGGTTACGAGTAAACGCAATCAGCAAGTTTAGCACCCGAGCCACTAGACATTTTCGTTGGAGCAAAATGTAGCGCCCTTCTTTCGCTAACGATTCGAAACGGTCATAAAGTTCACACCTGCCAGTCCAGCCTGGACTTGCTGCTTGAGAAAAAATAATGCTATCAAGTCGAAACCAATGTCTACACACGGTTGGATTGATGTCATGGAATGGCTGTCGTTGCGCGATGGATCCATGTGCATAATCACCCGATGGCACCGAGATATTTAATGTTTAGGTCTCTTGTAGAACTAAAGGAAAAGCGGGACGCCTTTTTCTTAACCCCCTACTAGTGCGAGGGGAACGCTATTCTTGAATCCACCCATATAAATCAGATATTTGTTACATTCAATTTGGGACTAGCTAGCGAACCTCAACGGATTCTTTTTTCTCGGCTTCATCATCGTCAAATAAAGAAATAAATTCCTCAATGGAATTACACTGGCTTAGTTTTTCAGTAGCATTAGTGGCTTTTTCTTGTATGGCACTCTGCAAGGACTCAAGAGTGAGGGGCGTTGATGACACATTATTTGTTGTTGTGTTGGTGGACGACGATACGTCTTCGTTTTCCGAATCAAATGGTTTCAAAAGACCGGCGACCAATTTGTCCCAGTCCACGGCTTGATCCATATCGAGATCCTTCTTTGCTGTAGGACGGTCCGATACTTTGCCTTTCGACGCTGCGACTCTCGTTTGCTTGGCAGCCCGATTCCACCAGGATTGTACAATTTTAAGTGGCGCCAGATGTTTCCATGAAGTGGTGTTTTTGAATCCTTCGAAAGAGGTTTCGGAGGAGGTTTCTTCGGAAGAGGTACCTTTGGTTGTATTTGGTGTTGCCCGAGGAGAGCGCTTAATTCCTCTTCTTCCTCCACCTTCTTCTTTTCGTTGATCTAACAACACATTCTCTGCGACCAAAAATGGATCCTTCGTTGCAAGTTGTTCCAGTTCGTCTGCCTCCAACATTGTTTCGTTGAAATTTGGTACCAAGGATGGATTGACCAGCCGGTTGGGCCATACCATTTCATTTTCTAACGTTCTTTGGATGGCCACAATCAGTGCTTCCCGGAGCCATGGAACATTGGTAATTTGTTTTCCAACAATATCCACATCTAAATCGAGTCTTGGTGTTCTGACAAAGGATACAAGAATTGCACCAAATCCCGGTGGTTCCTCGTGGAGTGGAGTCAAAACAATTCGTACCGTACCATCTATGTTGACGTTGCGCACATCGACCGGAACTAACAAACCCAGTTGCTTTGTCGTAATTTCAAGCTGTCCTTCGAGAGCATTTTTCCAGCTTACATCGACATCGAATATCATGGCATTTTCAATATTTTCGTAAATGCGTCCCTTGCGAAATTTGGGAGGGGATATTGTTCGAAAGGATTTGAGTTCTATTTGACGGATACTCGAGTTTTCTACTTTTTCCAAGGAGTCAAGAAGACCTCTTTGTAATTGCGTTTGGAAACTGAGCTGTACCAACTTCTTGGAAATGTGTTGGAATACAACAAGAGCTGGTTTTTGGACGGTTTGGAATTCGATTCTACCGGCTCGGTGTTTCTTTGCCTTGTTGCCTTTGGCCTGTTTGATCTCTGCGCGTCGTCGACGGAGCGGCTCGAAGAGCTTGTTCCCTCCCTGAATAAATCCGGGCAGCAGGACAGAGAAGAATAGGCCCCCCATAAGAAAGGCAGCTACAAGCGGAGCATTTGGAGCTCGGGCTGCGCTGTTCATTGTATACTCCATCGCCGACAGTGATGGTCTCCAAAGATCAAGTTGTGTACTACTTCTGCTGGATAGAGGAGAGTTGTTTGAATTGGGAGACCATAATGGTGACAGCAATACCGATGGAAAATGGTGATTATTGGCTGATGGGAAAGAGGCACTTCTTGATGAGGTCCTTTTTGTACTCGGGAAAGGATGCGGATGTGGCAACCCTCTCGTACTACTAGGCATTCGATCGACCCGGAGAGGAATGCGCATGATCTTCGTAATAATATCTCAAGAGGTTACCAAAAATATTAGAGCAAAAAATAATAATTTAAATTAGACTACTACTCGATTAGTAGTCTAGCTAGTACCTGATAGTCTAGTTGTCTCAAATCTCCCTTTCACATCCCAAGATGAGACAGCTTATCACAATTTTTGGATGATTCAAGAATCTTCGAGTTGTTTCTCATTTTTTGGTCCAGCAAAATACGACGCCGTCACGCTGTGAAAAAACATCGTCATCGCGCTAGCTAGGGTACTTACTAGTAAGGGAATAGTATTTAGCTACTACAGTAAGTAGCTAGAGTAGACTAGACCTACTAGTAGTAGACTAGTAGAGTAGTAGTATGATCGCCTACGTATGCCTACGCCTCCTCATCTTAGACGCACATCTATTCATTTGTTTGTGGTAGTAGGACGCTCATGAATTCCAATTGACACAACCTTTTTTGGCGCGAAGAAGAGGACTCTACAGCACGTCTACTCAAAATACCGTAAAATTTGATACGAGTAATAAATAAATACTCGAGTACTCGAGAACGCAAAACAGAATAAACAAGAAAACAACACCATCATAACATCATGATGGTCGTTCAAGATGACGACGACCTATCCAATGTGACGGGAGCCAACCATCCCCGTCGCTATGAAGTAGTAGACTTGGAAGAAAAATATCACCTTCAGGATGATGAAGATGATTACGATATAATTGCGATTCAAGAGGAAGAAGAAGGAGAAAACTACGACGACCATCAACAAGACAACAAGAAGGACGCTACACTACTGATGATGTTTTCACAGCAGCAACACGATTGCAGTAGTCCTTCTCAGAAATTCGAATCGCGACGCATTACTCGCCGTCGACGGCGACAACACCAACACCAACGAGTACCACTCGTCTCGAATACTGTGACAAATACAAAGAATGACATTCTGCCTCCTTCTTCCTTCATGATGAGTTATGAAAAACATCATCATTCCACTACGACGGCTGTTGCTGAAGCATCGGCGTCAAATGATAATGATAATGTTCTCAACGAATCAAGCGCCTTTGCATCATTGGAAAATTTGTTGAACGAACAAACCTTGTCTCTCAGTATGACACAACAACCAGACGAACACGAACCAGCAGAAGGTAGTGTCCAAACTGATACGAGTGCTTGTACTGATAACCATCAAACAATGGAAAATAAAGTCAATGACAACTACAACTGCACCAACAAGTGCAAAAGATTACAAGAGAGTAGCAGCAACAACATCCGCAACAGTAACAGCAACAAGATTGGCATTGTCGACCAACCACCGACGGACAACGACAGCATGATGAACAACTCCTTTCTGAACACACATGATAATGACGGCCCTGGTGACACACAAGAGAGCGACAATTCTGCATCTCAATGGATGGATGATTTTGATGCGAAAGGATCCTCTAATAAGCCAGCCAATGCAACAGTTGCAGTGGCAATTACAACGAAAGACCATCTCAAACAATTTCAACATTATTCCAGTCATCAAAGTGGATCCTCCAGAACGATTACCTCTACCACTGTTTTGTCGGAAAATGCTACAATGCCTTCACGTTTTCTACGCCAAGAAGCACAAAAACAAAAAGGGCGTCACAACAACAACAACGATATTCACAACTTCAGTAATATTAGCAATACCAGCCCTACAACAAGCAAAAGGGGAAAGACGCTTCGATCCAAATCTGCTGATCGTTTGTTTCGAAATTCCTGTCCTCTCAAGAAACGTCGAGCTGGTAGTAAACAGCAAAAACCTCGTTCAATGTCTCCTCACCGATCCACTATTGTTCAGAAAACAAAATCCAGTATTGTGGGACATCGACCATCTCATTGGGCAGCAGCAGCAGCAACAGCAGCCGCAATATCGGCAACTTCCCGAGCTGTAACATTGTCTCGTTTGGATTCTGGTAAATCTTATCACCGTCATGACAAGCACGAACAGCAGCAAAAGCAACGTCGACAATTGGCAGCAGCAGCGGCAGCTACGTCTAGTCTGCTCATGCCACCACCAGTAGTACCAGGTCGTCGTGCTACCATCCATCCGAATATATTCAATCCTCGTCGACCTTCTACACATCATCCCATGTCACCCTCCAGAACAACAACATCCTTACCCACTTATACAAATACGACTCTCAACAAATCCTTCAAACCTGACTTTTTGCCAGTAAGTCATCGAGAAAAAGACCAGGATACGGAGTCGCAACGTGGTGACAACGAACCTATGAATATCGATACATTTGATGACGATGCCTTGATGGTGACCGAAACAACGCACAGCAACGATAGCAATGCATCCTTCTTGGCAACTATCCGGGCCAATCACATAAAGGGACGTCGCAAGGCCTTCAACAATAACAATAACTCGACCAATCCAGATAATTCCCACCGCCTCAATTTGTCGCGTCTTCTGAAGGATGCCAAAAGTGCCATACGCATTGATGGTACCCGGTTACGTAGCGGTGAATATCCCTTTTCCAACAAAGTAACCAGTCGGTTTGATTTGAATGATCCTCGCAATCGTGCTTCTAGTTACATGGACGTTACGCTCATTGGAAATGATCTGGTACCGTGGCAAGTCGCGGCACCAGCCAGAGGGCGACAAACAATATCCCAGAACATGACGGTTCTAGGCTATATTCATACTGTTCGCCACGATTCGAATCGGGATCTACCAATAAGCACTACGAATCGTACTTGTATTTCCACTGACATGGCAACACCAACGTCTGGATTGGCCTGGATCTCGTTGTCTACTGATACAGTGCAGGAACACAATTTATTTCAACGAAGGCCGCGAGGATATCAACTTCGCATTTACAATGCAATCGTCACGGTTATTGGTGCTACCAATGAATCGGAAGTGGAACCGGAATCCAAGACGGCCACTTGCCGCCATAGCGTGCTCTGTACACAGCTCTGCGAACCGTACCCACTCCATGTTTTGGGACCCCTTGAGCAACCATCTGTTGAACACCTTTCTTTATCTTCACAGCCACCTGATGTCACGCTGAATCCAATCCTGGCTCTGGAAGTTTTCCTGGAATCGTTTGAGACGAACTGTCGTGCAGCTCTCACTGAAGACGGTCGCGACGGCAGCACCGCGACCATCAACGACCAGAATTACCTATCCGTGAAGGAGGGAAACCCGCCATCAAACAGCACCAAGAACCTTAAAAGCAATAGTCTTGCGACAAAAAAGAAGATCCTTTGCATGGCAGATTTCCTCTTTGGAAATATGTTGGAGGGAGCCTTGTCGACTTTGGATGAATATAGTATAACGGAAATATTGGCAGTTCAATCCAAGCGCCGCATCTTTGTCTTGGCCAATCCGGTCACTAAACGATCGCGGGCCCAAGAGGAGCTTCGATCATATTTTTGTATTCTACCACAGTCTACTCCTGCATTGCAACCGCCAGAAACAGAAGGCGTCTCTCCGATCAATAAGCCATCCAACAAAACTCAATTTCATTTCTGTAATTGCCGGTCTTATTTTGAAAATACCAAATCTTTCATGGCATGCGGTGGAAACAATCAATCGGACAATACCCGATTGATAAAATTACAGAGACATTCTTTGTGCAAACATTTATTGGCACTCAAGCTGAGACCTTTCCTGCTGAGTACTTGCGAAAAGTTGGAGACTGTCACAGAGGAGCACTTCAGCCAAGAAATCTTGAAACGGCTCTACGGGTAGACGTTTTTTGAAAGAAACTTGACTTGTTTGCACATTGAACGTACAGAGAGTCAAAGGCATAAGCATGTGTCTACAAAATTCTTTTTAGGACTTCCGGCTATTTACTTGGCATGTAGGCCGAAGGTCTCTCTCGAAAATTTACCAGTCGTTCAATCTCCTTCACGACTCGCAGACATTTTTCATCTTGAAAAGCTGAAGTCATCACACTCACCGACATCGGCAAACCTTTACTTCCAGGCATTACCAGATTTGCCACCATTTTGGCGGCTTTGTCATTTCTTTGGTCGACTGGTAAATCTTCCACGCGGTAGTGTTGTTCATCGGAGCGTACTGTCGTAACGGGTACCACACCAGCGGGCCACATCAACAGATTGGGAAGGAACATGTACGAAACAGCGGCTGTAAGGTCTGCGGAAAGTCCATGAGGCAATGCAGGAATAGGAAAGCCCGGGAAGACGATTGCATCAACATCTGCTTTCCTCACAGCTTCCGACCAATTGGATCTCAATGCCAGTAAATCTGCCGTTGTCTGCCAAAGTTCATGCACGGAGATTCCACCATTACGACTACTTCCTAGCAAATGAGCCCGGCGTTTGTCGATTACTTTGCCAAGGATCCATCGAAACCAATTGGGTATACTTGATGCAATCACCAATGTCTTGTATTCATCAATGATATCCTCTCCCTCCAAGGCCTCCAGAAATGACTTGAAATTGCCTTCGGCGCCATTGATTCCCACTAACAGTCCGTAGTTGTGCCATCCATCTGTGGGTGGATCGAACGGGGAGCAAGTGTGCCCCGCCTTGGTCAGCGCTGCCAAGGTTTCGTCAAGGGCACGTTTTGATGTCGCGCATGGTTCAAACCATCCATCCGTTTTAAAGTAGCCAATTTTCAGCTTGGACTTCTCGCCGTACGAATTATCGTTGAACGGCAGCATTGGAACATTCAGGTCCGCCTTAAACAGATCAGGAGTACAAACTGCTTTCATAAAAAGGGCACAGTCATCCACAGTCCTTGCCAACGGACCATTCGTGGCGGGAATAAGAATCGCCGTTCCTAGCTTGTCGTCTTTGCGAGGTTTCATTTGGCCTCTTGCAGTAAGTCGAGTGGATGTGGGTTTGAATCCAACAACACCACAGAAACAGGCAGGAATGCGGATGGATCCTGCGATGTCACTCCCACACGCCAGAGGGACACAACCCATGGCAACCAAGGCTGCATCGCCACCTGAAGATCCTCCCGGTGTTCGGCTTAAATTCCATGGATTTTTCGAACGCCCCCAGAAACGGTTGTAGCTTTCATTCAGCATCATAAGTTGAATAGTATTTCCAGTGCACAGTGGAATGGCACCGGCCTTTCGCAGCAGTTCTACTATTAGGCAATCATTTTCCATTCTATGTTTCAGCCGACAGGCCAGACCACCTGTAGAATACGTTCCTTTGACTGAAATACATTCCTTGACGGAAATCGGAACACCAAAAAGTGCAGGAGCTTCATTTCTGCTGACCCCTGAGACTGCTACGAGTTCAGCAGCAGCAGCATATGCCTCGTCGTACAGCTCTTCGGCTATGCCATTAACGCCATCTTTATCCAGGTTCAAGTCGTGGCATCGCTTGGATAAGAATATCACATTCACTTTGGGGTCCAATGTTTTAGCCAATACCCGATCTCTTGTTTCCGTGGCTGACAAGAGTGGTACATTTGAATCGGCACTGAACTTTAATATTTTATGCTCTTTCGAAGCTTTCTCTTGTTGGGCCCTTTTTATCCAGTCTTCTAGCTGTCGGTGTGTCTGCCGACGATCGCTGCGACGATCCCACCAAATCACTGTAGCAAGCATGATACTGATGGTAAGAACATGAATTGCTGCACGATCATCGGAAGATATCAATGAGAGCAGATCCATCATCGTTGACGTTATCAAGCGACGGAGACGGCTTATGGTGAGCATTAACGATGCCATCGAGCTATCTCATGAAGTGAGGAGAAAATCATGCTTGCTAATAGTAACTCCTGCCTGCACTTCTAGGATATTAGTTAGTGGACTGAGTCTACTACCAGCCTACTATTACTACTACTAGCTAGCTAGTAGTAATAGTAGAGCAAAGCTCCTACTAGCTAGACTAGTACTAGCTAGACTACTAGCAAAGTAGTAGTCTACTAGCTACTGTACTCCTACTATGCTATTTGCTAGATTACTACAAAAGCAGAAATTCGGGAAGATCTTTCGCTCATTCGTGATTTGGTTTCAATCATGAATACCATCCCATGGTACCCACGCTCGGTCAACGCCCCTCTTTTAGCGGTGACGAAGGGAATTTTGAAAAATGATTACTCTTTATCAAAGCGTTGCACGTGTCCACGTTTCTGAAATTGGACCCATACTTTAGTTTTGGAGGGACTGCTATGAAATCTTAACTAAGCTCTGTTCTTTGTGTGATTCATTAGCTTGTTGAATACAAATGGAACTTTTAAAGGACTCAACGTAAATAGGATGTCTTTCCTCTCAACACTCGTTGCTGTTGCATTCGGTGAAAAAGCTTCTATGTTCATTTTTTATTCGAGCTTTAGTAAGAGACATTCTTTTCTCAGGGCAAGGCGTCGGAGGGACAATGACGAAGAATGAGTTCTTGCGCAAGATTCTTCTGGTTTGCAGTCTAGCTCATTTAGCGCTCGGTGTCAATGGCGTGGAGGATGCAAGCAACATGCTTCGGGCGACAACAGCGTTCAAAATAAACACGCGGAGACTCTATTCTGAATACGATCAGGAAATACCAGATTTTTCTCCTTCTCCAAGTCCTGCTGCGCCCGCTATTTCACTAACCCATTCGGCATCACCCTCAATGGCTCCGACACTGTCACCGACCTCGTGGCCATCGAATCATCCAACACAGGAGCCGACGAATCTCCCAACTCATGAACCTACCATCTATCCAACATTTGGACCGACGATAGCACCAACCATGGTTCCTACTATGGCACCGACCCTGTCTTTCCGGCAGAGGGTGACGAGAAAGGTTCCTAGAGCTTTGGCGTTGGCACTGATGATTCCGTTTTTATCGATATCGTGCATTGTTTGGGCCGTAAAAAAGCAACCAGATCATCGAAATGTTGATAATTGTGATGCTGACCAGTACCAGGTACCGGATGAGATTGCCTTTCATCATTCCATGCCAGATGTTGAGCTGGTGCCTGCTTCTTCGTGGCAGTCATCGAAGAGCGACTCTTCGGATACGACTGGCTTTTCAGATTTTGTGCGCATGACGTGTTGATTATGCACGACCATTGGGGTACCCGCGGTTGACCTAGTATCTATCGGCAGTCACTGGGATGAGTGCTGCACTCAATATATTATATTTACTAGTGCTAAATTTATTCCAATACCTCCTACATACTGCCCTGTAGTTCGTACTGGAGTCGTCCTAATATCATTATTACATGCTACTCGAGAACAGGATTACCCTTCCGGAACCAGTTTACGTCTTTTCTTGGAATCTTTCCGCTTTTGCATCTTTTTGGCCTTGGCTACTAATGCTCTGGCCTTTTCGACCTCGCTGGGATCCATCTCGAGGTTCTGATGATTGCCTCCAAGTTTTCGTTTCTTCTCGTTTTCGTTTGCCTCCCCTTCCGAAGCGTTTTTGGAAGTCTGCTGCTTCACTGGTACCGATTCCTCATGCTCCTTATCACTGACACTACTATCATCTTGGTCGTCCGTTTCACAAGCCCAAGCAACGAGACATGTCACTCGAGCCCCCGTACCCAACTGCACGGCATCGATGATATCGACAGCCAAATCGTCTGCTCCACTGTCATCGTCGTTGTTTTCATCCTTGTCTTCATTAACGCTATCAGACTGCGCGGGATCTTCGTCGGGCTCATCTGATGTGATCATACGTATGGCACCCTCCAGATTCATGAGTGATACTATCCCGGCACTGTTGGCAGTGACAACATAATAACCACACACCGTGTGAATGCATTTATATCTTTCTTCTCCTGCAACTGGGCCTTCAATGGGCTCAATGGCCATAATAGCACGTCTTGCATCCTGTTCTTGGGGATCTTCGTCGTCTTTTGTTTTAACTACGAGCACCGGCAACGATCCATCATTGCAAGCAGCTGCTACAAAGATGCCTTCCTCTCCCTGTAACAGTGCCACTTGATTCACACGGCTGGGCAATTCTACATCACACCAGTCAGATCCAGTGGCCACGTCTCGTACAGTAATATGAGAACCGTGACAGTAAGCGTACATAGATCCATCTTGGGACCAAACAGTGCAAACCACCGGATCTAGCGATGCAGCTCTAGCTCGTCCAGTTGTTGACGCAGCAGCAATTTTGGTGACGAAACTCAAACGTCCCTTCGTCAAGTCCCACAGTTTCATTTTCCCATCCGATTGTCCTCCCGTCAAGGCAATTTTACCACTCGGATGGACCGCCAGACTGGCAATGCCGCCCACGTGACCAGCTAGGACGTGCTGAACGGACCAGTCTCGCTTTTTGTAAATAACCAGTTTTCCACTACTAAAGCCAATCAAGCAATGTGTGGAGGGTTCTTGGGCTGCTGTGTATTGAGGCGGAGCAAAGGACGAGCATACCGGTGTTCCCATGTCCGTGGGAGTGCGGACTTCTCCAGAGCTGGTCAAGCGACGGTGCCAATCATGCGTCTTTAACGTTTCATCGTATCCCGTGGACAGAAGCGATCCGGGCAGATTGGGATTCTTACTGGCTGCCAAACACAAAGATCGAACGCTGCCACCATGAACAGGTGTAGCAAATGATATCTCCAGTTTCTGTTGCGTGTTCTTGAGTTCCCAACCCGCCACTACGCCATCGTAAGTGCCCACGGTCACTACTATTTTGGAGGGCAACGGATTGTGAAGTGTCCTAGCATCAGCCGCATCGTTGCTGCTTGTCGCCGAAGCCTCTTCTTCGTCAGATGATGAAGACATAGCTGGGGATATGTATTAATTTGCAGGCGGTGTGTAGATGGCTGGAGCTTTGATTATGCTATGATGTTGCGGGAGGTGAACTTGTTTTCTGTGAAAAGTAATGGAAAATGTGCATGCAATTATTTATTTGAGCAAAAACAATTTTTTAATGGTTCTCAGCGAGAGATGGTCCATTGCGTCAAATTCGTGAACTGACTGACGGCCATCATTTTTTCCTCCACAAGATCTGTCTTGTCAACACTTTTCGTAAACAACAGATTTTTTGTACTAGCACTCTACTAGTACTATTAGTAGTAGTAGACTGAAGACTACTTATGTAGACACTAGACCTCCTTCCAGCAGCCCAGGAGTAATTAATTTTCGTAATTGACAGGCTCATCCTTAAAGGTCATTCTCTGTCGCTTATAACTGTTAGCGACTAAGCCGCCAGAAGCAAGCCATGGCCTCGGCAGTACGTCAATTTCATCCCAAATTGTGTTTGCTAGGGGCTCCTGGTTCGGGTAAAGGCTCGTACGGAAAAATACTGGCGCGACACTGGAGGATACCCATCATTACAGTTTCGGATATCCTCAAACAGCGACAGCAATCATCTACACAGGATGCCGCAATATCCTCTGGAAAGCTGGTAGATGACCATATCGTTAGTCAAGCGTTGTTGGATTATTTTGAGGAGCAAGAAGCATCCACCGCAAAAACTACCAACCTCATCAGTGGTGGAGGGGGGTACATACTGGATGGTTTTCCTCGCACGATACAGCAAATCCAGATCATGGATAACGCTTGGCCCGACCATCTCAAGATTAATGCCGCTGTTCACTTGAACGTACCAGCTCATGTATGTGAACGAAAGTTGCTAGGACGACGGATCTGTACGATCTGTGGCAACAATTACAATGTGAACGGGGTCTTATTTGACGGCTTTGATTTGCCGCCAAAGCTGCCACATCCAGGAGAATGTCATCCTATGCATCAAAGTGGTGTTACCAGTGCTTCTTTACCACAGCAACACATGCTAGCATCACGGTCTTCGACAACGTCGTCGCACAGATGTGATCCTGCGACAGCTAAGCATTGGAAACAACGAGACGATGACCAGGTTGACATTATTCACCATCGACTGCTCGTCTATAAACAACATACAGAACCCATTCTGGAGCATTTTCGCAGGCGAGGCAAGCTCTTCGAATTTATCCCCTACAAAGGATTTGATGATATGCCGAAATTCCAATCTCAGTTGGAAGAATGGGTCGTCGACAAGTTTCCTTCACTGATTTCAGAAGGCAGCGCTACATGATAGTTGGTAACTTGTATCGCTAGGTACAGTGCTGTAGATTACAAACCTTTTGATATTTTTGGTGTGTTAGCCTTTAATCACCTCTCTCGACAGTAGACACGTCCATCTTCATCTCGAGTGATGATGTAGGCCCTGGCATCATTCAGAGATGCATCGGCGGTAGCTTGTTTGGCAAGACCTCCTACAAATTTTGCTAATCCTTTGCGTTTTAAAGGAGGGCCCTTCTTGCCATTCGACAAGCCAAAAGTAGTAGCACAAGTTGGGCAAGCAACCCGCGGTAAGTCTTCAAATCCGGGGTCATTCACTATCAAATCACCTTTCCATAAATCAAAGGCACATCTAGAATTGTAGTAGAAATGTTCGAAGTTTTGTTGATTGGATTTGCCGTTTGTTTGTCGAGAGAAATTTTAACAGTGGTGGTCGATTTCCCATTAAAAATGCAGGTTGAAGGGTTAGATCGGTTCGAAATACGTGTACAGTCTTCTAGTTACAAAAGGAAGTTTCGCAAACATTACTTCTACCAACAAGAAACGTTGGGGAAAAAAGGAAGCAATAGCAAGACCGTGTTCTCGACTTTGGCTCGAACGCACCTTGGACATTGTCCCTCCAAAGCATACAGCTTTTCGTCGACATTGGCACAGACCATCCGAAATCCTTCACCGAATTCCCATCCTTTCATATTCCCAGGAGCTGGAAGAGTAACACCAGTAATTTCTTGTCCCTTGCCTTGATTGAGCGATCGGACACTACTGGCTGGGTTATTACTTTTTGAGGGCTTATCTTCCAAATTTTGTTTCAGACCACCTTTGCCACGTCGGGCCACGAAAGTAACGGAAAAACATTCCACTGGTTGTAGCGTCGCCAGCAACAGCATCATCAGCATCATCAGTACCACCAGAGTGGTAGCTCTGAAGTAAATGGTTACAGTTGTCTTCATGGGTTGTTACGTTGTTACAGCTTGTCTCGTCTCGAGATTTTTGATTCCAGCTTTTGATTCCAGCTTGTAGGGTAACTGTGCAGTACTCGTAGCAGTGAGCGTATGCTTGCACTTGTGAGGATGGTCTGTTGTTTTTGTTTTTGTGACAAGCTGGAAGCTGGAGGCTGGAGTAATGAGTAATAATGCATGTGTTGATGGCTGATGCATTTTTTGCTGTTTTTATTCGGTTTGGGTTGTTGAATTTGTTTTGGAGGCTGACGTCATTCCCACCAATGTTCGTGACTGAAATGAGAAATGCTGACTAGTACTACTAGCTAGTAGTCTACTACTACTATTAGACCTAGTAGAGTCGTACTACTAGTAGTAGTCTACCAGTACTACTACTAGTAGTAGTAGTGGTAGCTACGACTAGCTAGACTACTACTAGTAGTATTACTGTAGTATGATGGCGAAGGCAGGAGGAGGGGTTCATTTGAGCATTCCTCTATTATTTTTTATTGGCCATTAAAAGATCTGCACACACCGTTCTCCTAACAACTACAGTATCACGGTATTGCACAAAACTAGCTCTCGTTAGACGACAAACCTTTAGATAGATAATTATACAATTTTGTAAGTATGCGAAGGGCTGTACTCGCATTTGAATCCAGAGCACGAAGAAGTCTCGTCAAGAGCATCCACAGCCAGCAACTACAGCACGCAAGGTGGTTCTCCTCTGCCGCTGAGAGCAACACTACTACAGAGAGCAGCAGCAGCAGCAGCACCAACAATAGCAATAGCAGCCAGCAATCAAAAACTCACTTTGGATTTCAAGATGTTCCAGAGGAAGAAAAGGAGCATTTGGTCAGAGGTGTCTTTGATAGTGTCGCAGAATCCTACGATGTCATGAACGACTTTATGAGTGTGGGTATTCATCGGCTTTGGAAGGATTACTTTGTTCAATCTACCAGAGTCGATGCCCTGGCTCGCATTGTTCGCGCCAAGAACAATAAGGAAAACAGTAATAGAGAGGAAGGGCTTTCTATTTTGGACGTTGCTGGAGGGACCGGAGACATTGCTTTTCGTATGATTGATGCCATGCAGTGCGAAGAACGAGCCAAATCCTCGGGTCGAGATCCGATCCACGTTACAGTCTGTGATATCAATACCGAAATGCTCAGGGTCGGACAACGGAGAGCACGAGAGCGGTACGGATTGGCGCTTTTGGATGATACACAGGCCTTGTCGTTTCAGGAAGGCAACGCCCAGGATCTGGTCAACATACAAGATAATTCCTTTGATTTGTACACCATTGCATTTGGTCTACGCAATGTAACAGACGTCGACAAGGCTCTTTTGGAGGCCAATCGCGTCTTGAAGCCAGGCGGGCGTTTTATGTGCCTCGAATTCAGTCGCATTCCCAATCCTCAATTGCAAGCTTTATACGATATGTACTCGTTCAATGTTATTCCTGCCATGGGAGAAGCTGTCGCCAACGACCGAGCATCGTATCAATACTTGGTCGAAAGCATTCGAAAATTCTCCGATCAAGGAACTTTGCTAAAGCGCATGGAAGCAGCTGGATTTGAACAAGCAAAGTATACAAATATGACGGGAGGTATTGTGGCGATTCACGAAGGCTGGAAGCCACTGTAATTATGGCCTGCACAAAAACAGAAATAAATGACTTTTTCTGGCTACGGTTGTGCAAAGATTTTTAGGTAGCTGCAGTGTGGATTGCTTCAAATTTTTTTTTTCTTACCAAGCACCGCTTCAACCAACCTACCCTCAAAGCAAAATCCATCTCACAGTTCATCATGAAACAAAGATCAGTTTTTTATAGATCACGTTGTGCTAAGATTTTTAGGTAGCCGCACTGTGGTTTGCTTCAATTAATTTTTCTTGCCAAGCACCGCTTCAACCTACCCCGCAAAGCAAAATCCATCTCACACTTCCTCATCATGAGATCAGGATCAGTTTTTTTAATAAAGTGTGGTTTGTTTCAGTTAATTTTTCTTGCCAAGCACCGCTTCAACCTATCCTCAAGAGCAAAATCCATCTCACAGTTCCTCATCATGAGATTAAGATCATTTTTTAAATAAAGCACGTTTATACGAATATTGCAAGGATAATTGATCGTTTTTAACACAATACAAGTTTTGGCGACGATTCAATCGTTCGAGCCAGAAACGAACGCAATGAAACTTGAGACTAGGCTGCCACTATCATCATCATCATCATCATCATCAAGTACCGAATAATAGTAGTAGAGGGTAGAGCTTTGTTAGTAGCAAGTGATTCACGCTTGAAGGGAGATCCCGCAGCAATTGTAATCAGATTGAATTTTTGCGTCTGCGTCCTCAGAATCCTCGATTTCCTTTTCCTTGGGCCCTTCATTACTCTCTTCCTTCTTTTCGTCAGCATCATCTGTCTCGTCGGCATCGGCGTCGGGGGCGGGTGTACTCTCTTCCTCCTTGGGCTCCTCCTCTGATGGCTTCTCGTCATCCTTGGTTGGTTCCTCGGGGGCATCCTCCTTCTCGGCCTCCTTATCTAGGGGTTGGGCGGGAGTTTGCTCAGGGGCGGCCTCGGCGGGTTTTGGCTCGACCTTTTCCTCCGCAGCCTCCTCCGTAGGTTCTGGCTTTGGTGGGGGTGGTGTTGGCTTGGTAGCCATGGCGGCCTTCTTGGCTTCCTTCTTGGTCTTTTTGTCGCCCTTTTTCCTGAACAGCTTAAAAACCCTGCAACAACAACAACAACAAAATGATACCATGTATGTTAGATACAAGCTTCCTGGACAAATTAATTTGTCCGCATTCTACCTTCAATTTAGCTCAACGCGTACAGCTACAGCAACTTGGCAACACTTACATCTTGAAATATCTTTAATTGATTATTGAGTAAAGGAACGAGACTTTGTATGCAAAATCAATTTCGTCGATTATGACTTGATTTTTCGAAATAGTAAGAGACACAGTGATCAATGTTCCGAGCTAGAAATACTCCAATATTTGGAGTTTATTCCACTCCGTTCAAACCAGGAAAGTCAAACCAGCGAGAGATTTTCGTCGGAGCATGATAAAGTGAGTATGAATGGGCGATATTGTGTGCTCTTAAATGGAGGCAGAATTATGCTGGCTCTTGACCAAGCCACCTTAATTACGGTCCGTTGTGCGCGAAATAGAGCGCGCCGACCATTCTAAAATCACAAAGTCCTTTCACAATGGCCTCGCCAAGCATAGAATAGACCTACCAGTACTCTACTAGTAGACTAGTAGTAGTAGTCTTAAGTGTCTACCACTAGGCTAGTCAGTTCTTGCAAGAAACTTCCTTTTAACGAGAGAGCATTCCCTGAGTACATTCCACATGAAAGTGCAGTGATAAAACGCTTCATGTATGAAGGTACCGTATGTACCAGGTACCACTGTAATGTTTAGATGCTGGGAAAAGTCATCGTGAACGGATGCTGGTTGGAAGAACTAGACTAGTTGTGCTGCTGGTGTTGTGAACGCTGTGGAAGCTGAATAACGAGGAGTTCATTATTTTTTACACTTGTTGGTTGCCCAGTCACGGAAACGCTGGACATTACTTGCCGCGTGACGCTGCTCGAAGCATGGAAAAGCAATTCCTCGGGGTTTCACTTTGGATGAATTTGTAATTAAATTGCCAGGTATCATTATTTCATAAAACTTTAGTATCTCCTTCTTTCCAAAAAGCTTTTTTAAAGCGCTTGATCTTTTGTGCCTTACCTGGTATAAACGAAGTCAAGTCGGTACATTCAGCTCTTTGTACCACTTGGAGCAGAGAGTTCCGGAGGCTAGCTGCCAATGAAACGAGGCGGCTGCAGACAAGAATCACTCATCATGGCATGCTACAGCTTGCATAGGCTACTAGTAGTGCGATCAGTGGCAAACTAGGATATATAAGCACAAGCAGCTTGCTATTGCTACTAAATGCACGTATTATATTTACTGTGCGAATGCGCAGGAACGCCCAGTGGTAGTGCGCTACTACCTAATAGAAGTAGCTACAGTACTAGCTAGAGACTACTACAACTAGCTAGACTACTCTACTAGCCAGTAGCTACCACAGTCTAGCTAGTAGTCTACTAGTAGTTGCAACACATTGACTCTTCTTGATACGAACGACTCGAAGTCGCAACATTCTGCTCCCCTCTGGCAATGTGGATTCGATTCGGAAGCTTGCATCTTTTCACTTCATGCATGTGAGCCCGAAACACCTTATCTATGCATCCACAGTAAGGTAGAGTAGAGTCTAGTACAGGGCAGTTGTAGTCACACACTTCTACAATATTCGAAATATTTTGGAATTGGATCTTAGCTGGATCAAAAACGAAAAAAATGATGTATCACTACGAGCACAGAAGTCTGCAGACTTCGGCTGGCCAGCCAGGTGTGGATGAAGTCACTTCGTTGGTTCGCGAAGCATCGTGTTCGTCATTGAATACAAGCTTGGAAGGTGAGTTGGTTCATTTAACATGCCCTGTCAGCTACAACGGTCAGGTTCTGGGTGATGGCGATCCCCTGCTGCAAAGTACACCTGCAAATCAACGAACTGGGTTGAAATTAGAAGCTTACATGGACGTGTTTCAATGGGAAGAACATGTGTACACCAAAATAGTTGGCAATAGGAGGGAACGGGACCATCTTTACTTTCGTGAGTGGTATTCGACGACTCCTCCTAGTAACGCAACATTTTTTGGAAACGGGAGAAAGTGTGTAGTACTGAATGGGGGGCGAGACTGTTTTCAGTGGAATCCTGCTGTAGTCGAGTCTTGGTGGAATGCGTCTGGATACAAATTAGGATGGGATGTAGTCGATACGGCGCAAAATATCACCTTTGGTAATGCCTATGTCCTTTCTATTTCTATGGATGTGATGGATCAATTGACGTATCAGACCGAAAATCCATTGCATGTGACTCCCAGCTGTATTGTAAATGGTGACAGTGACCAGGAAGGTCCATGTAAATCAGCCACCCTGCAGCAAACTGAACTAGGTGATAATACTATTGTTTGGCAGCAAGTGGATTCGAACGGTGAAAGTATTGATTATTTGACTAGATTTTACAATCTTTATGCAGTGGACACGGTGTCCGTCTTGGCCGTTCAGCAAGGAAATTCCTTTATTCCTTGGGAGACTGCTGATGGGGAAAAGATATTTGAATTCAAGCCAGGGAGTTACACAGCATCTCAAATGATTGCTGCTGTGACATCCTCAGCTCAAAAGGGAAGACTTGGTGCTATTATTCCCTTTGTGGGTTTTCTTCTCGTGATGTTGATGTGAAAATTGAACCATTCAAATTGGTTCGACTCACGCTGTGGATTCCTAGTGCTTTCGTCCTCAAACCAGCAAATGCGACATGTTAAAATGGTGAGAAAAATGATTGCGCTTTCCTAGTATCTTTATTTTTGTTAAATTAGACGTTCCAGGTTTTCTTATCTTAATTTTTGTCCCTAAAAATACACTTCGGCTAATCAGTTCCGGGTGACGGTTGCCTGTGAGTGTCATCAGCTGCAGGTGAAATAGCCGATGTTGTTGCTGTGGAAGCAGCAGTTCCCCCTTCCATCGTGGCCGAATCCGGTTGAAGTTCTACTTGGCGCTTCGCTTCCTCTTCCATTTCCTTTTTATGGATCTCTTCGTTTTCTTTCTCAATAACCTGCACAATGCGATCGCAACGCTTTTGAATCTCCACTCCTGTCCTAGACTTGAAGTACCAGTCAAATCGAAACTGCCAAGCTCGTCGGATTTCCATTCGAATGCGCTCGGCAGCTCCGTAGCCGTGTCTATACATCATGGCAATCAAGAAAGCATCTTCTTCCTCCTGATAAGCACGATTGCGGCCTCCAGACCCATAGTTGATTTGCATTTGGGGCCAAGAGCATTCCAAGAGCTCATTGGCCGAAGGCATTCTCTTTTTGCCATCCTCTCCAACCTTAACCAAGGCATCCTTGTGCGGGCCAAATGTATCTTCGATGTGACGCTCGGCCTTCTCTTGGATAGCATCCCTGATTTGGCGAAGCCGAAGAATCTTCTTCTCTCCTTTCTCAATGCGCTCGATAATTTTCTTCCACTCAGCAACACGACGGTAATTGGTCCAGAAAGCAACAAAATACCTCTGTACTTCATTCACTTCCTTTCCAGTCTCGGCAATAACCTCTCGTGAAATAGCCGGGAAATCATAGCGACCGTGCCTCTCCAAAGCATTACAAAAGGACTTGAAATCCTATTCGACAAATAATGATTGAGATTCATATGGCTTCGACTTCACAAAAACAAAACAACAATTCGATGTAGCATACCTTCTTATTCCAATCCGGAAAGCCCTCGGCCTGAAGTCGAGCCTTTTCTTCCTCCTCTTCTTTCGTCAACTTGAAATCGCTGAGCGTTTGCTCCAACTCTTCTGCTTTCTTCAACAGTTCTTCTTTGCTCTGCCCTGCAGCGACCCCGCTTCCTTGTGGAGGAGCATTCTTGCTGGATTCTCGGTATTGGTGAATTGTGTTGAGCTGCACTTCCTTTTGAGTGGCAAGTTCGCGCTCACGTTCGCTGATGGCGTTCAATCGCTGCACGTCAAACAGCTGGAAATCATGCACTGCCGGTCCCTTCTTCCGCTTTTTGGCAGATGCGTCCGCGGCATGCGCCTTCATTCCGCTCGAGCCTCCAGCACTCATTGTCTCCCGAAAGTATTCATTCACATCGTAGTTGCGCTTTCTCTGGCGTTGTGGTAGATTAATAAAGTTGCCGCCAGCCTTGTCGCCATCACGATAATTTTTTCCTCCAAAGGCGAATGTGTCCATAACACCTTCGTCTCCCGTCATTAGACTGAAATTAGCAAGATTATGCTTGACATCGGTTTGCAATTTGGCTTGCATTTCTTCTGTCCGTTCTTCTCCTTTGGCAATCAGAGCATCAATGTCCTCGTCTGTGTACGTGCCTCCCTGACCACTCAAGATTTGATCCGCGCCGAACTTGACCATTTTCATCAATTCATCTTTTTCCAACGAATTGTTCTGTTCGGCTAATCGGCCTTGCTGGATAACTGCAGCATCCAAAAACAGCTTGCGGTCAGCGCGTTCAATGATCTTTTCTTCAACAGTCCCCTCTGTAACGAATCGAAAGACTTGGACCGGTTTCTTTTGGCCGATACGATGGGCACGATCTTGTGCCTGAAGATCGACTTGAGGATTCCAATCGCTGTCATAAAGAATGACGATATCAGCAGTGGCAAGATTAATTCCCAGGCCTCCGGCACGCGTACTCAAAAGGAAGCAGAATTTAGAGGATCCTTCTGCGTTAAATTCTTCCATTTGCGAATCGCGCTTTTCTCCATCCGTGTTACCATCGATGCGGCAATATTCGTGGCCCACGAGACGGAAATAATCCTCGAGAATATCCAATACACGAGTCATTTGGCAGAAGATCAAGACGCGAGAACCTCTAGCTTTGAGTTTGGGAAGCAGCTTGCTCAAGAGCTGCATTTTTCCAGCATTTTCCCAAAGATGAGGCCCATCGGTGAATGGGGGGCCTTCTTCGGCTCCATCAAAGAGGTACGGATGGTTGCAAACCTTGCGAAGTTGCATCAGGACATTCATCAAACCATTTCTCGAGGGGCCGCCAAGTTTGTTCAATTCGTGAGCATCTTTTTGCAGGACCTTGACGTACCACTCTTGTTGCATTTTGGTCAACCCAATGTATAGTTTGGTTTCCTTCTTGGGTGGCAGGGACGTCGCAACATCCGCCTTGATACGTCGCAACATGAATGGACGGAGTACCGTGTGCAGTTTTTTAATGGTGTTTTCCTTTCCCGTCTCATCTTCCATACTAAACCAGGCATCAAACTGCTCGGCATCACCAAATACCTCGGGGATGAGGAAATTCAACAGGGCCCACAATTCTCGAAGATTATTCTGTAAAGGAGTTCCCGTAATGAGCAAACGATGTTCCGTAGTCATGGTACGAATGGCCTTACTCAACGAAGAATTTTCATTCTTGATACGGTGGGCTTCGTCGATCATGAGATACTTCCAAGCAATTTTAGCCATGCGACCCTTCTCTCGCAATAAGCCTTCGTACGACATGACGAGACAATCAAAGGTATATTTACCATCGGGTCCCAGGGGCAAGTCTTGCTCAATAACTTTTTGACGCTCCACTTTGGTGCCGCCCATACGAACGACGCGGAAACAGGGACAAAACTTTTTGAATTCTCGACACCAATTTCCTACAACACTTTTGGGTACGATGATAATGTGTGGACCACGAATACCACGACTCTCTTTGAGCCACGCGAGCAATGCAATAGATTGGAGAGTCTTTCCGAGGCCCATTTCTGAGGCAATGACAATCAGAACAAAAATAAGGTTTAGTCAAATTGGGTCCACAGGCAAAAACAACTTTGTAGTGTACAGCGCATATAAAAGTCAAAAGCATTCCACACAGTCCCTCCAAGTAGCTAGTAGTAGATTAAAAAAAGACGCACCATCGGCCAAAATGCCATTAATACCACTGTCGTGCAACTTGATCATCCAGTTCAGTCCCTCCAACTGGTACTTGTGCATGGTCACATTCTTGGACAGAATACCGGGTTGCTTGTCGAGTCGGACCGTCGACCGCTTGGACTCTGAGGCCTTCAACAGCTGGGCATCTTCCTCGGCTTCTGTGAGACGACCTTTCTTTCCGCGCGATCCCTTCTTGCCCTTTTTGCTCGAGACAGCCACAGAACCAGCCAAAAAGTGCGCAAAGACGTCCGATTGTGCCAGCAAGTGTTCGAATTTGGTTTTGGGATCCGCGGCAACATCGTCCTGGTATTGAAATTTTTCGGCTGCCGCTTTTTGTTCGGCCGCCAACAATTCCATCCGTTCTCTCCTGGCGGCTTCGGCCTCTTCGGCTTCTTTGGCCTGGAGCTTGGAAAGAGCTTCTTCATTCTCGGGACTCTTGCGGGCCTCGACATTATTACTATTGTCGTCATTATCAGCCGTCGTCACATCCATGTCGACGTCCGTGTCATTGTTCTCCTCTTCCTCCTCTTCGGCATCTTCAATGCCCTCCAAGTCAATGCCAGAAAGTTCTTCTTCCTCGTCATCGTTGTCGCCGGTATCCTTGTCGTTGTTGGTAGCGATGACATCCTTCATGGACACGTCCTTGGTTTCCACTGTTGGCTTCTCCATGGTTGGTTTTTAAGTTTTAAGGAAATGTGGGATACTCGAATACAATAGTCTACTAGTAGTAGTAGAGGAGCGCTGTGGAGCTGCTGTGAAGGTTTGTGTTGTACGTATGGAGGGAGAATAATACGCCGGCCAAGCCATCGCATGGATTAGATGTGCGTCTAAGTAATTTCAAAATTAGATGAGGAATGCACAAGATTTGCTTGTTGAAAAATCGTTCTTTCATAAACAACTAGTAGTAGGCCTACTAGGAGTAGCTAGACTACTACTACTACTAGTAGCCATGTGTGTGCAGGGATTTTTCTGGACTGTCTAATCCCTTCACGTAGATGTACCGTTTACACATGAAACACATCTTGCCATGATGGTTTGGGCTCATCCATGATTTTTCATCCATGATTTTTTGCTCTTGAACAAGCCATTCATTATATTATAGCAACACACCTTTGGACTTTGGACCAATCATGAATTGTCGATCGTGAGTGTTTGTTTGTTGGCCACCACTGCTCTCTACTAGCTAGCTAGTAGGTCGATTGATGCGTAAGCAATCATTCATAAATAAATAAATAAATAAATAAAGGATCAACTCGATCTTCACTCAACTCTCCACTATTTTTATTGAGGCACTCGACGTTGACAAAAAGTACTTGCCTCCCTCCAACCGTTGCCAGTGTGCTGTAATTTTACCAATTCGATGTTCGGCACCTCCTTTTGTTTTCAACATCCATTTCACTGATGCTGTACCATCTGAATGTGGTGTAACTTCGGCTTCTTGAAAGCCAACATACTGACAAATAAGTGGATGTACTGCCTTGTAAATGCATTCTTTCAAGCTGAATAGATTTTCATGTTTTTTCAACAATGCAACAAGAAAGAAATTGAAGGAGGGGGGGGACAGGGTCAGTTCCGAACACGGTTTTCAACGATTATTACAAGCATGCATTTGTTAACAGTCAATTACGTACCTGAAACGTAACATAATTTCCTCTTCTTCAGTGACATTCTAGATGATGGTAGAAATGATACGAATGTACGTACAATCGTTGAAAATTAGATGAAATAATGTAAACACAACGATGAAAACAATGGAACTAGTCCATAAAACACGCTCCAAAAATGGACCAAAAGTATGATTCTTACCGGTAATTTTCCCAGCGATGCAATTTCACGTTGGGTCAAGACTCTTCGAGCAATATTCCTTCGACTGTTGCTGGTTCGTTCCAAGTCAACACCGATACCAAATGTCGGTGTTGTATCACCAGGAGAATAACAACAACGCGATGTTGTTGTTGTTGTTGTTGTTGTGTCATCACTTGCAATAATTCCTACTGCTGCTCGTCCTTTATGACTGATAGAACCAACGTACCCTTTTGGTACAGTGGGACGACCGTATCGGTCCTTTAAAATGGGAGATATGCTTTGTACCCCAGTACAAATACTAATATTGTTTTTGCTGCTGCTGCTGCTGTTGTTGTTACCATTTTGGTAGCTATCATCAGTGTTATGAAGAATATGTTCGTCATGGTCCTGTCGTCGTCCAAGACGTTCGAATGCTTGTCGAATGGCAATGCGACCAATACAAAAAGATTCGCGACTGACTTTGGAAGATTGTTGCATTGCATAGGCAATTTCATCGGGATGCAGAACGGAATAGATCCAATGATGATGATGATGATGATGATGATCACCAGTAGCATTGGATGTCAGTGATATTTGTTGTGGTTCGACAGCATCTGGATCATCTTCTGCAAAATCTCGAAGTTCCAAACCAACTACCTGGCCTTCCGGTACCTGAATATCACAAAATCGAGTCCATACGTTTCTTTCCTGTTCAAGAGAATCAATCGTGTACTCGCGCCGTAAAATTGGATGCGTTGTTGTTGTACTTTTCATTCTTATTTGTTGTTGTTGTTGTTGTTGTTGTTGTCGTTGTGTTGCATTGATGATAGACGATGATGATGTAGGTGAAGCTTCGGGAGATACCGAGCTGAGTCGACAGGTGCGTATTCTTCTATTCGTTTGCGATTTTCGGATGGATTGCAGATTATTGTTGGTGCATCTGGAGTATATACTACCAGTGGTGGTAGAATAACGCCTGCTACTGTGAAATGAACCCACAAGAGCAAATCCCAACACTCCCCGAGAATTCTGGGATAGCACTAATAAGGAGGATAAAAATGCCATTGCTATGGTATAGTAGGTATGGATTGTGAAGTTTAGCGGTGGTAGAATATTGCGAGATGGCGATGGAGGATGATAATACTTTCTTTTCGGGTGTTTCTTGCCTCGATTCTTGTTCTCATGACCGGCCTCATTCATTCCTTCGCTCGCTCGTTCGCTCGTTCGCTCGTTCGCCTGCCTTTTGCTTGTTTATTAATGGATAAGTTTCGTTTCTTTGTTAGACTACTGATAACATGTATCAAAGCAGCTGCAGATGTATATTTTCGGTAGGTGGTAAGCTGTTAGCTAATTACTGTAAGTACAACGTAGCTTGAATAGAGGTCAGGAAAGTAGAGGGCGTTTTCGTTGTACAAGCTTTGGGAAGAAGGAGGAGCGAGGATGGGGTTTGCTGTGTTTGTTGTCTCGTGTCCGAAGCTGCGCTATTTTTATACGCGTACACATCAGAGCCAGCCGAAGGGAACGTGAGACAAGGAGACCCGAATCCGACGTCACCGGAATGACCCGAAATGCCCCATCCCGTCTCCCACTCAGAAACAGGAACACATCGGGAGAAATCGG
>Ga0210036_1001135_pt1 | contig 30191 bp, 15 predicted proteins | sample CryGeymeta201515_FD_185469 | JGI IMG/M metagenome (GOLD analysis project Ga0210036, IMG submission 185469) | Groundwater microbial communities from Crystal Geyser aquifers in Utah, USA - Crystal Geyser metaG 2015-15 (SPAdes) (version 2) | ecosystem: Environmental > Aquatic > Deep subsurface >...
TCCAAGACTTGGATATATGAATCAAGGGGACCAAATTAAGCCCAGGTGGACTACGGCAGTTTACCTTGTCTCCTATGATAGGACTCAGGAGTTAGGTCTCTCTCTATTAGGTCGTGTGCCTATGCTTACTCTGTATACACACACACACCACTAGTTTGCTCCTACTATTATTATAATATTCAATATTTACTCTTTATGTCTCCACACTAGCTTTTTACGACAAGATGACGCAGCTGTATGCTATCGCAGAATTATCTACGAAAAGCCGCCACAAAAAAAGAAATTAACATGGTACGATTAACCAGCAGCGCCCTTGCAGCACTAAGCTTGATTGTTAGTCAATGTGTTGCTTTTACCAACATCGCATCCATTCCGACACAAGCCTCAAGTCAACGCTTAGCATCGCCTTATTCGTCTCTTTCAGCCATGGCAGCGGAGGAAGCCACAGAGACGAAAAACCCACGCGACGAAGGACTTTCGCTCTTATTGGATGATGGAACGCGCAAGTCTCATTCTGTCGCCGAGAATACGGCGTTTGTGAGTGGATTCTTCAAAGGGCTTTCTACCAAAGAGTCCTATCGAAATTTGGTCACCAGTTTGTACTTTGTGTACGAGGCCATGGAGAATTCTTTTGACACTACAAGCGAAGAGAGAGTTAAGGCACTCGACGGACCAGAACTCAGACGACTGGATGCTATTGCTAGAGATATGGAATATTTTTATGGGCATGAATGGAAAAGTATGGTTGAAATGTCCCCAGCCACAAAGGCGTATGTGGCTCGCATTGAAGAAGTTGCCAAGGAAAATCCGTATCTATTGATCGGTCACCAATATTCAAGATACCTCGGTGATCTCTTTGGAGGACAGATGATGGGAGGTATGGCCGTTCGCAGTCTTGGTTTATCTGATGGCAATGGTGTTCAGTTTTACGAGTTTGACCAGATTCCCAGTGCCAGAGACTACATTACTACTTGGTACGAGACACTCAATAGTTTAGAGCTGACAGATATAGAGAAACAAGAAATTGTAGACGAGGCAAACTACGTCTTTGCCCTGAACATTGCCATATTTGAGGAACTGGAGGGTTCTCCTTTCAAAGCCATGTGGACACTGGCCGTCAATACACTCAAGCTGAAGATGGGGATCAACTAATTGTAAGACATAAAATAGTTTGAATTGTAGATGAGGCAAAGTGCGCTTTTGCGTTGAACATTGAAGGTGAGGATCAACTAATTGTAAGACGGCAGAGTGATCTTCTGCTTTCAGCTTAACAATTCACTGCGGGTTGCCTTCACGCAAGATAGATGCTTCACTTTCTTTTATCGCTGTGACACATCATCGCAACAAAAATCAATACTACGGGTTGGGTGGCTTTATTCAATCGGGTCACGAACTGACGTACCTGCCCACAACTACCTGGTACCAGGTACTACTACTTTATCAAAAGAGCCTAAAAATAACAAAACTCGAGCAAATAAAACAGCACTGTGATTCTCGATAATTATTATCTTTCAGTCCGATCAACCCCTCTACCTTTACCGTACCAACTGCACCACTAAACATGCCAAGAATTTATCAGATAGTATTAATCATGCTGGTCTCGATTAGCATGACCGTTGCAGCCTTCCAGCTGGCATCACCTAACAATTTTCGCCAGACATCGTTCCTGTTGCAAGAAGGGCCAATGGACGAAGGACCACGAGGAACCCGCCGAACCTCGCGACGTATGCCTTCTAGAGGATCTCGTCCAGCAACGAAAAATGGACGACCGAGACCTGAAAGTTCTAACTATCCAGTTGCCACTAAACGTGCTCCCCATCAGCATGATCACACAAAAGCCGACGCACGTCCATTTATTGATGCCTTCGAGGAAGTACAAACTCAAAACCCCAACCAGGATGCCCCGGTCTTTAATTCGCAGGACTTTGATACGATAGCAGGGCCTGTCATTGAGCACCCCCATGTTGAAATCACGTCGTTAGACAAGCTCTTTCCTCAAATCTCTGGCTTCTCGGATTTGTTTTCTTCAGAGGAAACCTTTCGCAATGGAATACGAAATGCCATTCGACAGGATATCTTTGATACCACTCCCGCCTATGCGGGCATGTCCGAAAAAGCACGGCGCATGTTATTGCTGCCCGATTCGTCCTTGCAGGGGTCCTGGAAATGTCAAGGTCGAGATGATCAGCCCGAGGGCGAATTGCGAATGAAAACATTGACGACTGTATTGAACGAACACTTAGGCGATGATGCCCCGACGGGCGATGAATTTATGGACACCATTGGTAGTCTTTGCGGATCGAAGCCGCAAACTCACTGGATCGATATAGTGGGAATTACAGATCGCAAAATCAGCCACTCCTGGCACCAAGATACTGGCCGATCACCCAATGGGGATGCCAAGACGGTACTGCTTGGGTTTCCGAGAGAAAATGAGTATGTCGGGGTTGGCGTCTTTAGTCATATTGTCAAGCTAGAGAAGGAACAGTGGGCCAATGAGGATCATCCACCGGTAGAACCAGTCTTGTATACAAAAGATATTGATGAAATGTACATTTATCGACCTCAATTCGCCAAAGGACAAGAGATCATCATTTATCGCGATATAGATGTGCTACACTCAGCTCCAGATATTGCCTACCGATCCAGTGTCATGCGGTTTATGTAAAAGTGAACTCGGGACACCGTACGATGTTTACTTGGCAACTACAATGGGATATCTATTGTAAGCAAATAGACGTTACAAGTCATATACCTCGTGACGACACTGAAGGGAAATGCATGCATCCATTGCACTAAACATGTACTGCTTAATTTGTTCTTCTGCACAAAGACACCCTTTCGACTCGGCGTAATCAGAAACATTCAAGCTGTAAAAAAAAATTCAACTTGCGTGAGCGTTCGTCGAATTCGCTTGCAAAGCAAAGTTTGGAACTCCTACCTTTAGTCTCAAGTTTGCAGTAGACCTCAAAAAGAAACTAAACTACTAGCTACTACTAGGCTACTAGTCTACTGTACGCTGTTAACAATTGTTGTAAAGTAAGAAAACCCGAACCCTTCCCAGTTCGCATTCCATGAGGAATGTAGAGAAGCAGCAAACGGCATCAGACAAAAAAAGCAATGTTACTATAAATTTTGGTCAACGTTTGTCCATGTCCAGAAGTCAAAACCCCTCTCACAGGAGGTCTTTGTACAGACAAAATAAATAACAAAACTATTTTAGTTGCCAGGAAGTGCCTGAAGCTTCACCGGGTGATTCTTCAAAGCTCTACGACCGGCATCACTTCCACTTTGCCAGAGCAATGGAAATTAAGGGCTATGAAGACGGCGATGATGATGTGAACACTTTTGCCAAACAAAAAATCAGAGCATCTGTAGTTCATCGCGTCCACACGGCCGGGCCTAAAGACGATTACATCACAGAGAAAAACTTAACTGCGAGTGCAGCAGATCGTCTCGGAAAGCGCACATCCTTTTATGCCAATCAAAACAAAAAATCCACGGAAGAACACCACTCGACAGAAGAAGACCATGGCTTTTATGGCGCGTACGCCAACGTACGGCAAATGCTAGACTATTCCTATCACGCACACTATCGGAAGGAACGACAATGGCTTCATGATGCGATTATTGAGGATAATCTCCTTAAACATCAACAACAAAACGATAGTGACCATTACGACTATCAGCAGGGAGAGCCTGTTCATTTGCCCAGATATCCTTGGCTCGTTCTCATGGTTGGTGTCCACGGAGCTCTCAAACACACAACGACGCGTCAGCTTATTGACGCGGGACGATTAAAGTTATTATCTTTGGTCTGTGTCGACACGGATGATTTGAGACGATACTTGCCGGAATACGCCACCTACCGCGACGCGTGTCCCAGCAGCGTTGACCGACGGACACGCAAAGAGGCGGGGTACATTTCCGAAACGCTGGCGATTGCTGCCTTACAAGCGGGGCGGAATGTGATTTTTTATGGTAGTCTGAAGGATACTGCATGGTACAAGGACACCTTTGTACCCTTCCTTCGAAAACAGTTTCATAGCATGAAGGTGGCACTTATACACGTGGTAACCGATCCTGACGTCGCCTTTCAACGGGCGCAACAGCGGGCCATTGCGACAGGTCGAACACTGAATGAACAAGAGTTTAAACATCAATGCACAGATACCATTCCCAAAGCCTGCAAGCAGATTCAGGCTGTCGTCGATTACCACGCAGAGATTCGTATTGACCCGACGGGGGATCTGAAATTGCTGAGTGAGGGCGGCGACTGGAGCAAATTTACCCAAATCTTCGATCAGCAGAAAAGTGTTCTATCATTATCCTATCCGGACCAGCAGAACGATATATCTGTTCCTATTCCTATTGTGCTCACACATCAGAGACGTATTTCATCGATTCGGAGAATCTCCAACTTAGCATCGAGTGAAGAGAATCACGCAGCTGATGACATGGAATTCTACGGTCCCTTCGCTGAAATACGCAAAACTCTGGATTACTCCTATCACCGAAATTATACATTCGAAAGACAACACTTTCAGGACGCCATCATTCGTGAGTTTTTGGATGCGGCAGACGAGTCACAGAATGCCAAAGAAAAATGTGATTTTCCTGCGCAATTATGGGCTGTTTTTACAGGTAAGGCGACGCACCGATGCAGTATGCGGTTTGGCGCCTGTTCTCTCTTTACGACTTATCTCAACATTATGCCTCGCTATCAAAACAGCCGGAGCAATGGGAGCTGGAAAAGGTTATACAATCACCTACTTGAAAAAGCAGGGGCGTTTTCCACTTATGGGTTTTGTCAGAGTGAACAGTGACGCGATTCGTAGATATCTTCCGGAGTATCATTTATACATTGAAACCAATCCAGATCAGGCGGGAGACTTGACCAACAAAGAAGCCGGGTACATATCCGAAATCTTGGCTTTGGCCGGATTGCACGCTGGCAAGAATATACTGTTTGATAGTTCGCTCAGATGTGCCTCCTGGTATCGTACCTTTTTTACGAGATTACGAAGAGAATTTCCAAGCCTACGCATTGCGATTATTCATGTTACTGCCCCTTGTGAAGCTATATACAAACGTGCATCCGTAAGTTTTTTGTGAAACTTTGACATTGACCTGAAAGTAATCCAAGTCTCGCAAATCTAATCTGCCTTCAATGATGCACCGTACCTAGGAACGAGCAAAGGTGACTGGAAGAGTTGTCCCTCGCGATTTGATTGCCCAATCAATCGAAACAGTCCCAAAAAGTGTATCGGAACTTGCTCCGTTAACAGACTATCATGTAGAATTGTTCAACAACCCCAAAACACCAGATATTGAAATTGTGACACCAGGAGAAACGTGGGAGAACTTTACAGCTCAATGGGTACAGTAAGTGGGAGCTACTGAGGGTGATGTGAAATAATAAATGATCTCAAAAGTTCTTTTCTGTACAATTTCTGTTCCAGAACAAGCAGAAACCAAAGCAAGCAATCAACGCTACAAGGTGAAGAGACAAATTGAACCTTTTTCAGATTTGCGGGATTCGTCGCAGCTACTGTACTATATGTGTCCGATTGATCAGTGCTGCTACTCTGTAGCCTGTAGATGACTACTTGTGTATTCCCTACATCGTCGAGGTGCCACAACGAATATTTTAGGTTATAGATACAGGCGACGCAATCCGTGAAAAAAAGCGTGTCGTCAACACTGTCTTGGAACGCTTGGAAAGTTTTTGTTGCCAAGTCTGATTGCGGTTATTGTCGTGTTACCGTTTGCAGAAGTGTAGGTAATTCTGCATGCCTTGACATGGGTGGCGGAGCCAATTTTGCTGGGGTGTGTCTTGGCTGACAAGAGCAACGTTCCACATTGCAGAAACGCTGGCACTTGGTAGGTATGGAATCAGCGACACATGTAGCGCTCATGATTTGCATAGGTCCTTTTCGATGGCCTGTCGAACTCCGTTTTTGTGACCATAAAATGTTTAGAAATACCTAATTTTGACGAACGAAGTATTTCAACCATCTTAGATGCGGGTCGCTGCAACGGTAACTACTAGTACAGTTGCTATGATATTATAGGTGTCTGGCTATGAGGGGTTTTTTTTTAAGCGAAAAGGGATAGGTTCCCTGAGTATGATAAACGCATGTTCTGGTGTAATCGGAATTCTACGAGCATGTCACATGGAGTCTCCACCAGCAATGTCGACAGAGCGAGGTGGGATACCCCAAATTGCTGGCAACCGAGCCAACATAATTCTCAGCAAACACTATTTTTTCGTGAAGTTGAATACTAGTAAAGGAGTATTTGATTTCTATCATCGTTTGATGTAATATATTGTGTGTAACTCAGCATTCTCCTTTGGGAAGAAAGGAAGGAACGAGAATATCTGTGCTTTGTTCAAGCAAGTGAAGGCAAGGTTTGTAGTTGCCACAGAACACTGCTGTCATTCCACAGAAATCTCGTTTCAAAATTATCTTCACACAAAACAAAATGCACTTCATGTATTTGTTTACTTGTCGTTTTGGTACGAACTGACGGCGTCAAATATTTTCGACACAGCAACTCGATCCGTCGGATCTTTGCAGTAGTGCCTCAATTTTATAATGCCACCCGGACCAAGGACAAAGTCTGCACCTAACTGACCAGCCTCTCCTTGGATGGCCAATTTTCGTTGACCACGACAGCAAATGGCTTTCGTGTAGTACCAAAGGTTTCGAGGACCAAAAGCTGCCGCGACGCTGGACGGAATCGCCCAGGACTGGTACACACTCTTGGTCGGATCGAGCAACAACATGGCATTTTTTCCTTCAGTGTACGTCTTGCACCAGTCTTCGATCCAAAGACGATGCAACCTCTTATCGGGGTCAGTGTAGGAAACAAACAAGACCCTGCAATTGGCTTGTTCGAACTTGTCGATATGTTCCAAGAGGGCCTTGATGTGATCCTGTCACGGAAGTCACGCCAAATGACGAAGAAAGCAAACGTAGGTAGGATTTTCTTCGTCAAACAGAGGAATGTCGTCCCCCTCAAAATTCTTCAGTGTCAAAGGTGCAGAAGGGACTTTGGATCCCACCTTGAGCTGCTTACTACTAAGACTCATTCTAAATATACCACTGGTAGAGGAGCTTGCAGATGAAATAAGAAGAGTCAGCACTAGATAGCAGAGCAAGAATGGTCTTTGCATGCTTTGTGAGAAGTGCTCTCTACTCCAGTACAAACTTTTCAAGAAGCTGTGATGAGAAAACCCTTCTTGATAACGGAGTCAATGGTTCTTAGAAATAAATAAATTATACTCGAGCAATTTATAAGAATACTGCTCGAGTAGCTTTCGCAATATTCGTTTATTATGAGAGAAATAATACTAGAACAGACCACTACCAGGGGGGTACCATACTTTACTACCTGGTAGTAGACTACTATGCACATATTTGGAGTAGTAGTCTACTGGTACTTAGCTACTCTATTTATTAGTAGTCTACTCTATTAATTTAATAGAGGAGGAGGAGTAAGAAAGGGTTCTGTTCTGTACGTTCGCTTTGCTGCTTTGCAAGGTAGGTATGGCAACTGAAAATCTGTCACAAGATCGCTTGGTCGCTCACTTATTCGTTGGTAGCCGTTATCTCTTTTTTATTCGTCGAATAAACTGATGAAAACTGTCATGGGATGCTGATGCTCACATTTTGCTCATTTTTCAGAAAAACATCCACAGAACACAGAAGTAACAGCAAGATAAATTCAACCAAATACGGCATAAAAAGTCGAAATTCTCCAACAACAATGCCAGCCGGGTCGTCGCTGGAGATCTCTGTTACGCTACAGGGAGGAGGGGCTGCGATGGTGCCACATAACTTGGCGACTCCTCAGAACAGCATTTCAGCAATGTCTGGTACCTTTCAATCTTCTCGCCCTGCCAAGGCCAGCAATATTCGAGTCATTACTCGCATTCGACCGCTTCTTCAAGATGAGCTTGCTAGCGGACGCAAAGTCTGCATTCATCCCGTCCTTCCTACTTCCACCTTCAACAATACGCAGTCATCCACAACCAACGTTCTCTCTTGCAAGTCACAAGGCGACATTGCTAACCATAAAAGAACCACCTCTCCTCAAACCAGCATCCCTCCCGACTTCCGTCCTTCCCAACAACAATCTTCTTCCTCTGACGAAAATATGCAGCCAAGCGAAACCACCAGATGCAAGTCTACTTCCATCGGCACATCCAAAATACCTACTTCCATTCCTCATGCTTCCTCTGCCACTACTACGACACGCTCTTTCACCTCAACCTCCACTGCTTCCACTTCCTTGATTGCCAACAATAAACAATTTGATTTTGATGCCGTCCTAAGCATGGAATCGACACAAAGACAAGTTTATGAGGCAGCTGTGGGTGACAAGATTACCAATCATATCTTTCGTGGTATTAATTTTACGATTTTGGCCTACGGACAAACCAACGCGGGCAAAACAGCCACCATGCAAGGCTATAGAAATAATGATTTGAACCGTAGCAGCCAGCGATCCAATATGGCTAGTTATCCTCTCTCTGAAAGTGATGGTATCATTCCTCGGGCTCTGCACGATCTCTTTCAGCGCAAACTCGAAATGAAATCATCTGGCATGAGTACAGTGACTATGGAATTGTCATACGTTGAATTATACAATGAAGAAATGAGAGACTTGTTATCGAACAATGATGACGGAACATTTCAGCCCTTAAGGATGCTGGATCAAGGAAATCAAGGAGGAGTCGTAATAGAAGGATTGACGACAATTCCGATTCAATCAATGGAACAAGTGAATGATCTCTTGGCGTATGCCACCAAACGGCGTGCTACCTGCAGCACTCAGGCCAACATCCAGTCCAGTCGATCTCATGCTATTTGTACCTTGACTGTGGCAGTAGTGCCTAGCAGCAGCAACAACAACAACAATGTAAGTGGATCCGAGAGTACGACCCGAGCGAAACTGACACTCGTCGATCTTGCGGGCAGTGAACGCATCAAAAAGACTGGCGTTGTGGGACTTCAGCAACAAGAGAGCATTACAATCAATCAGGATTTATTTGCTCTTGGACAAGTCGTGTCCGCTTTAGCCGACAAGAGTCGGTCCAAAGGACACAAGCAGACCCACATTCCCTTCCGCAACAGCAAGCTCACGCGACTGCTGCGTGAGTCCTTGGGGGGCAACTGCTATACTGTTCTGATTTCGTGTGTGAGTCCAACGGATATGGACATGGAAGAGTCTATCAATACGCTTCGCTATGCGGAAAATGCGCGATCTATTTCGAATAGTATCAAGCGCAATGTGCATCAAGTCATGCTGACGCCAAGCCAGTGCACATCATTGAAAGAGGAAAATATGCGCTTGAAAGCTCTCGTCATCAAATTGAAGAAACGCGTTACCGCAGAGATTTCTCGGGACTTAGCAGGTAGCTTATTGGACCAAGAAGAAGAAGAAGAAGCGGAAGTATGCTCACCCACAAGCTTCTCGACAGATAAAAGCGGAAGTGATATCAACGTATTTCATCAGAGTTCTGAATCCAACGGCGTCGATTCTCGAGCGCATACACCCACCAACATGGTACTACACTGTTCTTCCGAGTCACCGGGCGAATTTAGCGAACCAAAGACATCACGACGATCGGGCATACCAGTGTGGAAACACTTTCAGGATTTGGCCAAAATTACAAAGCACGTCTCCATCTCCAAGGAAAGTCAACGCGACCGATCACATGAAATCGAGCTTCAGAAAGCGAATAGTTCAAACCACCGCATACAACCCACGAATGAAAATGTTGTCTCTATGCAATCGCCGTCGCCATCAAATAATAACAACCTCGTTGATGTTGTCGGAGAGGTATCCAAGGCAGGAGAGACCAGTGCCTCTAGTGATCAGACGAAGGAGATGGCGCGATTGAAAGCCGAAAACGATCAGCTGCGCCAGGGAATGAAAAATTTAGTATCTCAGCAAGTACAGATCGAAGATTCTATCCAGAGCAAGAAAAATGATCTCGATGATCTCTCGAAGGAGCTCGGTACAAAGAATTTGATGTTGAAAGAAAAGAAAGCCGAGGCCCAACGCTTGTCTCAAACTATCAACAGGCGAAAGATTGAACTTTCCAACCTGGACGAACTGAAAGAAAAAGCGGAAATTGAAATGACCTGCGATCGGGCCAAATGCGAGCAGCTTCAGGAGGAAGCCGCCTACTTGAAGACAACCACGGACCAGCTCGTAAACAAAATCAACGAGTTGGATCTTGCCAGTCCGCAGCGAAGCTTTGCGAGTCTTCTCAAGAGTTTCGATCACGGAAAGAGAGGCTTCTTTCACGTAGTGGACGAATTAGACACGCCCGGAGAAGTCGACTTAAACTTTGATGGGTCTTTTGAAGCCTCGCAGGCATCAATTTGCAATTCCCGATCGCACTTGGTGGAGCGGGAAGCGGCTCAGATTGAGGCAGAGCAAACTAACAAGAAAGTTGTTGTACTAGAGTATGAGCTGAAACAGGCAAGAGTTCACGTTGCTGAACTCAAAGAAGAAGTCTTGCAACTCGAAGAAGCCGCGGCCAAGGCCGCGGAAAAAGCTGATTTAGAGATGGATAAGCAAAGGGAGGAGTACGAAAGCGCATCGAAAACTTTAGCAGCTGAGAAAGAAAAACTCGTCAGTGAAAAGGAGAGATCCAAGGGCCTTGAAGAGCGCATCGGCTTCATGCATCAAAAATACGAAAAAATGGCGGCAGCGATGCAGGAGAAGATATCCGATCTTGAGGAAGCAAACACCCTCAAATCCAAACTTGAAAATCAGGTCCATTGCTTGCGAATGGCAAATTCCGATTTAGAAATTCAACTTTCCAACAAAGAAGCTGAGCTAGAGCAAGAATCCAGTGAAAAGGAAAATTTGCAGTCTCAAATTCATTCTCTAGGTAATAAGATCCAGGACTTAGAAGAATTGTTGCTGCAGCAAACGTCTGGAAAGCATAGCAGAGTAGTGGATACAACTGCGCAAGAGAAACCAAACAATTCGACTGTACTAATTAAAGACGCGACGACGCCACAAGTCATTCTCTCTAAAAGCAGTTCTGAATGTTCCGGTTCCAGTGTAGGCAACGAAGGAAAGTCGACTAGTCTCAACAGAAATAAAAGCCAACAACCCGATTACATTCATGTGAAAGCGACAAAAATGCTCCAGCTTGCAGATGATGCTATTTGTAAAGCCGAGGGAAAGAGTATCACCAGCGCGTCTTGCTGTTCATCGGTTGGAACCGAGTTCCGACCTGCGCAGGCCTATGCAGTTCCCCTCAAAAGAGAAAAGATTGCACGCGAGAACCCATCATCCAAGGTGGCAGATTCGGTGCAAATCATCAACCTGAATGTCGTGGAAAATGAAAACTTTTGTTCTTGTACTAGTAAAACGTTTGGCGAAAAAGCCGAGTACGTCGACTTCTACCTTCCCCTGGTCAGTGTCGAGTGTACCTGCGGGAAAAGGCCGCCAAAGGAGGTCGAATCAACCCTTACAGAAGATCCAAGCGCATTGGCATCGATTTTACGTCCCTGGCAGGTGGCCTTTCTTACAGATGTTGGAATTGTTGATGCAGCTGGTCTCGTGCACACTTGCAATTTACGAGGAGCCGTGCTTGCCACCAAACTTCGGAAGTGGCGTCGTGCCAAGGGGCTGCCTTCCGTACGCACGAAATCATGTGGAGTAGCGCTGCACATTTGGTCCAGAACTTGCAAAAGCGTTTTGCGTTCGATCCAATTGCGAAAGGCGCAGGGATTAGAACCAAAGCGTCCAGATTTTCTAGAGCTGAGCATTGGAGGCAACCATACCGTCGTTTCGTCCTTGGGTAGTGGACAGTTTCGAGACCAGAATGAATAGGCATTCGACTGGCTAGGACCAAACTAGAATTAAAAATGAGACTTGGAAAAAAATGTTGCGGAATGCTTATGTTCTTTTGACGAGGCTATCAACACATATAGGCTGTAACAGTAAGTCATGTCCACAGGTTAAGGCAATCCAATTGTGCTCCGTCTGGTAGTGTTCAAAGCAAGCCTAGTCCGACTTCGTGATTCATAGCCAGAACAAAATGTGTACCACCCATTTATTTGCACGCTCATAAATGAACATTCTGTCTGGGAGCCGTCGTCGGCGATGCTCGCATGTTCCCCTTCAGAGCCCCCCCCTCAGTCTGATCCGACTCATTTATGGGATAGTCGCCTTCACGAGAATAAACCGAGACAGTTTTCTTTGTCATCCCATTATTCATGCATTTGACTTCTTCCATCAATGCGTCAAACTTGACTTCTCCTATTTCTGAATTGTCTAATGTCATCGGCTCAGGAGGTGGCGGAGGTTGATGGACAATTTCAGTTTGCGCTTCTTCAGATACATAGGCGACAGCTCCGGTCAGTTTGACGATATCTTCCGTTGGTGACGAAGGCGGCGTCCTTTTCAATGAATTGAATGTAGGTACAGTAATTATCGGCGGTTTCTTCACCTTCATGCTCTCAGGTCCGTGTCCATATACGGTGGCAACCGCTTGTACCAAATCCTCGCTTGTCCCTTGATTTCCATCCGGTGGTGGAATGTTGAAATTCCGCAGAAAACAAACGATAATGGTGATATCGTCCGAGCGCTTTTCGTTGTGTATCCATTGATGGTAGGACAACTTTACAATCTTCTCACAAGCTATCAGAGGAGATTCACTTTCTGCACAAAGTTCAATGACGGCCTGGTTCGTTAAAAACTCGAAGACACCATCGCTGGCAATTACTAGATACTCATCGTTCATTGTTAGACTTGTTGAGAGGACTTCTGGAATTGCGTGAACGCCAATGCTTTCTGACACACAGTCACCCAATGACCTTGTAAAAGCACAGCCTGGATAATCTTTTCCTTCCACCCATAATCGTGGCGAATCTCCTTGGACACGCAGAGTGTCATCGGGAGTGAAGTCACCCCAGTTGTCATGCATTTCCTCCTTGCCTTGCATCTGGTCAACAGTCATGATGGAAGCTCCCGCTTTCTTCACCCGCTCACGTTCATCCTTGCGATACGGTGTTTGGTCTTTGGATAGTGGAACTGCCAAAACTTTAGTTCCTTTCGGATGGGGTCTCGGTAAATCAAAATTTCTTGGCGGCCGCATAGGCGAAGATACAGCCATCTTTTCGTACAATGTCTCTTGGTCTAATTCATCATCAATGTCATTCTTTTCCTCTTCCAAGGCAGGAGAATCAGCGCGTCGACTTATACCCGGGGAGTTGACAGCAATACTGTTGCCTCCATTGTCTTTGACGCGATGTCCCAGCACCACTCTACTGTCTCCGACATTAGATACCGTCATAAAATCCCCATGGAAAGTAACTGTGGTAGCTGTCGTACCGCTAAAATTGTCGAGTACATCAGGATCGTCGTGCATGGCTTGATTGACCTCCTGAAAAGCTTTCTGGCAGCACATTTCGTACTCTTCCTGATCCAACATGGGCCACTTGGAGGGATCCCAAAGCTCTTTTTGATTGCTACTTTCACGGGACTTTTTGTAATTTTGACAGCGCGTTCTTCGCACGTGCTTAGCGACCGCTTTCGGTAATCGATCCTTGGCAAATTTAGAGCACGTGTGCCCGTACCTTCCGTGACCATCGTAGACGGCAAACATAGCATCGTCGTCTACTCCGGCAAACTGCAAGTGAGTTCCAAATTCGTCTTGGTTTTGCTTGTTCGGGTCTTCCGGGTAGTAGCCACGTTGGGTCCAGTAGGCAAACTGTAACGCAAAAATTAAAAAAGAAGAAGATCAGGGAAGTGTACACGACAGCCGACAACATCTGGATGCACTATACAGTGCGTACCTGAACGTGAGTAGTGTGCCCGTGGGACCCCAACGTTACTTCCTTGTTACAAATACTACTACACGTTCGCTTGGCCACTTCTTCTGCCACTAAGAAGCCAGATGCGTCCAACTTGGGACCTGTCGCCTGCGGCTTTCGTCGCGTATCGAGGGTGTCCCTGCTCGAATTGTTCATGGCGGCTCGTTGCATCTTGGAAAGCTGACGCTCGGTTTGACCGACACCTACGAGGTTGTTTCGGTATCGTTCAGCGAGGACATCTGCACTGTTGTCGTTATCTCCTTCGACAGCAGTATCAGCGTTGGCGGTAGTCGATGGTTTGCAACCCATTGCGAACGAAGAACTACTACTTGAATTCGGGGAAGGGGTTACGCTTAGCTGGGACACCTGCCGCTGGCAACTTAAGGTTGTGACTACAGCTAGTAGTTGGAATGCCGGTCTCAAAATTAAAGTAAAGCAGTAAGTAGTTTTGATCCGTGTACTGAGAAAGACACGGGGCTCTACAAGATATCGATGTTGGACAAGAAGACAAGAAGAAGCTCAATAATTCATCGTTCGATCGTTCTAGTAGCCATGCCCGATTCATGAAGATTCAGTGTTGGGATTTCAGATTCATGGCATCTCACAACGACCAACCATCGCGTTTCCTGAATGTAGAAGCACTAACAGTAGTATAGGTACAGTAGCAGCCTACGCTTGAAAGCTACTACCTGGTAGCTACTAGCTAGTAGTACTAGTAGTACTACAGTACCAGCCAGGCTGCTGGGGTACTACTCTACTACCGGGTACTAGCTAGTACTACTACTACGGTAAACAACCGGTCTAGCTCGAACATGATGTTTTTGTTGTAGACCTACTGGTACCACTGGCTGGCAGACTACTAGAGTACGCGAGTAGTACGTTCGTAGTACTACTAGTAGTACATGGTACTCTACTAGTAGTAGCTAGTAGCTCTACTACTACTAGTAGTACCATAGTACTGTAGTACTGGTAGTTTGTTGTTACTGGTACTCGCTCCGGAGTACGAGTACGTACTAGACTACTACTAGTAGTAGACTAGCAAGTAGTGCCTATAGTCCAATAGCTAGTCATGTTCATAATATTATTATTATTATTATTAACTGTCAATTCGGACAGTCATTAAATTACTTAAATAATGGTTTTTGTACTCGAAATAATCAAGGAGGAGTAATAAAACTACTGGTAGACTACTATCACCCAGGTAGAGTACCACCTAGTAGTAGTAGCTAGGCTAGCTAGCTACTACAAGTAGCCAGTACTACTACTCGAGTACGTAGTACTACTAGTGTTACGCTGAGATGCTACTGCACGTAATTTCCTGCACAATTCTCATTTTCCATGGTTTGTTTTACCTGCAGACACACTCATTGGGCAATAGACTAGACTAGTAGTAGTAATATCTCACTTCGAACCAACAGACTCACATTTCCCTCCAAAATGCGTCGTCCCTTCCAAACCAGCGACTCGCACGCCCTTGTAACTTCAACCAACAATTGCACACGTTGTTATTAAGTTTTGAACATTTGAAACCAGAGTTTTCGGCACTTAGTACTGTAGCTAGGAATATTAAAATTGTAGCTACATCGTGAAGAATATTTCATAACTACTCAGAATACGTTTGGAATTATTTTACATTAGATTTCAAGCGCCATCGTAAGCAAAAAGCTTAGACGACGGGAAGCTCCACGTGGGTAAATGTTTTCGTAGCATTGTTACCTCCAAATTCGCTGGCAAGGTTGATGTCGCCACTAGAGCGAAGCTGCCACTTGGTTGTCAACAGGCCTTCGACTCCAACAGGACCACGCGCGTGAATTCTTCCAGTTGAAATTCCAACTTCAGCACCCAATCCCAAACGGTACCCATCAGCAAACCGGGTTGAGGTATTCATAAAGACGCACGCAGCGTCCACAGACTGCAAGAACTTCTCTCCCACAGGATCATTCTCATCACATACAATCGCTTCGGTGTGACCACTTCCATTCGCATGAATCCAATCAATGGCTTCATCCACATTGTCTACGATCTCCACCAGGCAGGTCAAGTCACCGTATTCACACTTCATCATTTCAGCAGCTACATCACTCAGACCTTGGTCCATGGCTTTGGGTCCACCCAGACACTTGACACCAGCAGATCGGAGAGATTGGAGGACATTCAGAGCAACATTGTTCTTTAGCGTATCCTTGTGTAACAGCAGAGTCTCCATAGCATTACAAGCAGATGGGTAGTGTGTCTTGGAATCCACAGCAATCCTGCAGGCATCTTCTTCTGTCGCAGAGCTGTCAATATAGACATGGCAGACTCCATCAGCATGACCCAAGACAGGAATCTTAGTGTTGGCCTTGATGTAGGACACAAGAGCATTGCTACCACGAGGAATAACAAGATCGATAGTGTCATCCAGAGATAGCAAATCCTTGACCTGACCACGGCTGGTCACAAGGGCAACAATGTCACGGCTGATCTGACCATCTGATCCGCGCTCAATAGCATCTCCAATGACTTCATGGAGCATTGCATTGGAATTGACAGCTTCTTTTCCTCCTTTCAGTACCAAACCATTTCCACTGGCCAAGGCAAGAGAAGCAATTTGGGGCAAGGAATCAGGACGGGATTCAAAAATGATCATCAAGACTCCGATAGGAACTGTGGTGAGGGAGAGTTCCAGTCCTTCTGCAAGTTCACGCTTTGTTTTGATAACCCCAAGCTGGTCATCCATATCAGCAAGCTGGCGAATTCCTGCCTCCAAGGATGCGAACTTCTCTGGTGTAAGTCCCAAGCGTTTGACCAATGGCATAGACGTTTTATTTTGAGCAGCTGTAGCTAAATCAATTTTATTTGCTTCCATGATTTCATTCTGACGTTCAATTAAAGAATTCGCAATAGCATGCAAGATATTTCTGCGGACAGAATGCGGGAGAGTCAGCAATTTTCGTGCTTCTTTACGAGCCTTACTAGCCATGTCCCGGGCAACATCAGAGCAAGATTCGTCTTCCTCTGCTGCCATGACCAATTCTTCTAGGGCCAGTTTCTCAAGATCACTACCAGGCGTGGCAAACAAAGTGCCCTTTGCCTTTCCATCCGGCTTGTACGTAGGTGAAAGAATGGAACGGATCGAATGCAGGTCTGATCCTGCAGCAATGACACAAGCTGCGCAGTTGGATCCGGGACGGACAGCACCTTGGGCAGCACCAATTTTGGCACCCATACCTCCTCTTCCTTGGGCGCTCTTCTCACCAATAGCTGCACTCGAGTTAGAATGGTAAAAAGGGATGATCTTGGCCTTGGGGTTAGAGGGCGGCATGTCATAAACTCCATCCACGTCTGTGAGCAAGAGCAAAACCTCAGCTCCAAATGTCCTGGCACATGCAGCGGCTAAGGAATCATTGTCAGTGAAGACAGGCTTGCCATCTTCAGGACCTTGAATAACAGATACAGCATCGTTTTCATTTACAATTGGAACAATCCCGAGGCTCAAAAGACGTTCTACAGCATACCGAAGGTTTTTGAGATGATCTTCGTCTTGAAAGTCAGCTTGAGTCAAAAGGACTTGGGAAGCAGTCACTCCCTTGGGGTGCAAGAGACTCTGGTACAAATTCATGAGCTCGAATTGCCCAGCCGCGGCATACGATTTTGCTGCAGATGTTTCCATATGTTCGTCCACAGTGAGTAGACTGCCAACACTCGTTGCTGGCTTGAGCCGCTCGGCAGCGGTATTAACACCGGTACCAGCCATGCCATTTTCTGTGACGGGATGCAGTGCAGGGTTGCCTCCCTTGTGTAGGTCCTTGAACGACATGTTCAAGCGAGCTTGTTTGCGGAGCAAGTTTTTACCCATACCGACGGCTCCTGAACTCACGAAAATAACTTCAATACCGGCGGCATTAAGTTCAGCAATTTGTTCGACCATCGCTCCGAGGCGAGTCAGTGATGGGCTGCCGTCTTCATTGGCGACAACGGATGTTCCTGCCTTCACAACAACTCGGCGGGCTTTACGCAAAGCGGCGCGGGCCCGACTTTCTTGATTATCGCTTGGTGTATTGATGGACGACATGTTGGAAATAATTGTTTATTATTTGGTTAGTTGGCTAGTTGTTGTGTTTTAATTTTTCTTCGGCGGCAATTTATGATAATATTGTAATGCAGAAATTATTTCTCTGGTCTCTTAGACTACAGCTGTTTGCAAAAAAGAATGCAACAGGCAATCTCGCACACGAAAAAAAAAAAACTGCAATGAGATTTGACGTATCTTCGAGGACCAAAGAATTCGATGAAACAGCTACAGTACAGATGCCTGCGAATTAATTAGCTCAGGATTGGACAACGTTAGTCCTGAACGATCGCACCGCAAAAAAAAGAATCTCCAAGAAATCCATTTCAAAGAAAACAAGAAACGTTGATGATTTCCTTCGTCTGATTGGGTAGGCTACCTACCTGGTAACTTTCGGCCTTTATTCTTGAATTGGTGGTTTAGCAACTGTCCACGTGCAAAGTCTGTGATTAATTTGATTCGCGTCGTGTTTGGTTCCTTTTCCATCTGGGACTGAAAGGCCGTGCAGTGCGAAATAAATGATGAATATCTTGGAAAAAAGGGCGTTTAATTGTTGCATGTATGCAAGCGTTGTCGGAAGTCGGAAATGACTCAGGCTTGCATCGTTAACAACACTGCAAGGATCCAGCCGAGGATAGAGAGCTTCGCCTGTGCGACGAATCGCCAGCTCCGGATTTGTACAAGATAAGATGAGGCAGCCGAGTAGTCTAATTGTTGGTTCAGTAATAAAATAAAGCTTCGACTTAGCTCTTTATTACAACAATACTCCGAGTAGAGTACTACTGTAGCTAGAGCAGCTAGTAGTAGTAGTAGACCATAGTATTAGCTACTGTTTTTCGCCAACCACTCCAGTTGATGGCCCTGTATGTTTTATTTGTGTGCTAGGACCTCTTGCCTTCGTAAACAAACTCGAGAAAGAGTGGTTGGCTCACCCCTCCTGCCAGGGGCCATTGTTTCATTTCTTACACTGTTTTTGCAGCTTTACTCGTTCCCTATCCCTCGTGCACTACCACCAGGTAGTACATCATCATTTACTCGGAGTACCTGCCTATTGTACCGGAGTAGTTTTTTATCTCCATCCTTAAAAACAATGTGAATTTAAAGCTGATAACCTCAAAGTCCTCAACTACGAACACACCTTTTGTGGATTAGTTACGCCGGTCCAAGGCTACACGTTTCACCGTGCTAAAGTCCCCAAGAACTAGACTAATGGTATCCAAACAATGTTGAGAAACAGTGCAAGGTTCATTTTTGCGGAAATCCAACCATTACCACAACCCATAGCTAGCTAGCGTTCTTCATTTCACAAGAACCCAAGAAGCATGCCTACCTTATCTGTCGAAAAGGACATCTTGTTCGCCCACATGGGCCGAACAAACACGGACAAGGAGTTCGATGAGCTCTGCTTTGAATTCGGAGTGGAATTAGATGAAATCACTAGTGAGCGAGAGGAAGCTTTGAAGTCGGACACTGTCAAATTAAGCAAAGATCAGATTTCCCAGCTTAGTGAAACGATTATCTATAAGATTGACGTCCCTGCCAATCGGTATGATTTGCTGTGCATAGAGGGTCTTAGCCGAGCCATTAAGATTTTTCTCGGTGATATGGAAGCTCCTGTCTACGAAATTGTGGGAGAACCTAGCCCTGCCACAGCCATGACAGTGTCAAAGTTTAACACGGATAAGATTCGTCCCTTTGTCGTATGCGCCATTCTTCGCGATGTCACCTTTGACCAGGAACGTTACGATTCCTTTATGGATTTGCAAGATCAGTTGCATCGTAATCTGTGTCGACAAAGGACGTTGGTAGCCATTGGAACGCATGATATGGACGCGATCAAGCCACCCTTCAAATACGATGCCCGGGATCCTACACAGATCTCCTTTGTTCCTTTGACTCCGGATGATAGATCTTTTACGGCCAAGGAGTTAATGGAGCATTACGAGACAGAACCTACGTGCAAACACTTGAAACCATATGTGCCCATTATCAAGAATTCTTCCGTGTATCCTGTCATTTTGGATTCGGAAGAGACAGTGCTTTCCCTTCCTCCCATTATCAATGGATCCAAGTCGAAGATTACTCTGGGGACAAAGAATGTCTTCATCGAGTGTACAGCTACGGACCTTACCAAGGCCAACATTGTCTTGGATACCATGGTTACCATGTTCAGCGAGTATTGCGCTAAACCCTTCACGATCGAACCTGTGACTGTCAATTATCAAGATGCTTCCGGTTCCATTGTTGATTCCTACGTGACGCCGCAATTGTTTACACGCCGAGAAAAGGCCAAGGTGGACTTTTGCAACTCGCTCATTGGAATTAAAATTACGGCGCAAGAAATGAAGGAACTTTGCAACAAAGTTCAGCTTGGACCTGCCACGCTGCTGGAGAATAATACCGTGCTAGAAGTTATTGTGCCTCCCACGCGCAGTGATATTCTTCACGCCGTAGACATTGCGGAAGATATTGGAATTGCCTTTGGCTACAACAACATTGTGAAGCGGGTGCCAACTACCTGTACTGTTGGAGGAGAGCAGCCTTTGAATATACTGGGCGATCTGTTACGTGAAGAAATTGGACGCGCTGGATACATTGAAGTTTTGACGCATGGATTATGTAGCAGGCACGATAATTTTACTGCGCTTCGGCGACCGATCACTGCAGCCGTGTCCTTGTCGAATCCCGCCAACATAGAGTACGAAGTGATCCGTACTACGCTCTTACCCGGCCTGTTGAAGACTCTGCAGCACAACAAAAGTGCCAGTTTTACTAGCGGATTCAGGTTGTTCGAAATCAGCGATATTGTCTTGCCAGATGACAAGCACGTTGTAACTGAGACAATTGTCGGCGCCAGGAACGCCCGTCGAATTTGTGCCGTCTATGCAGGGCCAACCTCAGGGTTTGAGACAATCCATGGATTGGTGGATCGTATCATGACACTGTCTGAAGTTGCGCCAGATGCTGCCTACTCAGCCAACTCGGCCAACCCCAAAGAAGAAAAATACCGCGTTAGCCGAGAAGGATGGGTCTACACCATTGCTCAATTGGAGGAAGGAGATGCTGATGGAGGAACCTACTTCCCCGGTCGTGCTGCCAGTATTCTGCTAACGACACCCGACAAACCGCAAACTCGCATTGGAAGCTTCGGTATTTTGCACCCTGAAGTCTTGTCAAACTTTGATATCCAGTATCCATCTTCTTGTGTCGAATTGGATTTGGAAGCCTTACTATAATTAAGAGATTGCAAGCTTGTCTTGGCGGAACTGAAGCGAAGCAATTATGTGCTGAGAGCTTAAATAGAGCACTACAGAAAAGAAGAAAAAAAGTAATATGAATCGTATCTTGTTTTATAATCACTGAATATACAATCGGTAGAGTGTCGATCATAATGACACCACTACTTCATTGATTCCTTGTCTTGTTTCCCATTCACGGTTCTGCTCTCATGTTGGTGACTTCTTCTCCACAGTATGGCTCGACTTCAGCTCTCAAAAGCAAGATAGACACAAGCGCTACACCGCCTGTCACAAACATTCTCCATGGGTTCATTCGCGCGTTTATGAGAGATCCTCTGCCATACGTAATCAACAAAAGACCGTATCCAAGTTTTCGAAGATTAGAGTTTCCTGCCAGGGTCAGACCAATTCCACTGGACTCCAATACGCCCACTAGAAAACGTCTATCTGGATTGGTGAGACTTCGAATAGGTAAATAGGCTTCTCCAAAACCATTCTTTTCCCATTGATTAACGACAAAATGCTTCGGAAGACCCGTCAGCTTCGACAAGGCAAAAATAGCGGTTACACTGAAAAATATGGCTCGCAAGGAATCAGGTACTTCGACTGTTGATTCCCAATATGGAAGAATGTGTATGTCCCAGAAAGACAACCATTTTGACTCCATCGACGAAAAACCGAAAAAGTGTCCATGTGAAGAGGCAAGAAGGAGAACAAGGAACGTTTCGGTGCCCAAGTTAGCGAGACTTCTGGCAAAAGTTTTGTGGTATGTTACCATGAGAGGAGATATTGTGAGGATATTGAAGTACTATAGTGTCGAAGATTGTTGTTACAGTAGTTCGTTAGCCTTTGTGTTTTTGTGTGTGCAATCGTATTTTTATACTTCCGCAAGAACATAATAATATCATAGTAACAGAGTTCGCAGTAGTACTCCAAATGAACAGCTTCGCGAATTCTACTCCTAGCTAGCTACACACAGAGAGAGAGAGTCACTACAGTGATGAGGAAGTGCAATAGTTGACGCTCGACTGTTGTGTAAAGCTGGAGGAGCAGTGAAAAGGTAAAAGGTAAAAGTACCAGGTAGGTTGTCACTACTGCGACTGGAAAGCGAAGCTCCATCCCGAACGGGTTCCGGAAATTTAGGGCTAGCGTTTGAATTAGTCGGAACAGACACATTCAATTATTTTTAATTTTTAATCGAGTAATTTTTACTGTACAGTACTGTAGTCTAGTAGTAGTAGCTACTACTACTCAGCAGGAGTACCATTATTTTTCGTTCGAATGAAATGACTCGATTAGTGATACTTGAGTTCAGACGGCGCAAACTTTGTTCTTCTTCCCGAAATAGAAAAAATCTATTTGTTGAAAAGAGTTTCATGCTTTTGTGGGGAACGTTCTTCGAAGCCCTGAACGGCGTTGGCATGGGAAAGACGCCGCAAAAGATCACAATATGTATATATAGGCGTGCACCGCAAGGTTGAAGACGAAGTTAATGCCACCACCTGTATTTCTTTTGGCAATAATATGAACAGCAACAACCAACGTAAAGTTGCCAAGGATATGGTTTCCTTTGTCCAGGGCGATTGTGTGCTGACGATAGGAAACGCGAAGGGCATCATTGCTTGATTATAGGCCCTAGCATTCCAAGAATAGTAACGTTGTGCAGTACTAGCGAATATTTTACAGTTACTACTAGGATGTCTGAATTCATCCTTGATGTCTACTGTACTCTACTCAGTAATCAAAGAATGTTCCTATTTTTAATAGCGTTGTCCACACCAAAACCTGGAAGACCTTGTAGTAGTTTTTATTTGAGCCCTCACCCTGATGAAGTTCCGCGCGCCACCAAAACTCCATCGATCCACCTCATTCTGAAACCGTTCATCAGCAGGCCTCCTCATGAGAAATAATGGGATTCAGATTTCAGAGTAGTCTAGTCTCTAGCAAAACAGCAAATCAACATTTCTCATCTTTTGTAATTTCAAATCTAAACAACCTCTGGAATGATGAGAGCGGCTACGGCAGCAGGTATCCGCGCCAGTCAGTTACAGGCACGAGGAAAAGCCTCGCAGACAGCTTCCTTGGCGGCAACCCGCCATTGGCAGCACCACAACCAAAGAACTTCCATCTCTGCTTCGCAATATTTGCACACGCTTGTAGTTGGACCTTTGGATGATCGACGACGACGAGAACAAAAAGATGAACGAGATCAACACCAATTATCTTCTTTGGCAGGATCGCACCAATTTGCACGGTACCATGGCACTCCTGTTGGAGAAAAGGCTGTGGCAATTGTACTGGGTTTGGCTTCATTATCAGCACTATCCTACGCTGGATCGTCCGCTGTCAAGGCCTACCAAGAGTACAAGGCAAGCCTTCCAACTCCAGAAGAAATGGAAGAAATGCGAAAGCAACAAGAAAAAGACAACGCGGAAAACGCCGATCAACAACAGCAGGAGGCCCAAGCCAATACTAAATCATCCGACGGGACAGCAGGAGGCGAACGAGAAAATGTATTTGCGAAATGGTTTGGTGTGGGTGTAGGTGCTAAATATTACGAAGGCGGATTTGAAGAGACCATGACTCGTCGTGAGGCAGCTCTTATTTTGGGAGTGCGAGAATCTAGTCCAGCTTCTCGCATCAAGCTGGCTCATCGAAAATTATTGGTCTTGAACCATCCAGGTACGTATTATTAGCGTACATCCAGTTTTGAAAAATAATAATGTTTCAACGTCTTGTTGTTCCTGTATGCATTTTTTGCTCGATTTATGCGAATTTGTTTCTCATTTGGCGTTGCAAACTATCTCTGTAACAGACACGGGCGGATCAACGTATGTTTCTGGAAAAATCAACGAAGCAAAAGAATTGTTATTAAAAGGAAAGCGCGGAAAGTAGATGGAGATGATGTACATACAGTAGTTGTTTGTGGTAGAATAAGTGATAATTTGAGTGTGGACTGATTGGTGGAAGGGTGAATGAGCTTTGCAATGATGAGAGATACGGGGAGCTTGAGCGAAAATGATAAAGTGCATTCAAATGGAAATACTTAGTACGATGTACTTTATTTTGCCGGGCTGTACCACTCTTCCTTCGTGAAGCATTTCATGGCACGCATCGCAGACTCGCGAGGAGCGAAGCACTCTATCTGCAAATTTCTGAATTGCAAGAAATTTTCAAGCTTTGGACTTTTCCAACAGATGCACCTCGGCCGGTTTCCGCTATTGGTACTGTAGCTTATTTGCAGTAAAGCTTAATGGTAATAAACCTACGTTTCTTACATGCAGGAATTTTGTCACAGTAGAGAGGCGTTGCCCCATTTGCTAATCGATGTAGGCAGTGGTAGCAGAAAAGCTGGCCAATGAACTCAATAAATACATTAGCGTGGACAGGTTTGTGACTCATGTGCTATCACTAAACTGCTTCAGTCTCTACTACTCGAGTACTAGCTAGACTAGCTAGCTAGTACTAGTAGAGAGGTACTTTACTACTAGCCAGCTACAGTACCAGGTACGGAGTAGAAAAGCCAATTGGATTTCCTCTCTCCCGCCCTGGGTCATGGAAAAAAGTCCGCGACGACGAGCATTGTCTTTAGAGGCCTCTTATTGGCCCTACGTCGAGCTAGCTTGTAGGCGCCAAAATATCGACTGGTGTGCCAAGTACAATATTTTCTACAGTAATGCTTAGCCTTAATCCTAAAACTAGTCGTTGAGCATTTTTCTTTCCTCCGACCGTGAAAATCTCTTTTAACAATGACAATCGCCATACATTCATTGATAAAAACACCAAAACAACCGAATCCACAAACCACTATCACACAATAAACCATAGATTTGAACGTTCCATTCTGCGCACTTTCGAAGAAGTGACACAGGTAAGTAGTCAGGACTTGGGAGCTATATTTTTTGAGGCAGAAGCAAGAGTAGAAGCACCATCAATCCAACACCCGAGTGACACCATCGGCCATCATCAAAGCGATCCGGAAGATTACAGTTCAATCTGGAGAGGGATTTGCACAGAATTTGACTGGCGTTTACTTTACGATCGTGCATGTTGTTTTTGTTTTTGTGGAGTATCCACTTGGCTTTCCGATCACCCAATCAGCTTTCGCCAACGTTGCTCATTCCTTTTCGAGGCATTCTTTCCCCCCAGCTTTCTCACACAAATGCTACTGCAATTTTCCACGATAAAAGCAGACTGCACGCAAGCCTTTCATAACTCTTAAAGTCGCTGCCAGTAGCCATGCCAAAGGTCACACGCTCTAGTGCTACCGCTGGGCGCATCACGCGACAATCACGAGCCGTCTTTGGTGATGTCTCCAACAATGGTAAAAAGAATGGTACTAAAGCCATGGCTGCTAAAACTTCTGCAGCGGCTCCATCTACCGCTCGTGTCACCGATGCTCAACCCATTCGACGGCGGAGTACTCGACTGTCTCGGGGAGAAGACGGTGCTGAGGGATCCGAGGGGAACAACAACAACGATACTCATAACCTTGAAGCGGTGGCAGGAGACGCCGTCGTGACTTTGACCATGGACACCAACATCTCTATAATGGATCGGAAGCCATCCGCTGTCACCAATCCACGTACCCGATCCGCACGTTCCAATGCTACGAACACATCAATTACAACCAATTCTACCAGTTCGAGCCTAGAAGACGGCAATCCTATGTATGTCAAACCAACTGCTAGAGTCACTCGTCGTCGAGATGCTACTGGAAATTTTAAAGAAGGAAAAGAACCTTCCGGCAACAACGCCATTACGATGCTTCAAGAGCAGCTGAAGCAGCAACAGCAACTGCAGCAGCAACCCAAACGATCCAAGAAACGAGGGGAAATATCATTGTCGTCATCGGGGAACGACGAAGGGACCGCCCAGGCTACGATTACGAATGATTCCAAGCGAGCTCGTAGCTCTTATGAGCAAAGTCTTACAATGCCAAAACAATCCTCCAGTCCAGAACAAACAGAACAGCAAATCACAACCAAAAAAAGCAAAAAGGACGGTCCGGGTCCCGACTTTCTTGCGCAAGATGACTTTCGTCTCTTTCGAGAAAACACGCAGTGTCCGTTCGATGCTTCCAAGTTTACGCTGGCCATTGCACCGGCCGATCTTGTAAACCACCGTAAAATTGAAGAAGCTCCCGAATATATTACGGATATCATGCAACGACTCTTTGATCGTGAGGTACGTACAGTATTTTCTGAACACACTGTGAACCTGCTTGTATTCTATTCTTTAAATTTGCTTTGCTTAACGTTGTTGTCTTGTTATCGTCGTTTTTTCTTTCTTGACGCCATTTCCAATTGCTCCATCTCCGATCGTAGGAGGCTACCTGTCCCAAACCATACTTGCAAGATCAACCCAAGCTCAACAAGAACATGCGATCGATTCTTATCGATTGGCTCATCGAAGTGCACATGAAGTTTCGTCTTGTACCAGAAACTTTATATCTTTGTGTTAACATTATCGACAGATACCTGGAAAAGGCCTTTGTCGAACGAGCCAAGCTGCAACTCGTTGGTATTACCGCTCTCTTGGTGGCCTGCAAGTACGAGGAAATTTATCCTCCAGAGGTACGAGATTGCTGCTACATTTGCGATCATGCCTACACGCGTCAGGAGGTCTTGGATATGGAAGCCAATATTTTGAAAGTCCTCGAATACCGATTGTCAGCGCCCACCGCGCATCCGTTTCTATTAAGATTTTTGTATTTAACCAACGCCACGGAGACGCAGCGGCATGCAACCTTTTATTACATGGACCGCATGCTGCAACAGTACAAAACATTGGACCACCGCGCTTCCCTAATTGCCGCAGCTTGTGTCAGTTTGGCTTTGAACAATCCGCAGATTCGTGCGGAGGACGGGATTAAGGGTAAATTACCGGGAGTCGTGAGTTAAAAATCTTTTTTTGAACTGTTTTGTTATGCTTTACTGTGGATTTCGCTTGAAGACACGATCTGGTCTCATCATGCAATCATTCTTAAACCACACCTCTGCCCCAAATCAGCCTCAGACATTGTTGGACTACTCTGGATTCGAACTGGAGCAAGTCATGAAAGTAGCTGCACTCGTTGCCTCCAAAGTGAAGGAAAACCAAGTGACCAATTCGAAGCGTAATTTACTTGCTGTCCGAAAGAAATATGAATTGGACAAATATTCCAGGGTGAGCGAAGAATTCAAAGCCCCTGATATTGGACACTTGGAAAATGCATACACCTTTATTAGCTAGCTTTTTCGGCATCCCGGAAACATCGGCCGAGAGTGAGCTGACGACTTTCTTGCGACAAGGCAGAATGGCTGCCTACTTTCCCTGTTTTGGTATCACATCCGGACACACATTATGTTGCCAATTCCCCTCATGGCAATCTATTTAATGCGTACATGCCGGTCCGGTTCGTCAAATCTTTGAGCTTCTCAAATTCATGAACCCTCCGAATGTTCTCATCGGTCGCGGGAACCATTTGTTTTATCTGGGCGCGTGATTATAGAAGGCCGTCGATTGATGCAACGAAGCAAAGAGGTACTTTCTTTGCGAACTTTGAATCCTACGACCATTATTTAATTTACTAGTCTAGCTTACTAGATACCAACGGAATTGGCCCTAGTTTTGAAATACGAGTCTTGGCGACGCTGTTGCAGTAGTTCTGCGCCGAGATCTCGAGAACCACACCGAATAGATTGCGCCAGAACCTCCGAAAGAGAAAACGTATTGATATTCCACTGCATGAATAAGTTTTTCGCGTGCTTGGGACAAACCAAAAGTAGTTGAGTTCTTGCGTCGACTCAGTAATGTCAAAGATCGACGTGACTGTCGCTGCCAAGCAACTTGCGCTGTCTACTACTTGAACGAAACGCAGCTTGCGCTTTTTACTACTTGGACGACACGTAGTTTGCTTCGCCGCTTCGGTCACTTTCGTTTTGATGCCACAAAAGAATTATCAGCAACAGGAATTAACGGAATCTCGAGCCTACAGCCATTACACACCGCTTTGTCCACCATATCGAGCCAAGAATGTTGGATATCTGCCGCAGCATGAACAGTTTCCCAACACCTTGGAAAATCCATTATTGGATTGGAATAAACTGCTTAAGAAGCTCTGGCACATTTTCATGTTCGACACATTTTTCCCCTTCGATAAGGCCGCAGGTGCTTCATGTTCTTGGCGTTATTATTAAGTAGTATGTATATGTTTCATCATTATCGCTTTTCTGTAAACCTTTTCGCCATCCTTGGTGTTTGTGATGATTTTGCGCGGACTTTGTTCCGCTCATCTCATCACTCAGTGTACTCGCACAATTGGAACTTTTCCCGCGGTACCAGTACCTGTTATCCCGATCTTTATATTCCATTCACGCACGAGACTGAAAGGAGAGTGACTGACGTACTAAAATCCACAATTTTTTGAAATACTAGACTACTACTAGCTACTGTAGTAGTCTAGTCTACAGAAGACTCTAGTATTAGTAGTAGGCTACTTGGACGCCAAGTGCTAGTAGTAGAGTTTGGTTCTCTGTTGCTGCCGTTGTTTGGTCGTTGTTGGAGGCAGGCCAGCAAATACACTAATACTCAATTACGAGAACCACATTTTTTAAACTTTCGTTCATTACGAAAGATACATTCACCATGGTGAAACTTCAACTCTGCTCAGTTTTGGCTCTCGTCGCAGCCTCCTCTGCATTTGCTCCCCAGCATGCTCCTCGGTAAGGATGCGAGAACTCAATCCGAATTGGTTGTTGAGATGAGGCAACGATTATTTATCAGTCTACTGCCACAGAGACGTTTCCTTCTTTTTCCCTTCACTAACTCCTTAGATATCGTTATCGATGGTATGCTTTTGCAGTGCTGATGTCGTCTCTACCACTTCATTGAACGCGGAAGGATCCAAGCGAAAGGCCGCCATGAAGGTACGCAAACAATATCTTTGTTGTAATATTTTTTTCGATTGTTTTTTCATCATTCCTTCTTTCGTCTACCACGTAATCCATGCAAAAAGGTCGCCGGAAGAGTCGCCGGTGCCTTTGCCACAATTGCCATTGCTACTGCTGGAGCTCCTCCGCCTGCTTTGGCTGCTGCCAAGAAGGCCACAAAAGTTGTCGAGACCGTTGACAACACCAACAAATTAATCGGTATTGGAGCGGGTGCTCTTGCTGCTGTTGGTGTAGGGTCCACACTTTTTGGAGGAGAAGGAGGAACTCCTGAACAAGCTTTTCTGGAAGCTAAGCCATACTGGGACCAATCTACTGTGCCTGTTAATGTTTACAAGAATAAGGCTCCTTTTACCGGCAAAGTTGTTTCCACTAAAAGAATTGTAGGACCCAAGGCTACTGGCGAGACGTGCCACATCATCATTGACCACAAGGGAGATTTTCCTTACTGGGAAGGACAATCTTGGGGTGTGATTCCTCCTGGTGTTCGTGAGAAGGATGGAAAGCCCCACTCTGTTCGTCTTTATTCCATTGCTTCTTCCCGTTATGGGGATGATATGACTGGAACAACTGGATCCCTTTGTGTCCGCCGTGCTACCTACTGGTGCCCTGAGCTCAAGGCTGATGATCCAGCCAAGAAGGGCATTTGCTCCAATTTTCTTTGTGATACCAAACCTGGTGATGAGGTTCAGATGACTGGTCCTGCTGGCAAGGTCATGCTGCTGCCTGAGGAGGACCCTAAAACTGACTACATTATGGTTGCCACTGGAACTGGAATTGCTCCTTACCGTGGATTTGTACGCCGTCTGTTTGTGGAGGACACTCCTGCTGGTCGTGCCTACAAGGGCCAGGCCTGGTTGTTCCTTGGAGTTGCCAACAGTGATGCCTTGTTGTATGATGATGAATGGCAAGAGGTGAAGAAGAGCCACCCTGACAATTTCCGTCTTGACTATGCCTTGTCACGTGAGCAAACCAACAAGAAAGGAGGAAAGATGTACATTCAGGACAAGGTTGAGGAGTATGCTGATGAGATCTTCAATAAGCTTGAAAATGGTGCCCATATTTACTTTTGTGGTTTGAAGGGCATGATGCCTGGAATCCAAGACATGCTCAAGGG
>Ga0210036_1001137_pt1 | contig 30171 bp, 25 predicted proteins | sample CryGeymeta201515_FD_185469 | JGI IMG/M metagenome (GOLD analysis project Ga0210036, IMG submission 185469) | Groundwater microbial communities from Crystal Geyser aquifers in Utah, USA - Crystal Geyser metaG 2015-15 (SPAdes) (version 2) | ecosystem: Environmental > Aquatic > Deep subsurface >...
CGGCGCAACCGGGAACCGGCGGGCGGGGAGGCCTCGAGAAAAAGGCGGGACGCCTGTTCTACGTAGGACAGCGCCTCTGGCCTGTCCCTGGGCGCAGTCGCAGGGCCAATCCTGAACTGCCAAACGTCATACCGTATAAGGCTGCTTGAAAATCGCCCCGCTGCGACGGCGTTCGGCGATCTTTGCTTGCTCCTCCTGCTGCATAGGCACCGGATCGCCAGTGGCGGGGTCGATCTTCCACATCGCGGGCTGCAGGTCGTGATCCACCGCCACGCGATAATCAAAGACAAAGCAATCCCCCTCCCACAGGCTCTGCTCCCTGGGCATCAGCTCCAGATAGCGCAGGATGCCGCCTTTGAGATGATAGACCCGTTTGAAGCCTTTTTTCTTCAGGTAAGCGGTGGAGCGCTCGCAGCGAATCCCGCCGGTACAATACATCGCGATCTGCTGGTCCTCTTTCCCCTTGAGTTGCTCGTCAACAAATCTGGCAAAGGAGACAAAGTCTTCCGTATCCGGATTGGCCGCACCTTTAAAGCGCCCGACTTTCACTTCGTAATCGTTGCGGGTATCGATGGTGATCACGTCGGGATCCTGAATAAGTTCATTCCACTCCCCAGGCTCCAGATAGGTGCCGACGGCATCCCGCGGGTCGGCCCCTGCCTGCCGGAAGGTCACGATCTCAGGTTTTTTCTTTACCTTGAATTTAGGAAAGGGGCAAAAGTCGGCGTAGGAATATTTGACCTCCATCGCGGCAAAGCGCGGATCGGACTGGAGCAGCGCAATAGTGGCATCGACCGCCTCAGGCGAACCCGCACAGGTCGAATTCACCCCCTCCAGCGCAAAAATCAGCGTGCCACGCAGGCCCACTTTGAGGCCATGATCCACCATGCGCTCGGCCCACGCATCGCGGTCCGGCAATTCGGTAAAGTGATAAAAGGCGGCGATTTTCCAGCGGTCCGGCATAACACGATGACATCAGCGATTCCCCGGGATTTGGCAAGTGAACAGTCGTTATTGATGCACACGGCTCCGCTGCGGAACTTCCCGCCGGGTGCATAACAAATTATTTCCGTTTAGCCTCATGCTGCGTTTCTTTTGTCCCAGTAGGTGTCAAAGCGGCCGCTGTAGAGAGCCGTTCCGGTTAATCTCTTGAGCACTGCCATCAATGCCCGCATAAGCCAACAAGTCCGCGCTACTTTCTTCGTAGGAGTCACGGGCTCCTGCACGGCACATCAGACGCACGACCGCAGGCGTGTAGCCATTCTGCAGGCCCAGCGCTTGGTCCAGCGGGTAACGCCCGCATCCGAGCTGCGGATTATAATAATCGTCGCGGCTGACACGGATCTCACCGAACAGGCTCAGCATGGTTTTCGCGTGGGAACCCCCTCTTTTTTCTCCCGGCTTTTTATTCGCTCCGGCAACCACCAGTTCCGGATCTGCGAGCAACTCCCCGATCATGCCCCGGGCATCCGCGAACAGTGCCGCCTTCAAGCCGGTCTCCAACCATTCGGTGTTGCTGACACCTTCACGCCGTAAGCTCTGGCGGGCAAAATCCAGGAACTTTGCCGTTTCCTGCCCCAGTGCGTTTTCAGCGGCTAACTGGAGTGTTTTTAGAGTCCTGATGCTTGTAGTAAGGCCCCAGTCGGACCGTCCGCCCGTTCTCGTGCCGTTCCCGATACTCTTCGGTTAGACGGCCACGGGGCATCGTCTCGATTTCGCCCATTTGCTTTAACCAGGATGCTCTTTTGCTTTTTGGATTAGTCATCCATATAAAAATTATCTAGCTACTATACATTTAAAACACAAAATAAAGATAAGATCAATCAAAGAAAAAATTTGTTATGCACCCGCCCGCCGGAGCTATCTTTTCAGCCTTGTGCGGGTCCGCCGTACCTGTTACTTCCCTGTGCATGCAGATAATTTCTGCCGGCAACCGCAGCACCCGGAAAACGTATGCTGCTCTGCCGGAATTTATTCAAAGAACTTATTAATTAACGTCCATTAACGTTCATTAACGGTTTCAATCACACTATGGACACTACATTTACCGAACTCGGGCTGAGCCCGCAATTACTCGAGGGCATCCGCCTGCTCGGCTATGAATCGCCCTCACCGATCCAGGCCAAGACGATACCAGCGATCTTTTCCGGCAAAGATATCGTCGGCCTCTCGCAGACCGGCTCGGGCAAGACGGCGGCCTTCGGTCTGCCGGCCCTGCAGGGGATCGATCCGGCCTTGAAAGAGACCCAGGTGCTGGTGCTCTGCCCGACCCGCGAGCTGGCGGTGCAGGTCTGCGCGGAGATTCACCGCCTGGGCGCGGCGGTCAAAGGTCTCTCGGCCGTGCCTGTTTACGGTGGTGCCCCCATCGACCGGCAGATGCGCGCCCTGCGCCAGGGGACCCACATCGTGGTCGGCACGCCCGGCCGCGTGATGGACCACCTGCGCCGCCACACCCTGAACACCGCGGCGATCCGGATGTGCATCCTCGACGAAGCCGACCGTATGCTGGACATGGGCTTCCGGGAGGACATGGAAATCATTCTGGATCAATTACCGGAGGAACGCCAGACGCTCTTTTTCTCCGCCACCATGAATAAGAACGTGCAGGGCCTGATCCGTGCCTTCAGCCGCGACGCGGTCGAAATCAGTATCGAGCGCAGAGCACTGACCGTCGATACCATCGCCCAGGAATACTATGAGGTGCGCAACCGCTCAAAGATCGAAGTCATGTGCCGCCTGCTTGACCTGGAAACCAAGCCGCGCGGCATCGTCTTCTGCAACACCAAGCAGATGGTCGAAGACGCCACCGAGGCACTGGTCGCCCGTGGCTACCTGGCCGACCGCATCCACGGCGATATCGCCCAGAACAACCGCGAGCGCGTGATTAAAAAATTCCGCGACGGCAGCGTCGAGCTGCTGGTCGCCACCGACGTGGCGGCGCGGGGCCTGGACATCGACGACGTGGGCATCGTCTTCAATTACGATCTGCCCTACGACCCCGAAGACTACGTGCATCGCATCGGCCGCACCGGGCGCGCGGGCCGCAGCGGGAAATCCATCACCTTTGTGGATGGGCGCGACATTTACCGGCTGGAAGCCATCGAACGCTACACCCGCCAAACCATCCGCCGGATGCGCATCCCCTCGCTGGAGGAAGTGGAAGGCCGTAAGACCGACAACGTCTTCAACACCGTGCGCGACAAGCTGGAAGCCGGCGACTTCAAACGCCACGACGACTGGATCGAACGCCTGCTTGATGCCGGCCACGCCCCGACCGACATCGCCAGTGTGCTGTTTGAGCTTGCCCGCCAGGATGATAACAGCGGCGGCGAAGAGATCGCCGAAGACCGCGAACCCTTCGATTCCACCCGCCCCAAATCCGGCAAGTTCGCAAAGGGCGGCAAAGGCGGCAAAGGCGGCAAAGGCGGCAAATTCAAGCAAGGCAAGTATGCCTCATTCCCGGCTGACAAGGGCCGCCCCGCCGGCAAACGTCCCTTCAAACCCAAAAGCAATCTGGCCGGAGCCAAGGCCCCTAAGCATGCTGGCCCGGCCCAACCGTCCCAGCAAAGGACGGAGTCCAAACGCCGCTTTAAAGCACCGCAATAATCAGCAGCTGGCAGCGATGTCTCACCTGCGCCCGAAGCACTCACGACACGACCGCGCCACTTTTTTTGATCGCTGGCAGTAAAGCGACTCAAAAGGCACTGCATCACGGTACACCGTTAGAAAATACCTATTACAAGGGATAAATTGAAGACCCCCGTCAAATGTAGTGCCGAAATCTTTACCGCCAGCTTTCCATACTCAGCCGGATGAAATGCCGCCGGGGCTCAACCAGGCATGGAAATCTGCTGCATTGCGGATGAGAGTGTGTGTTTGGTATTCAGCGTGCAGTATATCCTGGTAATCCTGCTGGGCGTAACGGCGGCAATGGAGCAGAATTTTTGCTTGCTGGCCCGGTGCGCGCACGATGCGGCCGAGGGCCTGATGGATGCGGCGCATGGCGGGGATGAGGTAAACCTCCCGAAAGGCGGCTTCGCGGGACTGTGTCAGCAGTCGCTGCATTTTTGCCTGCTGGATCGGGTTGACTTCCGGCAGGGCAGGGCCGACCACGATCACGGAACGGATTCGTCCGCCCAGTTTATCGATGCCCTCGGCATAGCTGCTGCCGATGATGAGAAACAACACATCCGAGCAGAGCAGGCTCTCGTCGATGAACTGCTCCTGTTCGCTCAAGTCCAGCCCGCGGGTTTGCATGGCGACCCGCAGTGAGCCGTCGATAGCGGCGAGGTAGGCATGGACGTTTTCGGCGTATTGGTAGGAGGAGAAAAAGGCAACCATGGGCGCACCGGGGTCGATACCGGTCATCGCAGCAATCGTGCGGGCGGTGGTTTCGTAGTAGCGGTCCCGCTGTTTCAAACGGGTGTCCACCCGGCAATCAATCGCGACCTCGTAGGCATCTTCGCGCCAGTCGGCCCAGCCGATCGCCAGGCTGGTTTGATCCGGGTTGAGGCCGATAGCGCGGTGGTAATTGTCAAAGGGTTCAAGCGTGGCCGACATGAGAATGCGGCTGCCAAAGGCTTGCAGGCAGTCGGCGGTCCAGCGGCTGGCATCGAGGCACTGCGCGCGCAGCACTCCGGCAAGCGGACACCAGTGCAGCCAGCTGCCGGAAGCCTGGTCGAGGCATGCCGCCAGCTCGGGAATTCGCCAAATGGTTTCGAGGGCAAATGGCGCGACCGCCCGGTAGTCGCAGCGGCTGGTTTGCAGCTGCGCGGCGGCGTCCTCACAGAGATCGCAGAGTGAGTAGATTTGGCTGGTGTTGAGGATTTGTTCTGCGCTGAAGGCGCTGATTTCGCCGGCGATGCGAGCCAGGCTCGCGAGCAGGGGGCGGGCGGCACCGGCATCCCGCAGCTCTTCGATCGCGATGAAGAGCTGGTGGGCATCCAGTTCAACACTGAGTGCATCGGCGTTGCGGGCTGGCAGGTTGTGTGCTTCGTCAATGATGAGAATCGTCCTGGCCGGATCAAAGCCATCGGGCTCAGTAAAAACCGAGCGGCTATGGGGTGCAAAGAGGTAATTGCTGTCACCAATCCAGACTTCGGCATAGGGGAGGCAGCCCCGACTGAGTGCATAGGGGCAGACTCCGGTTGCGCTGCCGATGCGCCGTGCCTGTTCCAGACTGAGGCTGCCCTCGCGCAACAACTCCGGCGGGTGGATGTCGGCCTGAGTCCACTGTTGTGACAGATTTTCTTCGCAGCGGTAATCGCCGGTGCAGCTGTGGCGCGGGCTGTCGATACTGTGCTCCGCCCGGTTACGCATCTGGATGAAACGCAGCTCCGGCCCGATCATGCTGCGCAACTGACGGACGGTTTCGAGCTGGCCGCTGGATTGACTCGTCAGGTAGATGCAGCGTTCGAACAGTCCCTGCTGCATTTGCCGCAGGGCATGTTCCAGCACGATGCCAGTCTTGCCGAATCCGGTAGGGGCCTGCAGCAGCACGGTGGGGCTTTTGATTGCGGCAGCAGCCAGTTGCCGGATGAGCTCGGCCTGGCCATCGCGCAGGCTGGGGAAGGCGGGCCGAATCTTGAGTGTGGCGAGCTGGATCCGGCGGGCCCGGCGGTCCTCCAGAAATTCCGTGAGCGCGTCCAGCCGCGCTTCGACCAGCGCCTCGTCATCGCGGTCAACCGCGACGATTTGCACCGCACCAGAGTGGATTTCAATAAAGAGCAGTTCGGCCTGCAGCGCCTGTGCGCCGGCATAGGCGGGCGAGAGCCCGGCCAGGCGCAGATAAAGAGCCGCCTGCGCAAAATAGCCGGGGTAGCGTGCCGCCAGTTCCGCTGGCGGGCAGGGGAGCGGTTCGCGCACGGTTTTTACTTCGCGCAGCGTCAATGCACCGGCGCCCGGGACGACCTGATCGATCCGGCCCTGCAGCTGGATGGTCCAATCACGGTGCAGCAGTGTGCCGTTGATGCTTTGCTCAAAAGCGGCTTGCGGGTGAGCGGCAGCAGTTTGCCGGGCCGATGCCTGATGCCACTGTTGGCCGACGCCCGCGCGCCAGGCGCCCGCGCCCCGTTGGCTGCCAGCAGGCTGGTTGCGGAAATTAGCCAGCTCGCCGACGCTGAGCTGGACCAGGCGTTGCAGCACGTCAAGCTGCATGGGGAGCGGGCGAACTTTCCTTCATCGCTTTTGTTTGTCCCGTTCCGGGTCCACATAGATCGAAACGTTTGCGTCACCGGCACCCAGGTGCTCCTTGGCGCGGCGCAGCGCCCGGGCGGTGGACATGGTCGGATTGGCCGGATCGTCGGTGAAAATATTACGCGCTTCGATATAATCATACAGCCCGGAATTTTGAAGCACTTTCACCAGGTCTGCCTTGGCTTCACTCAGGATCAGGTAACGCCCCAGCGTATGCATATAGTGCACCAGTTCTTCCAGCGCCATCACGCCGGTGGCGTCCATGTGGTGGGCGTTGCGCATTTTTAGCACAACGATTTTCAGGTTAGGATCCTCGCAGATGCGGCGCATTTGATCCCGGAAAAGTTCGGCTGCGCCGAAGAAGAGTTCACCCTCGACGTGCACAATTGAAACCTCCGGCGTATCGCGTTTGATGGTCTCACTGGTCTGGGCCAGCTGCCCCTGTTCATTGAAGGCGTATTCGACCCTTTCCGGTCGCGCGACTTTTTTCAGAAAGAGCATGATCGAGGTGCCGACACCGACGTAGATGGCCGTATCCAGCGGGAGGATGGTGCCGCTGGCAAAGGTGATCAAAAACACGGCGGCATCCGACTTGGTTGTGCGCATGACAATGCGAATGGCATGCTGGTTGACCAGCGAAATTCCGATTGTGATGACCAGCACAGCCAGGGCGCACTGCGGAATGTAGGCGGTGTAGGGGCCCAGCAGAAAGGCACCGATGCAGACAACCACGCCGCTGATGTAACTGGCCAACACGGTTCGCCCGCCGCTGGAAGCACTCAGACTGGAGCGGGTGAGCGAACCGGAGGCGGGCATACCGGAGAAAAAAGCACAGGCGATGTTGGCCATGCCGATGGAAAGCATGGCTTGATTGGCATCCAACCGGGCACCGGTTTTGGCCGCCAGTGACTTGCCGATAGAGATCCCCTCCAGGATGCACAGCAGCGCGATGGCGAGTGCGGGACTGGCCAGCATTTTGAAGGCCTCAAAGTTCAATGAGGGCACTTGAAAGGGCCAATCTCCTGCGTCGATTCCCGGTAGCAGAATGATGCCCGACTCTGGGCCGAGCAGCAGCGCGGCTGCGCCGGAGACCACGATCAGGCAGATCGCCACATTCGGCAGCGTCTTGAATTTGCGGTTAAGCTGCACGTAAACCCCGTCCGTGGCGATACTGGTCCCCAGCGTCGCCCAGTGCACCGTATCCAGTGCTCCCAGCATCAGCGCGACCGATTCAAAAAAGGAGGCGCCCTTGCCTTCCAGCGTGAGCCCGAATGCCTTGGGTAGTTGATTGGTGATGATCAGCAGTGCGGCTGCCGTGATGTAGCCGGTGATGACCGAGCGGGAGATGTATTGGATGAAGTTGGCGACCTTGAAATATGCGCCCAGCAGGATAAAGATACCAATCAGGAGGATCAGCGTCGGGACCAGACGGAGCATTTCCGCGCCGGCTATGCCCAGCCCCAGAAAGGCACTCAGCAGCATGACCGAAGAGGCATTGGTGGGGCCGAGTGTGATGTAGCGGGTGCGGGAGAAGACCGGGGCCACCATTGCCGCGATGGCAGAGCCGTAGATGCCATATTCAATCGGCAGTCCTGCAATCAGCGCGTAAGCCATGCCCTGCGGAAAAGCCAGCAGCGCGACGTTGAGCCCGGCCCGCAGGTCGCCGGACAGCTTGACGCGGTTGTATCCCTGCAGCGTGTGGCGCAGTGGAAAAAAATCGAGCGTGTTGTAATCCCTGGTGGCCTGGACGCCTTCTCTCAGATATTTCAGCACATGTGCCACGGTGTTCGGAAGTCTTGAGCTGAGCGGCAGTTTATTTTTCCGGATAAAGGGTGGCCATGACTTCGGCGTGCAGGGGAGCTTTGGCCGCGATGATACAGCGCTCGTCAAAGGCATCGCCGCCCTGCCAGCCGGTGGCGTGGATACCGGCCCCGGCGAGGCAGGGGAGAATTGCGGCGCAGTCCCAGATCTCCATCAGGGGGTCGCACATGATATCGATAAAGCCGGAGCAGAGCAGAATGTAGCCGCCGGCATCACCCCAGGAGCGGTAGAGCGCCGTCTTGGGCGGCAGGGCCGACCAGTCGGCATTGTTTTGCCAGAGCGTCGTGCGGATCGGATCGGTGGTGCAGAGGGTGGCCTCGCTGAGCGGGCAGGCCGGACGACCATTGACGGGCTTGCCGTTCAGCGTGGTGGTCTCGCCGTCGCCGATTACGATTTGCTGCAGCACGGGCTGGTTGATGGCGCCGATCACCGGGCGGCCGTGATGCAGCAGCGCGATCAGCGTAGCAAAGAGCGGGACTCCCGAGATGAAGGACTTGGTGCCATCCACCGGATCCAATACCCAGACGAACTCGGCATCGGCGCGCTCGCGGCCATACTCCTCGCCGATGATGCCGTGCTCCGGATAGCGCGCGGCCAGGAGTTCACGGATACGCTTTTCCGCATTGCGGTCGGCCAGCGTGACCGGGGTGGCATCCGACTTGCGCTCGATGGCGACATCGGGCCCGTAATGGGGCAGGATTTCTTTGGCCGCTTCGTGGCAGAGCTGCGCAATGAACGGGATGAATTCGTCTTTTTGTTCGCGTGTGAGTGTGGACATGACTGAATGAAGAGGGGGGTTGATAGTAAAAGTTGTCCTTCGCTCCGGCATGAAGCAACAGCAGATTCAGTCGGGTGTAATTTTAGGTGCTGGGTAAGCGCGATCACAGCAGGGTAGAGCGATCGCGTCCCGCAGCGCACGTTGCGGCTGTGGCTTGATCGACGCTCCGGAATGGGTTTGGTGGGTGCCGGGCTCTGCGGACGTTCCTGCGGTGCGGGGACGCAGCTGCGCTACCATGTTATGGTAAATTACACCGCACTTAAAATTGAACCCTATCCAGCCGAAGCGGTGCTTTGGCAGTTGTCAACTTGCGGTTCAAGCTTTGTGCTCGCTGCCTAATTATGAGTTCCATCCCCATCCATGTGATCGATTTTGAGGGCAGCCGGCAGAGCGGTATTGTGGAGTATGGCGTGGCCACACTGGTGGGTTCCTCGATTCAAGCGACCTATACCCGCATCTGCGCGCCGGAGGGCACCATTTCCGATCAGGACCGGGCCACCCACGGGATCCACGAGGAGCAGGCCCGCCGGGCGGAGCCTTTCGACCGTGAGTGGTCGCTGTTTGCCGGACTGCGGGAGGGCGGGCCTTTTGCGGCGCATAATGTGGCGGTCGAGTCCGGTCTGATTACGAACGTCTGGCCGCATCCGCGAAAGTGTGTCAACTTTGCGATGCCGGAGCTGCAGGCGGCAAACTGGGGCCCCTGGTTGGATACCCTGCGGCTCTACCGGCGGATTTATCCCGGACTGGAGAGCTATGGGCTGGAGGCACTGGTCGGCAGCTTCGGCTTGCAGGATGAGCTGGATGCACGTGCCCGTCTGGACTGCCCGCCGGACCGCCGGCATTATCACTGTGCGCTCTATGATGCACTGGCATCGGCGCTGCTGCTGGCGCGGCTGCTGGGCGAGCCGGAATTGGCGGGGCCGAGTCTGCGCTGGTTGATGGTGCAAAGCGCGGCTTCGGATGCCGAACGCGAATCGATGGGGCAACAGGAATTACTTTAGTATGTCGGTAAAGAAAGCCAGGATCGCCTATTTCGGTTCGGATGCCATCTGCCTGCCGGGGCTGCGTTATCTCTGTGGGGAGGCGGCGCATCTGTGCGAACTGGCGCTGATCGTCTCCCAACCGGACCGGCGCGCCGGGCGGGGCAAGCACCTGCAGCAGAATCCGGTGGCGGCATTTGCGGCGGAACAAGGGCTGCCCTTGCTGCAGCCCGAGAAGCCGGATGCCGGACTGGTTGCCCTGCTCGCCGATGCCGGACTGGCACTGGCATTTGTGATGGCCTACGGGCATTTTCTGCCCCGGGCGCTGCGGGAGGCCCCGGCGCATGGTATGCTGAACTTTCATGGTTCCATCCTGCCGGCTTACCGGGGCGCCTCCCCGGTCGAGACCGCCATTGCCATGGGGGAGGCAGAAACCGGGGTTTGCCTGATGCAGGTGGCGCGCGGGATGGATGCCGGAGCGGTGGCCGACTGCGAGCGGGTGCGTATTGATAAAACGGATACCGCGCCCGATCTGCGGGCCAAAATCGGGCAGGCCGTCGTGCCGCTGCTGCGCCGGAATCTGGCTTCGGCGGTGGTCGGCGAGTTGCCGTTTAAGGCGCAGCACGGGGCCGCAGCCAGCTACTGCCGGAAGATCACAAAAGAGGACGCCGCACTGGATTTTCAGCTGACGGCGCAACAGATCGAGCGCCGCCTGCGGGCATTCACGCCCTGGCCCGGCGCGTATTTCGATTATGAATCCACCCGGATCAAGGTCGGCCGCGCAGCCTGGCTGCCGGTGACCGCCGGCGCGTCGGAGGGCACCGTGCTCGCTGCGGGCGATACACTCGATGTGGCAACCGGAAGGGGTGTCCTGCAAATTCATGAATTGCAGCGCCCCGGCGGACGCATGCTGCCGGTAGAAGAATTCCTGCGCGGTTTTCGGATCACATGCGGCAGTGTGCTGCCGAGCATCCCCGCGCGTGAGTTGCTGCGCTCGTGCGCTGATTAGCACCCGCCTGAGCCGACCTCACGCCGATACACAAAAGTTACAGAGATAACTGGCAATTTTAATTACGGGGTAAGCTCTAATTCATGCGGGTAGCGCGACCGCGTCCCGCGGCGCACCTTGCGGCTGTGGCCTGGTTGACACCCGGGCATGTCTGTCAGGGTGTTAGGCACAGCGGACGTTCTTGCGGTGCGGGGACGCACCTGCACTACCCTTCTTGCGGTGCGGGGACGCACCTGCGCTACCCTGTTCCCCTGTTTCCGTATGTTACCCCGCACTTAAATTGCACCCATAACTGGCTTCCAGCCCATTGTTTTCTTGCAAGATTCAACTCAACTGGCGAATGTTTAACTGTTATTTATTTTCACTCCTGTAATTCCAATTGCCGTCATGTCAACAACTGCGCGAGCTCGCCAGAGCCGATTTCAGATTGCAAAACTGATGGCTGTCTGCTGCTTGGCTGGTTGGCTGCTGGGAGGCCCGGCAGTGCTTAATGCTGCAACGGAGCAAGCTCGTTCCGGCACGTCTTTGCCAACAGCTTCCTCGCTCGAATTCTCACGGGTGGGCAAATCCAAAGTGCCGGTTTTCTCTTCCGTTGATGGCTATGTCTGTTTTTTCCTGACCGCGGATGTCATCCGCCCGGCCAAGCGAAAGATGGGGGTCTTTTCAGTTCCAAAGCACGGGCTTGCCGTCGGCAGTCTGGGTCTCGATTTCCGGCAAGCTGCGGTCACCGGCCAAGACTGGTCCAAAATCATTTCCTTGGTGGAGCCCCTGCAGCAAATGGAGCTGATCGGGGCCATCCGCCTGAGGCTGCCCGGAGGGGAGCGCGAGGAACCGTCGGAGTGGTCGTCAACTACCATGCCGCTGGTCCATCGGGGAGAAATCCACCTGAACTTACTTGGCACTTCAAGCCCACGCTGTGTGCTGTCGCACGACGTGGCCAACAATCAAATTCACTGGCAATTCAAACCCTAACTACCTGACATGAAAAAAATGACGCAGCACATCCTCTACGGAATTTCAGCACTTTTATGTGCTCAGCTCCCGGCACAATCGACCATCTCTGACGTAAGGTCGGCTCTCTTTGGATCCGATTTTGAGTCGGCTCAAAGCATGCTGGCGAGTCAACCGCCTACGGCAGAAGCGCAGATCCTTCGTTCCATGGTGGATATCGGGCTTTGGGTTGAGAATGACCTGCCCGCATTCGCGGCTTCAATCGGTGCAGATGCATCTGCTGCAGGTGAGTTGGCGGATCTTTCCTCCTATTTTGACCGCGACGGTGTGGGGCGCGGGCCGCAGACGATCTTCGGCAGCAGTACGCCGCTGGAAGTTTCGGAAAGCGGAGGTATCCGGACCTACCAGTTTCCCGCTAATGAAAAAGGTGTGCTGGTGCTGCACAATACTTCGGAACAGGATCAAGGGGTGGTTTTTGACGTCAGCTTCGGCGACATGAGCGGCGGGCTGAAGCTTTTTGCCAACAATGAGTATATGGGGCGGGCCAGTCTTGATTCATTCTCCGTTTGGACTCATTATGAATATTGGTATGATCCGGACACGAATCAGCGAAGCTTTGGTCTCTTGCTGGAACCGGGTGACTATATCCGATTGGAAGAAGACTATAACTACGGATTTGATCTCACGACCCTCAGTTTCGCAAAATCTGCTGCAATTGAAGAACAAAACGGAAATTACTGGCGTTATAATTGGCTGCGTGATCCGGCGAACACCTTGTTTGATTTTGAGCTGCTGGAGACCACCGGGGCGGGTTGGCAAGCGGACGGAGTGATGGTGTTAGACGATCTCTCTAATGAGACACAGGAGTTGGATTATTGGTTCTCCTACAACGATCTCCACCAGAGTTGGAACCCGGATGGGCGTTTGTTGACCCTGGCATACCAGGGCGCGGCCGCGCGGCAGATGGATCTGACCTTTTATCAAAATGCGGGAGGAATATACTATTCATCAGCAGTTTTTTTCGGTCTAATCCATTTGAATGGCATCGAGATCGGAGAATTCCGCGAATCGGGCTTTTCGCTGGATAACTCAGAAATCAACGAGAGGGTTGACTACGGTATCTTTGGCCGTGATCCAGCGCAGCCACTCTACACGATCAGCCTATGGCTGGAGCCCGGCGATCAGCTGACGCTGCAGGCCGAGCCTCGGTGGTCTTATTACTACGGCACCGAAGATCCCGATGCCCCGCTGTTTGGCTTCACGCTGGATGACGCCAGCGATGTTGCCGTCAACAATGGCACAGGCTTCTTGAATGTTTACCCGAAATTCAAGTCCGGCACGAATTCGGACCAGCTGGCTCAATTTCTGTTCAGCCCATCGGCACCGTCCGGGCAGTTGCTAAGCACCCTGGTCCGGCGTCTTTCAACGCTGAGTGAAGGGTTCAGCGTCACCTTCGATCCGGAAGAAACCGGGTTTGCCGAGCGGCTACGGGTCGAATACGCCGACGTGCAAGTCATTCTCGCCTGCCTCAAGTTCTCCCAAGGCATGCAGTTGCTGCACGATATGTATAGCACTGGTACAGTCGATGTGACCTATGCGAACTATCTGGATTACCTGGAAGATCCCGTTGCCATCTGGGAGGACCATCCGGAGTTTCTGGACCTGATTCAAAGCCGCAGCAGTCAGGGCACAGAGGCCAAGGCACTGTTCCAGCAGGCGGTGAATCATTACAACTCGGTTGAAAGTGTGCTGTGGTCCCGTCTCAGCGGAGCGACCGAAAGTTTCCTGTTTGAAGTAGAGAACGCGACCCAGACGGAGCGGGCCGAGTTCAGCGATGCGCTGGCTGACTTTATACATAGCCTGGATGGCTCCGTTGCCCTTGCCGACGATGCGCCGGAGGCATCCGTGCCGCAGTCCGTCAGTTTGCAACCGCTGGTGGCCGCTGCCCCGGTCAGTCTGCGTGGGATCGTGCCGCAGTTTGACGAACGGGGCTTCCGGGGCCGCACTTCGCAGGCCTTGGCCGACTCTGGTTTTATGCAGGGTGTCAGCGTGCTGGACATTGACGATTTCCTGGTGGATCACGATTTACTCTTTGTGGCACCACCAGCTTCGCTGGCGGGGAAAGTCATGCTGGTTGAAAATTGGGGCAGTTTCAATTGGGCCAGGTTCAGCGACCCACAGATTATGCAGCAAATCTGGTGGGGCAGCACTTCCAATACCGCTTATACCTGGGATGCGGATGCGGGTGTGATATATCTGCCGGTCGATGAGTTCGGAGGGCAAAGGTCATATAAGCTGATTTTTGAAGATGGACTGCGGGGGCGTTTTCTGGAGGGCTATAATCAAAGTTATTATCCGGCGGGACGTTTTCTGCTCTATGATGGTGCGATGGATCTGGACGACAACGGACGTTCCGATGCGCTGGATCTGGCTAATGTGACGCCACCTGCTTTTGCGGGACTTTTCCGCATCGAGGATGTCTGGAACACCGATAGCGACCAGGATGGACGAGTGCTCTTGGATGAACTCGTCGCCGGGACGAATCCGGCGCGCCATGATGCACTGCTCCAGCCCTCTGTTGCCAACCGGGTGCCCACTCCGGCAGACCCTACGGCAGGCTTCGAGATTCGTTTTCAAACTGAGCCGGGAAATTTTTACCAGGTTGAATATTCCGAAAATCTCGGCTTGAGCGGGTGGCTCCCCTTTGGTCCGCTGCTGCAGGGTGATGGTAGTGCGCAGTCGGTTGAAGATTTATCCGCAGACCCTTCCCGCTTTTACCGAATCCGCATCAGTCGCTGATCAGCGGTTGGTCTCCATGGCAGGCGGCGGAGAGCGGAGAACTGGGTTGAGAGGTAACACCTCCTGACTCATCACTCCTCCCTCGAACCACTCAGGTCTCAGGTTTCATGCCTCAGCCATCGTAAACTTCCCGGTTGCCAGCGGGCCTTTTGAGCCTTTTGCTGGGCCTTTTTACATCACAGGTCCAAGAAAATATGATAGTTAAGCCCAAAATCCGTGGATTCGTTTGTGTGACCGCTCATCCCGCAGGCTGTGAGGCCCGGGTGCGGCAGGAAATAAAAGTCGCCCAGGCAGCCAAAAAAGAGGGTGGACCCAAAAAGGTGTTGGTGATCGGGGCCTCCACCGGCTACGGACTCTCTACGCGGATTGCGGCCGCCTTTGGCCACGATGCTGCCACACTAGGCATCTTTTATGAGCGTCCATCCATCAACGGAAAGCCGGCCAGCGCCGGCTGGTATAATTCGGTGGCCTTCGAAAAAGCCGCCCATCAAGCGGGCCTCTATGCCAGGAGCATCAACGGTGACGCCTTTTCCAAAGAGGTCAAAGCCCAGGCGATGGAGAGGATCCAGGCGGACCTCGGGCAGGTTGACCTGGTGGTGTATAGTCTGGCCTCTCCCCGCCGCACGGATCCGGAGACGGGAGAAATCTACAAATCCTGCCTCAAGCCGATTGGCGAAGCCTTTACCAACCGCACCCTCGATACCGACAGGAGTGAAGTCGCTGAAGTGACCATCGAGCCGGCCGTGGGGGATGATGTGGCTCACACCATCAAAGTGATGGGTGGCGAAGACTGGGAACTGTGGATGCAGGCACTCGCCGCCGCCGGGCTGCTGGCACCGGGTGCCAAGAGCGTGGCCTACTCCTATATCGGCCCGGAATGCACCTGGCCGGTTTATACCAACGGCACGATCGGTGCCGCCAAAAAGGACGTCGAGCGCGCGGCCAGGGCGATCCGTGAAACTTACGATTGTGAGGCTTATGTGGCGGTCAACAAGGCCGTGGTGACCCAGGCCAGTTCGGCGATTCCGGTAGTCCCGCTGTACATCTCGATTCTCATGAAGGTGATGAAAGAAAAGGGCACCCATGAAGATTGCATCGAGCAGATGGTGCGCTTGTTTAATGATCGCCTGTATGGCGGCGATTTACAACTTGACGATGCTGGCCGCATCCGCGTGGACGACTGGGAAATGGCACCTGATGTGCAGACTGCCGTCGAAAGAATCTGGCCGGAGATTACCACTGCAACACTCAACGAACAGGCCGACTATCGCGGCTATCAGGAAAACTTCCTGAACCTCTTCGGCTTCGACCTGCCCGGAGTGGACTACGAGGCAGATGTCGAAGTGGATCTCGACCTGCCCAGCGCACAAAGCTAGTCATAGCTCAGCTCGGTCGCTTTGCCGCGGAAGATATGCGGAGAGTTTATAGGACACCCATAGAGTAATAACAATGTGGGTGTCCTTAATTTTTCTTAATTTTTTTAATTTTTTTCAATCAGCAATCAAGCCGGTGCGGAACGCTTGACCTGGGAGAAAATATATTGTTAGTTCAATGTATGAAACCCATCACAGTCAATGTATCCGAAGTCACCTATTCTGATTTTCAGAAATATGCCAAGCAACAGGATCGCAAGACTGCCGAACTCATCCGCGAGGCCATGGAACTCTATCGCGAAACTAAGATTCACGATTCGAGCACTCGGAGCCTCCGCGAGCTAGAGCCGGTGTCGCTCGGAGCAGTGAATTTCCCACTTGAAGCGGATGACGACATTCTCGGCGAGATGATCGACCTCTGAAGATACACCCACCAAGTGACTCGTCTCCTCACTGCAAATGTGAGGGATTATTCTGTTTTCGGTGTTTTTGAAATCGTCGGCATGGATTTCTAAGCTGCCAGACCCATCCTCCGATCTTCTGCAAGTCTTTATTTTTTTAGCGACTTATGCTATTTTAAGCGATCTAACTTCCGGTTAAACAGGTTCTACCGCTTTGCGATTCCACCCCGCAGCCGAACGCCTGCTCGTTTTGGTGTGGATGGAATCATGAAATGAGCGTTGACACTAGCAGTAAAAAGGAAACGCACTGCTCCGAGCATGAAAGACGAAGAAAAAATCCTGCGGGCGGTGAAGCTACTGGGACTGCCCCGCCAAGCCTCGATGCGTCAGGTGCAGACACGCTACCGGAGCTGGTGAAAACGCACCACCCGGACCGGACAGGCGACGGCGATAATCCGGAGATGGCTCAGATCAACGAGGCCTATGCCCTGGTGATGCACTACTGCCGCAGCTACAAAATCTCATTTGCAGCGGATAAAGTGCATGAGCAGCCGGACGATTGGTGGGCCCAACAGTTCGGCGATATGTTGTAGCCAAGTGGTGCCAGTGCAGGGGACCAGGGAATACTCCACTAGCCCATTATCGCCGCGTAGTTGGCCGAAACCGCTGCCCAGTCGGCCAGATCGAGAAAGGCATCGACATAATCACCACGGCGGTTCTGGTAGTTCAGGTAATAGGCATGTTCCCAGACGTCGATACCGAAGAGCGGCAGTTGTCCGTCCATGATCGGACTGTCCTGGTTGGGTGTGGAGCGCACGGCGAGTTGGCCGTCCGGCTCAGTCACCAACCAGGCCCAACCACTGCCGAAGCGCCCGGTAGCGGCGGCCTTGAGTTGTTGGCGCAGCGCAGCTAGATCGCCGAAATCGCGTTGAATGGCCGGCGCCAGCGCACCGGAGGGCGCCGCACCGCCGGGGCGCATGGTTGACCAATACAGTGCGTGGTTGACGTGACCGCCGCCATTATTGCGCACCGCAGTGCGGATCGACTCGGGCAGGGCATCCAGATTGACCAGCAGTTCGCCCAGTGTTTTGGGCTGCCACGCGGGTTCCGCCTTCAGCGCGGCGTTGAGCTTGTTAACATATCCGGCGTGGTGCTTGCCGTGGTGGATCTGCATGGTTTTGGCATCGATACCCGGCGCGAAGGCGTCGTGGGCGAAAGGCAAGTCCGGCAGGCTAAAGGGGAAGCGCAGACCCGCCAGGCCGCTTGTCAGGAGGGCGGAGAGCTTGGGCGGCAGAGTCGAAGCCGGGCGCATGGCCCGGGCGATTCCGGAACTAAAGACCAGTCCGGCAGTCGCCAGACTGGTTTGGATCATGCGGCGGCGGGAAGGGAGGTAGCTGTTTTCATTCATAGCGATAGCCTTTAGGAATTCCGTATCAATGACAAATCGAAACGTGGTTTTATTTAACAGACGAAGAGTGCCCGCCTGCCTGCGCCACCGGCTACCCGGATGGTGCAGCGCCTGCTGCGGATCCAGGGATTGAATTAGCCCGATGAGTCCCGGAACTCCACCGGGCCTTCGTGCCGGGGGATCGCGATAATCGCATAAGGGGCGGACAGCGCCATGGTGACCATCTCTGCGGGGCCGGGTGCGGTGGTCTTCAAAGTGGCAATTACCTGATCGCCGGCATGCCGGACATCGGTGAATTTGATGGAGTACCCTCCGCTGGAGCGCCTGCCCATGGTAGCCACCAGAACGGTTTCCCTGGAAAAATCGACCGCTGGCGGCGGGAGTGGCGACTCCTGCCCGTCGATGACTTGAGTGACCGTATTGTGGTGTTGCCACCACGCGCGCCAGGCAAGTTCGGTGCGAATGACCTCGCGGGTCGCTCGCTCAATGTTGGATTGGGAACCGGACTCGATAACGCGCCATGCGTCCGCATCAGATCCCGCTCCGGCACAGGTGGGACCAAGGGCACAGAGGGACGCAATCACGATAGTTGGTAAAACAGCAATTTTCATATCCTTACAATACATGCACCCATTAGCTTGCGCAAGCTTCGCTGTTGTCTGCCCGCAAAAACAGAGCATGGCCATAGCGCGGTCTTGTCACGGTGCTCCAATCTATCCACTCCAAGTAGCCTCGGAACTCAATAAAAAACGCGCCCCGGAGGGCGCGTTTGAATGGAACAAAAGCGGCGAATTCCTAATAGCGGTAGTGATCCGACTTGTAGGGTCCACCGGGCTTGACCCCGATGTAAGCGGCCTGCTTCTCGCTCAACTGAGTCAGCTTGCAGCCGATTTTTTCCAGGTGGAGACGGGCCACTTCCTCGTCGATGTGCTTGGGCAGGATATAGACGCCGGGAGTGTATTTCTCGACCTGCCTCCACAGTTCGATCTGGGCCAGTGCCTGATTGGTGAAGCTGTTGGACATCACAAAGCTCGGGTGGCCGGTGGCGCAACCGAGGTTCACCAGGCGGCCCTTGGCCAGCAGATAAATGCTGTGGCCGTCGGGGAAGGTGTATTTGTCCACCGCGCCTTCATGGTCGGGCTTGATCGAATCGACATCGACCCCCGGCATGTCATTGAGCTTGTCCACCTCGATTTCGTTGTCGAAGTGGCCGATATTACAAACGATGGCCTGATCCTTCATCTTCGACATGTGATCGGCGGTGATGATGCCGTAGTTGCCGGTGGTGGTCACATAGATATCGCCCCAGCCGAGGGTGTCTTCAACTGTCAATACGCGGTGGCCTTCCATTGCGGCCTGCAGGGCGCAAATCGGGTCCACTTCGGTAACGACGACCTGAGCACCCATCCCCTTGAGCGCGGCAGCGCAGCCCTTACCGACATCGCCGTAGCCGCAGACCACGCCGACCTTGCCGGCAATCATGACATCGGTGGCGCGCTTGATGCCATCAAGCAGCGATTCGCGGCAGCCGTAAAGATTGTCGAACTTCGACTTGGTCACAGAGTCATTGACGTTGATGGCAGGCACCAACAACTTGCCGGCATTGTGCATCTCGTAGAGACGGTGCACCCCGGTCGTCGTCTCCTCGGAGACACCCTTCCACTCTTTGACCACGTCATGCCAGTGATCCGGCTTATCGGCGTGGATATTTTTGAGCAGTTTTTTAATGACCTGCTCTTCCATACTGCCGGACTCGCTCTCGACCCAATTGCTGCCGTCTTCGAGTTCGTAGCCCTTGTGGATCAGGAGTGTGGCATCACCACCGTCATCGACGATGAGTTGCGGCCCGGAGCCGTCCGGCCAGGTCAGGGCCTGCTCGGTGCACCACCAGTATTCTTCCAGCGTTTCACCCTTCCAGGCGAAAACCGGCACCCCGAGGTTTTTGGCCACGTAGGCAGCCGCATGATCCTGGGTGGAGAAAATATTGCAGGAGCACCAGCGCACGTCCGCACCCAGTGCCTGCAGCGTCTCAATCAACACTGCAGTCTGCACCGTCATGTGCAGGGAGCCCATGATGCGCACGCCTTTGAGCGGCTGTTCGCCCGCATATTTCTCGCGGGTTGCCATTAGACCCGGCATCTCGTGCTGGGCCATCTCGATTTCTTTCTGACCGAAGTCGGCAAGGTTGATATCCTTCACCTTGTAATCAGTCGTGGTTTTTGTCAGTGTATCTGTGCTCATATATTTTTAAGTGGTTTAGTTTCTGCCCGAGAGGTTACGATGTGTATTTTTTGCCCGCAAAGGGACGCTAAGATGCGCTAAGATTTTTCTGTTGAATTGTTCGTATTGGCTATCCGCTCCCATTCGAGACGCCCGTAGCTGCCGAAGTTGACGAATAGGCCCAACGGGTAGCACTCCTCTTTGAAAATTAATTCTGAGTTATCGCTCAAAACATCTCCCTCTTAGCGTATCTTAGCGGGCGGAAATCAGAGTGCCGCCTTGAGTTCCCCGGCCTTGGCGGTGGACTCCCAGGGGAGCGTGTCTTTGGCAAAGTGGCCGTAGTTGGTGGACCCGCGGTAGATGGGGCGCAGCAGATCGAGCTGGCTGACAATATCCGCCGGTTTAAAGCTGAAGACTTTTTGCGCCACTTCAGCGATCCTGCTGTCCGGGACAATGCCGGTGCCCTGGGTATCGACGTGAATACTGGTCGGATACGGGTAGCCGATGGCATAGGCCACCTCCAGTTCGCAGACATCCGCCAATCCGGCGGCAACAATATTCTTCGCGACCCAACGCGTAAAGTAGGCCGCCGAACGATCCACTTTGGAGGGATCCTTGCCCGAAAAGGCTCCGCCCCCGTGACGGGCCCAGCCGCCGTAGGTATCGACAATGATCTTCCGCCCGGCGTCGCCCTGCGGGCCACCGATCACGAACTTACCCGTCGGATTGATCAAAAATTCAGTGTCATCTTTGAGCAGCTCAGCCGGCAGCACCTGGCGGATGACTTGCTCAATGCAGAATTCGCGAATCTCAGCATGCTTGACGTTCTCCGTGTGCTGGGTGGAAATAACGATGTTCTTGATTCCCACCGGCTGCCCGGCCACATACTCCAGTGCGACCTGGCTCTTCACATCCGGGCGCAGCCAGGGCACCTTGACCTCCTTGCGCTGGCGGGCCATCTCCCGCAGGAGCCGGTGAGCAAACATCACCGGTGCCGGCATCAGCTCCTCGGTCTGCCGACAGGCATAGCCAAACATGATTCCCTGATCACCCGCCCCTTGCTCGGCCGTGTCCTTACCCTCGGCCGCAGCGGCGTCAACGCCCTGCGCAATGTCGGAAGACTGCGCCGTCAGGATATTTGAGATAAAAACCTTATCCGCATGAAAGACATCGTCCTCATGCACATAACCAATCTGGCGGATCGCCTGGCGGACGATTGCCTCATAGTTCAACTTGGCGTTGGTGGTGATCTCACCCGCCAAAATGACGCAGTTGCTTTTAACCAGCGTCTCACAGGCCACACGGCTATTCGGATCCTGCTCCAGGCAGGCATCCAGAATGCTGTCCGAGATGTAGTCGGACACTTTATCCGGATGGCCTTCGCCAACCGACTCAGATGAAAAGATGAAATGTTTACTCATAAGAACTGCGGGATAAATAGTATCGCAGCTCAGTTGGCAAGCCTTACATCAAGATATCAGGATAAAATGATATTTAAATTTCCGAACCATGACCACCCACATCGCTGCGTCCACTGGTGCGTGGCACGACCAGGTCAAGCAGGTTACCGATTGTCCGGTGCGCCTCGAGCGGATGCCGGAGTCGCCCCTCGGGGTGAATCACGTAAGAATTTTGACGCCCGATCCGCTCCCGTTCGAGGTATCCGGCCCCCTCCAGCTCGGCCACGATGCGCTGCACCGCGCGCTCAGTGATGCCCACTGCAAGGGCAACTTCACGCAGCGGCTGCTGCCCATTACGCGCCAGGCAGATCAAAACGTGGGCATGATTGGTGAAAAAATTCCAGTGAGGGGTGGCTGTCTGAGACATGATTTTACGTATAGTGCATGTATTAACGCGGTAAATCACGAAAGCTAATTCGCGAATAAAGCGTGCGATTAACCTTGCCTATCCCATCCACGCAATCTTTTTCGTTAATATCCCATCACGCGAATTTTCGGCCCACGCCGCGCCAAGCTGCCAAACATGGACTCCCTTTCACTGATTACCTCAAACTTGCTCTCTCCGCCCGTTGTCGCTTTCGGGGCGGGTGTGGTTTCAGTCTGGCTGCGCAGTGACCTGAAGTTCCCCGCCCAGGTCTATCAGGCACTGACGATTTACCTGCTGCTGGCGATTGGCTTTAAGGGCGGCTCCGCGATGGCGGCCTATGGCATGGCACAACTCACCCTGCCGCTGCTCGCCACGCTGGTCGCCGGCAGTGTCATCCCGGTTGCCGTTTTTTACGCGACCCGCATTTTCCTGAAAATGAGTGTCGCCAACGCGGCGGCACTGGCCGCGCACTACGGCTCGGTTTCAGCGGTCACCTTTATGGCCTCGCTGGCCTTCCTCAACAAGCAAGGCGTCGCGTATGAGGGCTTCATGCCCGCGATCATGGCTGCCATGGAGATACCGGCGATTTTTGTGGCGATGCTGATCGCCCAAAAATATAAAAGCGACTCGAAGATGTCCTTCGGCGCCTCAATTCACGAGGTCTTTTCCGGCAAGAGCTTTATCCTGCTGGTAGCTGGCCTCTTTTCCGGGGCCGTCGCCGGCGAGGAGAGCCGTGAGCTGGTCAAACCCTTTCTAGTTACACCCTTCTACGGAGTGCTCATGCTCTTCCTGCTGGAAATGGGCCTGATCGCCGGCGAGAAACTGCGGGATGCCCGGCAGGCGGGCTGGAAGCTGGTGGCCTTTGCCCTGATCGCGCCAATCCTGCAGGGGGCCTTTGGTATCCTGCTGGCCAAGACGATCGGACTCAGCCCGGGCGGCGCCACGGTGTTTGCCGTCATTTGCTCCAGTGCCTCCTACATCGCCGCGCCTGCGGCAGTGCGCGCCTCGCTGCCGGAGGCCAATCCGGGCTACTACGTCACTACTTCGCTCGGCATGACTTTCCCCTTCAACCTCGTGTTCGGCATCCCGCTGTATTACGCCATGGCGGGCTGGATTTATTGATCGCGGTGCAGGTGGCTGCGCAATTTGGCCAGGTCGGCTTCCATCCGCTGCAACGTCGCCTTGAGCTCGGCCTGACTGGCCTGACCGGCTTTCGGGTCTGGCAAAGTGGACAGTTCCTGCATGGTCGAAACGATGATCCCGATAAAAAGATTTAGGATCGTAAATGTTGCGATGACGATAAAGGGCACGAAAAAAGCCCAGGCCCAGGGGTAGAGTTCCATCACCGGCCGCACGATACCCATCGACCAACTCTCCAATGTCATGATCTGAAAAAGTGAAAAGAGGCTGGCCCCCAGCGAGCCGAACCACTGCGGAAAAGACGCGGCAAAAAGATTGGTGGCCAGCACACCCATGGTGTAGAAAAAGACCATCATCACCAGAATCACGCCGGAGAGTCCGGGGATGGAGTGCATAAAAGCTGCCAACACTTTTTTCAGCTGCGGCAACACCGTCAACAAACGCAACACCCGCAGAATCCGCAGGGAGCGGAGAACCGCCCATGGACCCGCACCCGGCACCAAAGCCACGGCCACCACCAAAAAGTCGAACCAGTTCCAGCCGCTGCGCCAGAAGTGCCAACGATATGCCGCCACTTTCAGCCCAAGCTCAAGCAGAAAGACAGCCAGGCACAGTGTATCTAACACCACCAGAACACTGCCAAGCGGGCCATGGCTGCGGTGCTGGTTTCCAGGCCGAGAATAAGCCCGTTCAGAAGAATCACCGCAATGATGACCTGCTGCACCGGAGCAGACTCCACCCATTACGCCAGCCTCAGACGCCAGGCAGCTACCCCGCTTCGCGGCATCAATGCCATCAAATCCTGTTCACTCATAGCTGCTGCGCGAATCTTTTATTTCAAGAATGGCAAGCCACTTAAGAAAAGACCCGGCAATTGTTGACTCAATTTAGTGGCCGCATGAAGCCCCCATCTGCCCTAACATCGCGATTCGCAACCGAGTGGAAGCAGCGGATTAAGTGCTCGACGAGTCCGCCGTGCGCTCGGCAGCCGACTTGGCTTCAAGCCCGGCATCATGTTTCGCTGCGGCCCGCCGCTTGAAGTAGCGGAAAATCGTCCGCAGCACAAAATAGAGTAAAAAGAGCACCAACACCCCGGCCAGAATCGGGACAAAGACAGCCAAAGCAGCGGTAAGCACCGAGCCGCCCAACTCCGCCGTTGATATTGCCGGATTGCCAATGCCGCCGGTGGTGGCGGAGGACGTGCCGCGCGCAATCACCGATGCGCCCTGCACTACCCCGGCGGTTCCCCCGCCAGCCAGCATCGCAACAGCCCATTTAAATGAGCCATCGCCCATAAATTCCGGCAGCATGGTGCCGGTGATCACTGTGCCTGCGGCGACCGCCAGCGGTGTGGCGATTGTATCCAGCGCATTATCGATCCACGGGATATAATAGGCGCCGATTTCGACTGCAGTGGCCACGCCCAGCATGACCGTGACCGGGGTGCTGCCCAGCCAATGATGCTCGCCCAGCAAAGCTTCCACGTTAAATCCTCCCAGGAAATCCACCTCCATTCCGGTATTGGCCACCAGACTGGCGATGAAAAGCGGCACGAAGACCCGGAAGCCACAAGCCGCCGCCAGGCCGACACCTGCAAAAATAGCCAGAAATTCATTCATCGTGCTGCATAAAGTAATGGATCCGAAGCGTTTTGGAAGCGTAGAATTCAACCTGCATTCGAAGCTTGGATGCCTGAAATAACTCCAAATTAGTCATTCCATTTGCTAGCAGCCAGAGCGAGCCAGTTCGTAGGTGGCAAGAGTCACGGATAAGCGGTATTATTTGCACCTATGGGCAGTCGGCTAAAGCAGACTGCCTACCCTAATGCCGGAAAACCCGGCATATTTCCTTAAGTGAGGCCATCCAGTTCAAAAACCTGACGAATAGAGGGCAAGTTTCCTAAGCTTGGCCGGATCAAGCGCACCTGAGAAATTACGCTGACACGACAGAAAAAATTGGACAACCAGGGCATATAAGCTGCATAATGGAAAATGACCTCAAATATCAATCTATCATTATCCTACTCATTCATCATGAAAAATACAAAAACACACCGTTCCGGTTTTACTCTGATCGAACTGCTCACCGTTATTGCCATTATCGGTATTCTTGCGGCGATCCTCATTCCTGCGGTGGGCAAGGTGCGCGAAGTGGCGAATAAATCGACCTCCTCCAGCAACATGAGATCTATTGCGGTATCGTATGCCACTTATTCCCAGTCGGGTGGCCGTGTAAAGGTCCTCAATGAAAATCGCCTCACCAATGCTGGATTGTCTGCATCGGTACAAGGTGTCGCGCAATTTTTAGGCGATGAAGTTGACTTGCTGGATGCGTCGATTTGGAGGATTGGAGTGGACCCCGAAGTCATTGCAACAGAACCAAATCCGCCCACAGTAGGCTTTAGACAGGCAGACGGCACCTACCAACCCAACAACGATTTTTCGAGTTCACCCGTCAGCTACGATTTTGTTCTTGGTGTGGGTGGCAGTGACCCCACCACCACCACGCCGCTGCTTTGGACCCGCGGTTTATCCACCGCGGGCCAGTGGGATAATGAAACACCTTGGGGTCGTGGCGGTCATATCGCCTATCTCGATGGGCACGTCTCTTTTTACAATGACCTGGACGGCACCGAAAACGGCTTCGTGAGTCGCACCGATGGTAATTTGACTGAAAATTATGAAGATGCACTTCCGACCAACGCGGATCTGCTGGAAGCAAAATCCAGCAATCCGTAATTTCCTAGGCTAGCTCCGTTTTTTAAAGGAACCCCAACCTCCCGGAGGTTGGGGTTTTCTTTTGGGCCACATAATTCGGCCTTGTTGAATGAAGCGGAAGCATTTTATTACAACCTATGAGTACCCCTATCTACATCCTCGGCCACAAGAATCCTGACGTCGATGCCGTCTGTTCCGCCCTGGCCTACCAAGCGTATAAGCATGCGACCGGGCAAAGCGAATATGTGGCCGCCCGCTGCGGCAACTCCAATGCACGCATTGATGCCATTCTCGACCGTTTCAATCTGGACTTGCCGGTTTTTATCGGTGACGTCACGCCACGTATCGACAATCTCATGCACCAGAAAGTGCTCTCGGTAACACGCGAGAACACCTGTGCCGAGGCGCTGGAAATCATCGACAAATATGATGTGCGCGCCCTGCCGGTCGTCAACGCTTGCGGACAGGTTGAGGGTCTGGTTTCCATTTTCCAGTTGGGCGAGTTTTTTATCCCCAAACCCAAAGAACCCAAGTCCATGCGGCGGGTGCAGACGAATATCCGCTCCATCATCCGCTCGCTTGATGCCAAGGTCCTGCACTGCGACAATACCGACGCCATAGAAGAGCTGTATGTGCGCATCGGCGCGATGGACATTCGCTCCTTTGGCAGCCACCACAAGGAGCAGGGGCTGGCCTCGGAGAGGAGCATCATCGTGGTCGGCGACCGCGGGGACATCCAGGAGCGCTCGATCCAGTTGGGCGTTCGCCTGCTGGTCGTGACCGGCGGGCTCGAAGTCGATGAGGACGTCGTCAAGCGGGCCCGTGAGCACAATGTCTGCCTGATTGTGAGCCCCTATGATTCGGCCACCACGTCTTGGATCATCAAGACCGCGACGCACATTGGCAGCGTGATTGAGCCGGAAGTGCAGTGCTTCACGCCGCAGGATACCGTTGCCTCGGTCAAACGCCGCATCGCCAACAGTGCAGACCCTTTGTATATGGTCACCAACGACGAGCAACAGCTGATCGGGGTCTTCTCCAAAAGCGACATTCTCCGCCCCAGCACTACCCGCATTGCGCTGGTGGATCATAATGAGCTCGGACAGGCGGTCAAAGGGGCCAGTGATGTGCAAATCACTGAGATTCTTGACCACCACCGTCTGGGCAACATCCCGACCGAACAACCGATTTTATTTATCAACCGTCCGGTTGGCTCGACCTGCTCGATCATCGCGGATCTGTTTCGCGCGCACAATCTCACACCAGAGCCAGCAATCGCCGGAGTTATGATGGCAGGCATTATCTCCGACACCCTCTTACTCAACAGCCCGACCACCACGCCACTGGAAGGCGAGCTGCTGGACTGGCTGCACCCAATCGCCGCGATAACGCCCAAGGAATTAGCCGATCTCATCTTTTCTGCCGGCTCGCTGATAATCAGCAACTCTGCCGAACAAGTCATCCATGCCGACTGTAAAACCTACGATGAGGGTGATTTCCGCTACTCCGTTTCGCAAATCGAGGAACTCGGTTTCGATAATTTCTGGAAGCACGAGGCTGCGCTGAGCAAGGCCCTGGAAGCTTACCGCAAAGAAGAGGAACTTTATTTCAGCTTCCTGCTGGTCACCGATATCAATTCTCAAAACTCACTGCTGGTCGCAGCCGCCAATGATGAAGTCAAAGCTGCCATCAGCTACCCGCGCCGCAGCCAGAGCAATATTTACGATTTGACCAGCATCGTGAGCCGCAAAAAACAGTTGATCCCCTACATCTCCACCATGCTTAAAACCATGGGTATGCTCGGCTGAAAACTGGAATTAGCACCAGAATCCGTGCTCGGACCTCAGTAGCTTCGGAAAGTGAAGCCAGTCTTCAAAGCGATGCCGGAGGCACTCGCGCTACCACTGCTGGATCGTATCAAACAACGTAAAATTGATTTTTATTGGACGCTGACGGCAGACTCCAATGGCCGCTTCCCCGCTACATTTCGTGCTGACGTATATAATGCAATCGTCGGCGTAACGGCAGAACGCATGCCCCCGCTGTCCCAGTTCCTTATCCAGATCGTCCAGCATGATATTGGACAACGGTGAGGCCAGGCACCCAGCCTGAGGGGTTAGTCTTTCCGGTGATTCATGGGATTCCCGGCGCGATAAATGGGTTGACCTGTGCCGACTGGATGTAGCTTCCAGAATGCCGATGTAGGTGGATTCGTCGAGTGCTTTTGTTCACGTCGTGCTGGGTTCTTTTTAAACCGCAGATAAACGGGTGGACGCTGATAGGCTTCGACTCTTTCCTTCAAAATCTGCGTGTATCCGCGTGCATCTGCGGTTCCCCATTCCTTTTCATTTTTCTTCTACATCAAAGGCGACAGCGGGCCGTCCTGCGGCGTTCCCTGCTCCTTCGTCTCCATTAGTCCACCTGTCATCAGGCCGTAATTCAGGCAGGCCCGGATCAGCTTGCGCATCCTTATGTCGGTCACTTTGCCGCTCACACGCGCCATCAGCAAGCCGTGGTTCACCTCGCCAAAGAAGCTCGCGAAGTCCAAGCCGTTGCCTACGGTTTGGTATTGCCGCGCCGGTTCGACGGCCTGGTGCGCACTGCCCTCCGGGCCGGAACCCATAGCTGTGCTCGCTGAAGCCGGAGTCGAAGAGCGGCGTCAATACCTGCAGGGTGCCGGTTGAAGTTGTCTTCCTCACGCCTGCCGGGCGCACCAAAAAAAGAGGCGCCCGCCTAAGCGGACGCCTCTGAAAGGCTTGGACTGTGAACGTCTTAGTAAACCTGAGTGGATTCAACTTCCGGCACGGGTGTGCGGAGCAGATCCGAGTTCATTTCAGCCCGGAAGCGAGCATCACCTTCAGCTACCGCTTCGGCGACAACGCGGAACTCAATGATTTGCTTGGCCTGCAATGTCGCATACGGCGCAAACTTCACATTGTTACCGGAGATGGTGCCTTGGGTGTCACCCGAGGCGGAAACCACCTTGAGCTCTGCAGGGAGAACAACATCCAGCGTAACATTGGTGTCCGAAGCAGTTCCCTGATTGGTGATCTGGATCACATAGGTGGTCTGTTGGCCCACCAGCAGGGGATCTTCTGTATCGATGACCTCGATCAGGAGAGCCGGATAGCCGCGCCAATCGGTGCAGGCCTGGTCGGAACCACTCAGACCGTAGGCTGCCGATGCGGCGCTGACCTGGTTGCAATAGGTGCCACCTTGCAGGCCGAGAACATTGAGATCGAAGCTCTTGGATTCACCTGCGCCCAGGCTGGTTGTCCAGATGGCGGTGTTGCCATTGATCTGTGCGCCCGGAGCAGACAAGAGTCTGTTTTGAGCAGGAACGGTGTCGGTCACAACCACATCAGAGAGCGGCACGTCACCAGTATTGGTCACGGTGATCTTGTAGGAAGCTTCCTTGTTCACGAATTGCATGGGCGGACCTTCCTTAACCACTTCGAGACCCGCTTCCACTACCACGATGCAAGCATCGTCCTTGGCAGATCCGGCGTTGGACGAACTAACCTGTGCGACGTTGCAATGCTCACCGATTGCAGTTGTCTCGGTGTTGACAGTGATGTCGCGGCTTTCACCCGGAGCCAGTGTGCCCAACTCGGTCGTGAGGGTCTTTTGTCCGGATGCATGCGCAACACCAGCAGGCAACGTGTCTGTTACGACAACATCATACGCGCAGAAATTACCGGTATTGGTAACCGTGATATTCCAGGGCACACCGGCACCCAACAGCACTTGCTGGTTGGGTGTAGTCTTTACGATCGCCAGTTCCGGCACGCCTACCGAAGTGGTAGTGCACGCAGCGGGGAACGCAGTAATTGTGGCACAGCTGCTCAGGTCCGCCACTTGGCTGGGGCTGACGGTAAGTTTGAGCGGCACACGATCGCCTTTCTCCAGATTGTAGAGAGTCCAGGTGACGTTGCTGCCGCTGACCTCAGCTTCAGGATCACTGGAAACATACTTCGCGCCGACAGGAATTTGTTCTTCAACCACAACACGCTTCACCTTGTCTTTGGCAGTCACGGTGTAGTTGTAATCAAAAGGTTCGTTGAGCGAAACAACGGCCGGTGCCGACTTTTCGAGTCGCACCAGATATTGATCGACATAATCCGTAGCCAGGCCCGAATCACAGTCAACCATCCGGGCAGCAGGTGCTGCGACTGGCACTGCAGCGGCGGGGCGGCGCAGGTCATTGATATGACGGTTATTGGAGGGGATCTTCAGATTGAAGACCGTAGTTTCCGGAGAATCCGATACGGTGAAATTTTTACCCTCATCCGGTGCCGCAGTAAGCTGCGCGGCAGAGAGAGCAAACATTGCAACCATAAGGGAGGCTCCAAGGAGCTTCTTCATGATATTCATACGTTCTATGTAGTTTAGTTGGTTTGCAGTAGCAGGGAAATTGGCCTGCACATCTTACATTAAGATGATCGGTGGAAGATAATAAGAGTGCTTAAATAAGCCAGCAAAAAACATAGGTTTTTCTGCCCTGACCCGGCTACTAGACTTGCTTGAAAAAATCTTTGACCTGAGCCGCCGC
>Ga0210036_1001143_pt1 | contig 30082 bp, 21 predicted proteins | sample CryGeymeta201515_FD_185469 | JGI IMG/M metagenome (GOLD analysis project Ga0210036, IMG submission 185469) | Groundwater microbial communities from Crystal Geyser aquifers in Utah, USA - Crystal Geyser metaG 2015-15 (SPAdes) (version 2) | ecosystem: Environmental > Aquatic > Deep subsurface >...
ATCGGGGTCCACAGCGCGAACGCGAGGAGCGTGCTTCGTTCCTGTAAGTACAGGAACAGCAGCAGGGGGTGGGTCCTTCAAAGTACCAGTAGTGGGACGTCCTGCGAACAAGTTCCTTTCGGTTGCGACATGGAGATGTGGGTGTAGTAGTAGGAGATGGAAAGGAGGCACAACTTGTGCTTCTTCCAGTTTGGCGAGTGAACGAAGGGTGTCTCTCGCATGTGGTATGGCTCCTCGTCTCCAATTGGTGTGGAAGCGAGGTAGTACCCTTACTCCTGTAGTAGGAGAAGGGCAAGTTAACTTGGTGTACGGCCGGTGTAGTTGCCATGGGCAAAGTCTCCAAAGCTTTGTGGTTGATTTGATAATGAATCAAATCGATCCTCCGGTTGCGTTTCCGGCGCATGTCGCATCCGGAACTCGCATGAGGACTACAGGACCTACAGGGGGTGTCTGTAGTGCCTATAGACCCTATAGACCCTTGTTAACTTCAGTGGAAGCCGGTAGCCAGCTTTAAGAGGCTCATGGTGCATGATAACACGTAAAAAGCTAGTGTGGAGACATAAAGAGTAAATATTGAATATTATAATAATAGTAGGAGCAAACTAGTGGTGTGTGTGTGTATACAGAGTAAGCATAGGCACACGACCTAATAGAGAGAGACCTAACTCCTGAGTCCTATCATAGGAGACAAGGTAAACTGCCGTAGTCCACCTGGGCTTAATTTGTTGTTATCTGGAATCTGGAAGAAGATGATGTTCAAAATGTGAGCGAAACCTGAAAACTGACTCACATCATGACTGAACACTCTCCGTGACTCAGCCAAGCTTTGTTTTTAGGCGCACGAGACCTGATCGCCCGCTTTATGACACCATGATGCTATCGAGCAGTCTTTGCCAATATGGTCGGCTTTCCGGTTCCGAGCAAGAGGAAGATGACCAGAGGGACTGCAGCTCTACCGGTGTATCATCCTGGTCTTTTTGGTACACAGGAAAGAGCAATTCCTTAACAGGAACAATGATCCGGATGGAGGATGTCGCGAACACCTCTTGACATTCCTTCAAATCTTCTAGTGTTACCGCCTTGCTCGCATCGACGATGAGTCCACATTTTTCGGCGTGCTTTAAGACCAAATGCCGCGCATACCCTTGCAGTACAGTCTTTCCTGGAGCGGTTCGAAGGATTCTCCCCGGGAATACGAAAAATAAATTGGTAGTGAGTCCTTCCAGCATTTCAAAGGTCTCCACCTTTTCCGAACTTTCACCTTGAGATTCTTTCAGCAATATCACCTCGTCAATATTCGGTAGCTTGAGTGCTTCTTCCAGTGGTCGTCGCTGTCGACACCAGCTAGAGAGCTTGGCGGTTGGGTGGAAATCAATACGATTCGGCCACCCCCCGAGTTTGGAGCTCTTTCCGGAAGGCAACGCCAATGCGGCGCGCATTGGCTTTGGATATTGGTTGGTAGACTGAACGGAAAGTGACGAGCATATGTGTCCCTTTGCAAGTGTTTCTACGGGAGACTGCTGCTGCTGCTGCTGCTGCTGCTGCTGTTTGATGCTGCCAACATCTCCCATCTTGATTTGTTGCGCGGGTTGCCATAAGAGTGTTACCATGAACACAATGATTGAATCTGGCGGTAAATCCTGGTGTTCACTCTCTAAATAGCGATTAGATAATTCTGCTTCTGCCTGGGACAGTAACGTATCAATTAGCTTGTTGGCTGATTGTTTCCATTCTTCCAACGAATGTTCCTGATTGACAATATGAATATCTTCTTGTAATAAACACAAGTAGGATTCTCGTAAGCGTTGTAGATGAAAGTTTCGTCCCCAAATCCGCCAATTGGTTGCTGCTGCTGACCCTGCCGCCGCCGCTGCTGCTATTGTTTTTGGGAACTTCCTGCCTGCTAATAGATTATAATCGCATCGTAAAACTGTGTAACATCCCGAACAATGATAATGGTCTTCCCAATATTCTAACCACTCCCTCGGGGAGGCGAGATCCAAGGATCGACTGTGTCCCGATACAATCTCCGTGTGACACTCTTGAATAGAAATAATATTCGTTGTTGTTGTTATTGTTGTTGGCGGTGGATCATTTGTCATTTTGTTACGATCGGTGTTGGTTAGGGCATCGGCTTGAAGACTCCAGCCCTGTAGCCGTGTAAGTGTCATTTTTGTCGCTGTTGCTGCTGCTGCTGCTGATGATGACCGAAATGCCAAGAATGATCGAGGGAACTGCGAAGACCAAGCCGAATCAACTGGGCCGAAAGTAGTTAGCAGCAAAATAAGAAGGAACCGCAATTTCATCGTTCTTTTCGTGCACAAGTAGACGAAAAAAAATATGTCCCGACTGCTCAGAAGTATGTGTGAGCAAGCAGCTAGCAGCTATCCGGCCTTGCAAGAACTTTTCTGAGTTTTGTAATTGTTGCCTACAGCATCTGCCTCCTGCCCAGCAAATGTAGATACGGATGTATACTAGCTCTATAATGTTGGAGCTGGATTCAATCACAGTGTATTCGATTAGGTGGTGGTGATATAAGAAAGAGGTGCGATGTGCAATGTTGCTCCTTGGCTGTTGGTGCGAGAAAAAAGATGAAGTAAGGATTCTGAAATAGGTCTGCATTAGAGTCAAGGTTAGCATTGCCACACCCTTCTTTCGCACCCTTCCACTGAGTTGACTAGCACTAACAGTAGTCTAGTAGTGCTGATGCTAGCAATAGTGGTAGCTACAGTAGCTAGTTAGTAGTGGTACCTGGTAGTCTATTTATTTATTACGTACTAGCTAGTAGACAGGTAGTACTACTTACTTGTTGTTGTTGGTTGTTTACACACACACGTTCACACCACGAACAGATTCTCAAGTGTATTCTTTCTGTGCAAACTGCAAACATTATAATACATTCTTTGCTTATAGCGGGATAACAACACACTGTACTATCTACACGCACACAAAAACTCCAAGCTTCTAACGAATCAAAACGAAGGACACCTATCAAGAATGGACTCTGCTCAACCAAGTGGCGGATCATCTTCTACTAATGCTGCTCCCTCGCTAAGTACGGTTGATAATAAAATCTCAGCCGACTTGAACACGGTCGTAGAAAAGATGGATCTTCTAGATAGCATGATCGGTACTGCATCCTCCGTTCAAAAGACCGATGCTCTTTTGACGGTGATTGGATTTTTAGAAGCGTGTGCCTCTCGCATGATTGAATTGGTAGAAGCCGCAGCTGCGGGTGCCTTGTCGGGAACTGTTTTGGAACAATGTTTGAGTGTCAATGACCGACTTTTGAAGCAATTGCAACAGATTGATAGAATCACGTTGACGGAAGGAGAAGCCGTGGCGTCGGCTCCACCTCCGGAGGATGATATGGCAGCCTTTACCTTGGACGATTTTGACGATGATGATAATGCCAACGACGCCACTGCGAAACCAGCAGCAGTAAAAGCATCAGGTACTCCACTAGCAGGAGCCAAGTCCACGGGAGAAGATGATGACTTGGACGACTTTTTGGCAGATTCTAAAATGCCGGCCGATGACATCAAACCTGCAGCAACAGCAGCAGCAGCAACAACAGAGGAAGGATCACATAATACAGATGTGGACAATAAGGATTCGTTTGATGATTTCTTCGCAGAGCGGACGGCGACGCAAAAGAAAGAAGGCGACGAGTAGCTTTGGAAAACGTTTGTACGCGCATATCGGTAGTACTAGTACTTCTTAGTAGCTGGCTATGATATGAATAACAAGCCTAGCTTTATATCAATTGCATTACAGTCGTCATTCGCAACATACTTTGACCCCTTTTTGCCTGTAGAGTATCGTAAAAGAAAACATACTTGGGCATCTCGGTATACGCAAACATAATACTACAGTACTATGAAAAATATAATCCAACAATGGGTTTTGACTGACACTATAAAAAAATCATCGTAGTTTCTTTCTAATCTGCCGGGCGCATCATTTTCAAACCAAGCTTTAATTCATTCTGCATTTCCATCAACGGTTTCTCAAATAATAATAGAATACATTTTGTTGTTGTTGTTACGCATTGATGTTGACCTGTTCCAATTCGGATAGCTTGGCCAAGACTTCTTCCGAATGTCGTGGAATGTGAGATTCCACGTCGGGAAAGATCCATCGCAAGTTTCCTTTGGGATCAATCAGGTAGGTCTGACGATTGCTGAAGGTTCCAAAGCCAGGAATAGAGAGAGCACTTCCATATTGCTTGGAAATGTTTCCGCCCTGATCTGATAGCATGAAGAAGTCCAAATTCTCGGCATTGCAAAATTGAGCATTCTTTTCGACCGGATCTACCGACACACCAACAATTTGCGCATTTAATTTGCGATATTGATCAATATCACGCTGGAAATACCTGGCTTCAAGCGTACAACCAGAAGTAAAAGCGCCAGGATAAAAGTACAGGACGGTCCACTTGCCGGTCTTTGTCAAATCAGTCAATTTGGTAGCTCCTTCTCCACGTGAATTGGGAAGCTCGAAATTGGGTGCCTTGATACCCGTCTCGGGAAGGCCTGCGGAAGCAAGCTGAGGAGACGATGTTACAGTTCCAATGGTGAGGGCTACAGCTCCTGCTGCCTTTACAGCATTGGAAAAGACTTGTCGGCGAGACGACGGGACATCTTGCAGATTGTGATTGTTGGTTTTCGTGGGAGAGTAAGGGAGTACCAAAGCACTAGCAGCGGCAGTCAAAAGGAGGAGACTGAGTGCAGTTCGACGCATTTTCGAGGATTTGGATTAATAATTACAGTATCTTAACTGGCTAGAAATGTCACCCAAAGGAATACAAAGAACTTGCTTATAAAAGTCTTAATTGATGGTAGAGTTCTGTGTTGGCAGTTGGCATCATGGTGGCAGCAACGCAGCAATCTACCCTACGGCATTCCAACATGCCATCGTAAATCGTAACAACAACGTGATCACATTCAAAGATCCTGACACGAGCTCTTGCTGAGTCACAAAACGGGTGAGCGTGCAGACGGATCTTCTGACAAGTCGTCCACCCAGGCTAAAACTACCTGTAGCAGCTTTTTATTCCAGCTACCACCAGCAGTTCTAGCTAGCTACTACTAGACCCTACTACTAGTCTAGGTCTGCTCGGTCTACTACTGGTAGTCTAGAACTTTTCCAAATGATTGGTTGAGTTCATGGACCCTTTGTATGCAACTGAATTGTGGACGCTGTGTTAGAGGCTTCTTGGATAGTCTGTTGCAGCTACAATCGGAATCTCATTTTTCCTTAAAATAGAAAGCACCTGATGATGTATAGTATCTTGTTGGTACTCTCAACAAGAATTTTGCTCGCCTGCTTCCGCCCCTTCATTCCAAACAATAGGGAAGAAATGGCGAGAGACGGCGACATATACTATAGTAAGTTTTCTTCTATCAATTGAGCAATGTAAAATAGCAAAACAAAATGACCGAGCAAGTTCATGCAACAATCTACTTCTCTCCCCGCCATGATTTGTTGTTGCTCGAATAGTTCCAGTCAATCATTTTGATAAAGCTCGTTGCACTGTATTGAAGAACGCAGCAGCGATTTTTTTTTTTCAACAACAAAGCATACCATTATTATTTCATTTTTTACTTACTACTTGATCCTCTTTCACCCGGTCGGTGCATTAAAGTTATCTTGTGTGCGCCGGACGTCGTTTGCGGTCAATTTATTTAGTTTAAGTAAAATTCCGCAAAATTCTAACCGTTAAAGCTGCCCAGCGATCATGACGATATTATTAGCTACTGGAGTAGCTACAACATCAAATACTAGTACTTCGTTCACAACAGTTTTACATGAAAATCTAAGTTCAAATTCAAGAACATAATTCATACATACCAGGCCTGGTTCTTGAAGCTCTTTTCAACAAACAGGTGAAGTAAGTTGTTCCGGGTAAGTTCGCTAGCGTATCTTACAGTCCTGAATTATGAGTACCAGTTTATTATCGTAGAGGTGCATGAAAGTGAAGTTTCTACGAAGAGGGAGTCGACAGTCGACATTGCCAATCATCATACCACTGCGAGATATCGGCTGTCCCCTTCATCGATCATTCATTCATTGCGTTTATCCCAGCCAGCTTTGAACGCACTGTTTTCATCATTTGTTGACTTCAGTGTTGCTCACTAAAAAGACCTGCATTGACATCATTACCTCACCCCAACATTCATTTGAACTTTGAACCATGAAGCCCTTGACACCCGAAGAATTTGAAGAACAGAGGCGGCACCTTGATACCCTCAGACAAGTCATGCCTGGTTTTACCAGCCCTACGATGGAGGCGGCGAATGCATCTCATGTTACAAATAAAGCTGCTGCTGAACAATTGAAGCTCCAAATTGATATGGAAAAAGTAATTGATGATGAAAAATATGATGAAATACTTGATGAACTCTTGTCGGATATGGCATCTCAAAAGAGTGATTTAGCTGGTTTCGACATGTTTCCATCTCCTACCTTTGAGGGCTTTTGGAATTCGGGAGATGACGATGAGGAAGTAGACGAGTTAGGCAGCACACAATTTGCCGATGAGAATGACATTGCAAATTTGTCCAAACTCATCGATACGGTGGAAGTTGTATCGAAGCTTGGTAAAGACATGGATAACAATGAAAACCATACTATGCTACCAGAAGTGCAAGGAATTGGTAAAAGTGACGTCAATATGTTTGAAGAAAAGGTTCTTGGTTCTCCGAGTAGAATCACGATGACAAATAGATCCAGTATTCAACGAAAGAGCAACGACAATACTAGTATCGATCCAGCACAGATACCTCGTTCTCCATTGGCCATGCTAAACTCTGTCAACATAAGTCCAGAGGCTTCAGTGACCGAGAAAAATCGTCGCTTGTCTACGGGCTGTATCCCTGAAAGCTCAAAGAACCCTTCTCTCGACTTCATTAAATCTCTCAATTACATTGCTACCATGGAACGGAAAGATGCAAGCCCAGCAGCTCCAGCCTGCGAAACGAAAGAAGTTGATATTAACCTACAGCCTTCTGCATCAACCGAATCGTTGATTTTGAATCTAGACCTGCAAATTAGACCTTTCGAATCTCATGAAAAGTCAACAGCAGATCCTACAATTGAAAAAGAGATGAAAACTTCAGATTCTAAAATATTGTCGGACACAAGCACGAAGGGCGCAATCAAATCATCGGAACAGGAAGGCACTTCTTCGCCGAGCTCGAAAAACGATAGAACGGGCAAGACCAGAGACATTAGTACTGTATCACCAGAAACTAAAGCAATTGAAGGAGCTGATCCCTACGAATGGGCTTACAACGTCTGGCGTCGCAAAGGCATGATGAGAGGAATTCCAACAGATATAAAAAGAACAGAATATCTACCTGTCCCACGTGCCAATCAGAAAACTGCCAATCAGAAAAGGGAAGTCAGCAATATCACTACCGTGTTTGTCCAGCCAGTAGCAACACGACGACTGCCCAAGGACCGACTGAGTCTGCCGGCCAAAATGGGTGCCCCCATGCGGCAAAAAGCAAAGACTTCAAATGGAAATGGCGCTGGGTTTTCACAACTGATGAGCAAATGGAAGAGCAAGAGTGACGAAAACCCAAATGCTCACTTTTTGTCCCCAAGAAATATTCGAGGTGCACCATTGGTTCGGTCCACGGAAACAGGGGGCGATGTTGCCGCTCTAGATGGCGTTTCTACGATGGCTGTGGCTCAAGAGCCCGTGGATCCTCATTTTTCCACCTCGGCCTCGAGCACTCTCCAAAAAGATGTTTGCCAAGAGTATATGAAAACATCTTATATCAACCCAACTTCGATTAAAATGGAGTCTGTCGACACTACTTTATCTACTAGCAAACAACAATCCATGCCAAAGGCGTCCAAGCAAGACCAAGCCTGGCCCACTCCTACTAAGAACAAAAACGTGTTGTCTCGCTACCTTCAAAAGTCCACTCTTAACACTGCCATTCCGGCTTATATTCCAAAGCAGCATGGTAATAGCGCACATAAAATTAGTGGAGATACAAACGTTCCACAGACAACCTCAGATCTTGCCTGTCCCATTGTGGAGCTTTCTCCTCTGACCAAACGTACCAGGTCCGACGAGACGTCCACCATCCCATTTTTGTCTCCAGCAGACGATTCTCTATTGGACCCTCGCGAAGTGATGCGACACTGTCAAGAAAGCAGCGAGCATCACAATACATTGTCCCGAAACTTGACTAGTAAAGTTTCAACGATGGTACCCTGTAAAGAAATTTTCATCATCAAAAACAATAATGATTATGATGACCATGCAAGCATCGCCATGGATAGCCACTGCCTCTCTGCTGGTGGTCTGCCTGGTATCGCAGAAACAAGAGCTGATAGCATGAGCTTTGATTCTCAAAGCTATGCCACTCAACTCACCTTTCGGATTGATACTTTTCGACAGTTGGACAGTAAAGTCAGTGCCATTGCAGAAACAAGTAATGACCAAACGGGAGCACCACCGAGCTATTCCGACCGCCCTTGGAATAAAGATCTTCTTGTCCAGAATGTCACGACGGCCATGGACAAAGCCAGTAGCACAAAGTTTGCATGCGACTGTGACTATTCGCTTGCCATGTTTTCAGGTGAGGATGAAATGGTCGAATTCTTCCTCCCACTAATGACCGTCACTTGTGCATGCCGAAAGTCGAAGCAGCTTGTCAACTACGAAGAGCCAGACTCACTGGAGAACATTTTGCGTCCTTGGCAAACAAAGTTCTTGAAGAATTTTGGCATTGTGAAAGGTGACCAGTTGGTCAAGGCATATCATAGAAGTGCTCGGTAAGTCCACGTCCAAAAGCAGCACCTTCATTTGTGTATGCAAAACCATTTTGCCTAACGTTCTTTTATTCTCTTTTGCCATGATAATTGTCTCACCTCATCACACGGCAACGACAGGTCTCTAGCAAAATCTCTCTTTGATTGGCGTCAAAAGAATGCTATGTCAGCCTTTCGTGTCGGATCGTGTGGTATGGCACTCCAGATTTGGTCGAATACTTGTAAAGCGTACGTGCGATCGATTCGCAAGCAGATTGCAGCCGGTGCGGATCCCATCGAACGTCCGAATACCCTGGCAGTCCTCTCCAACTTTTTGGACAAGGTGCCGGCCCAAATGCATCAACGTCTTCCTGAACAACCCACTTTTGGCAACAGAAAAAAGATTAACTTTGTTTCAGCAGAGTCATTGGAAGAAATTTAAAATACATGGAAAATGATTGATTGTTTGATATATTTCATTCATGCATGTTGGCTTTTTTTTCCGAAATCAAGGACCTCCGCTGTTGGCTTTTATTGCCACTACTGACGGAATGATTTTGCATATCTACCTACTATTGTAATTAAGTATTGTACTTGGAAACTTCGTTTTTCTATTCAAAATGCAAAAAAGAAAATTTCCTCCTCTCCCAATTGTGAAACATGTTTATACGTTCCTTACACGGTCCGTTGGTTCTACAGTAATAGTTGCTGGCGTTGCACATGACTTGAAACTGCGCACCAAAAGGGAAAATCTTTGCAGCGCACTGATAAGAACAAGCTGCCGCATTTGTCATGAAAAAAGTGGATTGTTTTTTCGCAAAGTCTTTGGTAAATATAATTATTCTTAGCCATCATCATCATCATCATCATCATGCTGTAATTTTTTAAGCCTGAACGCGTTCCAAGGCTTCAAATTGAATAATAGAATTCCCTCGTACAACCAATTGTCCCAAATATTCCTGTGATTCATTTTCACATTCTTCCAGTACAACATTCAGAAAGGCATCGTATCCACGGAGAACACCAATCACTCGTCGATTACCATTCAGTGATATCTTAAGTCTCTTATCCTGTATTGTTATGTTTATTCATTGTTGGGAGGGATATGAAGAGTTGATAAGGAATAGTTCGAGACAGATAGCAAACGAGAAAGATTGGCAAGAAGGTTAGACAGATGCATCCATGCTATAGTTACGAAATAATGCTGTCACAACAGGCCGCGGCAGCGGCAGCAGCGGCAACAGCAGCAGCAGCGGCCGCGGCAACACCTCGTCTCGTTCGCTGTTGAATCAATCCCCGGCCTGCCTCCAGCACACACTATCATAGCTCACCATAAATCGTTTAAGATCTGGGCCTTTTTGGAATTTACTGGTAGCCATTCTCTATAAAAAATAATGTATTTGAACTAGATGATTGATAAATCCTCGAGTCCTGCCTTGTTAACTGCTGTACTAATAAGTCTCTCCTCACAAGCAAGGAGAGGATTGATGATCGATGAATGATTGATCGATGATGGGAGATTGTTGGATTTCCCTTGGTTCATGGAACTTATCGAGATTTGGACGGCAGCAAGATCATGGAAGGATACCCGGATATCAAATTTGTGATGATACCAGTACCAGTGTAGAGTACTACTGAGTACATAGTAATAATTATTTATCACAAGCAACAAGCGAAACGAAATAATTAGTGATCCAAAATTAGATTATTTACTGTACAAACATTTGAAGGCTCGACGAATCTTTTTTCTGAAAACGAATCTTCATTTCCTACCTGGTACTGGTAAAAACCTAATGGTACCTGGTACTAGCTCGGTACTACCTTACTATTACCAATGTACCTGATACTAGTACCTGATAGTACTCTGACACAAACAAAACAGGTAAATCAAGTCCTGGATGAGTAGTGTACATTACTTAAGCTGTTCAAGCACTCCGCCACGCACCGCTACCAGGTACCTGGTACAGTACTAGTTCTTTGCTTTGGCCTCCATCCAAAAGATACTAGTACCTGGTACGACGTACCGGTACCTTGTACCTAGTACGACGTACCTTGTACAGGTACTAGTACCACGGTACTACTGGTACCGGTAATACAACCCGAATCTTTTGTGACAGATCCCGGCAGATCTGAATATATATAGAGAGAAGAAGAGCTCGCCTTCTTATTCCTATGCTTAGTATGTCGTTCATACATCTTGTTCGAGCTACATTTACAGTAAACCTTTTGAATCCAAATTGAATCTTCAGCGAGAAATTCACGGTCTCATTCATTTTTGTTTAGGCTTTTCTTAACCTTTCTTTTTAGAGGTGTACGTTGTGACTCAACAAATAATAATAAAAGATCCATGTCAAGCACAACACTGAAAACTACTAGCAGTGGCACCTCCAGAATATCTCGCATAAATTAATTTCGACAAAAATTCGCAACAAATAACTACTTTCCTCAGTAGCAAACTTTGTGAACCAACTTGAAAAATAGTCGAGCAAGGTAAGATACAACAATGACGCCATGATGCTTCCTGCGGAAAGAGTGTTTGCTTTGCTTTGCTTTGCTTTGTTTTATCTGCTGCCTCTGGACCTTTCTCACATGCTCTCTTGTATCTGCATGAATTCAGATGAAGTTTGCTTTCTTTCTGCCCATTGCAGCCCTTTTGGTCGCCCCAATTGGCGCAAGTATGTCCCAAGGTCTTCGCCGTAAGCTTGAGGATTCTGAAGTTTCCGATATGGCCCCTGTTCCCGAAAACGCCGATTCCGCCGATGTCCGTCAGGGTGGTGTGTGCGATGAAAGTGGTATGTCCGCGTTTCCCTACCAAGGAAAGGATAACTCTGAGCGTCTGTTGTTGCGAGAAGGCTTGATCGAGGAGATCCCAGGCACTCGCTGCGGACACAACGCGTCCAAGAACGTGATCCTTGTTATTGGTGACGGCATGGGCTGGGAAATGACACGTGCCGGCGCTATCGCCAAACGAGTAGTAGATGAGCTCGAAGAACTCGGTTGTGATACCAAGACAGGTTGCCCTGACAACACAGCAGCCATGGAGGCATTCGCTGGCCGCACTTTAGACGACTACTATACTGAAGGAAAAGGAAGTGGCTTGTCCTTCCAAGAGCTCGAGGGATTTGCTCTCGTCACCACTTCCACTGTTTTGTTACAATCACCCAACGACGGCAACCATTACGGCCCAGCCAACTCCCTGCTCAATGGCACTGTCGGTGATCACGATAATGGTATGGCCCCCTTGGCCCTGAACGAATGTGGATTTCCAATTGATTTCAATCCTACAGATTACACGGAGGGTGGAAACATGGTCATGTGGAGCGATGAAAAAGGTGCGTAAAATGTACACATTCTGTGACTCGAGTCCTATCATCAACACAAGCTCAACCTATTTTATTTGTTGCGGTATTTTTTCAGGTGGAAAGTATCCTTGGGACCCTCGTTACTTTGATGAAGACACTGAGGTTTCCGTGGCACGCCAGAGCGATGGCTTCGACCCCACTTTTATCATGCAGCACGCAACTGACTCCGCTAATACTGCGGGAACTCTTGCTACGGGTCATAAGGCCGCTGTGAATATGCTTTCGGTCGACCTTTACGAAGAACATGTGTCTACCCTCGTCGAGGATGCTATGGAATGTGGCAAAGCTGGTGGTGTTGTTACCTCTGTTCAAATGCTTCACGCCACCCCAGGAGCCTTCGTAACCCATTCCAATAGTCGCACTAACAAAGATCAGCTTCAACGCACTTTCCGAAGAGTTAATCCTTCGTTTGCATCTGGTGTTTGCAGCAGTGGATACTGGCCTGAACAGGACTTTGACAGTATGCGCAATGGATCGATGAGTTCTCAATGGACTGTGTTTGAACAGAAGCGAAATGTTTCCAGAGAGGTATGTTTTGTCAGAAAATGTTGGTCATATTATTATGATGAGATCGTTCTTCTCACCAGTTTTCTTATCAACACAGGCATTCTATGATGGTCTTGAAAATCTCGATCCTGATGATGGTGACCACGTTATCGTTTGTGCTGGCGGAGATTTCTCACCATCTGGAGAGGGCAACATGCCGTTCCGTGGGGTTGACTCCACCTATTCCAACCGTTGGTGCAGCGTCGGAGTCATCGAGACCGATATTAGTGATGGTGAAGAAGCCGAAGAGATTCCTGTGGGAGTGACCCCGAACTCAACCACGTGCAACCACTATGAACCTGAGGAAATTGAAGAGATCCCAGTGATGAAGGATCAGGTTAAAGCTGCTCTCGACTTTTTAAGCAAGGATGATGATGGATTCTTCCTAATGTATGAGCAAGGAGACATTGATTGGGCTGCCCATGCAAACCATATGGGTAAGAAAATATCGTGACAGTATTCGCTCTTGTAGGAAATAGTTGCTCACCACTGCCCACCTTTTGATCTCTTTATTGTAGACGATATGCTAGGAGCGATGTTGGACATTGACGAAGGTGTTCGCGAAATCATGAACTTTATTGAAGCCAATGGAGGCTGGGAGAAGAACGCTCTTTATGTAACAGCTGACCACGATCACTATTTGACACTTCTTTCTAACTTCCCTGAGCTTCTCGCAAAACTCATCATCAATGGAGAGAGTCATAACATTACTCCAGAAAGTAACTCTAACGTCAACCCCTGGAATGTTGCAATTGATGCTGGACGCCACGAAGACGAAAGCAAGACACAAGCTGAACATATCGAAGACTTCACGACTTGGTCAGCCGATGACGTTGCAAACGTTGGCCACTTCTGGGGAGTCCGTGATTCAGGCGGAAACGCTTGGGGATCCCACTCTACTCGTCCCGTCGGACTCTGGCATCAAGGCGATGATGGATGTATCGATGCTCTCATGGGAGCTGGCTACCGTGTTGTCGGCCGCGATGTTGAGGGTATCCCTGAAAAGATTGACCAAATGCATATGCACGCCTGCATGTACAAGAATCTCTTTGGCTTGCAGTAAATTGCGTCTGGTTGGTTGTATACTTTGCATGTGTCAGTGTAAGGAAAGACATAAGTTGTGGATGTTCAAGCGCGGCGTCAACATTCTGCGCAACTTTTTTGGCAGTTTGTGAGGGCAAAATATTAGTTGCGAATGTTTCAGCGAAGCGCGGCCTTTAGGTTACTATTTATAATATTACGAAAGACATGTTTTTAACGAAAGGAATGATGTTAATCAGGATTGTTGTTGATTTGATGAATGCTGGAAAGGTTGAACAGTCATGCCGCCCCTTCGCTGTGTAAAAACAAACGCTCTAAAGAAAATACATGATGACAGCTACCAGTGAATTTTTTTCTTTTCTACTTGGATCATGGCAGGCTATGGATCTGATCCTTTGAGTCAAAGCCGCAAATTAGGTCCAGGTGGGAGGATGGAAGACTGGAAGTGTCTAATTATTTGTTTATGGCTGGCTAACTACTCTGGGATACCTGGTACTCGAGTAGAGTCAGGATGACACTACTATTGGTTGGGTTGTACTGAAAAAAATATAGTGAAGGAATGAAACATGCAATCAGTACAAAAAGTAGTGCAAATGACAGATCTCATTGAGAGCTTTCCATTCATTATTTATTTATACAATTTGGAAAAGCACTCCATGAGCTAGAGGACAGAATCGAAATCAAATTTCCTAGGGCCAGAAAGCTTCCAGCTGACATAACGTTTATGCAGTCATATTACTGGAAACCTTGAATGATGGATTTAACCAGGTGTCACATAGGGTTTAACAGCTATTAACACTAGTTAATATGATAAAATAAATGATTATGTTTCACTGCATGTGTACTAGTTAAATGTCAAGAATTGTTCTATATATGGCAAAAGTCAGCTAACGTTAAGTTTTAGCCTTGTAGTGTAGCTACTAGTACTAGTACTACTAGCTACACTACCTTCGGGTAACCTTGGCGCCCTGCGGGCGCCATAATTGTGATCCCCGTTAATTAGATACTCTTTTTTTTTTACTAGTACTAGTACTACTCTCTACTACTACCGTAGAGTAGGAGTCTACTAGTAGCTAGTAGTCATAGTAGTACTAAGGTAGAGACTCTAGTAGCTACTACGAGTAGCTAGCTAGCATTAGGTACAGTAGTAGCGTATGTTGATGCATGCCTCCCAGATAACAAAGGGTGAAGTTGCAACATTAACGTTAACTCTGTTGCTGTGTCTTCGCACGAAACCTGTCAACAACGTCTGCTGTGCACAACGTTCCCCCATTCGACAACACTTGACAACAAACCGACAACCAATACTCACTTTTCAGTCTGCGAGTAGGGTCTACTCTACAACTCCTATTCCGGATTAGGACAGTATGTGGTACTCTGTAGACTGTAGTAGTAGCTACTCTACTAGTAGAGTACTACCACTAGTACTAGTAGTACCTACTCTGCTACTACTAGTAGTAGCTAGCTAGTAGAGTAGTAGTCTACTAGTAGTAGCCTAGTAGCAGCTAGCTACTACTACTACTAGAGAGTAGAGTGGTAGCTACTACTACTAGTCTAGCTACTCTAGCTAGAGTTCTCTTCATTGTTAGTAGTACTCGTACGAGTACACAACAGTCATGATACAACACATTCAAAAAATGATGAGTATTATTTAAAAAAAAAGAGAACAATGAAACCACTTCTCTTATCGTTGTTGGCTCTCTCGCCCAAGAGCATCGACTCCTTGGCAGTTCGACGGTTATCCCACGACAGCTTTCTCCGCCCACAGCAGCAACAGCCCTGTTCGAGATGCCTGTTCGCGGCTCAAAAGAATGACAATGATCAACCACCAGTATCTCTCAACATTGAAGTAATAACAGGAAACGCCATCGATGAAGAAGAAGGAAAGTTATCTGAAGCCGATAGACGCTTGAGTGATATCTTGCCTCCTGCTGTTTCGTTTTCTCGGAATTCTGTTCTCTTTAGTGAACAGCCCGTTACGCAACGCAACAATGATGTTTTGAAAGCTTGGAGAGTTATAAAATCCAAAGTCCCACCTCTGATTACGGGTGCCTGGCCGTGGCGAGATCCCTATTTGGGAGACGAAAATCCCATGGGCGCCGTGTATAATATTTTTTTCGTACGATTGCCAGTGATTGCGGCGGGTATGATTTATGTCAAGAATTTAGTCGAAGGACATCCCTTGATTATAGATTATGGAGATGGACCCTTCGTTGTTAATCCTCTGGTAGTGTTTTTGGTGTTGGCATTGATATTGGCATAAGACAAAATGAAAGTTTACAAAAATCAACTGTCTGCAATAACCACGAGACCGTCAAAGATGTCTTCATCCAATTGTAATTTCAAAAGGTCGAAACTACGCAGTTTGGATGGGAAATATGGAAATATTGGTGATTTTAATTAATCTTCTATCTTTTGTACTGTAGCAAGATTTTCCGTGATATATGTAATATATGCATTTAAAAAACATGTATATTGATGCTGTACTGTTAACTGTTGACGCCTCAGAGGGCAACCATCCTTTGTGATGCATTTCGCCGACGTGCTTTGCTCTCACAAGGCCATTTCACTACATATTTGAGTATCCCTATCACAGCACACGTTGCAACAACCAAGCTCACAGCTAACGAAGGACGCAGGCAACAAATTTGTCTGATTCGAGGGCACAATACAATCCGCTTTAATGACTCGTATGATTTCGTCCATGGCGCCAATAATTTTGTCGCAGATGGACTTTGGAATGAACCCTGTTATTTCGTTGTGCTGGAGATATAGTTCCTCGATATTGGCGAGCAAGCCCATCTCTGACGGAATCTCCCCGGTAAAAGAGTTGTTTTGAAGACGCAGCGTCGTGAGAGAATCTCCCCATTGGCCAATCTTGGGACTAATGGTCCCTCCAAGTTTGGTCTGCCACGCGTCGAAACTTTCCAATGGAAGGTCAAAGAGTACATCAGGAATCACTCCGCTGATTTGAGTCTCGTGCAAACGAATTTGTCTCATGGAGGTCAGCAACGCTATCTCAGTTGGAATCGTCCCGGAGAGATTGCTCTTGTACACCCAAAACTCTTGGAGATTGGTCAGGAGTCCAACTTCCGTCGGAATAAATCCTTGCAATCCCGTCCTGTGGAGGCGAAGAAAGGCCAGCTCTTCGAGCAGGCCAATCTCGCTGGGGATTGTGCCCGTGAGACCATAATTGTATTCAAGAAAGACACCCAGTGTAGAATCTTCCATCCCCGAATGTCCGATGCCAAGTAATCCTAACTCCGTTGGTAGGGATCCCGTGAACAAATTCTCACCCAGATTCATTCGAATCATGAACTTAAATTCAAACCATTCCCTGGGGATTGTCCCCGAGAAGCTATTGCCCTGTAGCTCCACTTGAGTGAGAGAATCATGCCAGTCCCCTGCCAATGAGACTGGTAGTGGCCCGGTCATCTCGTTATGGACAAGACTCAAAGACTCAAGGTTTTTCAAGAGGCCAAGTTCTTGTGGGAGATTTCCAGAGATCTTGTGGGCGTCTGATGTGAGGCAATTTACAAAAGGAGCGGCATTCAATGAGAGAAGACTTTTGTCAAACAAAAACTAAAACATAATCATTTATGAAATAATGCGTACCAAGAATGAGACGAATAACCTGCTCTCCCTCGCACGTGATGCCTACCCAATCACACTCGTGTGTGTGTCCGAGCCAACGGTTTCTGGTAACCACTTCGAATTCAAGCTCGTGCGTTACCCACATCAACTGCTGAAATTGGCAGACGTGGGTCTCGCCTGAACCGATGATAGGGGGGTTGCAGCTTCGCCAGGGACCGTTCGCAGTAGTTGCAAAGTAAAATAGCGCCAATGTGTACCGCTGGACCAAGTTAGGAGCCGACTCGGGAAGCACAACTGGATCCTCATGGAGAATCCATTGGAGGGCCTTGTAATGCGGTGACGTGGCATTGGTAAGCTGAGAAATACCGACCACCTTGGCCAATTGTTCTTGAATACCCAAGGATTCACGGTGAGTAGTAGAACTAGCAGTCGATGCCACGGGTTCATCTTGAGGGTCGTCTTCCATGAAGAAGCTTTCGTTGCCATTGTGTGTGTATGGGATAACAACGAAGCAAACCACAAAAAAAGCAATGCTAACAAAAACCACGGTCAGTAAACTAACAAGACAGCACGTCGAGTATCCTTTCAGTTTCTGCATCGGTTCGGCCCTGGGAAGACCATCGTGAACTGCATCTTCTCTATCATCCTCGTCTTCTTCGATCACCATAGTGGCGACTACTAGGTCCAATCCATCATCCTGTCTATCGCCAAAGATATGGCCCTCAGCTGGTTTCTCCGTTCGTCTTCGGCTAGTATTCGTCCCGGTTGGGACAGGGGCAAGAGAAGAGGGTAGTCTCAGCTTGCCATCTCTTCCATTCATCTCAACTTTTCCCTTGTCGTGGCTGACCGACATTGGCGAGCCCGCGGCCAAAAGCTGACACGCGATGGCAGCGCTTTTCTCGTCACTATCTTCTCCGTCCTTCCTGGATACCATAAATTCAAGCGAGGAACTGGGTAGTTCTGTGGTGCTTGTGATCGCCGACGACGCCAGCAATCTAAATTGAGTTGTATCGGCCAATTGTTCTTCGATGTCATAGAGTTCAGCCATGCTCAAATTCATCTGCTCGTTGTCTTGAGGATCAGCCGAAGCAGCTCGATTAACAGATGCGCCAGAAACATGTTGCTGATTCATGGTGGTGCATGCAGTGGCGATTGGTAGAGGTATCTTTGGGTATCGTTTTGTTTGGATTAAAATGATACAGTATGGGGCATGTAAAAGAATAAGGAGAAAACGATTTTTAATAGTAGTAGTAGTACGTAGTAGTAGAGGAAGCCTTTTTTTTACTTTATGTACTGGTACACCTTTACCAGCCAGCATTCTTACCTTGAACTGAAAATTCGCTCGAAAGAAGTAGTCTACTAGGCTAGTACTACTAGTAGTAGTCTAGTAGGGGGGTCTAGTGAACGTACCAGCCAGAGTTTTGAAATCGATATAGAATGACCAGTGAGTCATATTTGAGCATGTCTATTAAGTATGAAGTTCCCGGAACAAAACCGAGAGCAAAATCAGTAGATTTTGTACCAAAACGTACGCAAGAAATTGATCTGAATTTTTCAAACTTTTACTAGTATACCTACAGTACCAGCAGTAGTACAAAATTGGACCACTGCTTCATATGCTGCCTTCTATTTTCATGTGTTCGTGACCCTACGTCGGCCAGATTCTACAACGACGACATCGACAGTACAAGTAGCTACTACTACAGTAGTTGGCTGCGTCATGCGGGGGCACAACAACAGAAGCGATCAAGATTCCACGAGCTCAACAAATAACGTTCGTCTATCTCAGTTTTTTGAAAAAGTAGCCAATATCAGCAGCCTTGCCAGCCCAGAATGGGTTCCATCGTCGACCGACATCCTTGTATCCTTCGCTCTTGTAGAGCTGCATCGCAGCTTCGTTTTCGGCGTCCACGTGCAGATACATTTTGGAAAGGCCCCACCTGGTGACGGCAATGTCTTCTAAGCACCGGACCATGGCTCGTCCAATCTTTTGACCCCGGTATTTTTCGTCGACGCAAAGGGTACTCAGATAAGGCTGAAGGTGTTTGGCACTCTGTAAGTCTTTAGGAAAGCCCAGAAAGCTAGCAACTTTGCGCTCGAATGCATCCCACCATGGCAAACTAAAGGGTATCTTGGCATCGCATGGCTGTGATTTGGTTGATTTCAATGTGTGAGCCAAGTATGAATATAACAATTCAAAATGTAGGACACAACAACAAAAAAGGAGGCGCGACGCATGTACACGCTGATCAAGTAAGATGGATACTAATTCATACCTGTAAGCGTAATTCCACCGAGGCAATCACATCAATGTTCGAATCAATCGATTCCCACTTGCTGGATTTCTCCCCCTCGTTTGTCTCGTTTTTAAAACTTGGACGGGCCAAGACAAGCACCAGAGACTTGCGGTTGGCCGCTTCAATCTTTTCTTTGGCCGATTTTAAGCCGTCCAATTGAGGAGGTGAAATATCATTGATCACATTGGTTTTTGGAATAATTTCGTTGCCATTTTCATCTGTTTTCAAGGGATTTCCCATCGGAACGCGATCGGCTTGTCGAGTACGAAGTCCCCAAAGAACTTCCGCAAAGGCTGTTACGGCAGCATAACCATTGAAGAAATCCAAAGCTGGTTCCATAAATCCTTTTTCAAAGGCACTGAATTCATTGCTGCTGAAAGAAATGGCATCGGCACCGAATGCCTTGATAATAAAAAGCGAAACTTCAGCCAAGTCTTCCTCCTCTACAATGTACAATTGGAATGATCCTCCATCATCTTGGAGCTCGGAATGTTTGGTGGGTGTATATCGGCCATTCTCATCGATGCAGCAGCGACTTTTATCACTTGTGGACGAAGAAAAGAAAGTCAATTCATTTCGAAATGTTGTAAGAGGGATCAGTCGAAGAGCTGATGTGCTGCTGGACTGTTTATTGCTTGTGATCGGTCGAAGTGTAGGATTTGGGGTGAAGGCAAGAACCTGCTGCGATGCAAGTAGAAGGAACAAACAGATTTTTTCAAGCCGCTGCAGATTGGATTTAACGATGAATCCAGTTTGAGTTGTATCATGATCCGGGCGGAAGGAACTATTTTGTTCAATGGCAGTATTCAAACAAGGTATCTCACCTGGTTTGGTTGCTTTTGCCGTTGTGTTTTTGTCACGCTTACGCTTAGCACGCGAGGTTAGCTTGTTCGCGTGCAAAATTTCTGTTTGCCAGGGAACCAATGATCTGTTGCTGCTCGTCTCTACTTGACCAGAATCAGTATGTGAAACTTTTGCATACAATTCTTCGATGGTCCATTTGGCTCGATCATCACCATGCTCTAAATAACGCCTCGCCAATACCAGTCGTCGATTTATTGCGTTGTCTTGGCCATAGAGATACCCAACTGATACAAAAGCTCCAAACTCGTTCTCGCCTTGAGCAACGACCAATGAATGTTGTTTTGAGTCATCTGTTTGTCTGGTACCTGATTTGTCCTCTGATTTGGAAATAAAACCATCCTTTGTTTCAGGTAATAACGGTTGCCGACATAGAATAGTATGCGTGTGATCTCGGTGTCTTGACTTTTCGTCGCCCTCGCCCAAATCCCATCCTGACCCTCCCGTCATGTTGTATTTGTAAGCTGGCATCGAAGGATCTTTTGTTTCAAGTGGAGCGCTGTTTTTCGAGGTTGATACCTCGAAAAGCATCTCAGAATGCGAAAATTCCAAAATACTGGGCTTCGTGGCATCACGAGCATCGGGACAGTCTTCGCATCCGACCCAGGAACCCTTCCAAAGAATGGCTGGAATTTTATCTTTCGCATCGGCTGGTTGTGGTTGAGTGTCGTCTACATTCTCTAAATCGTTAAAGGATGCCAGACTTCCTTCCCATACAAATAGGGTGTCTCTCCAACTTCCTGACATGATTTCAATGGTAAAGTGTCTGAATGGTTGTAGCGCCTTCGGAGTTTGTTATGTAGCTGTGCAGTGTATGGTGAAGACTGCTACACGTGTCGTTTGGTCTAGCCATCGCAATCGCAAAAAATTCTGATAAAAATTTGCCAAACCCAAAAAATCAAATATCTAAAGAACCAAAATCCCCAACGCTAGTCGTGTTATTACCTTACCCTGTACCGTAATAAGGAAGTAGTGACTCCTTCGTTCAAGTTCTTTGAATCCACTAGTCTAGTCTAGACTAGACTTAATTCCAATAAAAAAGATATTGGAGTAGGAAAGATTACTACTAGTAGGTAAGAGTCAATCCAGTGTCTAAAAAGATAATTCATTGGGCCTTGATGTTTTGGTCGGCGCGAGCATCGCTGCTAATGGCTGGAGCCCAAGCAGATCCCATGGCCTGCTGATTGCTCAAATAATGATCAGAGTCCGAGAGATGTTGGAGACAGGAGGCGCCCTCGCTCATGCTGCTTGCATCGCGTGGGGCATGTTACACCATGTAGTATGCAGTAGCACAGGTGGAGCCGCCCATGGTCGCTGCTCACAGCACGATAGATGCAGGAGGCTGGTTGGCCCGCCCTTCAACGGAGCTCGTCTCGCTGCACTCGAGATGAACTATCGGTCGGGATTCTATTTGGTGAGTGACAATGCTTCGAGGGTCATTTTTAGAGCACAAAGCGATACGAACACATTTCAAACGTCGTAAGCTGTCCCAGCTAAAAAGCTCGTTCATTATGGCCAGCGCGCGCCTACCTTCACTTGGATTATTGAAACGCAGTTGGCCAGTGGCTTCCTTCAAGATCTCACACAACCAATTCAGCATGGTGCGCTATTGCCTTAGTGGGGAGACGACAAAAACTGAGATGGGGGTCGCCATGAATGATCGGCCCTGGGATGAGGTGAATTATCGGGATGATGAGCAGAAAGATGGTGTTGCGCGGCCGCTACTTGAAAATTGGGGATCGCTGCAGTTTTCTCGTGCTTCGATTGTGGCCCCAGTTGGTCCACTGGCCCTCTGAACGTTATGATTACGAATGTTATAATGCTGTGTGCAGTCAACAAAGCCACCACCTGAATAATAAGCACGTGGCGATTGAAGGAGTAGGACTGCTGTGCTTGCGAAAATGTGTTGACAATTAAATGTATTAGTAGGAGGTGTTACATCCGATGGGATCTCTAAGCAAATCATGGCCGCTCAGTAAATTTGCTACACACCGAAAGACCTATGGAAGCTATGTGCTGGCGCATCCTTGTCCATCAATGCAGCACAAATCACAACAGGGGCAATCAACTTCTTCGCAGTCTGCTGCCATGAAATTCATACCTCTTTTGCAAAGCCCTTCTGGTACCTGACCAACGAGTTGATTCCTTGCAAGAATCAATGTTTGAAGATTGACCAAGCTTCCAAGCTCACTTGGCACTTCTCCTGACAAATAGTTCCAATCCAGCGCCAAGTATTCCAAATTTTCTAGCCTTGAAAACTGTTGGGGAATTGTTCCGCTCAAGTCATTTCGTTCGAGACCAAGATAGACTGAACAGCAAGAAAGGAGTGAGATTCAGTCTACATCCATAGCGTACCAAATAGCTTTGATGGTACTAAAAAGCTTTCATGGTCATGCACGTACTCAGATTTTGTAACTCAGCAATCTCTAGCGGTATGGTTCCAATAAAATCGTTGCGACCAAGTCCCAGAATCGCGAGATTTGTGAGCCTCCCAAGCTCTCTCGGTAAAGTGCCTGTGAGGTCGCATCTGTTAAAATCAAGCGTTACTGTGACAAAGAAACATATATGTTAGGAAGTATTCGTCGTTGGAAAAGCAGAAAAAGGCACGCCTTCAAAGCCAGACAATAGTAAACACCATTGACAGCAAGACAAGACCACCGCCAGGTCTACTTACCCAGATTTATTAGGCGTCCAAACAGATCCGGCAAAGGCCCATTGATATCATTTCGGTTCATTTCGAGGCTCCCTAGTTTGTAGTAAAAATGAAGAGACCACAAGGTAAGTGCTGAACAAAGAGAGAGAGAGAGAGAGAGAGAGAGAGAGATAGTCGTAGGCCGTACCAGCATACAACAGAAAATATGAACTTACTTAATGTCGTCAACAAAGATAATTCCTTCGGCAGCGTTCCTCGCATATTATTGCTGCCAAGATCCAAAGAAGTAACCAATTTTTCGCTATTACAGGTCCCTTGATCATTCTTGCCGAACCAATCGCAGGCATCGTCATCCCCCATCCAGTCATCGGACCCCTTGATCCAATTTTGCCCACTGGTACTATAGTACAACACACCCAATACCCATCTTTGCACCAGACTCTTCTTGGTGGTACGACGTAATTGTGACGGGGGAAGGCCAAAGGCCATCCATTGCTGGAGACTCTGAAGGGACTTGAATTGAGGCGACTCTTGGTCCAACATTTCCGTGGTTGACATAGGCGAATGTTCCAAGATAAACGCGCGCACAAACTCTAGAGACACAATATCAGGAACCGGTGGTTGTGATGTAGGCACAAACGTTGGCTCCGGAGTTAGAGCTGTTGGTACCGGTGTAGCGACAGTAGGCTTCGCCGACTGTGTTTCAGTAGGCGCAATAGAAGGTGCCACGGTAGGATTAGCTGAAGTTGCTTCAGTGAGCGCCATAGAAGGTGCCTCGGTAGGATTAGCTGAAGTTGCTTCAGTAAGCGCTATAGAAGGTGACGAGGTAGGAGCAAAAGAAGGTTCATTTGTTGTGGGAGACTTTGTTGGTGAAAGCGTGACACTGGTATCATTGGATGCACTGACAGTTGGCATCCACGTCGGAAACTCCGATGTTGGCGGTGATGTTGGGTTCGGAGAATTTTCTTCTGCCAATGCAGTCCCCTCCTCAAACAAGGCGTTGACACAAATGTCAGTGGTATCTTCTAAAGTACCTGAACAACCAGGTATAAATGCTTCATCAGGTTCTCTCTGCCAACAAATCAGGTCACCTTCACACTCTTCGTCTGTGTCACAGTCGCCTGATCGAATATTAAACAAACGAGAATTTTTAGTCCAGAAGCAAAAACATTCATTAAACGAATGCAAAATTGACAGAACACATACCTTGACAAAGTTCCAGTGGGAAAACTTGAGGAGGTGAGCCATTGTTGCCGACCGGAGCAACATCTGGAAAGTCATCATTGTCAAAGTCGGTCTCGTTGTTGGTTGGAACATCAAATGCATCTGGAGTCGACGTATTTTGTGTTGGCGGCGTAAAAAAGATTGCAGCAGGTGAGACTGATGGTTCAAGAGAGGTGGGCTCCATGGTTGCAATTGTGGTAGGAGCATCGCTAGGCGCATCAGTAGTAGGCACATCAGTAGGAGCCATGCTTTCAAGTGCTGTAGGAGCATCGCTAGGAGCATCACTAGTAGGCATGAAAGTAGGAGGCTCGCTTAAAGTTTCTGTAGGAGTATCGCTAGCAGTCTCGCTTGGTGCAATACTGCTTTTTGTTGGTTCATTTGTAGGTGTCGCAGTTGGTTTAAATGAGGGAGTCCTGGTGGGCTTCCAGGTGGGCTTCCAGGTGGGTTCTGCCGTCTGCGTCCACGTTGGCGACACCGTTGGCCGTTTCGCATTCCCCAAGAAAGCATCGTCCTCGTCGTTCGTTTCATAATACGTGTCTTGTTTTTTGGTAGGCAATGGTGTTGGCGCAAAGGTAGGAAAGGGGTTCCCATTTTCGTCGAGATTAGAGGAACTAGTGGCAGATGTTTCGCCTGAATAGTTGTTGCGGTAGACAATCAAGGCGGCAACCAATCCTGCGGTTAGAATCAAGAAAAAGAGTGCAAATGCAATCAAAAGGCGGTTGGTGTACCAGCCTTTGTCTTCGATCACCGATGCATTCGGGTTGTCCTGTCCATCGCCTAGTGGTTTGGGAGTAGCTGCTTTTGACTTTGACTTTGCAGTTCCGTTTCGTAGTGTAGACGATTCATTGCCCCTCCAAGCTGGCTCTGGAGTGACAAATTGAGCGTGAGGGTTGGGATGGGTACCGTCTGAAACAAAAATAACGTTTGGAAGTCTGCCGCCGTTAACACGGTCCTGTGAATTGGCCAAATGACTAGGTGTCAAGCTAGATACAACTCCAGTACCTGTACCACCACTGGCGCCGACAGCAGTTGAGTGATCCCAGCCCAAGGCCTTGCTAGCATGTCCTAGCGTCGTAGAGTCACCATCCAGGGTTCCAGTTTCCTCTTGGTGGCGATTGTTCAGCAACTCTTGACGAACACTATCGCCGACCAAACTGTCATCTTGGTCTTTGCCTTCCAAGGCTCTCTTTTCGTCTTCTTGTTCCATCATGTAGGCAAAGTATGCCTTTTCTGGATCGTCGCCCCACAAAATGGCAGATTCTCCATCAATGGAATAATCGGAGGAAGTCAATCCCTGACCAAAGGCAGCCTTGGCTTGCGACGACGACGACGACGGCGGCTCGTTTCCTCCATCCATGCTTTCGTTTACCATAATGGGGTCCATATCAAAGGCCGGTTTGCCACATTTTTTGTCATATCCGATGCCACCACTGCTGCTGCTAATTTTTGCCTGCTCTTCTATTCCATCTTCCTTGTTGCATTTGCCTTTGGTTACAGTCTTTATGGCCTTCTTCCATAAATTCGCCGATTCTTCTTCTACCACGGGCGCATAGTCACTATTGTCAGCCAATAGATACTGCTTGTCTTCCTCTTGCAATTTTTCCCGATTAGTAGTGCGACGACGACTGGTTGTCTTGTTTGCCTGTTCCGTCTCGAGCTCATCTGGTGTCATATAACCAACATTGACCAACGCATCGACGCAGGCGTCGACGGCTCCAGAAAACAACTTATTGTTATGATTCACACTGAGCTCGTTCAAACTAACGTCCGAATCTAACGTTTCCTCTCCTGTACTGTCAGCACTGCTACTCATCGTCGCGGTATTTACTATATAGTTCGTATTCGTATGATCAGCGATTGGTAAAGGCTTAATAATGGTAATAGTCCTTTCAAACTCTCGCTTAGGTGTCTACTAGTGGATGATCGTTGGTCTTGGAGAAGCGTAAACGGAATTCACGATACAGTGAGAACAGCAGAGGAAGCTGTAAGAAGTGAGGATAATCATAATACGGACGAAAGATTATTCTTTTGCAGGTCCCACTGATTACTACTCTATCATCTTTGCTGGATCAACGGTTTCGGTCTAGTCTTTTTGGCCTTCCCATTAACTTCTTAGATCAAACAGTGCCAAAATTTGTGAGAATTAGTCGAATTTCATCTCGGTCCGCTCTTTCTCATCTTGGACATGAATACCAATATTCCCAAAGAAACAATGAATCACGCGGGAATGAGCGGGTTCATGGTTGGTTCATTAACCTCTTCCCTACTGAGCTATTAAATGAATGGACATGATGTCTGTCCAGTCTCAAAATCAAAAACCAAAACCACACACACCTACTAAACTACGTAGTCTGCCCTCGTCAAACGTCAAACATAACAACAGCAAACAAAATAATCAATTCTGCATTTACTCAGTTAGACTATAACCATGACAAACCTGCACCAGAGCGCCATTTTTTTCTATCTTTTATTGACGTCCACCGCCAAAGCATTTTTGTTCTCGGCTGCTGTAACAAGACCAATATCATCATCATCATCGTCAACGGCAGCAGAAATTTCAACGTCATTTATTACAACATGTTTATCGGCCAAGTCGACCAAGAAAAAAAAGAAAAAAAGCGGCGCCGGAAGTGGAGGAGGAGGAGGTTCAGTCGCGGCCGGTATTAAAGGATTTGGTACCATGGGAATTTCCACTACTAGTAGTAGTAGTAGTGGCAATAAAAAATTTGAAACGGACCGATCTGCACAAGCACGTGCCTTTTACGACTCTTTAGAACAACAAGGTGCCGGCGACAACTTCAAACGGTGTGCTTTGGGATATTTCCCGTTAGCAACGTCAGACGTGTCATTATTACGAGGAGTGGTGGCTCTGCGGGATTTGAAAAAGGGTGAAACTATCGTTCGAATCCCCTACGAAGTGGCTGTAAATCTGGGCCAAGAAGGTACTGATCCAACTCTGCCCGCGTTGGAAATACTGAAAGACTACTGTCGAGTGCTAGGTGGAGGAGATGGTATACACGATAATAATTCACACCGCAAAGCCTATTATACAATGCTTCCGCCATTTCGAGGCGATGACAGCTTGGGGAGTACTGATTTCTTTTCACAACAAGCTTTGGATGCCTTGCAAGCCCCGTTGGTGGTGAAGGAAACACTTCATCGGAGGGAACGTAGCATACGTCGCTTTGAACAAGATATTGCTACCGACGATAATTTTCCTTCATGGATCGATGGAACTCCCGTCACCGAAGAGCACCTGCAATGGGCCGTTTGGTTGATTACGAGTCGTGTCTTGACGGTGCAAGGAGATGCCGAAGAAGGAAAATCATATCGACTCTTGATCCCCTTTTTGGACATGTGCAATCATGATCGAACGAGTCCGCACGTATTGACGGGACGAGCCGTACCGGGAGGTGAACTCAAAGTAGTGGCTGGTGCGAATATAAAGGCAGGGGAGCAAGTCAATATCTGCTACGGAGGCGGCGTGGCGGGCAACGACAGATTTATCCAAGATTATGGATTTCTTGATGCCAGCAAACAAGCCTACGAACTGGTAGCACAACAATTGTTGGGAAAACGCAGACTTTTGGAGGGTGCAAGTGCGGGGAAAACAATCACCGAAGTGGACCGAGAAGCAACTTTGAAGGCGTTACGTTCCACCACCATGGCCGAGGATGCTAAGTTATTGGAGACGACCACAGATATTACTTTACGAACAGCGATTGAATTTCGATTAGCTGTGAAGCAAGCTCTTTCCAAACAGATAGTCGTGCAATAGTAAAATGAATCTAATCGTTTTTTCCTTCTTCTTTCAAACAAACTTTATATACAAGGACGAGACACGTTTTGATTGCATCGGCATATACACTGTCAACTCAACTTGGTAGCTTTTTTTTCTTTCGAAATTATACGGTCATTTGTCATGGGAGCACCGTCGCAAAACAAGAATACTTCTGGCTGTCAGATTTTTTTCAAGCAAACGCAACATCCATGCATCTTGTCAATCAGTATCTTATGAATTAGACACTCAAGTCAATATCATCGTCTTCCGCGAAGACATCGGGCTCAAACTTGTTCAATCTTTCCTTGGGATTTTTCACGTTAATCCCAGCGATCTTGGCCACTCCTAAAAGTTCGTCCATCTCTTGGCGCTTCATCATGGAAGCTTCGTCTTGAACATTGCGCATAAAGTCACCGCGCTCTGTTAATTCGTACCCCTCGAAGGCACGACGATCCCCCTTGGCGTACTCTTCAGGAGTTATATCACGAGATTGACCAATACCCCAACCACCAGTGGCCTCGAAAAGGGGAGCTACTCCTGAAGAATGCTCGGCACGAGGGACGAACGCTTCACTCATTGACGGTAGGGAAGTCGCGGCGATGGCGACGAAGAGAGCTGATGCAATTTGTTTTGTAAAAGACATAATATTTTATCCTTGTTAGTTTGTAGAATATACTAGTATTTGGTTCTACTTATAGTACTTTCAATGATAGAAGAAGGCAAAGGCAAGCACTTTGGCGTAGTAAGATAGGAGGGGAAAAAAAATACTACTCCGTTGTAGACTAGACTAGTCTACTGGACTAGACTACTGGTAATAATAAATGGTAGACTACTACTTCGAGTACTTCGTAAAAATCGATGTCGGGTTGACGTGGAATGTGCAATAGAGCTCAGGTATTCGATTTTTTCTGGGACCGGAAAGCTCATTCACATTAGTGACTCAATGGGCAGCTTATGGATTTCATGTCTATCGCCAGCCAGGCCCCTACCCTTCTGAAATTCCTATCCTGCATTTGGTTTTTAGGGTTTAGCGTGAATTTGGGGATAGGATTAATGTCGCACGTAGCCTTGAGTAGGGCTTGAACGTAAAAAGCTGGGCCGGCGATAAGCATGAAGTGGAAAACCCGGCACCCTTCCCAGACTTGTAAAAAAGAATGCCAATAGACAGAAAATAATAATAATGAGATATGGTAGGGCTCTATTTTTTGATCACTACCAGGTAGTAATCTACTGTAGTACAAGTAGATCTAATTGAATGACCAAACACATTCGGCAACGAAGAAAAGGAAGCTCGATTGGATAGAGTTCATTCTTTGTTCATGGCTGCGATAGTAAGCAACTCGTACGCTGGAAGATGCAGCGCAAGCATTCATGAAGCATGAAGCCATCAACATCATCAGAAAAAATACTGTCGCTCGTAAATAAGCATTTAAGGCAACGAGCTTCTCCTACACAGATCAGGTATTGCATAGTTCCCTTGTGTTCATATCATTTGCAACTCTCCCGTCCCCGTCCCCCCAAAAGTAGGTAAACCCTTTTCTTGTTCACAGATCCCATTTTGTTCGCCAAAGTCCTCAGCCTGTTCATGTGTCTGATGTTGACGTCAACGCCACTGTACCTTTAAAGATGTTATCCTCTGGTTCCACATTTGGAAGGTAGTTTTGGATAAAGGAATTCATAAGATCTGCTAACTGGATGGCATCGTCTAGCTCATCTTGAGTGACAGCATTAGTTCCCTCACTAAAGGAAGAGACTGCCGTATAACTCAGCATAGAGACAGTGAAGGGTCCAGCCATTGAAGTACTGGTAGAATCTTCTGTTATTATGAAGTTTTCAAAGGTGAAAAATTCATTCCGCAAAACATCATTGTAGAATTGATTGACTAGAGTGGAAATGGAAAGGCGATTGAAAACAAGAAAAACAAAAATTAGGTATCCACTGCAGGGGGGGG
>Ga0210036_1001144_pt1 | contig 30073 bp, 18 predicted proteins | sample CryGeymeta201515_FD_185469 | JGI IMG/M metagenome (GOLD analysis project Ga0210036, IMG submission 185469) | Groundwater microbial communities from Crystal Geyser aquifers in Utah, USA - Crystal Geyser metaG 2015-15 (SPAdes) (version 2) | ecosystem: Environmental > Aquatic > Deep subsurface >...
GGGCCTTCAAGAAAGTGAAGACCATGCCTCCTCCAATGATGACAATTTCGCACTTGTCAAGAAGAGCCTCGAGGACAGTGATCTTGGTGGAGACCTTGGATCCTCCAACAATGGCTGCCATGGGGCGTTCCCCGTTTTGGACAGCTCCGTCAAGATACTCAAGTTCCTTGGCAAGGAGGAATCCAGAGACAGAAGGCCGCAAGAATTTGGTGACTCCCTCGGTTGAGGCATGGGCACGATGGGCAGTACCGAAGGCATCGTTGACGAAAAGGTCAAATGGAGCAGCAAGCTTCTCAACAAATCCGGGTTCATTCTTTGTCTCTTCCTTGTAGTATCGAGTGTTCTCAAGCATAATGACATCTCCTTCCTTGGCAGCATCAACCATTTTCTTCACGTCATCACCAATGCAGTCAGGGGCGAGCTTGACTTCTTGTCCAAGCAATTCAGCCATGCGCTCAGCGCAAGGAGCAAGAGAGTATTTATCCTCTTTTCCATCAGGCCGCCCCAAATGGGAGCAGACAGTGACGATGGCACCCTTGGACTTCAGGTATTCAATGGTGGGGACAGACATGCGGATACGGGTATCATCGGTGATTTTCTTTCCATCCAGAGGAACGTTGACATCGCATCGGACCAAGACTTTCTTTCCCTTAAGTTCGGCATCCGAAAGGTCTTCGATGGACTTCTTGGCTTCAAGCTCGAAGTTAAAAGCGGGTCGAGCGGCGTTAAAGGCTGGTTTTAAAAGGGAAAAAATTAAATTAGATTTGGATCCAAAAATCTCAAATTCAACAAATTAATTGATATTCAAACTGTTCGGCTGCTGAAAAATGGAATGATCCTCCGAAAAAACTTACTGGCAGCAGGGGCGAAAGCCGAGGCTGTGGCAGCAAGAGCCAGGATGACAGTGGATACAAACTTCATTTTGATAATTTTTTAAAACTGTTTGGGAAAAGATGTTGAATGCTCTGTGCAATTCGATTTATTTGTGAGGGTTTGCTCTCATGCCGAAAGCCTGGAAAGGTAGACAAAGAAGGGAGAAAACTTTGTTACAATTGTTACATACGTATGCGTCTTTGCAGGTACGATCGTGAATGCTTACGCACGAACCAAAAGCGTTCATAGTAGTAGCATGCTTTAGCGTGATATTTGGGTTCTCATTGAAATGCACCCTAATATCTTTGTGTAGGAAACCGCGTGGCTAGATCTTTCGCAGATCAAAAATTAAAAAATGTATCAAAAATTAAAAAATGTTTTAGTCCGACACTTGGACAACGTGCGTCTTGGTCTCCCCAGCAAGTCGAACGATGATTTCAATGGATAATACTGCGATATTCTTTTCATCTTGTTAAAATTGGCTTCCAATTTCGTGTCTTGTTAAGTTCTAGCTAGTAGTAGACCGTCAGCGTGAGCCACCTGTTGTAATGTAGCAGCGTCGTGACTTCAGGCCTCTGCGCAGCCAAAATAAATTAATACGGAGTAAATATTTCCAAATGGACTAGTTTTTTTATACCAGCAAGTGCCTTTTCACAGGACCAGAGGACAAAGATGAACGAGAAGGACGGTTGCTTGAAGTGCAATGAATTATTTTTTGATAGAGGCCTCGGATGAACACAACGCTTGTCATTTGTTGGTTAGATGCGAGGAGTACGTTGCTGCCAGCTACCAATTATACGGAGCAGCGGTAGCTCGTCTCTCACATACTGTTTGACAAGTGGAGCATAGGTAGGCAGGTAATCTACGTACATAAGCCTGTAATGTATAGGGTTGGACCCAGAGTAGTTGATGCAACATATTCCGCAACGGCTTCAGTAGAAAAAAGAGGTCATCCTGAGCAAGCGGCAACCATTGCAACCAAGGATGCAGCCAATTGCCTTCTAGAAAGAGAGAGAGAGAGAGAGAGAAGAAGTGGGCAGGAAACCCAGAGAGCAAGCAGACGGAGCGCGATTGCAGTCTGCAGGGATATACCGCTCCCATCGAAATCTTGCGCGACTGTGCGAATGTGTATGCCCGTACTTGCTGATACACTACTAGCTTATAGTCGTCGTATCTACAGAATAGAATGGTTTGTACACTACGTCTAGAGTGTTACAAAAATATTACTATTGTTAGATTCATAATTAAAGACGTGTTACTTTGGTCAAGTTTGTCGGCTGTTCAAAATCTGTCAATTAGTTTTGACTAAAAATTACTCGTAAGTAATGGGGATTTTATTGATTTTTTGCCATGATGTAGACTAGAATTACTACTACTAGCTAGTAGAGCTAGCTACTGAGTACCTGGTACTAGCTAGAGAGTACCCCAGTAGACTAGTAGTACCAAAATTCATACTACCTGGTACTGGAGTATTCAATAATAAGGATAACGATAATCAATGGCAGCCACCGAATTTTTTTCAGCTGCGAAGAGATTGCTTGCAACAAGCAGCCACACGTACAGATTTCTGTTGCAAGAAGGGACAAGACACTACTAGACTACTCGATAGTAGTAAGGCCAACTTTTCCAAAACGTTCACGTTTGCCCACGCAATTTCCATAGCAACTTAAAAGATGGGAAAGAAATCTAAGCGCACCAAGCAATCTGAGGCCATAGTAGGGGAAACACCCCGTCCGGCCCCAGCTCTTCGTAAACCGGATACTAATGAGATTGAAACCAAAGACAATTTGAAATTTGAAGATCCTTTCGTAGACGAGTTGGAAGAAGAAGATGTATTCGAGGGAGATGGCGACGACATTGAAGATGACGAAGAAGTGATATACGATGAAGATGGCAATCGAGAAATCGTGCAATCCTGGAATCCCTTAACGGGAGAAGAGTTAGCCCCAGGCCAAGAATTGGAAATGGATCCATCAGCATACAAAATGCATCACGGATTGAACCCGGAATGGCCGAGTTTGAGTTTTGATTTTATACGAGATGATTTAGGAGAATCTAGAACACGATTTCCTCACACTTTGACAGCTGTCGTCGGGACTCAAGCAGGACGGAGAGAAGACAACCAGCTGACCATTATGAAATTGAGCGACTTGGCAAGGATGCACGTAGAAACCGAAGACGACATCTTGGGCGAAGAATACAACCCTGATAAAGATGATGACGATGATGAATCGGATGATGAATTGTTGGATACGGATCCCGTACTGGAAAGCTTTTCTATTTCGCACGATGGAGGTGTGAACCGGATACGGTCCATGCCTCAGCAATCGCACATTGTGGCTACGTGGAGTGATGTGGGCAGAGTCAACATTTTCAATCTAGAATCAGTATTGTCCAAGTTTTCTCAGAGGAAGACAAAATCATCAGTGTCCTTATCGGAAATCAAACCAATGTTTGTCCATTCGAAACATCCTACCGAAGGGTTTGCGCTCGATTGGTCGCCGGTGAAAGAAGGTCACTTGGCTAGCGGTGATTGTGCTGGAAATATTCACCTGTGGACGCCTAGACCTGAAGGAGTCTTTGATGTGACGCCATCTTATGAGTCAAAACTTTATTCTGCTGGCCAAAGTGCCGATTCGCCTTCGGTGGAAGACATCCAGTGGAGCCCTTCCGAAGGTACCGTTTTTTGTACGGCTGAAAGTGGCGGATACGTTCGAATCTTTGACACACGTGCTCCCAATCGGGCCATGCTGAGTCACAAAATTCAATCGGACGGAGCAGACGTGAATGTTGTCTCCTGGAACAAGTTGGTGACCAACCTGTTAGCCTGTGGTGGCGACGATGGCGTCCTTTCTGTTTGGGATTTGCGTCATTTTTCGGCCAAAACGCCTGACCCCTTGGCCCGTTTTACCACTCACAAGACACCTATTACATCCGTTGAGTGGCATCCTACGGATGAATCCATGTTGGCTGCCAGTGATGATGTGGGTACCTACATTTATGACTTATCAGTGGAAGAAGACGACAACAAGGGCGACGTTGATGTTCCCCCGCAACTATTGTTTGTACACTGCGGGAGTGAACAATTTAAGGAAGTGCACTGGCACCCACAAATCTCCAGTTGTCTTATGACTACTGCCTTGAGTGGCTTCTCTGTATTCATTCCTTCCAATCTTTAAATAAGAATTAAGAGTTGGCTTCTTTTTAAAAATAAATTAGTTCTATTGTATAGCTTGTTTTGATTAGAAATGCCTGCCTCCCTGCAAATGCATCGATGCTTTCCAATAACTACTTCGATATGAAGAACCGGTGATTGGTTTACAGCCTCGGCTCTGCGCATCGGGCTATCCACAAATCACAAATTGCTCAATTTTCGGATGTGGTGACGGCCAATGAGTAGACAAGGCGAACACCGCCTATAAACACGAGCGTTGCAATCAAAGTCACAATTACAAATGGTAAAGGTGGTACATAACCCTTGATGATCCCTCGCAAGGCACATCCCAGAGGTACGGCAAGAGCCCAGCCTTTGACAGTTTGAAGGAGAGATTCCTTGGCAATGTCAGCGGTGCTAGCCGTGTCCTTGATCAATTGCAAATCTTGGTAGACTCCAGTGAGTGGAGATGTTAAAAGCCAAGAAGCAACAAATGGAAATCCAGTTACGAGAACAGAAGAGAAATCCAACGAGCCGTCGGGTGCATGAGATGCTTTCCCCACCGCCGCAAAACCAAGTAGTGCCATAATATCGAGGGTTGCCAAAGCAGGATTGCTAAGTGGGGTTGATAAGCTACTTCCAGAATCATTAATTTGCTTAGATTGGGTCAAGGAGGTGTGGGAATTTTCAAAAATGAAGGATTTTGAAAAGCATCGGCTCTTTGCTGATGAGAAGAGGCCGTAGGCGTGACTGCTGGTGTAGGGCTTTAAGGCGAATGCCTGAACCTCAAATGGAAGAGTGGATGCTGCAAATAGCAGAGAGATGGAAAAAGTCCATCTCTTGGTGGTTGAATGTACCTTTGTGCGGTCCATTGTCTGACTGTGTGCTTTTTACTTTGATGGTAAGAGTGGTTTTGTAAGGTTTTGAAGCTTTTCGCACTTCAAGACACCAGGCGTATTATTTTTTGGTCGAATAAAGCATTGTTTTCGTATTTAGTCGAATAGAAGAGTGATCTCGCATCAAAGTTGTCATTTGAGGCCACCTCTCCATCACTTCCAGTTGCGGCTGGGTCACAACCGGCACGGATGGCGTCGGCTCAAGTAGCTCCTCATCATCACTAGACGAATCAAGCATGGTGGTGATGGGCGGTAGAATAGGCAAATTCGCGCTCATGGTCCATCTAAAAATAGTATTCAAAGTTTTTTATTTTTTACAAGTCCATAAAACGCTAGATAGACCTTGTTAAAGTACTGTTTCGTTCACAGTGCAGCAAAAGATGGTTTGTGTAGGCTACTGTAGCTGTAGTACTCAAGTTTCAACAAGTTGTGACAAGTGCGCTTTTTGGATTGCTTATTTGCTGTGTAAAAGCTAGTGAAAAATTAAGCATTTTTACTATAGAAAAATCAGTGCAAAAAAGAGGGAATCCTAAATTCAGATAACATCGGAAGCTCTACATGTATTTCTACGGCATTTTTGTACTACATATCGATTGGACCGGCCTCAGATTTGGAGAAGAAATCCCTACCAAATCTAACGCAGTCTCTCTCATGTAAGGGTCGGCTCAATTTTCATGACATCATTTGTAAAAACTTTGGGCGCTTGCCGCGTCACAACTTGACTTAAGATTCAAAATGAGGGCTATGTTGCAAATCTAATGCGTTTGTCTACCTCTCTATTCGCAGCCTTCACTCAATCTATTAGGTACGGTAGCAAGCACACATGACACTAGACTAATTGCTTGTGTTGGGTATCACTAAATTATGCCCCCAGCTACGAGGACAAAAAATAAATAATAGGATCTGCTTTCTTAATCTCAAGTTTGTCTGGTTTGTAAAAAGGTGGTCTAAAAATATAGTTGCAACATAATCTCTAAAATTTAGTTTTTTCTAATCCAGAGAATGGCAGTGTCAACAACACACTTGTTCAAATCAAGTGCTAACGTCGAAGAAAGGTCTACCTGAAACTGTATTTGGGAGTATAGTGTATGGTAGGCGGATGGCTTTGTTCAAGGGGTTTTGACTCCTAGGATTGGCGTAACAATAAATTCATAGTTCAGCGTCTACAGACAGTCATCTACTCATGTTGCTATGAAGCCTGCAGGGACAGATCATTGCCTAAATCACAGCCTTTTTATATTTTTATGCTGCATCATCTTGAAGAGAAAATGTTTTCTCATTGACATACCTTCTTTGGAGACATTCTCGAAACGTTTTTCCGAATCGTTCGTTGGCTTGTTCTACATTCGGAATCAAATACATTCGATCGAGGCGACCTAGCTCACAAACACAACCAGTTTCGAATTTGTCATGCATTTCCTTGGGAATAAATTGCTTTGCCATGGACAAGAGCAGGTTCTTGAACATAGACGTATGGAAATGCTTTATTGAGATCAGTTGTAAAGGGTAAGCAATAAGAAGTTCCGTCCAGATTTTTACAAAGAATTTGTTTCCAAAGTTTTCCGTCATGTTAAATCCCTCACATTCCGCCATGGTTGAGATTCCAGCACGCGTGGCTTCGAAATCAGGATTCGCGGCCTGAAGTAGGTAGTACATACAGCAATAGAAAGAGATCAAGGCTCGGTCATTTGAACTGTGGGATTTGAAACTGAGCTTGGTGGAATCAACTACGTACGTAAAATGTCCCTCCTGGTCGTCGTGATAAAAACAAAGGAAATATCTTGGAAACAACTTCATGACCTCGTGTAAGGTTCTTTGAGCATGCCCTAACGTGTCAATCACCTTGTATTCTTGTCGAAAAGCTTGAAGTATTTGTGCTCGTTCGACAACGTCCTGCAAACCAGTCAAACTTCTCGACTGCAGTGTCACCACTGCCAATTGGGCATACCAAAAATCAGAAAGGTTGTCCAATTCAGGTTCTTCCTCAATGGCTTGCTTAATAGATAATGCCCATAGTCGCTCTTCCACTGTCAAATGCATACGTGATGGTTCGTGCGCGTCATTTTCAACTCGACGAGGAGGACGATCGGCTTCTTCCTCATTGTCTGCTTGGTTAAGATTGGGATTGTTGCCAATAGCGTCATATACGTGGAGGGCAGCAGCAAGTCCATTTCCCTCGTTATCCGCCACCACGTGCACCACATTGCTATCATCATCATCATCATCATCAGGTAAAGGTATTATTATATTCTCTGCTTCTTCATTATCGATGTCATTGTCATCTTCAATAATTGCTGGAGGAGGGTGAATTGCATCCATGTTTTTGTTTAACACTCGTCAACAAAAAAGTGGATCAATCGGCAATACTACGACTAGCAGCTAGCTAGCAGTACCTAGTAGTAGTTTTGAAGCTAAGAAATAATACTAGTAGTCTAATACCTGGTGGTAGATGCTAAGCTCCATAAAGAGGGGTTCTTGATATTATTACTTGCAGCTTGCAGGTACTAATCCTTTATTGTCATCATTTCAATGAATCTATCAATGGATGCAGCGGAAAGTTCGGATATTTGCATTTTCCAGAGAGCTTTTTAAACCTTTTGGGGCCGTACTATAGGGTACCGGGGGCTGCTACTACTAGCGCTACTGCTACTCATCACCGAAAGAAGACTCATCAGATGGTATCATGTCGCATGCGACATGATTCTATGGTGTTCCTTTTCTACCGTAGAAAATTGCAAGCACTACAGCACCTGGTACCTGGTAGTACCAGTTCTGGTACCTGGTACCAGTAGGACAAAAAGCAAAATGACTCGTAAAATTTTAGAACTGGAAATGGGGCACACGACGACCAAGGAGTTGGTGGCTCCTAGAGTGGAGAAAGATAACTGATGGGACTTCTCCCTACCCCTTCTTGGCAAAGATTGCTGCTTCATAGTACTGTACCAGCTAATTCTATTCTTTGTGAGATAACAAAATCTTGTCATTTCGGTACTAGTATTCCACCCATTTGAAAAGGTTGACTTAAATTGAGAGACATCTTCTTCTCTGACAACCTTTACTATGTTACATCAAAAAATAATATACTATTGTTGGTGCTATTGAATCTTAAATCTGTGCTCGTTTATGTACCACTCGTAGTCTTTTCAATATTACCTGGTATGGACTTAGTCCTCTCTGCTTTGTACGGTATCCATAGATAATGATAAGCTGAATCTTGCTCCAAAATAATGGAGTTTTCGGCAGCCCCATGCTTCTCTTTTTGCTTAAATAATAACTAAATTAGCATGTTTAGTAGCACATTTTTAATACCGAAACGTGTTGAGGTCACGCATCATAGCACTGTGATGTATCTTTTTGGCAACCAATCGCGGCTGCCATGCGAAAGAAGCATGCCAGGACAAAAATAAGTAAATATTATTTGAGTTTTCGTAATATTGAAGTTATTCGGGAATTGATGCGGTAGTGTAGTAGTAGTGGTGATGTGAATAATATACATTATGTGAATTGTCTTGGCATTCAGGTATGTTGTTCAACAATACTACGTATTAGTAGTAGTCAATAATCGCGCACCATTTATATATCCTACAAGAGAATCAACATAGCAATTTAACTTCTCTATTTTGGGGAAAGGAAAAATGAATTTCTACAATTGGTTGTGTCCACTTCTGTTTTATGTTGGCCTCGTCGAGGCATTCATAGAAGGCGTCGCTGTCGCGAAGAATAGTACTGCGGACGATTATGTTGCCATGACAAGTAATAGTAGTAATGGTACCATGTACACGCATTCTGGGTGCTACGAAATGACTGCTGCTGTGACCAACAGCTCGATGAATGAAAATGTGACCAATAGTTCTGGATTGAACGACTTATTTTTCAGTGATGCCGCAACAACTGTCGGCAGAAGCAGTAGTAGCAACAGCAGCAGTAGCAGCGTTGGCTGTCTAGAAGAAATGGATACTTCGGGAGAGTACACAGATACCAACGAAGGTTTGACTTCTGTTGAACCAACACCAAATCTTCGATCGCCGCTCACGAGACGTCCCACTCTAACTCCTGCGAATCGTCCTTCTATACGAGATTTTGCCACCTTTCCAACGGTAAGCCCTACAATCAGTCCAACGGTATATCCCACAATCAGTCCTACAACGACTCCTACTGTCAGTCCTACAAATTCGCCAACAACACCGGCACCGTCTACGCAAATTCCTTCGAGCAGTCCGTCTGATGCACCTACCGAATTGGATTTGTGCAAGCTTCCCGAAGGATACGACGAATTTTCGTTGATTGCCATTAATGATGCTCTGATAGAAGCCAACGTATTATACAAGGGCATTGCGGTGGGAGCCATGTTCCGAACCAAGGGCAACCAGAAACGGTACTCGGTTCTCAATACCAAGAGCTACATTCATTTGCGAGAAATGTTTTCCCCAGTCGATTTTTTGGGAGGAGTGGAGTACGGTTCGGCCGTAAAGGTCGACATTATGCGAGCTCAACTGGAATTCATAGCGAGTAATGCCAAGAGTTCGGAAACGGCCGAGTACAAAGTGCTAGTCATTCCCGCTGGTGGTCTCATCAGTATGGATGATTATGGCGTTGCCGGAGATGGGACCAAAACGTTGGTGATCTTTAACACCAATCAGCCGGTTACAATTCTCGCATCCAGTATCGTTCCTAGTATTTTGGCGCCCTTTGCCAAAGTTACCTTGACCAACAATACCAACAACGTTGATGGATTTATCGTGGCAGAAACATTGGAAACAGTTAATATTGCTGGTACTCGTTTTCATGGCAAGGCATTTCAAGGAAAGATTGATTGTCTGCTAGCTGGTGAAACCCATCCACCCAATCAGTGGACACCACTGCCAACACCATTTCCAACAACACCTGCACCTACATCCTTGGCACCTTCTCCCCGACCTTCCTTGCCAATTATTCCTGTAGTGGAAGCTGAAGCGCAGGATGACGACTTTTGGCAAGGTCTTGGTCGATGTCAAGGAGACTGCGACGATGACACTGACTGGTAAGAAAGAAGAAAAGACGTTATAAAACTTGTTATTTTGGACCCATTTTTGGTATTTCCACGACTCAAAAAAATCTCTCTCTTTTGCTGGTTTGTTTTTTGTTTTTGTATATCAGTGCCGGCATAATGCAATGTTTTCGACGCGAAGCTGGTGATCCTGCACCGTATGGATGCGCCTATCCCAGCTTTGCGGAAGACGATGGCAGCGCCTTGAGTGCCGAGACGGATACAAGCGATTATTGCATTGAAATGGATCTATGGGATCCCAATTTGTTTCGATTGAGATTGTATTGGGAAGAAGGGTATTTTTGGCAGGAAGACACCGACGAACAGTTCTTTTGGTAAGACAAGACGAGCGAAGGGCTGTTCAGTTTTTTTTTGAATCCGCGCTTATTTTTTACTTAACAAACTTTCTTTTGGTAATTTTTTTAAAAGTATGGCACACTCCATGGCTGATGACTGGGGCAGTTGTTTTTACGGAGCAGCGAATTCACGTGAATGTGAAAAAGATACCATTTACATGGACGTTTGCAGTGCAGATTATCGACAGTTATTTTCCTTTATTGAAATTACCAAAGACGACTATTTCAATGTCACGCCCGGAGAATTTATGATTGCAGCGGGAAACAAGCCTCATCTATGCCTACATACGGGACGACCGCGATTGCAAGAGTGCAATCCTAAATTGCCTGGACAGCGATGGATTGCCATGGACCAAGGTAGACGAAGTGCCACCAATCAACGCAGATTCGAACTCTCCAAAGTAGGAAAAGAGGACCGATGCTTGACACAACATCACCATCCACGAGCAAAGGAAGTATTGGACATGATCGATTGTGTCAGCGAACGACTAGCTGACACTACCTACTGGCAGAAATTTTAGGTTAGAATAATTATATTTAAAACGCTGCATGCTTGCACAAAGCTCGGATCTTTCTCCTGCTCAGGTACAATCTCAGCTCTGAATTTGCTTTGAAACATCAGAGGAAAGCTTGAGAACATCATTACAAGTAGTCTAGTAGTCTCTAGTTTTGCAAAATTTAGTTGATGACATAGAGTAGTACGAGTAAAAAACTGTGACTCAAAAGAGGGCCGGGTCGGCGATAAGAACCTCAATATTACGGGTGCTGGCCGGCGATGACGATGAAGTCCACTACTAGCTACTAGTTGTAGCTAGTGGAGTACCTGGTAGTATTAGTACTAGCTAGCTACTACTACTAAAGCAGCAGTACTACTCCGAGTACTGCTAGTACTAGAACTTGAGTACTCTAGCTAGTACCTAGCAGCTGCCCGTTATCCTTATTCCCATCAACCATTCATTTTTGTTTTCTCACCAGTGGTGATATGTTTTTAAAACGCTTGACGATACAATTTGTCTATAACACGGATAGCCAAGACCAATAAAAGTCCCACTTGCAGCATGATGAATTGTATACGGCAACAAAACAGCGACACACCATATCTGTTATTGCTGCATTTATTAGTTGCATCATGTTTTCGGGAAACTTTGGCCTTTTCTTGCAGTTTGCATCCAGCAATAATGATATCTACGGCACCAGACAATACAGCGACACTGCTGACTGCGTCATATTATCGCCCACGACAAACTACTTCGATCTTCTCTTCATTCGAATCCAACGACAGCTCCAATCCCGAAGATGAAAGCATTTTATGTGATTTGCAAACCCTACTCAAGTTAACGGGTGTTTTATCGACGGGAGGATCGGCCAAGGTAATGATCCAAAATGGCGAAGTACAGCTCAATGGAAGCATTGAGAAAAGACGTGCCAAAAAATTATATCCCGGCGATGTTGTGACCTTTCAGGGTATCCGTACGAATGTTAGTGAAGTCATTCGTGACAAAGACTATCAGTACAAACCCAAAGTCAAGAAATTAAAGCCCAAACCAACCGTCGATGAATTTGGTCGTCTTGAATTTGGTGGTCGTTATCGCAGTGAAGAGTGGAGAGCGGAACGCAAACAAAAGAAAGTTAAAAAGAAGAAAGTGCAACACCACAAAGGAAAAGATGGAATATTGACGGGTGATGGAAGGCGAAAACAAGGCACAGCGGAGGAGGTGGCTACCAATCAAGCGAATCAAATACAAGAGTTTCTACAGGAAAAAAAATAATATACCCTAAATAAAGTTTTCTCGGACGGAATTAGGTTTTTGACCATTCATTTCTTTTTCCAACTAAGTTAGAAAGTATATGCATGCGCACCAATTTTTTTTAAATTCTTTTCAATGCCAATCGCGCCCCCCAAAAGCTTGCTTTCATAATGCTAAATCCCAATCGTTGGTTGCTGCTATTTTGCGATAACATGTAGCTATTACTGCGTGCTTGTCGGCACGAGAAAAGCGTAAATGCCATCCATGACACTGTTTTTCCTTATCATTATTTGGGAATACTGCCAACCGTATTGAGATTTGACAGACGACTGACAGACAGCAAACGTAACCACGTGCCCTCTAATTTCAAGATCTTTCGAGAAAATCTATTCGAGAAATTCTTGTTGCAGAGCAAATGACTAATAGTAGTCTACTAGTAGCAGTCTACTAGCTAGTAGAGAGTAGTAGTCTACCACTCCACAACCTTGGCTCCATCTCTCTGCGACACCCCCTACAGTCTATCGTCACCTTCTGCTTTGCGAATTCAGGTGATTGATCACGTTCATCAGATTGTATCTTCCTCTGCATTCTCCGCATCTCTTTCAAGAAGAGTTCTGACGGCCATCAACAAAGAACATAATCTTTTCCTGTTTGGTGGCTACTATCGGAGTTTTGTGCAGTTCTCATATATCGTCTTTTGCATTCTCGTCAACTTCTACCATGGTTTTTTGTATCGATTCGATGGATACAGCAGATTGGAGAGCTCTTAAGTTAACGACAATCATTTCCGCCATTGTTGCCACTATTACTGCCATCATCTATCACGTCATATTAGAAGAAGGAGTATGGGCCAATTATGAAAGTTCCAGTTGTACATTTTGTGAAAACAATCATGTTTGTAATCCAGAGAACTTAGCCGTTCGTCCTCCTGTTCATCAACCAGTGAACAGTTGGACCAATTTGGCCTACTTTATAGTAGGTTTGTGGCCACTGATGCATCGTATCAGTTTAGATCGGATCATTTTTTGTGTGGCATGTACCTATTTGTTTATTGGAAGTTTTGGGTTTCATGCATCCTCGACGACCATTTGGTCTCGATTAGACGTCGCAGCTATGTACACGCTCCTACTGACGGTGGGTTGTCACGGTGTTCATGCCTTGACGGGATTATCGTGGTGGTTCATGATTCCTGGTCTTATTGTCTTTGCCGTCATCTTGCCAGCGTACGTTTTCCCAAACGGACTTTTAATAATGGGACCATCAGAAATGATGACAATCTTTCTGTGTATATTGATAGGCTTGACAGTACCGTTGGTGGTGGCTCGTATCTATGTTATTTGTCAGCAACAACAAGACGAAGAAGAGCCATCATCACCAGTCTCCCAAAAAAAGTCCGTGCTTACCATTGGTATCGAAGATTGTGTTGTTGACACGACAACTACAAACAACAACCATGCCTCCTTACACCTACCCCCTTCGACAACAACAAGGAAAGCGGTAGTACCCAAAAAATGGATGCAGATTGTTTCTTTGCTTGCAGTAGCTATCTTTCCGGCTGTGCTGTTTGGAATTGCCTACTTTATTTGGCGCAAAGATACGACCAAAGAATGGTGCAATCCAACGAGTGCACTACAAGGTCATGGTGTATGGCATGTTATGACAGCTTTTGCAGCCTACTTTCCTTGGAAATTCTTTGATGATAACAAGTATTTGATGACCGAAATCTGGCTTGGTCGTAGTACTCGTCGTCGTAGTAGTAGTGAATCGAGCAGCAATGCAACAACAGCAACAACGGAACCAAAAGAAGTCGAAACAGAGAACACTTACAACAATGATACTACAGTTGAGAAAGAGAATACCCTTGTTTGGACAACACTGACTAATGGGCTTCTTCTACCAGACGATGAGAATGATAGCAATGCATTGAGTAGAAAAGAAGAAGATGATAATGATATGATTGCATGAGAGAAAATAGAAAATATGAAATCAATGTTTCCTTCTATTTTCCCCTTGTCGACCAGCTTGGTGGGTCGTACCGCTACAAAACATAATGAGTACAACCTACCTGGTACCTGGTACATCATGGCTGTTCGGAAAACCAGGGGCGGAAAGGAGAACATTATTTTATTCGACTGTTTGAAACCATCAACTTCACGAGAGTACTGGTACAGGATTCGAATGTAAAGAATAGAAGAGGACAGAAAATGACATTTTACAGATTTTCCTGCGCGTACTTTATTTTTCCTTGCATGTTTGTCTGTTGAAGGTTGAAGGAAATGTACGTATTGCAGTACTGCCTACCTGAGTACCAGGTACCTGGTACTAGCTACCAGGTAGTAGACTGTGATGTTGTGGTTTAGTACTGGTGCCCGTACTACTATCTGGTACTATAGAGAGTGCAAGCACATGTACCAAATACAGTACTCTACAAATAGTAGTACGTACGGTAGAGTTTCAAAGGCGAACTGTATTCTGCAAACTTTCTCCCTTTTCATCAACGTAATTTTTTTCGTCTTCTTTCGACGTTTTCGTATTAGTTGTGTATTATTATTTTTACCAGGTACTATTAGCTAACCTTGGCAGTAAGAATTTCTGCTGGCTGGCGTGATTATCAAAATCCCTTCAAACTGTTTTCGGTGCAATCAAAAATATTTGCAGTTGCTTCGGCTGCGCTGTGGAGTGAAAGTCAAAAATAATGACGAAAAATAAAGCACAGCAAGAACACTACTAGTAACAACTAACAACACATAACACCAGCCTAACTCTCGCAGCAAACATTCCATAAACAGAAAGAAAACGAGGATCGGTATAGCTTGGAGCTTTATCAACATCGATTTACATGCTATCAAGAGAGTCCAGCACGAGCACGTAGTATACTCTCTAATTTTTGAAAAAGAAGAATACCAAAAAAAGGCAAACAATTCTCAATTCTTTCATTCTTTATTTGAAGTCTTTCACACTGGAAACACACGCACACGCACACCTACGCGACAATCTTCAAAATAGTTTATTCCGTGACAATAAAAAAGCAATAGTAAACGGCAAAAAGCGCGGGAAGCAACCATTCAAGATGGAATTGTCCACAGCAGCAACAGCAGCAGCAACAACACGACCCAAACTGAACCAAAAAAGACAATCGTCAACCAATCTCATGAATGTTTCTTCGTCGCGACACATTACTTCTGCGTGTGGTCAAGACGACGATACTCCATGGTGTCTACCAGTATTACCACCACTGTTGACGAGCACAGGTGAAAAAGAAATTCTATACCAAACCAACAAAATAGTGGATGGTTTCTTGCAGCAAATAGCTACCAACAACAAAGATACCAAGAGTACTGACCAAACTTCCATGGTAGCTTTGGTAGGACCAGTAGATGATGACAACAAAACAGCTCTTGCATCTATATCGTGTCCTTGTCCTTTACATCATCATCATCATCAACAACAACAACAACAACCAACGTCATCGTTATTATCGTCATACCAAAAAGTTTTGTGGTTACATGCATCGAGCGAAATAGCATTACGTGCAAGTTATTGCGATGCTTTGATCGCATACGCACCAGAAATTACCAAAACCATCATCACCACAACCACCACTACTACTACCTCGTGCAAACCATCAACACAACAACAACAACAACAACAACAACAAGAAAAGCAAGAATCTGTATCGACCTTGCAATTAGCCAAGATGGTATTACAACACGTGCTCATTCTAGACGACAATGATCAAGAAAATCATTGGCAAATTATTTATGATAATGTAACAGTGGAACCATCTGTCTTCTTTTCGCAGTGGGCTATTCCATCGACTGCTATATCTACTGTACTAACGACGTGTCGTAACGACTATTTACATTGGAAACAACATCGGTACAGTGCCATTGCTATAGAAAAAGAAGAACAAGCGGCTGCAACTTCTGCTGCTACTACTGTTTTTTGGAATGCAGTAATGGTAACAAAGAATGATCAAGACAAGAACGAATATGATGATAATACGGAGGAAGGAACGGTTGCAGAGCTTGTGAATCTGTTGCAACGGTCACCCTTAGCTCTGACGTTGCTGGCACAAGCCAATTATCAACATGGTCATCATTTTGTCAACAACAACAACAACAACAACAACACGACGAACCGTTCGTGGGAGGAATGGTTGCAAGAACTGCAACATTTTAAAACCGATTATAACAACAGCAGCAACAAAAACTATAACAACTCGTCGTCATTGGAATGGTTTTGGAATTGGATCATAAAGCGGTTGTGGCAATATCATTCTAATCTGGTTGACTTATTGTCGGTACTGTACCATGAAATGATACCAGCAGAATTGTTAAATCATGATGATTTCACCCAGGTGTTGCCTGACTTACAAAGTGCACATATACTGCAACCACAATCTGCTTATATGTCGTCTAACGACGATGATGATGCGATTGCAACCAAATATTATTCCGTACCATTTGAATTACACCAACATATGCACGCAACCAGTACCGTGGTGGATGCCATTCCAATTGCGTTGCGTGTTTTGCAACCTTATTACGACTTGTTGTCGTCATCTTCTTCCGAATGCCAACCTCGATATGCCCTGCCTTTGGCATGGTTGCCTCACTTGCAAACTCTCTTGATGCACATGGAAGAGGCAGAACAAGGCATTATCAATGGTTACAGTGTATCATATGCCCAGCTTTTGCTCCAAACGGGTATTCTCTGTCAGAAACAAGCACATGATACCAGTCGAGCGGTCAAGTATTATCAAAAGGGAATTGCACTTTTAACGAATACAGCAGCACAGGACAGCAGCCGTAATGGTGCTACAGTGACGCGACGGTTGCTATATTATCGGTTGGCTGCATGGACGCGCAGCAAAGGAAACTATTCTCAAGCCAAGGAGTATTCGTTGCTAGCTCTCGAGGGATATGGTTTTGTGTGGAAGGATGTTATGACAGCTCCAGAACGACAGACCCTGGGTGCAGCTTACGAATTTGTGCAGCAAGACCTGACCAGTGGAAACCAGAGCAACAAGGATTGGAATATTGTGAGTCAATTGTTTCATACTTGTGGACACGCTTCTCGGCAGAAAACAGCAGAGGACCCGCCAAACAATAGCGAAGCGCGAATCTTTTTTGAGTACGAGCTTGCTGTTAAGCGTGCGTGGTACAAAAACGGCAAACCGCACGAGCGAGTGGCACGAACATTGAACAATTTAGGAAGCGTCTGTCGGGATGCTGGTGATTTGATTGCCGCTCGTGATTACAGTCAAGAATGTCTTGACATGCAGATGGCGTTGAGTGGTGGTGGCACACTGCAAGACAGTCTGGAAACGGCCACAACACTGAATAATCTTGGATCGCTTTCATACAGTCTGTGTTCTTTTCAAGAAGCTCAGGGCTTTTTTGAACGAGCCTTGGCCATGAAACATGCATGCTATCGGCAAGAAAACGTCGATGCCAATTCACCCATTCTGAATTTGGACGTGGGCGAGACCCTGTACAACCTCGGAATGTTGCAGGATCATTTTTCAAACTACGACAAAGCGCAGGGGTACTATTTGAAGTCCTTGGAATGCAAAATGGCTGTGTACGGAAACGCTGCCAAAAATGCCGATCTAGCAACGACTCTTTCGTCGCTGGGACTTTCGGCTATGAATCATGGACACTACAAACAATCCGAGATCTACTACAACAATGCGTTGGATATGCAAAACGAGTTTTACAAGGGAAACGGAAATATGGAAACAGTACGGACCTTGCATGGGCTTGGCATTCTCAATTATCACCTGCAGCGCATTGAACCAAGCCGCCGCTTTCACCGTCAAGCTTTGGAAATGCAACATGAGATTGAAGCGCGCGAACGAAGCCACAGACCCGTGAAAGCTGCGCATTTGACGGATCCTCGAACGGCCAACCTCAGCCAAGTGTAAGTAGTTTAAGTGTCACATTATTGCGTATTGATCCTCTGAATCAGTCAGCTCATCGCGAACGCCTTCTTTTTCAGCCTGCAATCACTCGGCAATCTTTCTCATAATCTTGGTTCTTACGACGAGGCTCGTGATTTTTACGAGCAAGGTTTGAAACTGTACTCACAAGTGTCAACAGATCAAACAATGGATATTTTGCAAGACTTGTCGTCTGCATCAAACTATGACGCTGCCAGGATCTTTTATGAGAGAGCTTTGAAGATGAAATATGATGTCTACGGCAAGGGTGCGAATAATACGGATCTCGCATTTACTTTGCGCAGTCTTGCTCTATTGAACAATAACTCGGGACGCTCAGCTGAAGCCGAAGACTGCTACGTCAAGGCACTGGATATGTTTCAACACTTTTACGGCAGCAAGGACGCTGAGAACACTGAAATTGCGGCAATTCTGGATGGACTTGGCACAGTTAAATTTAAGCAAGGACAGTACAGTGAGTCGCGAGAATTCCTGGTGCGGGCCCTAGCCATGAAAGAATTTGTATACGGCGGGCCACAGGCAACGAATGATGACGTGGCATCAAGTCATGTCATTTTGGGCACTCTTGCCCATACTGTTGGTGACTACGAAACAGCTAGACACCATCTTGAGACGGCGTTTGAGATGCAACAGGAGATTTACGGCCATGTTGGGGAAGAAGACCAAAATATCGAGCGAGGTGTCACAGCGAACTGTCTAGCTAATCTCTACAGGGATCTCGGTGAAATCGAAAAGGCAGAGGCGCTGTATATGAGGTCGGTGGCATACATGGGAAAGGATGCAGAAAATCCTTATCTGGCTGCTGTCCTTACAGATTTCGGCGAGCACTACCGTCTCATAGGCGACTACGAGAAAGCTGATAAATGTCTCAATCGGGCGGCAAGACTTCAAAGAAAGATTTACGGCGATGGAGCTGAAAATTCCGAGATTGCATTTACCATGGCGAGTCTAGGTAAATTGAAGCTAGATGAAGGTCGATTAGATGAAGCCGAGCACGATTTGGAGCGCGCATTAGAAATGCAGCGGGCTGCGGCTGATAAAGACGGTGAAATTGCCGAAACACTTTACAGTCTTGGAAACCTTTCGCGACACAAAGGTGATTTGTTATCCGCAAAATCTCGATTGGAAGAAGCCAGGGTGATGCGTAAAAGTATCCACGGAAATTCAAAGACCGTTGAAATGGCTCGCAACCTTGCATGTCTTGAAATTGTATACGAAGAGCTGAAGGATGATAAAAACGCACAATCTTGCAAAGAGGAGCTGTCCGCCTTGATCAACCAAGCGCCTGTACTTCAAAAAGCCCGTCGCGGGGACTCAGGGACAGCTCGGTGTTTCGCTGAGTTTTTGAAACCTAAGACATCTGAACATGCTAACGTTAAAAAATCTGCTCTGAAAACGGAACTATGGGATTTTGATGACGACCAAGAAGACTGGATCGAGGTTGGTCATTCGGACTCGGACGAATCAAACGACGGCGCCCACTTGGTTGACAAAGACCATTCTGCGCCAAAAGAGGAAACGACTTCTTATGACATTCGAAAAGAAATTCTTCCTGATAGGATTTGCCTAGAAAAGAATGAAAATAAGGTCCAGATTGTCCCATTGCATGATACAGACGAGCAGCTTGAAAATGAGAGCAGTACTGAAGCCGGATATGATCTAAAAGAACCCTCGCTGTCTAGCGAAGAGAATGGTCAGCTACATGGCGAGTCACCAACTACCAACATTGCGGCTACTACTGCATCGAATCCCAGCAAAAACAAAAAAGCGTTTGAAGGCGACCAGGATGATGTCAACCACGAGAGGTCAATGCTTGAACAGACATCATTGAGTATCGACAAAGCTACAGACCTACTTTCAAATGTGGATAAAAGTGCAGCGGTTTTTGCCTTTAACCTTGACGAACGAGACCAAGTTGCAAGCAACTTAATGAAAGCCGATGGCCAGTGTCCAGAGCAAAAGGTGAGATCAATGGCTGCGGGCAAGCCACAACCGGAAGAAATCCGAAATAAGGATCTACTCTTGAGAGTGGATGATGAGGAAGTTATGGGCATGCCAGGACCAGCGGCTTTGCTGAATGCTGTTGGCGTTGAAGCGCAGCCTGAAGAAAAAGTTATTGGCGCTCTGGACAATGGCTGTATGGGGCATTCTGCAGATGCACCTGGAGTGAAAAATGCTGCTACAGATTTTGGAGAAGACGTGGTTGAGCAATCAGCTCTAGTTGTTGGAGACATCAGAAATAAGGAGATGCCTTCGATGGTGGATGACGAGGAAGACTTGGACATGCAAAGACCAGGGGAATTGATAAATGTTGGTGGCATCAGAGAGCAGCCAAAAGATACCGGTGTTAATGCTACGGAGGTTGCAAAAGTGGTGCATTCTACAGAAGCACCTGAAGTAAAAGCTTCTGCAGATTTCGGAGAAGATATCATTGAGGAATCAATTGAAGCCGCAGGAAATATTAAGGAAGATTCTGTTGAGTATAGTATCGGAAAGAAAATTCCGAACATGGAGTCTGGAGAGGATGTCAATATTGAGCGATCGGTTGACTCGACAGAAGCACACATGCCGGACAATCTGAGTGATCAGGAGTCAACGCACATCCAGGACACTGACGCTGCTGGTCCTTACGTCGATCAGAGGACCGACGTCCAGCGAGATACCACACGAAGACCGACGAGTCCAAGTGCACAAGCAGTGAACCCAGGCAAACAGGAGTGTTCGAATGGTAGCCTTCGCATACAAAGCAATGGGAAAACAACAAACACTGCGGATACCCGGCAAAGACCATCCTGTCACCGGGAGGAAGAGGGAGCGCCAGAAATGGACTGGACAAATAAAGAACTCGTCAAACGCTTAAGCCAGCGATATCTCAAAGAAAGTAGTTCGAACGAGAAGCGCGCAAACAAACGCCAGCTCTCCACGCCGTCTAATTCCGAAAATGAATCGTCGTCTTTTAAAGTAATAGGCAGCGCCGCAGCTATTACTAGGAGCGAGCAGACGACTGGTGAAACTTCAAAAGAAATTCAGAAGCCAAAAAACGGCTTTGAGGCTTCTGCTGATACTCAGATACTCGTACCTTCTAAGGATACTCGAATATCGTCCAAAAAAAATTCTGAAAAGAACCAAGGCGCCGATGATTCCAAGAAGTCCAAAATTCCGAAATTAAAGACGAAAGAATTAGGCAAGCAGCCAGAAGGAGGGTCATTGCAAGTCACGGACATGCCATCCCGCTCGAAGAGTGAATCAGTGGAACTTGCAGGTTGCGGCTGCTGGCCTTTCATGAGGCTATTTAAGGCGTAAGAAAATCAATAAATATTGTGATTCGCTTAAGACTTACTGAGTAGTAAGGTACTTCGTGTGAAGTACTACTAGTATTTAATTCTGAGTACTGGTATCGTTTGATCGTTGTCGTCTTGAAATCCCAGATTGCAGATTCTTTTGATTCTATTCGTATACTCTGCGAGAGCAGACAGCCGTTGAGGATGTTGGAAGACCCTGCCTACAACGGAGTGGACCAATCTATTAATTGGCAGAAAACAAGCTCTGAAATAGCGGTACTAGGAGATGCTGCTTCGTGCCTTTCATATCAAAGCCTGGTAGTTCGGCCAGTGACCACAAGAGAGGAAAACCATTGTTGACCCACTCTTGAAGATTCGCATTCGGGTCGTAGACTATGTTTCGTCCGAGGAAGTATCACGAATGAGACACGTTGGTTGTTTGCTTTGGATTTTGGCTAGTAGAAGTAGAAGTGACTAGTTGCTTGTAATGAGTAGCTACAGTAACTAGTTACCAGGTACCAGGTAGCCATCATGGCTCATGAAGTAGTACTATGGTATTACTCCAAGCGAGCGTAAGTTCGGTAGTCACTGGCAAAGAGTCATTTTGCAATAATTATTATTAACAGGGTAGTTGTTCTCAGAACAGACATAAATAATTATCGTAGTGGTCGTAAATTAAAAGATATGTGTTTGAGTCATATCTGTCTGGGCAGTATTTTTCGGTCAGTAGTTCAGCAGACCATCGTGAATGCCTTCCGAAAAGATGCTTCCTCCTGCTCTCTTGTCAAGAAATTTGTGCATGGATAGAATTGATCACCTCACAATTTCAATTTGATGCAAATTTTCTTTCCATAGCTATAAACAGCAGCAGCATAAAATTTATTTTAAACATGACATTCACGAACGCTTCCTCTTACTTTGAAACTGTTTCGGAAGTCACCTTAAGCTGGGATAAAATCAAACGGATTCCTTCCTACGACGAGCACTTTGGTGTGGCGCTCTTTACAAGGTGCGTTCGTTCAATTTGTACCGCTCTGAACATCTGGTGCCTTTCTTTTGCAGAATTCATAATCTCATTTACAGTTTTTATTAATATCATTTTTTAACAGAATGTTCGAACTTGCTCCAGATGAGTGGAATGTCTTTTCGTGGGGGCCCGAAGACTTTCAGAACAAGACCCCCGTCTTTCTTGAATATAGCAAAACTTTCGTCCGCATGCTCGACATGGCTATTGATATGCTTGGTCCTGATATGGAGATTGTGGAAGATGAATTGTACCAACTTGGTACTATGCACAAGAGGTACGGTGTGACTCCCAGAAAGTTTGAATTGATGGGTCAAGCTTTGGTGGACACCTTGCAGAAGATTCTTGGTAAGCGCTCCTTTACTGATCGCACCGGAGAGGCTTGGAATGAAATCTATGGTTTCATGTCCATGACCATGATTCAGGGCGCTGCTAGTATGTAAGCAGACCTTGATTTTAAGCGACAACGATTCTTCCTTCCGTCCTTCTGGCATCTAAGAAAATTTACAAATTAGCCCACTCGCTGGTTTGTATTAGTAACAATCTTTTCATAATACATCCGAAAATTCAAGAAGCTGAATTGTGATCATTTTTTATTTGCAAAATCCCAATGATACACATGCTTATTTGGGTTGCACATAATACTACTACTACTACTTAGCTACGGTATTAGTATTGAAACGGTAGAATAGCAGCCACACGAAAAAGAAGTTACAATAAAACCATGCATAGCTGGTAGTGGCTAGCAGCTACTCTACTACTCTATTAGATACCATGTGGTAGCTACTCTTCTGATATTATTACCATAGCATCTAATGACTTCCTAATGAGTACAATATGGTACCAGTACTTTGGATTTCAGACCATTGGTGATGACGAAATCAGATTAATCACGAGTCCATCATCTTGTTTGCAATGCATTTTTTCCAGTAGGAAAATGGTGACGGCAGTCACGGTTGAAGCTTGTTGTCATCATCAAGAACTGCTTGACACCTTTTCTTAGCCTTCGCACTTAAATAAATAATGGTCGCTTCCTATTGTTGATGAGAAGATGATGAGATGATTCTGGTATCTCTTTGATAGCTCACAATTGTTTTTGGTTTCTTCCAACTAGTTTGGAGACATCATCACGTAGACAAGCACATCTTGCATCTTTAGACTTCTCTACACAAAATGACGATGGTCTCGTTGGATGAAATCTTGTCTCCCGGTAAGGTTGAGACTGCCTTTTTAGACGGTTTGGAATTTGCCAGTGTTACAATTCTGGTCACTCTTCTGCTGGAGATGATCTCGTGGAAAACCGCCTGTGCAGCCTACAAACACAATCGCAAGCTTTACTTGCAGGCGGTTTGTTTGAACTTTTTGAATCATTATGCCTACGGAATTCCCGTTTACATGACGGCCGCATTGCTGTTCATCCGCGACGATGACGTCAACCGCACGCCTTTCACTGTGGCAGGTCAAGTGGTGGCTATTCTCCTCGTTCACAGCATTTGTTACTACGAGGCCCACAAAACATTTCACAGTTGTCCGGGATACTACAAGTACCACAAGTTTCATCACCGCTTCAATACCTACGTACCTCCCATGTCGGCCAATGCTGTCGGCTTTGTAGAGTACCTGGTAGCCTACGTGTTACCCTTTGCGGTGGCCGGAGGAATTGTGAGACCTTACGTTACATCAATTCGCTGGGCTGTTTATATTGTTAGTGTGACTAATTTGTCCATTCATACACCCAAAATTGAGGCCTGGAGTGAACGCCACATACCAGCCTGGTGGGTATCGACACACGATCATTTGGAACATCACCGCAAATTGAACGTTCATTACGCGGCTCCGACTATGAATATCGATTGGGCAGTTAACGCAATGGTAGATGCATGGACGAAGAAGCAGCAACAGGACACGACAGGAGCTGTGACATCTCCACCTTCGCCTTCGCCTTCTTCGTCCAGTAGTGCGGTCAGTAGTAAGTAGAGACTAGAGCAATAACGACTGTGTGAAGTCGCACTGAATTAGCAGTGCATCATTAGAAAAATAGCCTCTCATTGATTCACACATGCATATGTATTTAAGACTTTTTAGTTTCATGTCGAAATTCCTAGTCGTTGCAAGAATTGGATCCCTACCAGTTCCATCAATCGATTTGCCTCACGTTGTACCACCGGCTTTACCCTGCGGCGTTGTAAACTACACGACTGCAGCATGGCTGTTGTGGTTTCTAATAGTGTGGTCGATAACACACTGGAACAATCGATAATGACACGAGCAGCTTCTAGGGAAACCATGTCCATAGAGGAAGAGGACGGAGATGAATGCAATTGAGATTCCAAAAAGGATTCGTAATTGGTGGTGGTGAAAGTTCGTGATGATGTTCCTGTTCCTGTTTTGTTTCCCTCTACTAGCTGACCATGAGTATAACGGATCCACAATATCCTGGTAAGTGGACAACAAGACAGCGCAGCAGTAGAATATACCTTTTCTAGAAGAGTTCCGTACGCCTCTTCCTTGCTTTTGTTTTCTCGGTAACATACCAATCTCAACCACAGGAGTAATTGCAAGGCCTGATATTGAACCAACGAGTCATTATTGTTGTTACATCCGTGCTTCTTCGAAGAAGTAGAAGAAGAAGAGGAGGATAGGACTGTTTCCATCAACGATATAAGATTGGGCAACGATAACATGAGTACTTCTTGTGGTGGATGTTCTTGTAAAATCCTGTAGGCTGCGACCAAAAAAGCACTTGTCATTTTCGCCGTTGTCGTCGATTGTTGTTTGGTTCTACTAGTAAAGTGATTGCTCATTTTTGATAATAATTGCTTGGCAATATTCTCGAGGGTAGTACAGATATCATTGGAATTGGTAACCATCATCACAAGTGGTAGCAAACGACACGCATATGGAGAAGGCGTGTAGGTGTCGGTGTTGGTCAAAATTATATCCATCATGAGTTCTCGTCCTATCTTGCTCTTGTGATCGTTGCTTTCGTCGTTACTCGACAATAAGAACGCCTCCAACACAAATTCTTGCCAGACAAAATATAGCATGCGTTCTAAACAACGATCAGCTTGCGTCGGTTTATATTCTTCTTCTTCTGCTTGTTGTGTGCGCAATTGTTGATGTGCTGTCATGGTAACACCGTACGTGTATGTCAATTCCGTCGTCGAAAAAACATTCTGTTGTTGCTGCTGTTGCTGCTGCTGCTGCTGCTGCTGCTGTAATGTAGATTTATGGTGTAACATGATCAAGCGCATAAGAACTGCCACACACAACAATGGTCGATGTTTCACAATGAGTGGTTGGCGTAGCAGGCCCATTTCTTCCAATAGTAGTTGCTTATTCGTCCAACCAAAGGGCAAGCCTTTGGTAATATGCTTGTTTTGAAGGTGTTGCAATTCTTGATCCAAGGCTACTGCTGCCCGATAAGCATCTACGGCAGTAGCATCCATGTAGACTTCATCCTGGTCATCTTCTTCTTGTGATGTTGTATCTGCTATTGTTCCTCCTCCTTCTCCTGTTATTCCCATTAAAATATTCATCACCGAAGTACATACACTTTGTGTTGGACGACGGTCATTGTAGAAGTGACTGGCGATAACATGGTGGGGGCCGTCCGATAACGGATGAGGATGGTCCCGAGAAGAGCTGTCGTCAATAGTACTAATGTCATCGAAGTTATCACTATCTGTATCTTCATCTACCCTACTTGTAGTGCTGTCCATCTTTTACAGTTTATAAGGAGTGCTTCTTTATCTTGCTCCGGAGGGGCACCACCAAATAGCAATAGTGTGTTGATGTAGAAGTGGGTACTACCGTACTACCAGGTAGGCACTAGTATAATGTTCGATATTCGATATTAGATTAACCGTAGTAGTCTACTACTAGTAGTAGTCTAGTAGTAGTAGTTGTAGTAGGTAGTCCACTACTAGTACTGTAGTTGTCACTGATAGTTTGTGTCCTTTATCTCGGTCATTTTCATCAATATCCACAGAGATTTATTGTTGCTGGAGAAGAAGTCCCGCCCGTTCATGACCAAAAATATTGACATCAGTATGCACGTTTCAATGTCAACAAACATACTGTCCCAAATCGAGTATTATTATTTTTACTCTTGATACCTATCAATGCACTCAAAATGACGTTTGTGAGATTGTAAAAAAAAGCACACTTGCAATTTTCATACTGCTGCTGCTGAGCAGCCATCCATGATGAGAACGTACAGAGAGTACCATGGAACAACAGCCAGTGCCAGCATATCTTTCCTACAACAACAAAATAAAAGATTAGTACGACAAGCCAGTACAATTTGATATTACTTCTCTTTTGCCACCTAGCTAGCTAGCTAGCTATAGTACAAGCACTATTACAGCCAAGAAAACATATTTGGGAGACAAAAAAGCCGAGGCGGATTGGCATTTTTACCATGAAATCAAGCGTCCTACAACGATTACAACTTCCGCGTATTCTGTTTGTACTGCTTTTGATACAGCAGCGACAACAGACTAGTAATACTGTTGTGGATGCCTTTTCTTCGTTTTCTTTTTTCTCCTCTTCCTCCTCCACCTCCGCCTCACGATACAATCATGTTGTTCGAAAATCATCAAGATTAAATGGTTGGCATGGATCAAGTAACTATTTGGAAGAGTTGAGCCAAAGCAAAAGTGATGGGAACTTTGCAAAAGTAAATCAAGAACCAGAAGCGTGGGGAGGCACCGTTCTGACCAAAGAACGACCGTCACTTCCACAACAGCAACAGCAACATCCAGAAGAAGAGGTTGACGAATGGGCCTACTTGGCGGCAGCCTACAATAACCACCAACATGAGCATGCCGCAGCTCCTACTTCCATCTCGACGGGTAGTACTAATAACGCATATTACCAATCTGCACCCGCCACTGCTGCTGCTACAGTAGAAGAAGAACAACAACAGCAAGCCGCACCATCAACGCCGCCGATGGCGGCTTTTGCATCACCCCAAGATTACACATTGCAACGAAATTACCCCCATCTCAATGGTCAAGCCTTTCAAGAAGAAGAAATGCAATCAATCTCTTCATTGGATAATAATGTGCACGATGATGTCAATGATAAGGTACAACAAGAAGAAAGGGAAGACGAATTTTTACGTACAGTATCGTCGGAAATTCGCGTCAAGAAATTTTTAGGTCAGAATACTCATCCCATTACGGATATTCCTCTGGGATTGGCCGCTTCTCGATTCATCGATACTATCGAAGATGCTCTGGTACACATGCGACGAGTACCGTACAAGATTGGAATTGCTGATCTACCCGATTTTAGTACCAAGAATCGTCCAACCGTTGTAGTACTGGGAACAGGATGGGCTGCACATGCCTTTAGCAAGGTTGCCTGTACTTTCGATTTGAAATTGATTGTTGTATCACCCGTGAATCATTTTGTACGTATCAATTTTTCTTCTTCGGCTGCATTCGAATCGCAATAGCTGAATGTGCCTGGACACCATAATTGTGCCTGGACACCATAATTCTTACGTTCTCTCCTTTTTCTTTTTGTCCCTCGATTCACCACAGGTCTTCACTCCCATGTTGGCTGGAGCTGCTGTTGGAACGGTTGAATACAGAAGCATGACAGAACCTATTCGCGTCTCGAATCCTACCATTGACAATTATATTGAAGGCAAAGCCGTCGCCGTGGACGTGGATAATCGAAGAGTCACCGTGGAACTAACCTCCCTATCGACCATTACTCCTACGAATATTGATAATGTCGGAGGTACTCATCATCCCAATCCGAATCGTCCCAATCCATCCCAGATCACTCTGGATTATGATTATTTAATTTGTGCTCCTGGAACCAAAGTTCGAAGCAGTATCGTACCCGGAGCAGAAGAACACTGTTTTAATCTGAAAACGAGCATTGATTCCAAAAAACTCCGAACTGGGATTGGTGAAGCTCTGGAATATGCAAGTCGTCCCGATGTTCAAGGAAACGACGACCCCTTTGTGGTTGCAGAGCGACGTCGTCGGGTCCGCTTTTGTATTATTGGTGGAGGAGCCACAGGAGTTGAACTAGCTGGTGAACTGAATGATTTTTTGAAAGATATTTGTCGTCCCCGCAAAGGTGCCTTTCATCGATTGGCAGATGATGTTTCCGTAATGCTTGTACACGGTGGGGACACCTTGGTTCCACAGTTTGATCCGGAATTGAGACCGTATGCATTGGAAGCGCTGCAACAAGCGGGCGTAGAAGTGCGATTGAATACTCGCACCACCGAAGTCACACCTACTACGATTAAGCTGAAGCGAAAAGGTGACAATACAGTCGAAGAAGAAATACCAGTAGGTTTGACAGTATGGGCAGCAGGTAACGAGCCTGTGCCATTTGTAAAAACTTTGCTGTCGCAGCTTCCTGAGCGTGCTGTCGGACCCGGAGGACGAGTCAATGTTGATGGCTGGCTTAGAGTTCCTACACATACACCTGAGAGCTTTGGATCTATTCTCGTGGTCGGAGACGCGGCCTACCTAAAAGCGAACCCCAAAGATGAACACTCGGGTCTTCCTCAAACGGCGCAAGTAGCAGGCCAGCAGGGAGCTTTCGCTGCTCGCCTTCTAAATCGCGATTACGATTTGCAGGAGACTCCGCCAAAGCTCCGCTACAGAGGCTTGGACGAGTTTTCCAAGCTACGAATTTATCTGCTCGTGCGCGGTCTAGATACTGCTCCAGATTTTATTTTTTTGAATTTGGGATTACTATGTTACGTCGGGGAAGGCAAAGCTCTTACGCAAGTCATGCTTGGAGATGTTCCAATATTAAACCGAGCTGGAAGAATTGCCTTCCAATTGTGGCGATCGGTCTACCTCGGAAAGCAAGCAAGTACACGCAATCGAGCGCTTGTCGTGTTCGATTGGTTCAAGAGTGAAATATTTGGTCGAGATATTACACGATTGTAGAGGCTCAATGGAATTTGCAAAAGGTAGGTGCAGCTTCCACTCAGTCTAAGCCATCAAATAATTTGGTTTTTAGAGGTAAAACAAGGCCTCCTGAAATTTTTATGGTTGATGAAATATGTTTCAAACTTCCATCCTAGTTGACTACTAGCATTCAGTTTTGGAATGAGGTCCAAAGGAGCCCTGAAACTTGAAATTGATATGGATCTTCCAATGAATTTGCTTCCAGCAATATTACTAGTACAGTCTCAAGAACATTCGAAACACCGCAATCGTACCGAAAAGAGAAAGAAACCATCGAATGGGGTGGCAGGTCAGCCATACGCAAGCTGACGAAGGAGATTTCTCGAACGCTCGCTACGAAGGGAGCAACTTCAACCACAAACGTTGTTGTGGAGGGATTCATTCACGAGCTACGCGACTATATCTGGAAGGAGAAAACATTGAACACACGCACACAATTTTTCCTCTCGTCTAGTCAGAAACAAGGGCGAAGAAGAATGATTTTACCGGCCTATTTAAGTCTCCTATTTAAACTTTCTGCAGACGGTATTAAAGCACGTGAGAACAGTTCTTGCGTTGTTCTCTGCGGCAGTGCTCCGCAAACTAGTACTATAGTACTACTAGCTGCTCCTCTACTCCGCAGTTATTTAATAACGGCTATCAGTTGTGTCCTGCTTAGCAGTTTCATAGAGGTGCGCCGTTTCGATCGATCAAGTGTTGGCGAATACCAGGCACACACTATTGGGCATAAATGCCTCTGTGAAAAAAAAAATTGATTCACGGGGATCACAACACTGCCCCCCCCCCCCCCCCCCCCC
>Ga0210036_1001145_pt1 | contig 30070 bp, 30 predicted proteins | sample CryGeymeta201515_FD_185469 | JGI IMG/M metagenome (GOLD analysis project Ga0210036, IMG submission 185469) | Groundwater microbial communities from Crystal Geyser aquifers in Utah, USA - Crystal Geyser metaG 2015-15 (SPAdes) (version 2) | ecosystem: Environmental > Aquatic > Deep subsurface >...
TAGCTAAAGTGACCTGTAGCCCTTTTTAAACAAGGGTAAGCAGCTATTTAATCAATAGCACTTAGCTAGATACTTTTTGTGTTAATTTTGTCGGTTAATATATGCAGCATGCATACATACAACCCACACACCCAGGCTACGTCACGTTCTGTCAACCTGCTCGGTGCCCTGGCCTTGGCCACCATGGACAAGCTGCGTGACGAGCCTGCCAACACGCTGACCACCCGCGCGGCGCTGCTGGCGCTGAGCAAGTACCCCGGCGGTTCGATTGATGCGCTGCGGGCCAACCTCGGCTTGTCGCACCCCGCCACCGTGCGCGTGGTAGCGGGCTTGATGCACGCGGGCTTGCTGACCAAAACGACGGGCACAGACCGGCGCAGCGTTGCGCTGAACCTGACGCCTGAGGGCCATCGTGCGGTGGCGCATGCATTGCATCAACGCCAGCAGGCGCTGAGCCAAATGCTTCTGCCCTTGAGCGGGCGCGAACTGTTTCAGTTTGAAACCCTGGCCCTCAAAATCCTGTGGAACGAAACGCATGATGCCGCGCACGCCCTGAAAATCTGCCGTCTCTGTGACGAGGCAGATTGCCTGGCCAAAGGCTGCCCGGTGGAGTGCAAGGAGCTTGGCCAGGCGCAGCCCCGCTGATGCGCGGCACTGAGATACCGCGCGCGCCATGACAAAACCCTTGTCGATCAAGACCTCCAACGGCGCGGTGCTGGCCATCCTGGCTGCGCTTTCCTGGGGTATGGCCACCGTCATGTCCAAGGGGGCGCTGGATGTGTTTGCCCCGATTTTTCTGTTGGTGGTGCAGCTTGCCGCCAGCGTAGCTTGCCTTTGGCTGCTGATTCTTGTCAGGAAAAAACCGACGCAGCCCCTCGCCTGGCGCACGGTGGTGCGATTTGCCGCTTTGGGTTTGCTAGAGCCAGGCTTGGCCTACCTGCTGGACTTGATCGGGCTGGAGCACACCCAGGCCAGCACCGCCACGCTGATTTTGAGCACCGAGTCGCTGATGATCATGGCGCTGTCGGCACTGCTGTTTGGCGAGCGGCTCAGCGTGCGCTTCATGCTGCTGTCGATTGTCGCTGTAGCGGGCTTGTACCTTGCGCTGGGGGCAAGCCTGGCCGATGCTGGCAGCGCAGCCATGTGGGGTAATGCGCTGGTGTTTGCGGGCTCTGCCTGTGCTGCGCTGTACGTGGTGTTGTCCGCCCGCATTGCCACCGATGCCGACCCGATCACCATCGTCGCCTGGCAGCAAACGGTGGCACTGGGTTTTGCGCTGGCGCTGCTGCCGTTGGAATGGATGCTTCGCCCCACGTTGCACAATTTACCCACCACGCCCGAGCTCTGGCTCTTGGCCGCCAGCTCGGGCGTGGTTCAGTACGCACTGGCGTTTTCTCTGTATATGGCGGCGCTCAGAAATATCCGCGCCAGCGTGGCTGGAAGCTTTTTGAATCTGGTGCCGCTGTTTGGCTTTGCCGGCGCTAGTCTGTTTTTGCATGAGGCGATCTCGTTGCAACAACTCCTGGGTGCCCTCATCACCGTGGCCGCTGTCACCCTGATGGGCACTGGAACAGGATGGGCTCAATAAGGTGCTGCGCAAGCCTGGCCAGCGGCCAACGGTGTTGATGGTGGGGTGAGTGGTATCGGCGGCAGAAAGAGGCGTTGGCTTTGGCTGCCAATGATCCAGCCGCCATCTTGTTGCGCTGCCAGGGCTACTCGGCCTCTCCATTTTTTATATACGTTTTGTGGCTCTAGCCCTTATGTAAACTGGGTAAGAAGCTATTACAAGCATAGCAAATTGTCCAAACTCTACGCGGTATCGCTAGGTCAACTAGCGTTTGGCAAAAATTATATGCTTTTTATGCCTCTAGCCCTTATAGAACATGAGTAAGTAGCTATTAAGTTAGTAGCTAATAAACCGCTGTTAGCGGCTGCGCAAATATGCGTAAATCTGGCGGCATAAAACGCATGTATCCATGGTGGCGAGCGCAAAACTGCAGCGCTTGCTGCCAGTGAATGGCGTATTGGCCACTACGCCGCATCAAGGGTTCGCTGCGGCAGGCTGCTTACGCAGCCTGCCCTTGACCCGGCTACGTAGCCGAACAAGCAAAATCTGCGCCTGGAAAATCCCTGCCGCCAAATTCACACACTTTAACGTGAAACAACGCCCACAGCCGACAAGAATGGCGTGTCGTAGGGCCGACTTCAGTGTTGTAGGGCCGACTTCAGTCGGCCATGGCGGGTTGAAACCCTTCCCTACGCAGGGCACGCGTGTTGCATGCTTAGGGGTGTCCTTGTTGAACATGGACGTTAACGTGAAACAACGCCCACAGCCGACAAGAATGGCGTGTCGTAGAGCCGACTTCAGTGTCGTAGGGCCGACTTCAGTCGGCCATGGCGGGTTGAAACCCGCCCTACGCAGGGCACGCATGTTTCATGCTTAGGGGCATCCTTGTTGAACATGGACGTTAACGTGAAACAACGCCCACAGCCGACAAGAATGGCGTGTCGTAGAGCCGACTTCAGTGTCGTAGGGCCGACTTCAGTCGGCCATGGCGGGTTGAAACCCTTCCCTACGCAGGGCACGCATGTTTCATGCTTAGGGGTGTCCTTGTTGAACATGGACGTTAACGTGAAACAACGCCCACAGCTGACAAGAATGGCGTGTCGTAGAGCCGACTTCAGTGTCGTAGGGCCGACTTCAGTCGGCCATGGCGGGTTGAAACCCTTCCCTACGCAGGGCACGCATGTTTCATGCTTAGGGGCATCCTTGTTGAACATGGACGTTAACGTGAAACAACGCCCACAGCCGACAAGACTGGCGTGTCGTAGGGCCGACTTCAGTGGCGTAGGGCCGACTTCAGTCGGCCATGGCGGGTTGAAACCCTTCCCTACGCAGGGCACGCATGTTTCATGCTTAGGGGTGTCCTTGTTGAACATGGACGTTAGTCAGGCGCTGCGCGCATGGTTTTGGTCAGCGGCTTCGCCGGTCAAGTTGTGTTAACCCCGCCCACCCTTGGGTCTTGCTTGCTTCGCAGCAACGCCTGCGCGGTCTGCCCGTCCGCCCCCCCCCCGAGGGGGCTCCCTCAGAACCGTGCTGTGGTTTGGCTTTGTTGCGAGATGGTGAGTATCAGACAAGGAAGACCGCGGTTACAGGCCTTGCGGGCTGCAAGCCAGCGTGACCGCTGGCTTGCTTTTGCTCTCTTATTTACTATGTTATTAATAGCTACTTCCGCTTATTCCATAAGGTCTAGAGGCTTAAATAGCTTATAACTCACTGGAGTAAGCCAAATGAAAGGATGCCTGCGCCCCGCAGAGCAAGGTTTACAAACTGAGGGGCAATTGTGGGGGCAATCTGGTGATTCAGAGCCGCAAAGCAAAATGGGTTAGCAGCAAAAAACTGCTAACCCATTGATGTATTTGGTCGGAATGAGAGGATTCGAACCTCCGACCCCTTCGTCCCGAACGAAGTGCGCTACCAGGCTGCGCTACATTCCGATTTTTCGCATTTGTGTCAGTATTGACGATCAAGCAGCTGAGCCGCTAATTGTATCAAACACTGTGTGTACGCATTGTCTGGCAGCTGTTGGGCGGCGGCAATGGCGCGCTGAGCCTCGTTGGTGGCGGCTTGGCGGGCGACATCAAGTGCGCCGGTAGCGGTGACGATGGTCACAACCTCGTCAATCAGGTCAAGGCGGCCCGTTTCTATGGCCGTTTTGATGAGGGCGCGCTCGGTCTGCGAGCCGCGTTGCATGGCGGCAATCAGCGGCAAGGTGGTTTTGCCCTCGCGCAAATCATCGCCCAGATTTTTACCCATGACGGCGGCATCACCGGTGTAGTCCAGCACGTCGTCAATCACCTGAAAAGCGGTGCCCAAGGCTTGACCGTAGTCGGCGCAGACGCTTTCTGTGGCGGGGTCAGCACTGGCCAGAATGGCGCCGACACGGGCACTGGCTTCGAACAGCTTGGCTGTTTTGGAGCGTATCACCTGCAGGTAACCGGCTTCATCCAGCGCGGCGTTGTGCATGTTCATTAGTTGCATCACTTCGCCTTCAGCGATGATGTTGGTGGCATCGGCCAGCACTTCCATGATGCGCATGCTTTGGGCATCGACCATCATCTGAAAAGCGCGTGAATATAAAAAGTCGCCTACCAGCACGCTGGCTGGGTTGCCGAAAGTCTCATTGGCTGTGGCGTGGCCGCGCCGCAGGGACGAGTCGTCCACCACATCGTCGTGCAGCAGGGTGGCGGTATGGATGAATTCCACCACGGCGGCGAGGTTGAAACGCTGTGTACCCTTGAAGCCAAGGGCGCCACATACAAGGAGCAGCAAGGCGGGTCGCAGCCGTTTGCCACCGGCTGAAATGATGTAGCGTGAAACTTGTCCCACCAGCGGCACGCCAGAGTCGAGTCGTTGCGCAATGACCAGGTCGACCTCACGCATATCAGGCGCGATGAGTGCCAAGGGGCTGGGTTTTGGGGAGAGAGTGGCGTGCAAGACGGTGGCCCGGTTAGTTGCCCGCATTATAGAAAGCCTGAAGGTGCGCTACGGCGGACTTGAGGCGCTGTTTTGCTGGAATTTGGCAAAACGTGTGACTTATGTGATAATCCTAGGCTCTGCGGAAATTCGTTCGTGGAGCATTTTTAAGAGGTTATTATGTACGCGGTCATAAAAACTGGTGGCAAACAATACAGAGTTGCTACTGGCGAAAAAATTAAAGTAGAACAGATTGCTGCGGACGTAGGCCAAGAAATTGTGATCGACCAGGTTCTGGCAGTCGGTAGCGGCGCAGAGTTGAAGGTTGGCACACCCTTGGTGTCCGGTGCAACGGTGAGCGTCACGGTTGTGACGCATGGTAAACACGACAAGGTCAGCATTTTCAAAATGCGCCGTCGCAAGCACTATCAGAAACGCCAAGGTCATCGTCAACAGTTCACCGAACTGCTGATTGGTGCGATTACGGCCTGATACACCTGATTAAGAAAGAGAATCATGGCACATAAAAAAGGCGGCGGCTCGACGCGAAACGGGCGCGATTCCAAGCCCAAAATGCTCGGTGTGAAAATGTACGGTGGCCAACTGATCAGCGCTGGCGCGATCATTGTTCGTCAACGTGGCACCCAATTTCACCCCGGCGTGAATGTTGGTATCGGCAAAGACCACACCCTGTTTGCGCTGACAGAAGGCCATGTGTCTTTTGCCATCAAAGGTGCGCTCAACCGCCACACCGTGAGCGTGACACCAGCCTGATCGCTGGGTTGCTCCCACTCAAGACCCTGCGCCCGGCGCGGGGTTTTTCATTTGTAGGTTTCACGATTCGTGATGCCTGATTTTTAAGGTGCATGCGCATGAAATTCGTAGACGAAGCCTACATTGATATCTCCGCTGGAGACGGTGGCGCTGGCTGCGTCTCGTTTCGGCATGAAAAATACAAAGAGTTTGGTGGTCCCAATGGTGGTGACGGTGGCCGGGGTGGTCATGTCTTTGCCGTGGCCGACGAAAACCTGAACACCCTGGTGGATTACCGCTTTTCGCGCCGCCATGACGCACAGCGCGGCCAGCATGGCATGGGGTCTGACATGTTTGGCGCGGCTGGTGACGACATCACGCTGAAAATGCCGGTTGGCACCATCATCAGCGATGCAGAAACCGGTGAAGTGTTGTTTGAGCTGCTCAAACCCGGCGAGGTCATCACCATCGCCAAGGGTGGCGACGGGGGCTTTGGCAACTTGCGCTACAAGAGCGCCATCAACCGTGCGCCACGGCAAAAAACACCTGGCTGGCCGGGTGAAAAACGCAACCTCAAACTGGAGTTGAAGGTGCTTGCCGACGTGGGCTTGCTGGGCATGCCCAATGCTGGCAAGTCGACGCTGATCACGGCTATCTCCAACGCCCGTCCGCGCATTGCCGACTACCCCTTCACCACCTTGCATCCTAATTTGGGGGTGGTGCGTGTCGGGCCCGAGCAGAGCTTTGTGGTGGCTGACTTGCCGGGGCTGATCGAAGGCGCATCTGAAGGCGCTGGCCTGGGGCATCTCTTTTTGCGTCATTTGCAACGCACCCGCTTGCTGCTGCACATTGTTGACATGGCCCCGTTTGACGACGGCGTGGACACCGTGGCGCAGGCCAAGGCGATCGTCAACGAGCTCAAAAAATACGATCCTGGTCTGTACGCCAAGCCGCGCTGGCTGGTGCTCAACAAGCTCGACATGGTGCCCCTGGAGGCGCGCGAGGCTCTGGTCAAAGACTTTGTCAAACGCTTCAAGTGGAAAGGGCCGGTGTTTGAAATCTCTGCCCTGACCCGTGAAGGCTGCGAGCCGCTGATCAAAACCGTGTTCAAACACATCAGCGCGCAACAAAAGCTGGAACAAGCCCCTGAGGTGATTGATCCGCGTTTTGCAACCGATGTGGGTGTGTCTGAGTAGCTATAAAATATATAGCTAACTGCGCTTTATATATAAGGGCTAGAGGTCTAAATGGCTCAAATGAGTGAATCTCTTGTGTTGCGCGATGCGCGCCGTGTGGTGGTCAAGGTGGGCTCCAGCCTGGTCACCAATGAAGGCCGTGGGCTCGATGAAGCCGCCATTGGCGAGTGGTGCCGCCAGCTGGCGGTGCTGGTGCGCGGTGGGCGTGAAGTCATCATGGTCTCCAGCGGGGCGATTGCCGAGGGCATGAAGCGTCTGGGCTGGACGACGCGTCCGCATCAAATTCACGAGTTGCAAGCCGCCGCCGCAGTGGGGCAAATGGGGCTGGCACAGATGTATGAGACCAAGCTGCGTGAGAACGGCCTGGGCAGCGCCCAGGTGCTGCTGACGCATGCAGACCTGGCCGATCGTGAACGCTACCTCAACGCCCGATCCACCTTGCTCACCCTGCTGAAATTGGGGGTGGTGCCGGTCATCAATGAAAACGACACGGTGGTCAACGACGAAATCAAGTTTGGCGACAACGACACCCTGGGCGCGTTGGTGGCCAACCTGGTGGAGGCTGATGCGCTGGTCATCCTGACCGACCAAAAAGGTCTCTTCACCGCAGACCCTCGCAAAGACCCCGCCGCACAGTTTGTGCATGTGGGGCAAGCCGGAGATGCTGCGCTGGAAGCCATGGCGGGCGGCGCAGGCTCCAGCCTGGGGCGCGGTGGCATGATCACCAAAATTTTGGCGGCCAAGCGCGCTGCGGGCTCCGGAGCCGCTACGGTGATTGCCTGGGGTCGCGAGCCCGATGCCTTGTTGCGCTTGAGCCAGGGTGAAGCCATTGGCACCTTGTTGCTGGCCTCCACACAAAAAACACAGGCCCGCAAACAGTGGATAGCCGACCACCTGCAACTGCGCGGCTCGGTCACGGTAGATGCGGGGGCTGTGGTGAAACTGCGCGGCGACGGCTCCAGTCTGCTGCCGATTGGCATGACGGCGGTGGAGGGTGATTTTTCTCGCGGTGACGTGATCGCCATCCGTGATCTGGCGGGCATGGAGGTCGCCCGGGGTTTGGCCAATTACGCCAGTTCCGAGGCCAGGCTGATTTGCCGCAAGCCCTCCAGCGCTTTTGAAGCTTTGCTGGGCTACGCGGCGGAGCCAGAAATGGTGCACCGGGACAACCTGGTGCTGAGCCGCTGATCAACCTACAGTTCTGGCCATTCCCGATTGAGAATCGGGCTCATAACTGCCGCCAGGCGGCAACTCCACAGGACCATGAGCCGCATCGGCATACATCAGATATGCGTCCATTGGGCGAATACCTTGGCGTAAAAAGCGGTTGCGCTGTTGGCTGCGCGGCAGGTAGTGTGACAGCTCGTTGAGCGCCATTACATACACCTCTCGCTTGAACTCCACCACCGCCTCCAGCGGCACCCAGTAGTCGTTCCAGCGCCAGGCATCAAACTCGGGGTGGTTGGTGGCGCGCAGGTTCAAATCCCAGTCGTGACCGACCAATTGCAGCAAAAACCAGATTTGTTTTTGCCCTTTGTAAAAACCGCGTGAATCGCGGCGAATAAAACGGTCTGGCACCTCGTAGCGCAACCAGTTGCGGGTGCGGGCCACAATGCGGATATGTTCGCGCAGCAGCCCCACTTCTTCATGTAATTCCCGAATCATGGCTTGCTCAGGGGTTTCGCCCCGGTCAATGCCACCTTGCGGAAACTGCCAGGAGTGCGTCCGAATACGCTTGCCCCAAAACACCTGATTTTTCTGGTTGAGCAGGACGATGCCGACGTTGGGCCTAAAGCCGTCCCGGTCAAGCATAATCAAACCCTAATTTTTAAATTGACTCGATTATGCACAGACCTTGCTGTGCATCAAGAGTCATAACCCTGATAAAGCGCCGAATTTCCCCATGAAAGCTTCTCAATTTTTCATTTCAACCCTCAAAGAAGCCCCGGCCGATGCCGAGGTGGTCAGCCACAAACTGATGATGCGCGCGGGCATGATCAAAAAGCTCGGCGCAGGCATCTACACCCTGATGCCCATGGGTCTGCGCGTGGTGCAAAAAGTAGAAGCCATCGTGCGTGAAGAGATGAACCGCGCCGGGGCAGTAGAGCTGGCGATGCCAGTGATTCAACCGGCCGAGTTGTGGCAGGAGACTGGTCGCTTTGACAAGATGGGACCCGAGCTGCTGCGCATCAAAGACCGCCACGGCAACAGCTTTGTGGTGCAGCCCACCAGTGAAGAAGTGGTGACCGACATTGCACGTCAAGAGATTCGCAGTTACAAACAGTTGCCAAAAAACTTTTACCAAATCCAGACCAAGTTTCGCGACGAGCGCCGTCCGCGCTTTGGCCTGATGCGTGGGCGCGAGTTCATCATGAAAGATGCCTACAGCTTTGACCGCGACCAGGCATCCGCCAAAGCCAGTTACCAGGTCATGGCGGCCGCTTACCGCCGCATTTTTGACCGCTTTGGTTTGCGCTACCGCGCTGTGGCCGCCGACAGCGGCGCGATTGGCGGTGACCTGAGCGAAGAATTTCAGGTGATTGCAGCCACCGGTGAAGATGCCATCGTGTATTGCCCGGGCAGCGACTACGCCGCCAACATGGAAAAGGCTGAAGCGCTGGCTCCCGCTGGCGCACACGGCGCGGCCACGCAGCCGATGCTCAAAACCCCGACGCCGGGCAAGTGCACCTGTGCCGAGGTGGCCGAGCTGCTGGGCTTGCCGCTGTCGCAAACCGTCAAATCCTTGGTGTTGGCCACCGACACCCTCAATGAGCAAGGCGAAGTCGTCAAAACGCAAGTCTGGTTGCTGCTGCTGCGTGGCGACCATGACATGAACGAGGTCAAGGTCAACAAGCTGCCCGGTCTTGCTGCCTTGCGCTTTGCCAGCGTGGCCGAGATCGTTGATCACTTTGGTTGTGAGCCTGGCTACCTCGGGCCTTTGAACCTTCAAAAACCGGTCAAACTGGTGGTAGACCGTGACGTGGCGGTGTTGGCTGATTGGGTTTGCGGTGCCAATGAAGCGGGCTATCACCTCACCGGTGTCAATTGGGGGCGTGACCTGCCCGAGCCCGAGGTGGTGGCTGACCTGCGCAACGTGGTCGCCGGTGATGCGTCACCCGACGGCCAAGGCGTGCTGGCGATTGAGCGCGGTATTGAAGTCGGCCATGTGTTCTACCTGGGCACCAAATACAGCGAAACCATGAAAGCCACTTTTCTGGATCAAAACGGCAAGCCGCAGTTTTTGGAAATGGGCTGCTACGGCATTGGCATCACCCGCCTGCCCGCCGCCGCCATTGAACAAAACCATGACGAGCGCGGCATCATCTGGCCCGACGCGCTGGCACCGTTTACCGTGGTGATTTGCCCGATCAACGCCGAGCGTTCGCCTGAGGTCAAAGCTACCTCAGAGCAACTCTACGCTGAGCTGCTGGCTGCGGGTGTGGATGTGCTGCTGGACGACCGGGGCGAACGCCCGGGCGCGATGTTTGCCGACTGGGAACTCATCGGCGTGCCGCACCGCGTCAATGTGGGTGACCGCGCCCTGAAAGAAGGCAACGTGGAGTACCAGCACCGCCGTGACGCAGCCGCCAGCGCCGTGCCGGTGGCTGACATCGTGGCGCAATTGTTGGCCAAACTCAAAGTCTGATACGCCCCACGATGCACCTGCTGTTAGCGCTCAGATGAGCTTGCGTCGACGTGGCTTTTTATCTGATGTTTTAGCCCTGTCGCCCTTTATTTTAGGGTGTGAGCAGCTCTTTTTATCAGAGCAAGCATGGGCCGGGGCACAGGTTGAAGAGCCGCTGGTGGACTCGGTGCGCACGGCCTTGAGCTCGGCCATTGCCAACCACGCGCCACCCGTGCCCGAATTTGCCGACACCGAATCGCGCCTGGCCTACCTGCGCTGGCTGGTAGCCATGAGCGAGCGCCTGAAGAAGAAAAAAACCGACTGGATCACGCGCAAAGAATTTTTGCAAACGGTCTGGTACGAAGCCAAGCGCGCCGGGCTGGAGGTGTCGCTGGTGCTGGGGCTGATTCAGGTGGAGAGCAACTTTCGCAAATACGCGGTGAGCCGGGTTGGGGCGCGGGGCTACATGCAGGTGATGCCGTTCTGGACCCGGGTGCTGGGCGATGGCGATGCCGGCAAACTGTTTCACATGCAAACCAACCTGCGTTTTGGTTGTGTGATTTTGCGGCATTACCTGGAGCGCGAGCGTGGTGATGTGTTCCTGGCGCTGGGGCGCTACAACGGTTCACGCGGCCAGCCGCAATACCCCAATGCGGTGTTTGCGGCGCAAAAAAAATGGCTGTAAACGTCAGAACTCAAACAGGTGAGAAGTGTCGCCCCATCACTTTAGATTGCCCAGTTGACCGCTTGGTTGGCGAGCCCTAAGTCCCAATTAACATTGTCCTTTTCAGCTTCGGGTCAGTTCACCATTTGGGTGACAGCGCTTCGCAGTCGATTGAGCCACTGCCAACGCGCCTGGGGTTGTTGCGCCTCCTTGCGGGCGGTAGCCTGCCACGTCTTCTTGCCTACCCGGCTGCACCGGCTGCAATCCGACCACCGCGATCCATTTTTCACCGGCTTTTGGGCTTATAGCTACGGCTATGAGCCTGCAAATCTGGCAAAAACTGTCCTCGCTGTGGTCGAATTTGGCTACGCCGCTCGTCGCGAATGCTTCGATGCCGAAAGTCCGACAGCCTCCTAGGATAAAGAACAAGTTTGCTTAGGGATGCGGAAATCACAAATATCCCGTTTTTGGCGGCACTAACGTCCATGTTCAACAAGGACACCCCAAAGCATGAAACACGCGTGCCCTGTGTAGGGCGGGTTTCAACCCGCCATGGCCGACTGAAGTCGGCCCTACGACACGCCATTCATGTCGACTGTGGGCGTTGTTTCACGTTAACGGGCGCATTGCGTCGTTGCAAAACGTTTGTTTAGCGGAGCTAAACAAACGTTTTGCGCCTAGCACAGCATCCCGTCAGCACTCGCCAAAAACGGTGCATTTGCAATTTCCACATCCCTTAAACCCAAATAATCCATCAGGCGGCACTTCGTGTCTGCCTGATGCCTGGCGGCGTGATTTGCGGCCATTTCGCTCACCCGTTCGTCGTCCATAGCGACGGCTATGAAAGCCTCTCGGCTAGCCAAACTGTCTCGCAACTCACCTTACCAGGCATTCACGCCCTGATGGATTGTTTGGGTTAAACCGTTACAAATTGGCTGCAGCGCGCAGTGCGGCAGCCTTATCGGTGCGTTCCCAGGTGAACTCGGGCTCTTCGCGGCCAAAGTGGCCGTAGGCGGCGGTCTTTTCGTAGATCGGGCGCAGCAAGTCGAGCATCTGGATGATGCCCTTGGGGCGCAGGTCAAAGTGCTCCTGCACCAGCTTGGCAATTTGCTCGTCGGGGATCACGCCAGTGCCTTCGGTGTAGACCGTCACGTTCATCGGCTTGGCCACGCCAATGGCGTAGGCCACTTGCACCTGGCATTGCTTGGCCAGGCCAGCGGCCACCACGTTTTTGGCGACATAGCGGGTGGCATAGGCGGCTGAGCGGTCCACCTTGCTGGGGTCTTTGCCGCTGAAGGCACCACCCCCGTGCGGGCAAGCGCCGCCGTAGGTGTCCACAATGATCTTGCGCCCGGTCAGGCCGCAGTCACCTTGCGGACCGCCCACCACAAAGCGGCCGGTGGGGTTGATCAGGTACTTGGTGTCGGCGGTCAGCCATGCTTTGGGTAGCACCGGTTTGATGATTTCTTCACGAATGGCTTCGTAGAACGCATCGGTCATGCGGTCGCCCAGGCTCATCTCTGGGCTGTGTTGGGTGGACAGCACCACAGTGTCGATGCTGTGCGGTTTGCCGTTCACATAACGCATGGTCACCTGGCTTTTGGCATCGGGGCGCAAGAAGGGCAAGCGGCCGTCTTTGCGCAACTGAGCCTGGCGTTCTACCAAGCGGTGGGCGTAGTAGATCGGTGCGGGCATCAGTTCGGGGGTTTCGTCGCAGGCATAGCCAAACATCAGGCCCTGGTCGCCAGCGCCGGTGTTGAGGTGGTCGTCTGAGGCGTGGTCAACGCCCTGGGCGATGTCGTTGCTTTGCTTGTCGTAAGCGACCAGCACGGCGCAACCTTTGTAATCGATGCCATAGTCGGTGTTGTCGTAGCCAATGCGCTTGAGGGTGTTGCGCGCCACCTGGATGTAGTCCACATTGGCTTGGGTGGTGATCTCGCCAGCCAGCACCACCAAACCGGTGTTGCACAGCGTTTCCGCGGCCACGCGGCTGCGCGGGTCTTGGGTAAAGATGGCATCAAGAATCGCGTCAGAGATCTGATCCGCCACCTTGTCGGGATGGCCTTCAGAGACGGATTCGGAGGTAAATAAAAAGTCGTTCGACATGATGAAAGCTCCTAAGTAAAAGTTAACAACCAGTTTGCGTTGCCTTGGCTTTTAGGGGCTTTCAGCGAACGCTTTAGCAGATTTGTCAAAGATTTGACAAGGCACAATGGCGGACTAAAAGCGCGCCCGTTGTGGGTGTCGCCCTGCAAGTAGTTCTGTAACTCGGCGACGCTGTTATTTTATCCCACCCCATGGCCACCCTTTTCAAGCTCATGTCTTTCCTGCCTTTGTGGCTGCTGCACGCCCAGGGGTGGGTGCTGGGCTGGCTGGCTTTTGTGGGTTCTAACGTCTACCGCAAACGGTTCCTGGCCCATGTCCGGCTGGCGGGCTTGTCCAGCAGGCGCTGGCTCACGGCCGTGGGGGAAAGTGGCAAGTTGGTGACCGAGTTGCCGCGCCTGTGGCTGGGTCAGCCGGTTCCTGTTTTTTGGGAGAGTGCCGCGCTGGTGGATGATGCGCTGGCACAAGGACGCGGCATTGTGTTTTTAACCCCGCACCTGGGGTGCTTTGAGATCACGGCCCAGGCTTATGCGCAGCGTTACGGTGTGGGCGGCAAACCCATGACGGTGCTGTTTCGTCCACCGCGCCAAACCTGGTTGCGCAAAGTGGTTCAGGCTTCGCGTCAACGCCCTGGTTTGTTGACGGCCCCCACCACGCTCTCCGGAGTCAAGCAGATGATCAAGGCGCTTAAAAATGGCGAGTCGGTGGGCTTGCTGCCAGACCAGGTGCCGCCGCTGGGCATGGGCATGATGGCCCCATTTTTTGGCCAATCGGCCTACACCATGACCCTGTCCGTGCGTCTGATTCAGCAAACCGGAGCCTGTGTGCTGCTGGCTTGGGGCGAGCGTCTGCCCTGGGGGCGCGGGTTTAAAGTGCATGTGCAGCCCTTGCAAGCGGCCTTGCCACCGGCATTGCCCGAGGCGGTGGCTGCCATCAACCATGCCATGGAAAGCTTGGTGATGCAGTGCCCGCAGCAGTATTTGTGGGGCTACGCGCGCTACAAGCAGCCGCGTGAAACGCTCTGACCCTCAGGAGCTTGACATTGGGAACCCGTTTGCTGCTTTGGTTGATGCGTTGGCTGGCCTACTTGCCGTTGGTTTGGGTGCGCGCGCTGGGATGGCTGTTGGGGTGCGGCTTGTATGCCGTAGTGGGTTCGCGCAGGCGCGTGGTGCAGACCAACTTGGGCTTGTGTTTCCCGACACTGCCAGCCCGTCAACGGCGCAGATTGTCGCAGCGGGTGTTTGTGCGCTTTGCCCAGGCCTGGCTGGATCGTGGTTGGTTATGGCATGGTTCTGAAGCCGTGGTACGGGCCCGACTGAAGCTCACCGGGGCTGTGCATGCGCTTGAAGGGGCGCAAGCCAGCGTCATTTTTGCGCCCCATTTTGTTGGGCTGGATGCAGGCTGGACGGCGCTGACCCAGCAGTTGCCGCGCCACTTCACCACCATTTACACCGACCAAGCCAACAAGCAGGCCGATGCCTGGATTTTGCAGGGTCGCCAGCGCTTTGGTTCGGGGCGATTGTTTGGACGTGCGGATGGCGTGAAAACCATTGTGTCGAGCCTGCGCCAGGGCGAGGTGCTGTACCTGCTGCCCGACATGAATTTTGGCCCGCATGAATCGCTGTTTGTGCCGTTTTACGGCATCCGTGCCGCCACCGTGCCTTCACTCTCACGCTTTGCCAAACTGGGGCGCGCCCAGGTGGTTCCGGTGGTCACGCGCATGACCCCCGAAGGATATGAGGTGCAGGTGCTGCCTGCCTGGCAGGATTTCCCCTCAGACGACTTGCAGGCTGACACCACCCTGATGAACGCGCGGCTGCAAACCTACATAGATGCCATGCCGGAGCAGTATTACTGGGTCCACAAGCGTTTCAAGGATCGACCTGCAGGTGAGCAGAATTTTTATTAAAACAGCTTGCAGCCCTTTATTCTATTGGGCTAATAGCTATGAAATATGTAGCTATTCGGGTTGACCTGATGTGGCGGCTTGCGCCGTTGCAGGATGCGCCCACTGCCAGAGCAGGGTAGCCACTTCATCAATCCCCTGGCGTTTGGTGGCTGAAAAAAGTCGCACCTCACCGCCCCCCGCCTGCAGCTTCATGATGGCCAGTGCCTTGGTCTGCTCGGCGCGGGTGAGTTTGTCGGCCTTGGTCAAAATCACCAAAAACTTCAAGCCCTCTTCCACGCGCGGGCGCACCACGTCCAGCAGCACCTCATCGAGCTCGGTCAAACCGTGGCGCGGGTCACACATCAGCACGATGGCTTTCAGGTTTTCGCGGGTCACCAAATAGTTGGCCATCACCTGCTGCCAGCGAATCTTGTCTTGCTTGGGCACCGCTGCATAACCGTAACCGGGCAAGTCGGCCAGCACCGCGTCGGTCACGCCTTGTTTGCCCAACGCAAACAAATTGATGTGCTGGGTGCGCCCCGGTTTTTTGGACGCAAAAGCCAGTTGTTTTTGCTGCGTCAGGGTGTTGATGCAGGTGGATTTGCCGGCGTTGGAGCGGCCCACAAAAGCGATTTCGGGCACGTCCAGGGCGGGCAAAAATTGCAACTGCGGTGCGGTGGTGAGAAATTTGGCGGTGTGCAACCAGCCCAAAGCAACGACCGGGGTCACGACGGGGGCCAAACCAGCGCCTGCTGTCGATGGGGGATTGGCAAAAGGTGTGGCAATGGAGCTAGGGGAAATAGTCATGAGTGACCCATGGTGGAATTGAGCCATTGTAGAATTGACCAGTTCTTCCCCAACCCTTACAGACCCGTTCCACCTATGAAGCTGATTGCCACATTTACCGTTGCCGCTGCGTTGGCCGCCACTGTTTTGTCAAGTTTGGCAGCGCAAGCAGAAGCACTGCCCAAGCCTGATTTGGTCAAAGGCGAGGCCAGTTTTGGTGCTATTTGCGCAGCCTGCCATGCGCCAGACGGCAATTCATTGATTTCGGTCAACCCCAAGCTGGCGCAGCAGCATCCTGAATACATCATCAAACAGCTGACCGAATTCAAGGCCGGCAAGCGTGAAAATGCGGTGATGAACGGCATGGCCGCCGCGTTGAGCGAAGCCGACATGCGCAACATTGCCTACTGGGTCAACAGCAAGAAAGCCACCCCTGGGGCGGCCAAAGAAAAAGAATTGGTGCTGTTGGGCGAAAAAATTTACCGTGGCGGCATTGCCGACCGCCAAATTCCGGCTTGCGCTGGCTGCCACAGCCCCAACGGCGCGGGCATTCCCGCTCAATACCCGCGCCTGAGCGGCCAGCATGCCGACTACGCGGTGGCGCAGCTCACCGCTTTTCGCGATGGCGTACGTAAAAACAGCGTGCAGATGACACAAGTGGCGGCCAAACTCAATGACCGTGAAATCAAGGCTGTGGCCGACTACATTTCCGGTCTGCACTGATTTTTCGTGTGAGCTGATGCGGCAACTTCGGTTGCGCTTAGAACCCCTGCCAAAAGGGCGAGTTGTTTCAGGCAATTCGCCCTTTTTTGTGCTTGGGTCGCTACCGACGTGGGTGCATTTTTGGCGAGTGCTGCAGATTTGTGTAAGAAGTTCTATTCTCTGCAGACCAACAGCACATAGGAACGCCCATGCTCATCAAAACCCAATCCCAAGGCTATGTTCACCCGGTCGCCAGTGACATCACGCCACTGACCGTCTACCAGTCGCGGCGCGACCTGATCCGGCTCATGGCCACCGGCGCAGCGGGTGCCGCGCTGGCCACCTGGGCGGGGCGCGAGGCGTTGGCTCAAAGTTGGGTAGCGCCCGGACAACAGGCCGCTTTGGCTCGCGCCAAGACCTCGGTGGCAGGTGCGTTGAGCATGGAAAAAGTCACCGAGTACAAACACGCCAGCACCTATAACAATTTTTACGAATTTGGCACCGACAAAGCCGATCCGGCGCGCAACGCCCACACGCTCAAAACCAGTCCCTGGACGGTGGAGATCGAAGGGCTGGTCAAAAAACCGGGACGCTACGCGCTGGAAGATTTGTTGAAGCTCAGCGCCCAAGAAGAGCGCATTTACCGCCTGCGCTGCGTGGAAGGCTGGTCGATGGTGATTCCGTGGGTGGGGTATTCGCTGTCGGAACTGATCAAGCGGGTGGAGCCCTTGGGCAGTGCCAAGTATGTTGAATTTGTCACCTTGGCCGACCCCAAAACCATGCCGGGTGTGGGTGCACGGGTGCTGGACTGGCCCTATGTGGAAGGCCTGCGTCTGGATGAAGCCATGCACCCCTTGACCCTGTTGGCCTTTGGCATGTATGGCGAGGTGTTGCCCAAGCAAAGTGGCGCGCCGTTGCGCTTGGTGGTGCCGTGGAAGTATGGCTTCAAAAGCGGCAAGAGTCTGGTCAAAATCCGCTTCACCGACCGGCAACCCGCCACCGCCTGGAACAAGGCGGCGGCCAGCGAGTACGGTTTTTATTCCAACGTGAACCCCGAGGTGGATCACCCGCGCTGGAGCCAGGCCACCGAGCGGCGCATTGGTGAAGACGGCTTGTTCGCCAAAAAACGCAAAACCCTGATGTTCAATGGTTACGAAGCGCAGGTCGGTCAGCTGTATGCGGGCATGGATCTGAAAAAGTACTTTTGATGACCTCTGCTGCCATTGTGGGTCTGTTGCCACGAACCAAACACTGGGGCTTGCATCCCTTGGCCAAGCCGCTGGTGTTTGTGCTGGCCCTGCTGCCGCTGGCCAGCCTGGTGTGGGCGGTGGTGTTCGACCAGTTGGGAGCCAACCCGGCGCAGGCGCTGGTTCGGGCCACGGGCGACTGGAGCTTGCGCATGTTGTGCGTGGTGCTGGCGGTAACCCCACTGCGCGTGCTCACCGGTAGCCCAGCGCTGGCGCGGTTTCGACGCATGCTGGGTTTGTTTGTCTACTTTTATGTGCTGTTGCACTTATTGAGTTACAGCGGGTTTGACATGGGTTTTGAGGTGGCGGACATTGCCAAAGACATTGCCAAGCGGCCTTTTATTTTGGTGGGGTTCAGTGCGTTTGTGCTGCTCACCGGCCTGGCGTTGACCTCGTTCAACCGGGCCATCAAGGCATTGGGTGGTAAAAATTGGCAGCGGCTTCACCGGGTGGTGTACCTGGTGGCTGGCTTGGCCATACTTCATTTCTATTGGATGCGTGCCGCCAAAAATGACTTTGCAGATGTGCTGGTGTACGCCGCCGTGTTGCTGCTACTGCTGGGCTGGCGCGCACTGCGATTTATCAACAAATAATGCCTCTAGCCCTTTATTTACAAGCGCTATAAACTATAAAAATAGTAGCATGTTGAGGGCGGGTTGCGTCTAGTGCGCTGGCGCTTCGCCTGCTGCACTGCTGGAGGGGAATGGCAAATGCTCCAGCCGCATTTGGTCGGCATAGGTTTCACGCGCTCGAATCAAGTGGCTGTGCGCACCATCCACCAGCACCTCGGCGGCGCGGTTGCGGGTGTTGTAGTTGCTGGACATGCTCATGCAGTAGGCTCCGGCCGACAGCACCGCCAGCAGATCGCCAGGCTGCGCATTCAGGTGACGGTCATGGCCAAGCCAGTCACCACTTTCGCAAATCGGGCCGACCACTTCCCAGGTGTGCGGTTCGGTTGGGTTGGGCTTGAGGGGCACGATCTGGTGGTACGCCTGGTACATGGCCGGGCGTGGCAGGTCGTTCATGGCGGCATCCACCACCATGAAGTTTTTTTGCTCGCCCGGTTTCAGGTACAGCACTTCAGTGACGCACACGCCTGCATTGCCCACCAGCGAGCGCCCCGGCTCGATCATCAAGGCCCGTTGGCCATAGCCGCGCGCATCCAGTTTGGCCAGCAGCTGCTGCCACAGTTGATCGGCTTGCGGCGGCGTTTCACCGTGGTAGTTGATGCCCAGCCCACCACCCAGGTCAATGTGGTGCAGCGGCACGCCAGCAGCTTCAATGGCCTGCACCAGGTCCAGCATGCGATCCATGGCATCCAGATAGGGTGATGCCTGGGTGATTTGCGAGCCAATATGGCAGTCAATGCCCAGCACCTGCAGGCCTGGTAGCGCGGCGGCGCGCTGGTAGGTTTGCACCACGCGTTCATGCGCAATGCCAAATTTGTTGCCCTTGAGGCCGGTGGAAATGTAAGGGTGGGTTTGCGGGTCGACGTTGGGGTTGACGCGGATGCTCACCGGCGCACGCAGACTCAGGCTTTGGGCCACTTCGCTGAGTACTTCCAACTCGGCTTCGCTCTCTACATTGAAGCAGCCAATACCGGCCTGCAAGGCGGCACGCATTTCTGGGCGGGTTTTACCCACACCAGAAAAAATAATTTTGCTGGCCAGGCCGCCGGCTGCCAACACGCGGGTCAGTTCACCCAGCGACACCACGTCAAAGCCGCACCCGGCCTGGGCAAAAAGCTGAATCACACCCAGCGTGGAGTTGGCTTTCATGGCGTAGCAAATCTGCACTTGCCGGCCAGAAAAACCGCGTTGGTAAGCAGCCAAGGCAGCCAGCATGGCCGCTTTGGAATAGACAAACAACGGCGTGCCATGCTGTTGCGCCAAGGCACTCAACCGGACTTGTTCTGCAAACAGTTCGTTGCCCCGGTAGGCAAAGTGGGGGTGACCAGGCAAAGGTTTTGAATTCATGGGTGTTGCGGGGTAGACGCAGCGGCAGCAGGTTGGACGGGAGGGGTGGAGATGCCAAGCGTTGGCAACAGAGACTCGGGCAGAGTGGCGCGGTGGGATGTGCCGGTTGGTGGCAGGTAGAGCGAGCCTTGCTGGCCACAGGCCACCAAAGCGACCGCACCGACACCAAGGACAAGCGTGCGCACTAGAATTTGAGTATTCAACATCATGACGAAATTGTAATGACCGACTTGGAATTTATGGATTTGGCTGAGCGTGTGCTCAAAAGCATTGAAGCCAGTTGCGACCGTATCAACGAGCGCACAGAGGCGGACATTGACAACCAGCGCTCAGGCGGATTGATCACGCTGCTGTTTGCCAACCGCAGCCAGATTGTGATCAACCTGCAAAAACCTTTGCATGAGATTTGGCTGGCCGCGAAATCGGGTGGATTTCACTATCAATTTGATGGCAAACAATGGATGGATACCAAGGGTCAGGGTGAATTTTTTGCCATGCTTTCGCGCTCCGCCAGTGAGCAGGCTGGTCAGGCCTTAATTTTTGAATAGGTCAAGAATCTGCTTTTTCTCATCGGCTGCAGGCATGGGAATCACGGGCGGAGGAGCGCCGTCAACAGCCGTGTCACCCAGCGTGGTGACCCCCGCCCCGTTGCTGTATTCGGTGTAAAACCATTCGCCACCTGAATTGACCACGCCTTCAGGCACCACAGTCTCCACCACCGGAACGTTTCTTAGTGCATTGGCCATGAACTCAATCCATATTGGCAGACTCAGTCCGCCGCCGGTTTCCCGATTACCCAATTTTCTGGGGGTGTCGTAGCCAATCCAGGTAATGGCCGCAAGCGAGGGTTGAAAGCCTGAGAACCAGGCATCCATAGAGTCGTTGGTGGTTCCGGTTTTGCCATACAAATCGGGGCGTTTGAGTTTGGCCTGGGCTGAGGCGGCAGTACCGGTGCGGGTGACTTCCTGCAATAAACTGTCCATGATGAAGGCATTTCTGGCCTCAATGACACGCATGGATTCATCAAGCATTGGGGGTTGGACTTGAGACAAGACTTTGCCTTTTTGATCCGTGACTTTTTGAATCAGCCAGGGGTTGACCCGATAACCGCCGTTGGCAAACACCGCATAGGCCGTGGCCATTTGCATGGGAGTGACAGAACCTGCCCCCAGTGCCATGGTCAGGTAGGCTGGGTGTTTGTCGGCATCAAAGCCAAAACGGGTAATCCAATTCTGCGCATTTTGTGCCCCCACCATTTGCAGAATTCGAATTGAAATCATGTTTTTGGATTTGGCTAAACCGCGGCGCATGGTCATGGGGCCTTCAAACTTGCCGTCGTAATTCTTCGGCTCCCAAGCCTGGCCGCCGGTTACCCCGGCGCTGAAAAACAACGGACCATCGTTGATGATGGTGGCGGGGGTCACGCCATGTTCCAAAGCGGCGGAGTAAATGAAGGGTTTGAAGCCGGAGCCTGGTTGGCGCCAGGCCTGGGTGACGTGGTTGAATTTGTTTTTGGCAAAGTCAAAGCCGCCGACCATGGCCTTGATCGAACCATCATGCGGGTCCAGGGCCACAAAAGCGCCTTCAACCTCGGGCAGTTGCGTGATCTCCCAGGTTTGTTTGGGCGTTTGCACCACCCGTATCACCGCGCCCCGGCGGATTTTGATGTTGGCTGCAGCTTTTTCAGACAAGCCGGATTGCGCTGGCTTGAGACCGCCGCCTGTGATCTCAATGACCTCGCCGTTTTGTCGTACCGCCTGAATTTTTTTGGCGTTGGCATCCAGCACCACCGCTGATAGCACATCGCCGTTGTCGGGGTGTTCTTGCAACACTTCGTCGATCACATCGTCCATTTCAGCTTGCGTGCCAGGCAGACTGACAAATTTTTCTGGTCCCCGGTACACCTGGCGGCGTTCGTAGTTCATGATGCCCCGGCGCAGCGCGCTGTAGGCGTTGGACTGATCCTCTGCGCGCAAGGTGGTATAGACGTTGAGTCCCCGGGTGTAGGTGTCTTCACCGTATTGGGCAAACATCAGCTGGCGCACGGTTTCTGCAACGTACTCTGCGTGCACACCGGTGTTGTCCGAGTGGCTTTTGACTTTGAGCTCTTCGCGTTTGGCGGCATTCGCCTGTTCAGCCGTGATAAACCCGTTTTCAAGCATGCGTTCAATGATGTACAGCTGGCGCGAACGGGCGCGTTTGGGGTTGTTGATGGGGTTGTAGGCAGACGGCGCTTTGGGCAGCCCGGCCAGCATCGCCGCTTCGGCGATCGAGATATTTTTAAGCGGCTTACCAAAATAAGCCTCTGATGCGGCTGCAAAACCATAAGCCCGGTTACCCAAAAAAATTTGGTTCATGTAGACCTCCAGAATCTGGTCTTTGGTCAGCATGTGCTCCAGTTTAAAAGTAAGCAGAATTTCGTAAATTTTGCGGGTGTAGGTTTTTTCGGACGACAAATAAACGTTTCTGGCCACTTGCATGGTGATGGTGGAGGCTCCTTGGCTTTTGATGCGTCCCAGGTTCGCCAGCGCGGCCCGTACCATGCCCTTATAGTCCACGCCGCCATGTTCGTAAAACCGCGCATCCTCAATCGCCAGCACAGCATCTTTCATGACCTTGGGAATGTCCTGAACAGGGGTCAAATGCCGACGCTCTTCGCCAAACTCACCCAGCAAAATGCCTTCGGTTGAAAAAACCCGCAGGGGCAGTTTGGGGCGGTAGTCTGACAGCGCCGAGATGTCTGGCAGGTTGGGAAACGCCACAGCCAAGGCCAGTGCGCCCACCAGCAATGCTGAAAGCAGTCCGGCCATCAGCAGCCCGGTGGCCACCAGCAGCCACTTCAGCCCCCAATGCATGGGTGCGCGGTTTACGTTCGTGGTCGGCTTGCTGGGCCCGGTGGAGATGGTGGAGTTTTGTTCGGACATAAGTTGAGGTAGTGAGGCCGTGCATTATAAAAATGGACGCCTTGATCAGTTAGGTTAGCATTTGCTTGGTTGAACTGTTTGATTGAAAACGGTTTTATTCGTATCTTTTTTGTATTCGGTTCTAGAAAAGCGTTGAAATTTGGCAACGGTTGGGCAATAGCAAACGGGTAAATATCATTGCGAGACAACACTCTTGCTGATACTATTGAAGTGAATTGTCAAGAGTTGCAGGGTCAACAAAGATTTTTTAAGGGGATCGTATTGTTTTCATTGGGGTCGCTATTTAGTCGCCAACCCGCTCCCATGCTGGGTCTGGATATCAGCTCTTCCAGCGCCAAGTTGGTGGAGCTGAGCCAGGACAAAGCGGGCAATTTGGTGCTTGAAACCTGTGCAATGATGCCCTTGGAGCGGGGGTGGATCACCGACGGCAACGTTGAAAAATTTGACGAGGTGGCCGACGCGGTGCGTCGCCTGATTAAACGCAGTGGAACCAAAACCAAGAATGTGGCCATGGCGTTGCCGCCTTCAGCCGTGATCACCAAGAAAATTGTCCTGCCCGGGGGTATGTCTGACCAAGAGCTTGAGACACAGGTTGAGTCAGAAGCTAACCAGTACATCCCTTTTCCCCTGGATGAAGTCAGTCTTGATTTTTGTATTGTGGGACCCAGCGCCAATGCTACGGGCGATGTAGAAGTCTTGATTGCCGCATCGCGACGCGAGAAAGTGCAAGATATTCAGGGTTTGGCTGAGGCGGTGGGTTTAAAGCCGGTGATTGTTGATGTGGAGTCTTATGCCTCAAGACTGGCTGCGGCTCGGCTGATTGGCAGGATGCCCAACAAGGGGGTGGGCAGCATCGTGGCGCTGTTCGAGGTGGGAGCCATGACCACCAGCATGCAGGTGATTCGCGACGACGAGTTGTTGTATGACCGTGATCAGGCCTTTGGTGGTGCCCAATTGACACAAATGATCGTGCGCCAATATGGGTTTTCAATGGAAGAGGCTGAGACCAAAAAGCGCAATGGTGATTTGCCTGATGACTATGCCGGTGCCGTGCTCAAACCATTTATTGATAACCTGGTTCAAGAGATTGGGCGTGCCTTACAGTTTTTCTTTACCAGTACAACGCACAACAAAGTGGACATGGTCATGCTGGCTGGTGGGTCTTCGGCGTTGCCGGGCTTGACAGAGGCGGTCACCCAGCAAACAGGTTTTGCGTGCATGCTGGTAAATCCGTTTGATGGCATGGACATCGCGGATGGCATCAAGCTCAATAAGTTGACACGTGAAGCACCTTCTTATTTGACCTCGTGCGGGTTGGCATTGCGGAGGTTCAAGTTGTGATATTGATTAACCTGTTGCCGCACCGAGAGGCGGCGCGTAAACAACGCAAAGACGTTTTTAACGTCAGCTTGGGTGTGTCTGCCTTGATTGGTGGTTTGTTGGCTGGTTTGGTGTTTTTATGGTTCCAGGCCGAAATAGCGGCACAGCAAGGTCACAACCAGACGCTCCAATCCGAGATCAAAAAATTCGATGCCCAAATCAAAGATATTGCAGGCCTTGAGTCTGAGATTGCTGCTTTGCGTGCGCGCCAGCAAGCGGTGGAAGATTTGCAGTCTGACCGTAATTTGCCAGTGCATTTGTTGGTTGAATTGGTGCGCCAATTGCCTGATGGTGTGTATGTCAATAGCATGCGTCAAGACGGCAAAAACGTGGCTTTACAGGGCGTGGCCCAATCCAATGAACGGGTATCCGAACTTTTGCGTAATTTGAGCAACAAATCGCCCTGGTTCGCGCGACCAGAATTGATTGAAATCGTGTCTGGTTCTGTCGCGCTTGCGCCGCGTGATGTCCGTCGTGTGGCTAACTTCAAAATTAATGTGAAGCTGGTGCCAAACGACGCTGTGGCAAAACCAGCCGCTGTATCCGCCAGTGGTGTGCTTACGGGTAAGGCTGCTGCTGCATCCAGCCCCGCTGCAAAGTAGGAGCATCCTCTAATGGCAACTTCTATGAAAATCGATCTGGACTTCAAACGGTGGTCCAATGCTTTGGCAGGACAATTCAAAAATCTTGACCCCAAAGACCCTTCAAATTGGCCGGTTGTGCCCCGTTATGCGGTGTTTGTCGCAGTGGTTGGGGTTTTGTTGGTGGCTTTGTGGTTTTTGTGGCTCAGTGATACCCAGGTTGAATTAACCACAGAGCAGGAAAAAGAACTGAAACTGCGCGACGAGTACAAGGTCAAATTGGGTAAAGCGGTGAACCTTCAGGCGTTGAAAAAACAGCGTGAACAGGTACTGCAATATGTGACACAGCTTGAAAAACAACTGCCGAGCAAAGCGGAAATGGATGCCTTGCTGTCCGATATCAACCAGGCAGGATTGGGGCGAAGTCTGCAATTTGACCTGTTTCGGCCGGGGCAGGTGGTCGTCAAGGATTACTACGCAGAGTTGCCGATCGCCTTGCGGGTCACGGGGCGTTACCACGACATCGGTAATTTTGCTGCAGATATCGCTAACTTGTCCCGGATTGTGACCTTGAACAACCTGTCTATATTGCCTGCCAAAGACGGTGTTTTATCGATGGACGCCATCGCCAAGACATTCCGTTATCTGGATGCAGATGAAATTTCTGCGCAACGTAAAGCGGCAGCAAAAAAAGGGCCGGCCAAATGATTAAGCACTTTCAAGGATGGATGGGTTTGACTTTGCTTGTGCTTTTGTCAGCCTGCGGGGTGGCTCCGGAGGATGAATTGGAGCAGTGGATGGCTCTGCAACGCAGCGAGATCCATCCCAAAGTCACCCCGATTGCCGAGCCCAAGTTGTTTCAACCTGAGAACTATGCGCAAGCGGGTGAAGTGGAACCCTTCAGCAACCAAAAATTGACACAAGCTCTCAAAAAAGACGCTTCCCAAGCTGCTTCCAACGGTGCCTTGATTGCACCTGAGCTGGCACGTCGTAAAGAGCCGCTTGAAGATTTTCCTGTCGATTCGATGGCCATGGTAGGCAGCATGGTCAAGGCCGGCGTGCCGGTGGCCTTGGTTACTGTGGGTAAATTGTTGTACCAGGTTCGCCTTGGAGAGCATTTAGGCTTGAACTATGGACGCATCACCAAAATTTCGGAAACCGAAGTGAGTGTGCGTGAAATTGTCCAAGACGCAGCGGGTGAATGGATTGAACGCACTGCCAGTTTGCAGTTGCAAGAGAGGTCAAAATGAAAATCAATAGCAGCCAGTGTTTCGTGTCGTTGTTCCGACGTTTTTCTTTAAGTATCGTAATCCTGGCCAGTGCAGGTTGGGCGCAAGCTCAGGTGACCATTGAGGCCGTCACCGGTTCGCTGCAAAGCGGGGTTGAAGTTGTAAAAGTTGACCTGAATCAGGCGCTAACGGCATTGCCAGCTGGGTTTTCCATTCAGTCACCTGCACGTATTGCCCTGGATTTTCCAAATGTGGCAAGTGCCATGGGGCGTTCCAATATTGAGGTCAACCAAGGCAACCTGAAATCAATCAGCGTGGTTCAAGCTGGTGATCGATCGCGAGTGGTGCTCAACCTTAAGCAATACACCACCTACAAGACGCAAATTCAAGGTAAATCCTTGTTGGTGTTGCTGGATCCCTTGGTGGGGTCGGCGGTGGCCACTGCGCCACAGGTATTTGCAGAAAATCAAAACCGTGACACCATGCCCCTGCGCGATTTGGATTTTCGCCGCGGCGAAGATGCCACCGGGCGCGTGGTTGTGGCCTTGCCCAACAACCAGGTGGGTGTGGACATTCGCCAGCAAGGGCAAACTTTGGTGGTTGAATTCATGAAAACCACCTTGCCTGAAGGCCTGCGGCGGCGTCTTGACGTGGCCGATTTTGGTACCCCTGTTAAAACCATCAGCGCCTTTCAGGTGGGGGATCGCGTGCGCGTGATCATAGAACCGCAAGGCCAGTGGATTCACAGCGCGTACCAAACCGATTCACAGTTTGTGGTGGAGGTTAAGCCGGTCAAGGTGGATAGCTCCAAATTGACGCAAGGCCCGGGCTATACCGGACAAAAATTGTCGCTCAACTTCCAAAGCATTGAAGTCCGTTCCTTGCTGCAAGTGATTGCAGATTTCACCAACTTCAACATCATCACTTCAGATTCCGTCAACGGCACAGTCACCTTACGACTGCAGGACGTGCCCTGGGATCAGGCGCTGGACATCATTTTGCAGTCCAAGGGACTTGGCATGCGCAAAACTGGCAACGTGCTGTGGATTGCGCCCAAAGATGAAATCAACACCAAGGAAAAATTGGACTTGGAGTCTGCCGCAGCATTGCAGGGACTTGAACCCCTGCGCACCCAGCCGTTTCAGTTGAACTACACCAAAGCAACGGAAGTGGCAGCACAACTCAATTCCGTTGGGGGTGGTTCTGGTTCATCTACAGGGGCTCGACTGCTTAGCCCGCGTGGTAGTGTGATCTCGGAGGCGCGAACCAATCAACTTTTCGTCACCGACATTCCCAGCAAACTTGAACAAGTCCAGCAACTGATTGCCAAGCTTGACATACCTGCACGGCAAGTGTTGATTGAAGCACGCATAGTCGAGGCATCTGACACTTTTGGCAAATCCCTTGGTGTCAAATTGGGCGGAACTGATTTGCGTGCGCAACAAGGTGGCGATGGCGGCTATGCCTTGGGTAGTGGCAACAGAGCAGCTTTTGGTACCAATTTTGGTAACGCTGTTGCCAGCAGCGGAGCAGGTGGGGTCGTTGATCTAAGCAGTGCATTTGTCAACCTGCCTGCAATTGGCCAGGGCGGTTTTTCACCCGCTACTTTTGCACTGTCGATTTTCAGTTCATCCGCAAATCGTTTCCTGAATTTGGAGCTGTCGGCACTCGAAGCTGATGGTAAAGGCAAGGTGGTTTCCAGTCCCCGGGTGGTTACCGCTGACCAGATCAAGGCTCTGATTGAACAAGGGACTGAATTGCCCTTTCAGGTCGCTACCAGCAGTGGTGCAACTTCGATTGCCTTCAGAAAAGCCAATTTGAAACTTGAAGTGACTCCTCAAATCACCCCAGAAGGCAATATTATTTTGACTTTGGACATTACCAAAGACACCGTTGGACAGTCTACTGCTGCAGGTTTTGCCATTAACACCAAGCATATCCAGACCCAAGTATTGGTCGAGAATGGTGGTACTGTTGTTATCGGTGGCATTTTTGAGATGACAGAGATTAACAGCGAGACCAAAGTGCCCTTCTTGGGCGACTTGCCAGGCGTTGGTAATTTATTCAAGACGCGCAACAAGACATCCAATAAGCAAGAAATGCTGGTGTTCATCACACCCAAGGTGATCGCTGACAAGGCAGCCCGTTAAGTTTAAAAATCAAATACGAGTAAAAAGCATGCAAATGAAATACATCAAATACGTGGCCGCGTTAGGCCTGTCCTTGGCGCTAGTGTCCTGTGGCGGGGGTGGGGGAAATCCGGGGACTGCACCAGCTGGTACAGGTACAGGTACAGGTACAGGTACAGGTACAGGTACAGATGCTGTTGCCCCTACAGTGGCTGTCAGCGTGGTTGATGCCAAGGGTGTTGTGGTGACGGGTATATCGCTTGGTACAGGCTTTGTCGCTCGCGCTACCGTTAAAGATGCTAAGGGCATCGCAGTTGCTGGAAAAGCGGTAACGTTTGAAATCACAGGCTCTACTATTGCCGTATTAACACCCGCATCGCAAATCACCAATTCCCTTGGGGTTGCTGAGGTTGCCATTGCGCCGGCATCGGTGTCGAGCATCGGGGCAACCACGCTGAAAGCAAGTGTAGACATTGCTGGGGTTGTTACGACGGGTGCCAGCGATTTCGGTGTTCAGTCCTCCAGTCTTAGCTTATCTGCCCTGACAGTGACTACAGAGAATTTGCCATCAGGCGGCAATACGCCCTTACAAGTGACCGCATTGATCGGCGGTACTCCTGCCGTTGGTGTGCCAGTCAATGTGACCTATAGTGCGTCTTGCGGCAAAATTAATGGTCAGGATACTGCCTCTGCTGGCGTGAGTGTGACGACGAACGGATCAGGCTTTGCATCTGCAGTTTATGACGCAGTGGATGCTGCTGGCACGCTTTGCAGTGGTTCAGTAACCATTACGGCCTCTAGTGCGGGTGCAACGTCGCAATCCAAAGTCATCAATGTCGCTGTTCCAACAGCAAATGCTGTGGTGTTTGTTTCAGCCACGCCGGCGCAATTATTTGTGGCTGGCTCTGGGGCTCTTGACCAAGCCATTGTGAAATTTAAAGTGTTGTCGTCTGGCGGCGTGCCGCTTGGCAGTGTTCCTGTGAAATTCAGCATTGTGACCAATCCGGGTGGTGTGGGGCTTGGATCGGCTGGTGTTACAACGCCTGTCATGGCCACAACTTTGGCCAACGGTGAGGCATCCGTCGCCATTTTTTCAGGAACTATCCCTGGCCCGGTCAAATTACGGGCAGAACTTGTGTCGAGTTCAACGGTATTTTCTGAATCGCAAAATCTGACGATCGCCTCTGGTCCACCCTCTCAGCGTTTCATGAGTCTGTCTGCAGAAACTTTCAATATTGAAGGTTGGAATATTGATGGATCAAGCACACAGTTGACTGTTCGTGTGGCGGATCGTCAAGGTAATGCGGTTGAAGATGGCACTGTGATTAACTTTACTGCCGAGGGGGGGCAGGTCGCCAGAAGTTGTGCGACAGCCCTGGTTAATGGTATTTCTCAATGTTCAGTCAGTTTCGTATCGCAGAATCCTCGTCCTGCAGGTGGGCGTGCTTCAGTGCTCGCTTTCACGGCGGGAACCAAAGATTTTGTAGATGCCAATGGAAACAACGTGTTCGATTCGGCTGACACGCTGATCAACATTGGTGATGCCTATCGTGATGACAATGAGAATAATGCTTACGATGCCGCAGGAAGTGGTGAATTCTTAATTCCACGGCTTGGAACTGCGTTTTGTGCGGGAACTGGTGCACCCTTCCCATCTCGTGTTAATACTTGTGATGCCTCTTTGGCAACCACGGTAAGGCAACAAGTTGTGCTGTTGTTTTCGTCAACCAATCCCTTATTTGAGTTGACCTCAGCGACTGTGGGTAACGTTCAATTCAAAATGCGAAGCAGCACCAACACCTTGCTTCCGTTACCGGCGGGGACGATCTTCACCGCCAAGGCCACAGATTCAAATACGACTGATGGTTTTACTTGTGCAATTGACCAGACTTTCGGTACACCTGTGGCCAATGTTCAACCCGGAACCAATCCAAATGCAGACATTGCCACTTCTGGTACGGTGACCTTGAAAGATTGTCGAGCTGGCGACTCTGTGGCGATTACAGTTACGGTGCCTTCGAAGCTTGCAACCACGTTTTTTGTTTCAATTCCTTGACGCCCATTGCCCTTGTCGGTCTGCCTGGCTCCGGCAAATCCACCGTGGGCCGTCAGCTTGCGCGGCGGCTCCAGCTTCCTTTTCAGGATTCTGACCATGTCATTGAGCAGCGCCTGGGGTGTCCCATCCGAGAGTTCTTTGAACGTGAGGGCGAGGATCATTTTCGAGACCTTGAAGAAACCGTTATTAACGAGTTGACACTGGACGCACCATGTGTGATTTCAACTGGTGGCGGTGTGGTGCTGCGCCCTAACAACCGTCAGCATTTACACAAGCGTAGCTGTGTGGTCTATCTCAACGCTGCCCCGGATCTATTGTTTTATCGCCTGCGGTATGACAAGAGCAGACCTCTTT
>Ga0210036_1001149_pt1 | contig 30021 bp, 19 predicted proteins | sample CryGeymeta201515_FD_185469 | JGI IMG/M metagenome (GOLD analysis project Ga0210036, IMG submission 185469) | Groundwater microbial communities from Crystal Geyser aquifers in Utah, USA - Crystal Geyser metaG 2015-15 (SPAdes) (version 2) | ecosystem: Environmental > Aquatic > Deep subsurface >...
AATCTCGATGGGTAAACAGTCTCCGAACCTTTCTTCAGACAGTCGCAGGCACCATCGAAGTTGACAACAATTACATCCCGCCACTACAAAGAAGGAATGATTGCTACATCATGGACCTACCTGGTAGCTGGTACTAGTACCAGGGTAGTACCTGGTATGTACCACGGTACCTGGTACCCCAATCCAGGTCAGGGTTCTCTTTTCAGCCCGAGTTGTTCTGAAATGTCGGTGGTCAATGCCTTCAACATTAAAAATAATAGTACCGTGCCAGAAGGGGTCGCTACAGAGAGCCCGGGATCTTGCTACTACCAGTGCCTGGTAAATAATTAAAAATGCTTTTCCTACCAGGGTACTGCAGTATGAACATGAATCTTTCTGAATGACGTAGGAGTTGTGTTTAGCTACGGTAGTTATTTGTTAACGTAGGATGCGACCAAAATTTGTCCGTAAGTGTGGATGGGGGACAAGAGAGATGATGCTGAGGAACAGGGCTACAGCTACTCCAGCATTAATTAGATATTCAATTTTTTTATTTTTTTTTACAGCTACTCCAGCATCGACCGTACCAGGGTACTGGTACCAGGTATATTCCGCGCTATTAGTGGTAAAAGCAATCACTTGGCGAAACCCTTTTGACATTATTTTTTGACCAAGCAAAATGACAGTGAACTTTGACATTGCAAACCTGAGCACAATGACTGAGCGCGATGGCAGCTCCTTCAGCTTTCCCGTCATGCTTCATCGCATGCTTAGTGATATTGACGAACTCGCAGAAACGGACTCCAGCAGCAATGGTCTGCAAGATATTGTAAGCTGGCAAGCTGGAGGAAAAAACTTCAAGATTCACGACCGAAAAAGATTTATCTCCGTCGTCATGCCCGTGTGGTTCATGCGCATTAAGTACTCTAGTTGGATCCGTCAATTGAACAACTACGGCTTCAAGAAGATTCACGAGGAGGGGCCCAACAAAGGAGGTACGTTCGGTTGCAAATGCTCTACTTCTTCCACAAAGGAGGAGCGCATTGCTGAAGTTGTCTTTATCTCACTGCCAACAATTCATGATGTTTTTATTTCAACGATAGCTCTCTGCCATGCTTTTTTCTTGAAAGATGAACCATTACTTGCAGCTTGCAGACCAGATTCAAAAGGTCCACAAGAAGAAAAATGCCGCCGATGCCCCTCTATCTCTAATTTCATCATTGTCTAAGCGAGAGCAACCTCGCTCTGCTTGTAATGTTACATCGTCTTTGTCCTTCACTGTCTACGACGCACATGAACATACTATGATGTCGATGCCACCCATGTCCACGTCTCTCGATGCTGGAGAGGATGTGATGAGTGTTTTTGCAAAGGCTCGGCCCGTCGACTCCGGTGTAGCGACTACCACGAGCGTGGACAGCAGTGTCGACTTTGGACATGTGTGGAAAATTCTAGACGACCATTTCGATGACGGCTCCAGTGGTAACAGTAGCACTTCACAACAGGTTCAATCCTCCGATGAAGAGCTGTTGTCACATTTTGATTCCAACAGCGTCTTTTCAGATTTGGAGCCAGTACCCTTTGCAACTGATCTTACGGTGGCCGAACGATTGGGTGCAAGACATAATCGATTTCATCCCATTTCTTTCATATTCATTTGGTCAGTAAATACACTGAGAACTGCTGTTATTAGCTGCATAGCTCTACCTACGATTTATGCTCTTGACTTTTGAACAACCAACCCGGACAGGTGTTTTATCTTTCATCTGAACATACAACCCTTAATCTCGTTAAATTTGTGTTTTGATTGCTCAAAAGACATTCTTGTCATAAGCCATCAATCAATCTAGACATATTTGAATTATGACATTTTGTAAGCTCTCTCATGCTCGTCCAGCAACACAAGCAGCTTCAAAAGAACCTCATACCCTAACCATGCTAGTAGACATCAACCTACCAGTACAAGCGTGTGGTATTCACACGAGTTAAGATCTACCCTGGTAGAAGTCGCAAAGTAAAAAGGATGTGTATGATGTATGATAATATTGTACGGAGGGCACAGGCTTCATGGAATTTACAATAGCTAATCTAGTAATGTAGTAGTTTGGATCTGCTACTACTAGTAGGTCGTCTTTCCTAAACAACTCTGGACAGTATCCTGAATCAGTAACCTACGGTACTATTAGTCTAGTTCTCATTAAAAAGTCTTAGTGTTTTGTCATTCGTTGTCAAAAAATACTCAGGGTCAAGGGGAATGCACACCACTGTTAGTTACAAGTACAGTACGATGGATATTATTCTATTCATTAGACTACTACTAGCCTAGTAGGTCTAGAGAGAGGCTGAATGCACCTGACATAGACCCCGACCCCTGCTACCAGTGGTAGTAACTATACGGTAATCGTGGTGAAAAATTAGAATTTTTCAAAGTAAGAGAAGAAAATACCTTTGCAAGAATGAATTCCATCATAGTCTGCATTCTGTTTATACCTGGCAAAGCTCCAAGTATAGCTTAGGCCTGCAATGGAAACAAAACATCGAAATTCATATAACTAAGGAACTCTTTGGAACGTGAGAGTATTTGACATTTTGTTCGCACCTCCAATTACTTTCTCCTCTTCTTCTTAGAATCTAAAAACTTGCCGTGGCAATCACAGCATCCGGGTTGTGCTTGAGCAGTTGTTGATTGATCTTTATCAAAAGGGCCCGTGCCAAAAATTGCTGCTTGGCAAGTCGTCGGACGTATTTCAAGTGCGTATCGCAATCCAGATTGCCCAAATACAAGGCTCGGTCCAAAAAGTACAAGGCATCCGTTAGACTGGCATTTTCCACGCTCAAATCCAACATTTGTGTCCCAATCGCCGACGTTGGAGCTACCATATCATCTATAGTTATTTTATTTTGTGCTGTTTCAGTCGAGTTGGCATTGGCTTCGGCGTCTGATAACCATGCTTGAATTTCTGCCGTCTTTTGATCCACAATGGTAACATTCTCCACCAAATCATCTTTGGCCTGCTGGTACAAGGTCAGTTGCTGCTGACATTTTTCTTCGGCATACGTCAAGCGCTGTTGATCCCGTTTGTAATCTTGTGCCAATTGCTTGGTAGCCAAGGATGTTGTTTCCAAATGTTGAATAATTTTCTGTAACACTTGCTCCTTTACTTGTTCCTTTTTCTGGGCCTCCCATCGTTGTTGCGCAGCTAATTGTTCTTCCCTTTCCTGTTCCTCTCGTTCCGCTCTTCGGGCTGCTTCCATAACGCGATTGGCTTCTTCTGCTTCGCGAGCAAGACGAGCTTCAGCTTCACTGGTAGCACTGGAACCTCCTGGTACAGGAATTCCTTGAACTGGAGGAAGATGAGGCGGTGGTGGCGGCGGTAGTTGCGATGGTGGATCGAAAGCCCTACCCGATGGCATGGGCGGAGGTGGTGTGTTAGTCCTGTTAGGATGTGTCATTGTCGTTGTTGTTGGTGTTGCCTGAATAGTTGGAGCTCGGGTAAAAACGGGCGGATCTGCACTAAAGACACTGCTCATGGCAACGACCAATTCCACCAAGTTGTGAGTCCGGGGATTCCATTCGTGCAAGTAGGGCAAGTAAACTTTACCATCACTTCCTACGTGCATGTGATTTTCCTTCAAATACATGTTGTCCGTCAATCTGACGTAAGCCACGGGAGGTCGTTGGGGGTAACCAGCGGGCAAGTAGAGGTCTAACAACTGCTGGTAGGTGTTGCCTCGAAAGTGCCAGGCGATGGTTCCCTGCAATACCAAACAATGAGAGACTTCTCCGTTGTTCTCTACCAAAGGAGCAATACCGGGAGCCAAGTGAGTTCCAACACTAGACTTTAAGAGGGTCGAGGCAGCACGATCTACTTTGGAAGGATCACGATACAGCCCACCAAGTCGGGCCAGCAATAGGCTAACTCTTGGATCGTGGACCATACTATATACTATTAGAATCTGTAGTGTTTGTTAGTGTGTGTGTCAGGCGCTGATCGATGGTCTGAAGACAAATTTTTCAATCTCTCTTCAGCACTAAAGATGTCTTACTGGGGTGTTAGTTCTTCGTTTATGTTTGGAGGGTAGGTTCAGATGCTCTGGAGACAACTAGACTAGTCTACAATTATAGTCTAATAAGTAGTGTCTGATTATGGGATGAGCGGCAGGGTCAAAGCTGGTTGTTTTTAATCTGAGAGCACGATTTGCTGACGTTCATTTCGAGGTTGTGTGCAGTCATGTCTACTACTTATAATAGATCGCATACTTGCGCATAGCGGACATTCACGAGTACTATTAGTCTAGCTACTACTAGTAGTAGAGCTAGCTGTATCAGTGCTATAAATAGAACAACAAACTGCTAATGTTACTTACGTTATAAAATCAACAAAGGATGGAAGAGAAACTAGAGCAGCTGGGTCGGGAAGATTTGAATGACAACCCAAAACCCAAGGAGCGACACCGTATCTGTGTACTTGGTTGTACGTTCGCGGGATATTTATGGCACAACAACGGCTGGCACCGATATAGGTCTAACGATTTTATCTGCGTATGACGACTTACAAGCTACCAAATGCACAAAACAACCACATTCAAGAAAAAAGATCAAATTTGGTACTTGAGTCGACCCGCAGTGGAACAAGGTCCTACGCCAACACCGTTACTGGAACAAACTCGTCAGCGTCCGCCGGCAGGTGTGCTAGTACATCGTGGTCTTGCAATGCACTGTCCGAAATGGCTACCCAAGCGAATCACGAATGGACTGATCGCATCTCTTGGGGCAAAACTATGCGTTCACCTTTTCGCCGATCATCAAATACCGCCGCCTAGTAGACATTGGCACGATATAAATCGCAAGGGTGCCTTAACGTCAGTCCAAGCAGCAGCGGCTTTGCAATTCGAGGAGGGCTGCGTCAAGAGACCCGGGTGCAAGACCTCTGCTGCTTGGTCGCAGCAAACATGACCTTCAATCAAGACGAAGCGGCGAAGAATCCTTCGAGAAGCTCTGTCGGTACCAATTACTGCTTTTCTCGTTGAACGATTTTCAAGCCTTTGTCATGATGAGCTCCATGACGTTTTGGGAAGCCTATCAATCGGAGCCCTTCGTGCAGCGGTGGAAACCTATGAGCAAAGATGCCTTGCAAAAGCGTTCGAAAGAAATTAAATAATAATCATTCTGATCCAGAAGTTGTTCTGCTGTAAAGAATCAAAATGCATCAATATTTTTAATGTTCTGCATTGCACTCATCCCTTTGCATTGGTCAATTTTGCCGCTGCTTGAGCGTATTCCATTTCCGACCTTTCCCGCCCGCCGTCTAATTTGAACATTGTGGCTTCTAGAGCTGTCACCAACTTGGCATCTCCGTCGGTACTTGCTACCCATCCTTTTTCAAGCCAGTACCTAATGAAGTCAATCCTCGATAGTTCGTAGTAGCCACGAAAAGCCTCAATGGAAAGTGTCGATGGACCTCCTTTTTGCTGCAGTATCAGTTGTGAGATGAATTCGTCATAATATACTTTTAAGAGCTTTGGTTCCCTGTCGAAATAATGTCCTCTAGCATCTGGAAATAGAAAATATGCGACATCTTCTGCTGCCAATCCAAGACCGGCAAATTGGAAGTCAAGGACTGCAACACTGCTGATATCGCCGCCGCCGTGGATGTCATCGTCATCGTCGTCGCCAGTAATAGAGAGAAACATATTTGCGGCCTTGAAATCACCATGAATCAGGGTACCATTGGCTGATTGTGACTGCCGTGTCAGAAATTCTGCAATAGGTCTAGCTGCCGCCTCTAATCGCTTTCCTAATGCCTTAGTGTGTGAAGTGATGACTGCGGGATGTTTGCTTTCCAGGAATCGTATTGTTTGTGTCCACTGCTGTGCCATGCCTGACACTTTCACTCTTTGACTACTGTTCAAATCGCCGTTGCGTCTCTTGACAGTCCAAAACCCACCTCTTTCCCATAAGTGCCTTCTCCAAGACGACGATGATGATGTTATCTTGGCTTCGCCCCAGAAGCGAGCATGGAAGGAGGCAAGCCATCGGAGGGCTCGTTTTGTTTGTTCGGGAGACAAGAAGTCCGGATGACACGGAAATCCCCCGTGTCGTAGATCGTTCATGAAGAAGCAAACCGCCGACCAGGGACGACTACCATCTCTATCGCTGGCCAATAATTTTGGTACTGGTAGAGCTGGAATTCCCATGAATTGTTGCGCCCCCAGGCGAGGAGCTGCACAATCGTAAAACTGTCGTTCCACTCTGTAGGATTCTCGTTTCACCCATAGACGATGATTGACTGATTCCTCATCCGCCTCTATTTTGCCATCATCGATATTAGAGGGCATGAGAATCAATTTGGCAACAAAATGCCGTTGACGGCATTGACCTGGTGGCTGTCGATAAACCTGGCACGATACTTCGTACACTGGGGTTGACCTTCCACCAGTAAACGCTTCTCCCAGCGATTTTTTAATGATTACATCTGTGACTTGTGCACTAGAAGAATTGGGAAGGAAAGATCGAATTATTTTTGCAAGAGAATCGGTATCGTTGCTCAATAATGCACTGGCAATTGGCATTCCGTCTACCAATGAAGGCAGCAGCAGTTCGTGTTCGGGTATCGCCATTTCTTGAGAAGTATTAGTTCATTAATTGTATCAGAACATTTCTTGCCTGCTCTGCGGCTATCCCAAAATGAAACTCTACCATGTCGTTCCAAGTGTCGCTACAGCTTGACAATTACAGTACTTGATTTGTAGAACCAGGTTGGCCGAGCTATGATGGATGGCCTCAAACTCCAATCAAGACAACCAACAATGATTGCACACACAAAAGTAAAAAAATAAATAAAAATTGTTGTCATATCATTATCACTGACCCTAATGATCCTTGCAAAGAGTCAATTATTCTGGAAAATATTATGATGGGAAGTGGCAGAGCTTCGATCGTAGGCAGTCCTTGTCGTCGAGCATGAATTGCCGAGATCGTGCATACAAATGGTACCAGTTGCCAAAATGCGTCCACTTTTCAAGCTTCTCTGTTATTGTTACCTGGTACAATCTGCGCTGCAGGCACTCGGTTGGCAGAAAAGTCCTTCCGGTCGTCTTAGCACGATTGTACATGGACTGATCGCGCATGCACATAGTTTTTATCCTTATGAAAAAAGAACTTCTTGAGCCGCATGCGTCGGCACACAAGTTATTCATCTCTCTCGATCTATCACACGCATATGAGTTCGTTACAGCTGACTAATTTTTCGCGCACACTCCATCTCCCGCCGCCTCACATTTATCCCGCTGAACCCAACAGTTCGTGAAGGGTGCTGAACAGTTCGGAGAAAAGCTGCGGGCTATTTTTATGGCAAAGGGACTAAGCTTGGTCCGTGCGTGGGCTTCCCCGACGGTCCAGAAACTTTCGCAGGGCCAGTTGGTTAAATTTTTTGTTTTCCACAATTCGTCTCTCAGCACTTCATCCAAAACGTGCAATACTCTGACGTCTTTGCTCTCCGCCTGAATTTTGGTCAATATTTTGGTCACGAAACTCAGGTCCGCACTGAGCAAGTTGACATCCTCCATGCCTCCTCCCATTTCCTCTCCGTACTCTTCTTCTGCACTGTCCTTGTCGGGTGAATACTTTAAGAATTCCAACAGTTTATAGGACGTTTCATCATAATTATCCATGTAATCATTGCTATTAACCGACAGAATAGCGGTATGGGCTGCCAGCTTGCTTAATCGGCAATGAAATCTCATGAATTGTCGTAATACGGCTTTCAAATCCAACAAAGCAATATCTTTTTGGTGCAGAGGAGGTTCGCCCGGTAAATCATGATGCGATTCACTCTGTACAATAATCTGCTGTAAGGCATCGGCGATGCCCATCACCAAAGGTTTGGGGACCAAACGAATCACCTTGGTCAAACCGTGCGTTTTGCCGTATCCGTAGGGTGGGACATGAGACGTCCGTATAAGTTCAATAGGATGCTTGCTATTATCAATCAACACCTTCTTATGCCTTTGAACGATTCCTTGGACCCAGTGCCACAGCATGTTACTCATTTCTCCTGGAGGTGCCAGCAGAGCTACCCGCTGCTTGTTGCCGTTGCTTTCGGGGATAAATTCACCGCATTTCTTATCCGAACCTGATGGGCACGATTTAATGGTGTCCAAAAATTGCTGCTCGTTGGCTAAAAGTTCACTTTCAATAGTTTCCACCGGTTGAGCCATATCCAAATGGCGAAGTGGGAGTTCGGCTACGTGTTGCTCTTTGACTACATGAATGGTGGGCTTGATGATGGAGTAGTAGGTGGCTACAATGACCGCAAAGACCAGGGCTACAACCAGTTCATAGCGAACCTTCTTTTTCTTACGAAATTGCGGACCATTTTGGAGGCTTCCAGCACTTGGTAATGCCATTCTTTGTTTTAGCCTGCAGTCGAGAAGAGGAGTATAACTAAAGTGTAAATTATTGCTTATCCAAGCTGTTGTTTTTAAAAGCAGATTGGCACTATCAAATTCCTTTCCCCGCGCCCGTATTAAAAATAAATACTGCAGTAATGTGTGCAGTCCCGAACAGGACTGAACTTTCCATCGAGGATTCATGCATAGATGAAGCAATGCCGAAAGTAGTTTCCCTGCTACTGGTGAGCTAGCTATCGGCCATCAATGTGTAGGTCAAGGCACTGGGATGTTTAAACTCAAGATTTGGTGTGTCTCGAATTTGGTGATAACAGCTCTTTGTGCTCTCTGACTCTCGCTCGCTCGTTTCTGTCGATCACTCCCTGGCAGTTAAATCTATTTTGGCTCGATTTTTTGTTTTGGCTTTTGTAAAAAAAAAAATATCCCCGAGGGATTTTTGCCGGTGGGTAATTTCTTATTTCTGAGAAGTTCCTGCCAGCTGCGCCGAAACAATAGTGGTAATAATATTATTATGTTACACCAGGTACAGTACCAGGGAACACATATACTTACCGTACCTGGTACCTGGTACTCTACTCCTCTGTTTCATCTGGATTCCGAAAGTCTCAAGATTTTATATCGCGAATCCATATGAGGAATACGAGTACCAGTGTGGTACCAGTACCAGGTACCAGTAACCTGCTGTATTTCGCCATCGACCGTACCTGGTACGGTCATAATGACGTCTCTTTCTTGATGTTCTTAGTTCTCCTCCTTACAACTATTTTTTTAAGTGCCAATAATGTATTTTTGAGCTACCTGGTACCATAGTAGTAGTATCTTGCATTGTTTTTAAGCAGTTACGACAGCTCTAGCTAGTCTACCATCACACCTTCTACTAGTCTACAGCAGAGATTTTTGATAGGATCGCAGTGGGTCTGTTTGGCAATCAGATGACATTATTATTTTTATTTCGACTAGTGGTACTACTCTAGCCACCGTAGTAGTCTACTGGTACAGTCTAGTACTCTTAGTATGGCATAAATTCCTTCAACTAGCCAGAGGAAAGACCAGAAGCCTGTCACTAATGACTTCTGGTTTCTTCAAAAAGGCTTACCACTCCCTACGGACAACTATTGACTAGTAGTACAATAGTGGTAGAAATAGATTGAAAGTACAATACTCGTGGGACTCTAGCTAGCTGGTACTTCCAGCTACCTTGGCTCCAGCCATCTTTCGTATTTAGTACTAGTAGTTTGCAGTTTGCAATAGTTCGTTCGCTAAGAGTGCGTTTTCGCTCGATTAAACACAGAATTTATCAAAGCCTCACTAATGCGAAAAGCATTATTTTATGATATACAATGCCATCCGCCAGATCGTCCCTATCATACACGCCGACGCTTCAGATGACGCTCGCTGCGGCCTTGAGGGAAAACATTCTCAGCGGCAGGAATGCTGGTGCCTCGGCAACAGATACGGCGCATTATTTCGAATTGTATTCGAGCATTGTCTCAGGAAATTTTGATGCGACCCTAGCCGACATGGGAAGCGGGCAGGCAAACCGGCCTCTCTTAGACATCTTGAACGATGTTTATGCTCTTGCGAATGAGGAATTCGATGGCGAAACCGCTGAGAACAGAGATCAGCAGCAGGAGAGGGAAACTAACAGGGATAAGAAGAAAGCAAGCGCTGACAAAAGACGCCAATAGGCAGTTACCCATCCTGTGTATCTTCTTTGCGCATTCCTGAGATAATTCCAGATCAAGTGCTTTGCTCTGTAAGTCATCACGCATATCCAGAAAACTGGATACCAAACTTTTCACATGATCATCAAGAAGCAAAGTTTCCTTCTCCGCCACAGCATGCATCGCTCTCCTTCTAAATAATCGAACTCATCATATACTACTTAGAAACTAGATATTTAGAAACATGTTCAAATCCCTTTCCAAAACGTTTCTTTTGTGTCTCGTCGATCATACTGGCACCGGATTCCTGCACGAAGACAGAGATATCTCTATTCTGTTGAGGCAGAAAGGGATCTGCTTGTTCTCTGACGATGATCAACCAGTGACAGCACAATCGTTCTGCAAAATAGGAACGCTGTTGAGAATGCAATGAAAAGCGCGGAGCTACCAGTAAATATAACTAGCTGATGACTCCGGTTCGATGCCTGAAAGGTTACGACTTATGACAACCAGACTTACGATAACCAAAGTTGTATCTTGATTTAGACCTACCCGGTGGCACTGCGACTCTTCGACAGACAAATTTAGTTTAGCCGCTATAGGTTCTTTCAACGTCGAAGCTAGAGTAGGAGAAAGCACAGCAACTCCATGCGTCAAATCGTGAGATAACGAAAGCATAGTACTAGTTGACTAGTCCACTATCAGATCGCGACGAATATGAGGAACGCGAAGGTTTCGAAACTGCGACAACGTTCTAAGTTACAGTAAAACCGTAACAATCAGCTTTCAGCTCTAGCAAATTGCTACTGCATGGATCTGTTCCGTGACTCCAAGCAGTCCCTATGACGTACTAGCTAGTAGTAGGGTCCAGCTTGAGAAGAACGAATGAGAGCATTACATCATGAACGAATGTTATGATTATTATTACGCACTAGTCCACAACAGTACCAAACTACTACTAGTAGACCTAATACGGTAGCAGGTACGAGTAGTATTATTAGATATTAGCCTGATATTCGTATCGTGTTCGGAGTTCATCAATAATACAGCACAATTCAATATTGTAAGACAGACGGAAAGATACAAGGTGTTATGCCACGAACTGCGAATTATAACCTTCTTTTGGCGTTGCTGATAGCTGCAGCCGCCACTACTTCGAGATCGCACAGCTTTGTTTTGCCCTCATTGCCCTCATGGTCTCAAACAAGACACTTGGCTCTGCAACGACAACGACCACAACCCCTGGCCATGAATTTCTTCAAGGATGTGATTGGAAAAGCCTTTGATAATGATGCTTCGCTGGATAAGAATGACATTACGAAGGGGCAATACGACGGGCCAGGCGAAGAATTTGATGATGACGATTCCTTTACCAGCGTCGGTCGTTTGGTAAACAAACCCCAACTCACGGAAACGCAACAAAAATGGCGAAATGCACAACAGACGGGAGGTGGTGCCAAAACGCCCCAACTGTTGCTAAGCAATACCAAATGGAGTGTGGATTTATTCTTGACGGGAATCCCCGAACGAGATCCCAGCAACGACTTGTTTGCTTCCAAGGTTAATATTTCGTTGCGAGATCGAAAAGTGGGACTCCTAGTACCCGAGGAACCCACCGTACCGGGCATAACAATGACGTTGTTGGAAGATGGCGTTATTCAATTTGATTCCGACTCGGAATTTTTAGACAATCAACAAGGACAATGGAAGGTGAGCGATGATGGTTTAAATGTTCGCATTTGTATGAATGTGTTGGGATATCAACGAACTGTTAAAACGAAGGGGAGCATTGAAAAGATTTATTGGAGCAGCGAGGAAGAGAAATCGGTTCAAACTAGTGCAACCTATTCAATACCAGCAGGACCTTTGTAGTAAGTTGTCCATGTTGTCTGGTATTGCATGTTTGTGTGATTGAAGAAACCTTCCATAAATTAATTTCTATATCCCTTTTTTCTTTCAAAACAGTGGCGATGCCGGCTTAGAGACTGGAGCACAAGTTGGTACTTTGAAGTGGACAAACGGTATCCTTCGTGTGGAACAGTCGGTTGGTTTGTTGGGAGCCGGAAGCAAGATGACGCCTTGTGGACGATTTGAAGTAAAACGAGTGGATTCAGAAAGCTAAGCTATTATTAAGGCAGTAAAAACAACAAGGGAGAGTGATAAATTAGAAAAAAAGAACCCTACCAGTAGATTATGCGGCTAGTAAAAGGTAGTCCTTGTTTTGTGGTGACATTCCAGGGCGCCTTCATGGTGCATTTTTTCTCCGAGTTGCCACAAATACCAATCTACTGAAACAGCAGTAAAAATTGGCTCATCAGTGTTGTCACTAGTATTGCCATTAGTATGCAAGTGTTGTTGCAAAGACCGCAATTCTTGTACCAACTCCTCCACGGCTACTACCGTTGAAGCTCGAATCGTCTTTTCTTCCTCGCTGTTCACTGGAATCTCGCGCCCGTTATTGATGGCAGTCCCCAAACTTGTTTCGTATTCCAATACTCCGGCATGGCGCAAAAATTGTGGAACTCGATAATCGGCAAAGGTAGTGACTTGGTCCAATCCTTTTAGTTTCAACTTGAGAGATGCGTTCAAGTCGCCGACACATATTTGTGCACGCTTGTACAAGCACAAATACTTGTGGTCAGTGTGGTCATTCGTGCTCTCGCTACTCCAAGCGCAACAATCCCGAAAACCTGGAAAATATTCCAGAATGCGATCAACCAGTTCAGGAGCCGACAAGTTGCTTTTCAAAAGAGAAGCCGTACTAGCTGGTGCTGGGATGCCTAAAAAATCTAATATGTTGCCATTCCATTTCTTCTTTATGACGGATCCAACTTCATTCCATAATTGACATCGGGTCTCCATATTATCCAGGGTTGTGATCGGTGGACAATTTTTATCCTTGGCTAGCTGGTCCAAGTGTTGCATCCACAGATGGTTCATTTCAACCAATGTCATATTAGCCAACCGATCCGGAGCAAAGATATAGGCAGGCGAGAGAACGGTAGGATGAGCCAATTGGTCATCTTCGTCTAGTTTTGCCATGGTGGCCATAGCCATGGCTAAATGCTCGTACTCAAAGTTGGTTGAAGTAGGCTTCTCTCGTAGTGTGGTGCTCGTAGTAGTAGAATGAGTGGGCCAGAAACAAAAATTAATGGCATCCATGGCCACAATGTAAAGGGCCAGTCGTTCCATAGCGATCACAGGTGGTAGTTCAGGAGATGGCAAGTAATGCCATCCTTCTTCGTCCCACTCAATCGCGAAAGTTGAATTGCTAGTCGATTGCTGGTGCCGGGACAAAATATCGTTGGCCAAGTTACGGATGGCGGTTGGCTTAATTTGAACAAGATCGGCATGACTAGAAATAGCCATCCAAGCTCGACAGGAATCTCGAACCTTTTGGCAAGAAGATGCGCTACTCCAGCCCGGCATTGTGTCTACCATTTTATCTGCGCACCAGTACAAGATCGTGCTAAGTGAATTGCGATGAGTGAAGAGAGAACTTGGTGCACTTGCTAACTTGATTTATTGAGTAGAGTAGTCAACCACAAGTACTCGAGTAGGATGTTTACTTTACCGAGTAGATTACTACTAAGTAGTAGGTAGAGTAGTAGACTAGCTGGTAGTAGGTACCCCCAGGTACCTTTTCTACTTAGTAGCTAGTAGTCTACGCTAGAGTACCTGGTAGAGAGGATTATTATTTTTTCTTTATTTTAGAGATGGCGTTATGAAAATCAGCAGTTGGCTTTTCTTGCGCAGTGAAAAAGGCAAGAAACACCGCGCTCTTGCTAGCTAGCTGTGCCCCACCAGACGCGGAAGGCTGCAGCAGCAAAAAAATACAAGGGACTGCAGCGAAAGTGCATCAAATAATTTGATCATCTGAGAGGTCTTACTGCAGTAGGCTTCCTCTAGCTGTTCCAGGCTACTGTACAGTATGATGAATGGACTGGTGCTTGCCCCAAACGAGCTGGTAAGAAAGCCCAAAGTGACATGAGTTTCCGCAATCTTAGACGTAGCAATGGGAAAATGCAATTAGTTTAAAAAATAGTCTTTGTTTCAGTTTTCTCCTTCCACCTCAATTTTGCTTCCCTTCCTGATTTGACCCCAACCAATCAAACGCCAATGCTTGTCCACGCGGCGACTAAGGGCAATCTTTTCTCCTTCTTCAGTACAAACTGGCTGCGTCAACGCAACCTTTGCCAGGTCGCCCTTGACTGCAACGACGCGTCCACCAGTCGCTGTAGAACCAATGTTTACCATCAATATCTCGTTCTTCGTCAACTTTTGAACCTTGGCTTGCTTACCGCCATCGCTGGTTTTGACTCCCAACAGTCGTCGCAACAAGTAGTACGAAATTTCAATTTCTGCAAAGACGTGTGGTAGTTTCCCCTTGATGCCTAGGACCTGCCCGACCAATCGATCGGCACGTGTGAGCGTAGGGTCGATGCGGGTACCCACACCAATCAGTCCACCAGGAACCGCAAATTGCAAATCGTTCTGTTCAGCATATAAAGACGAAATACGAGAATAAATGGGAGAGCACACCATGGTGGTCTCTCCAGGGGCGCCCTCTTTTTCCTTCTTGGTGACAATACCGGGGCGGACTTCAATTTCATCACCCATTCTCAGGACACCCTGAAGAATGGATCCACCAGCAACGCCTCCTTGCAGGTTAGACACGTCTTGTCCTGGACGGTTCACGTCAAAAGATCGAATGACAATTAGCCTGGGAACACTGGTAAAGTCACGAAGAGGCAAAGGAATTTTTCGGACCAAGTATTCACAGAGAATGTCCATGTTGTACTTGAGAACTGCTGAAATGGGCAAAATAGGAGCCGAGTCGGCCACTGTTCCAGCGACAAATTTTCGGATTTGCTCCTGCTGCGCCAATGCGGCGTCTGGCTTAACCAGATCTACCTTGTTTTGCAGAATAATGATATGCGACAGCCTCATAATTTCCACGGCAGCCAGGTGCTCGCTTGTCTGGGGTTGAGGACAAGTTTCGTTTCCGGCAATGAGCAGCAGAGCGGCGTCCATGACGGCCGCACCGTTCAACATGGTAGCCATTAAAATATCGTGTCCAGGACAGTCCACAAAACTGACATGGCGACGCAGTTTGTAAGTTACACCATTTTCTTCAAAGGTATCGGCATGGGACGATCCCTTGGAGCAAAACGATGGCTTGCCAGGGGCTTCCGCATTGTTGCCTTGATAAATCTTGGCGTTGGCATATCCCAGCTTGATGGTAATATTACGTTCCAACTCATTCTTAAAACGGACGGTTTGCACACCACTAATAGCCTTGACAACAGTAGATTTTCCGTGAGCGACGTGCCCAATGGTGCCGACGTTAATAGTAGCTTGACGAGATATCTAGGGATTATTCGGTTTCGTTGAAATACGAGTGCATAAGGGATAAACAAAAGCACAAGATGAAGCACCGGTAAAACAAATATGAATATTGAAGTGCTCTTGGATAAAGGATCGGGAGTTACGTAGCGTGGAATGTCTCAGCAAACCAGAAAATTTGCAATGAACGTACCACTTCAGGTGTCAAGGCGGTCAACTTGGCAGGATCTACTGTGGTGGCGTCCTGCTTGGCCAAGTGAGGCTGTACAGGGCCGTGACTCTCGATTTCGTCTCCCATCTTTCGGTAGTAGTTGCAGGTTGATGGGTGGTTCTGCTAGCTACTCGTTAAGATAGGCACTGATGTTGACTTGCTTTGTTGTTTCTATTGCTGTTGCTGAAGTATTGCCGCAATAAAAAATTCAGGAAAGAGAAGTGGTAGGTGAGGACCAGTGGCTGCTGCAGTAGTCTACTCAAGCTGCAAGAGCTTGAGGACCGTTCATTTCACTGGGTTTCTTTATGTCCTTGATGTGCACGTTTGTGTACACCCGTCTTAATTTTCGTGTTATACTGTACTCCATTGATGTCTTATTAGGGGACGTGTTATGGAGGAGTGCTATCGTGCAAAAAATTGGTAATCTACAATCTACAGCACTTCTGCTGCTACTAGACTACAGTAATAACTAGTACCAGCCAGTAGTAGTGATAAGCAAACCATGGGAAGATAAGCCTGCAAAAGAATGCACCAAAGCTGCAGAGATCTGCACGTGCTTGACCTTTGATCTCGCAGTGCTTGTGTACGAGACCAGCACAGCCCTGCATGCAGAGCAGGGCTTCTAGTAGTGGTGCTACGGCAGTGTTTAAGGTGGTAAAAGGGCCTGCATGCCATCACCTTGGTTACTTGCTTATTCCCCAGAGCGTTGTCGATACAGTAGTTTATTGCACTGCTGCGATTTGTGTTCAGGTGCAGTAGGGTCTGGGAAGTCTCTATTTTGGTTATGATTTTTGGTTATTATTGGACAGCGCCATTGAATCTTGCCGCTGAGATGAAACACTTAAATCTTCCATCGAGTAGTGAGAATTCGTCATTACTACTACTAATAGCTAGTAGCTAGCTACTGTACTAGCTAGTAGTGAACCTACATAACATCGATTCTGCAGGACAGTCTTGTTTTTCTTCACCTCCAGTCTGAACAAGTGGTTCCGTTTAACAGTCCGTAAACTAAAACTCAATTTTTTAATTGATTTTTACAACTTGTTGATTGTTTAATTTAACGCAAAAGACTACTAGTCTAGTTGCTCGTCAGGGCTTTGGCTGAGTTGGGTTTGGCATCATTTTCTTTATTTCAATACAGAAACGAGACCGGACAGTTACGTGACAAACACACAACAGTCAAGATGATGGACAACCAGAACTTGATGGAACACTTCAATACATCTCTCACGGAGAATTTCTTTCAGGAGCTAACGACAGACGTTTATGAAAAGTATGATATCATAGAAGAGATTCGTGAGGGGAAATATGGACCTATTTACAAGGTCAAGCCAAGGGATCCCAATTCCATTGTGAGGGTATATTCCCTGAAGACAATCCACTTAAATCGAGTGTCTCGCGTAAACAGCCATCAGAGGGAAGTTATGAACGAGATCAATGCCTTGAAGGCACTGGACCATCCGAACATTATCAAACTCTTTGAGGTATTTTACAATAATGACGATGCTCATTTGGTTCAGGAGTACACCATTGGTGATGATTTGTATTCTAGATCACCCTACACCGAGCGAGAAGCAGCGCGAATATCCTCTCAATTAGCTTCGGCGGTGGCTCACATGCATGAGAAGGGAGTGACGCATGGAGATCTCAAGTTTGAAAACATTGTGTTTGAACACAGCGGAAGCAAAGCCGCTATTAAGATCTGTGATTTTGGGGTCGCTAAGAGATTCCAATTGGGGAAAGAAACGAAATCATTCATTGAATCACCAGGAGTCGGATCAATGTAAGTGTGCAAGTTGGGGGATTGATGAGGTAATGAAGAGATGAGACCAACAGCTCATGATCGTTTTTGTCTCTTTAAACAACACTTGCAGTTATACTATGGCTCCCGAAGTATTGAAAGGTGATTATAACGATCAGGCAGACTGCTGGTCTATGGGGGTGATAATTTACATGTTATTGTCGTCGCAAATGCCATTTTATGCCAAGAGATCCAAGAATGTGGCGGCTCAAATAATGAAAGCAAGTTACAGATTTGAAGGGCCAATCTGGGATGATGTGTCCAACGGAGCCAAACATCTCGTTGCCAATCTACTCGTCGTCGATCCCGAAAAGCGTTATACTGCCCAACAATCTCTGGAACATTTGTGGATCCGAAAATGGATACAGCATACCGAGTTGGTGCCACCTGATGACGGCATGCTCCAGGCGGTCGACGATTCCTTGGAACAGTACCGACAAACTTCTACTCTCAAGCGACTGGCGCTGAACGTGAGTGCCGTGCAGCATGTTGCTAGTCTATTCCATTTGTTTTTTGTGTGTCGCTGAACCAACTTTTGTCTTCTTTTGCTTGAACTCAGATCATTGCTCACAAATCTACCACTCAGGAGATTATTGAACTACGCAAAGTCTTTGACTCGTTGGATACATCTCACAATGGAATAGTCGATTACGAAGAGTTTCGAAAAGGATTGAAGCGATCCAGGTTTTCCGATGACGAGCTTGCTCAGATATTCGACAGTATTGTAAGGACAATAAGTTGCTTTGTTTTATAGTCGTATTATCCATCGTGTTTGCATCTCATCATTTGTGAATTTATCTGTCACTCGTTTCCTACCCATCTACAGGATGTAGATAAAAGCGGACAAATCCAATACACTGAATTCTTAGCTGCAACATTGGAAGCCCGTGGTTATCTGGAGGAGGAACGAATTGCAGAGGCCTTTGAGTCTATCGATCGCGACCACTCGGGCTTTATCGACAAGGACGAATTAAAGGAAGTCTTAGGCGAGAGCTTTACCATGGAACAGATTGATGATATAATACGCGCAGCTGATAAGAACAACGATGGAAGAATAAGCTATGATGAATTCTTCGATGTATTTCGGAATCAAACCATGATCCTGGCATCGCAGGTGCTGGACTTTACGGAAACAACCGAAGCCTATGAATCTGACGAATTTGACGATTTTGATTTCTCTTTTGACCCAAATGCAGATATGTAAGAGCTATAAAAGGCCTACGTAGTAGGATTTTGATAAAATAGTAGTTGAGGAATCCTTTAGTCCAACAGTTATAACTTATACGTGAATTCATTGTAACCAGAGACCACAGCGCATCAACCCAAGCACAGTCCGTATGATATGAAGTTTTGTGACTCGCCAGGCTCTAGCGAGCAGGCATAAGTTCAAATTTGCCTAAATACCATTTCACAAAACATTCTATGATGGGATAATAAAAACAATCTTGACAATCAAACGAAATTTTTTGTCCAACGCATCCTCATCCGTGGGAAGGTTGCCTTGTTCTTGCAAGTATGGCCAAGCCTCTTAGGCCTTAGTAGTAGTTGTAATCAGATAATTGGGCAACAATCTCGTGAGAGGAGACTTTAGCACGCAAGTCAATCGCAGAACTCAACAAAAAAGATTCCTTAGAAACGAAGGAAATTTCGAACTATTTCCTGAGCACATCAAAGTTGAGCAGTAGTACAACCGCAAGACGCAAGATAAATCTTCATCTGCATACCAAAAAGGCTAACTTGTTATAGCGTGTCCAGTGTCTACCAATACTATACAAGCATACAGATGAGAATCAGTTGGAGCCAGTCTGCCTCAGTGGCGGTTCTTTGCTCCGTGACCACGACAAGCACCTCTGCTGCTGCCAATTACGCTGGAAACGCCAACAAAGGCAACCTTCGAAAGCTTCAATCAGGCGAGCAGACTCCTATTGGATTCCAGTCGGGGCCAGATCCTGGTCCATCTTACGGAGGCAGCATTGTGTTCCGTCCGGATACAAATAGAATCTACATCACAGGATCTACCTATGGAAACTATTTCAAGAGCAACAATGGTGATGATGTCAATACTATCACGACATCTGGTCAATCGTCCTGCTTTTTAGGGATTGCTGAGCTTCCGGGTACTGGCAAAGATGACGGTTCCATGAAGTGGGTCCATTCGAAACAGTGGGAAAGCTCAGTGCCTGAAGCCTGCAATGTGATTCAGGTGGATAACAACCCTAACAACTTACCAGAAAACAATACGGATATCCAAGAGAAATTGTACTTGCTGGGATATACGGCCACCAATGGTATCATGGAACCTCTCAGAATGGAATCTACCTTTCCTGCTGACCAGTATGGTATGATTATGGATGTTGATATCGTTGACCAACCCATTGGCAATTCTCCCATCTCCACGACATTTTGGGGAGGGCGGATCTTACAAGACGGGCCTGTCCAATACCCCATTGATATGACAATCGATAACGAGGGCAATCTATATGTTGTATCTTTGCAAACATATGATTCCAAGCCATCTACCACCACCAGAAGTCCCAATCAAATGGCCAAGCAAATGGTCAGTCCCTTGGAAACACCATTAGGCGATGAGTACAACATGCTGGTCGAACAATTCTTGTACGACAATCCCGGGTACGATGACGGCAAAGGAATTCCCGCGGATAGCGCCAATGTTCCTTTGGATACAACGATTGTGGACAACTGGCGCAAACCCTACGGACCTACCAACGGATCAGGGGGCGTCATTGTTTCGGGAGTGATGCATTTGGGAGGACTTTTAGTCATTGTTGGAAGTACCGCTGGTCACAGCCCAGTTTTTGGAAACGATATTACTACCAACTCTGATGATCCTGACAAGTCTGTAAAAGGATTCATTACCAAGCTAATTCCAGAGTCTGGATCTTACTATCAATTTGTTGTCGACAATGGAGCCCCTGAAAGTGAACGCGAGAAACAGCCGGCCCATAAGCGTTCTGCAACATCAATCATGTCGTTTGATGCTAAGGATGACTTTATCATGGGCATGTGTTCTTCTCAAACAGACCCTGATAATTTCTATATTGTAGGAACAACAGAGGGGCAGATGGACAAGGGAATGAATATGCTTGTGAAAGGAGAGATTCACGCTTTCCTGACCAAGGTAAACCTCTGGACGCTGCTTCCTGTTTGGACTAAGCAAATTGGAGGTAACCCCTTGACCAAGGATGTTGTTCGTGGCATGGCGTGTGCTGTGACTGCCGATGGCAAAGATGTGTATTTGGCTGGAGTTGTCGAAAACGGAGGTTCGTTGTCGCTTTATGACCAAGAGAGCAAAGGGAAAGACGATATTTTTATACTTCAGACTAGTGCAGACGATGGTGCTCTCAGGTTCTTGCGACAAATTGGGACAAGTGGTAATGATCGCCTCTCGTCTGGTGGTCTCACCACAGATGAGCTTGGAAATGCCATTTTGATGGGCAACACGGATGGATCCTTCTTCCGGTCTAGACAATTTGACCAGGAGACGGAAGAGAGCGATGATATCTTCATCATGACCGTCACTCGTAATACCGGCAATTACAAGGAGCCGGAATTGGAACCTGAGGCAGCAGCTACTCCTGTAATCACTGATACTGCTGCTGAAAGGCCTATAAGCGAGGTACCCGTTGTGACTAACCCGCCCACGCAGCCTGCTCCGGTTCAAACAGAGCCCCCAGTGAAGGAAACCGAAGCACCCGAGCCCTTCAAACCCATCGGCGAGCAACCAGAAGTCTTTACCAATACTGGATCTGTGACCACGGATGACTTTGAGAATATGCATAATCAGATTGAGAAGGAACAGGAAGCCTTGGAAGAAAGGGATAACGCAGTGACCACTTCCAAAGAGCAGAGATACGGATTGCTCATCTTTTTCGTTTTGATAGCTCTTGTGAGTGTAGGCGCGGGGGTCTTTGCTGTGAAACAAATCTCTCGAGGCGATCGTGCAACGGACCGAGACAATGTCACATCGTACTTACGTGACTTTGATGATGATGACATTGATTTGAAAAAGAGCGCTACTGGAGGATATCATTGCAGTTACACCAACGATTTGGCGCACGGACTCAATGCACGCTGTGCTTCTCGCGGTGAAGGCCTATTTGGTTTCTACGGTGACGATGCAGTAAATGATCCATTATTGGCTGTGCCTCCCAGGTCTGGTGAAATCACTTTCAGCAACGACCGAGATGATGTGAGCAGTATTGGAAGTGGCATTGGTTCTGGACGACACTCGACACACAATCCCCTCATGGATGACTACGACGGTCAAGTCACGAAGGATTTGCTCTTGTAGATTCCTACCAAAGCCATGAAGGGGGGCACGGCGCATGTGCAAGATGTGCATAGCGAAATCTGCACAGAAAATTTATAAAAGGATGTAATATGCAGGTTGCTTCTATCCTGCCGGAATACTTTGTACGTCCAACCATTTTAATGGTTTTCCTGTTAGATAATACTATTATCTTCTACATTTCCTTCCACTCCAGCTGTTGCACCACCTGTAGCGTACATGGATCGATCGTAGCTCAGACCATAATCGATATAGAATTCTTCACCAGCGTATACGTCTCGTTCCAAAGAAAATACGACTTGCCTCTTTTCTTTGTCTTCATCCGTAACGACATTGACATCTCGACCTAAAGGTGGTTCGTTGATGCGACACAGATCTGTTCGAACGTGAATATTTAACAGTCGATGCAATTCCCTGGAAAGTGGCATGCCAGGATTGCCCCCTCGACAGGTTGGTTGCAGAATTCCCTGTTCGTTGGTCGGATCAATCACAAAGGCATTGTCGGAAAATCTCCAAATGTAGCCTTCGCACGATGGGGCCTCCTTTAATTTGTTTAAATTCTGTTGAAGAGGAATCACGACTCCAGGATATGTCCCTAAAACAGTATTTTTGGGTAGATTGACTTTGGCGTACAATCCCAATCCAGCCCCGGGAACTTGTGATGTTTTTATCTCGAAACACTCGTCGGCGTTTTCCAGTAAACGGCCGCGTGGTCGATCTAATACTCCCAGAAACCCAAAATAGGACGTAACAGCCGACGTCGCACGTAATCCCCACAAAAAGCCCGGATCATCAAACGCAAACGCCACTGGTAAACGTCCCGAACGTCCGCGACTCTGGGGAAAGCATCGAGAAGCTGTGACGACAGGAAAGGATGCTACTAGAAGTATGAGCAGTGGAAGGACTGCCAAGATTCGGGCCGTTGTTTTCAAATATACTTCTGCCATTGTCTTGATCTGAACAATCTTTAATTTTGGTGGCAAAGACTAGGAAATTGTAATATATAAGATGGGACTGGTATGACAGTGGCCCTTGCTTTCGCCTTATTGATATGCATAGTGAATAGTGATCATCATTAGCTAGCTAGTAGTACCGTACTCTCGCTCTAGTAGTACTAGTAGTACTCTCTACTAGTAGCTAGTAGCAGTAATAATAGTAGTAGACTACAGCATTTCGTACAAGCAAAGGATAAATCTTGGATTTTTCATATTTTAAAGAGGAAGTATGCGACAAAGTCTAGTTTAGGGAGAAAAACAATGGAGTATTCTACTCCCTTTTATTGTACCAATATGTTAAAGAAAGTTTTTAAATTCGCAAAAGCATACAGCACAATCCAGTGATTGTTTTTCCTCATTTATTTCAAAACAGCGGAGCGACCTCCATCGACAGGAATAATGGCCCCAGTCGTCCAAGAACTCTCACTGGACAGTAGATACGCTGCTGCACTGGCACTGTCTTCGGGAAGCCCCAACCTCGGCAAGGGATGTGCCTTGGCAACAGCTTCGGCCATTTTTTCATTCTCCGTCATGCTGGCAGCCATTTTCGATCCTCCTCCCGTCAAGCTAGGGGCAATACAGTTGACGCGAATAGCGGGGGATAGCTCGGCTGCCAAACTCAAGGCCAATCCTTGCACTGCACCTTTCGATGATCCAATCACCGAATGATTGGCCAGTCCACGATTGGCAGCAATGGAAGAGAACAACACAATACTGGCATCTCCGTATTCTTTCGAACCTTTTTTCAGACCTGGCAGGGCGGCTTGGATGAGAGAAGCGGCACCCAGGACGTTCAGTTGATACGACTCGAGGAAGTCGGCAGGCTTGCAGCCACGCAGGGGCTTCAGAGTAATGCTTCCTACAGCATAGGCCAAACCTTGCAATGTTTGACCTTTTAGTTCGGCCATCAACCTGTCTTGATCAGGACGACTGAAATCGATGCCGTCTAAAATTTCGACTTGATTTGATCCTAACTCTTGTTGTACAGCTTGAAGCTTTTCGGCAGATCGTCCAATCAACAAGGGTGTACCACCTTTGGCAAGAATCATTTGGCACAGGGTTTTCCCGATGGCACCGGACGCACCAGCGACTGCAAACAATCCGTTCATTCTTGTTTTTCTTCTTGGTATATTCTTTCTAAAAAAGTGATGATCTTAGTTATATAAAATGATGATGGAAATTATTGGTTTTATGGAAGAGATAAGAAGAGCGTGAGAAATCAGAAAAACAAGTGAGTCAGTTCCATGATTATTAGAGTAGTCTACTAGTAGTAGTAGTTCGTTGTTGTTGTTGTTGTTGAATGAGATTCAATCGTGCTACGATAGGTATTAGGCTAAATCCAGGAAGAATTTTTTGAAGATACTAGGCCACAGCAGCTACAGTAGCTAGTAGTACTATCTTGTTGTGTATGTATGCGGTGCTAAAGAGCAGTGGCTGGCTACTACTCTGTAGCTAGCTACCCACTACTACTCCTAGCTTCAGTTACTACACATTGCTATTAGCTGCAGGAGCTTGCTAGCGTGCATGCAGACATGACAAAACGAAGATTTCTGGCTTGTTTGGATGCCACATTTTCGGAAAGAAGGAATATGCGTCTTTCTATTCAACATCAAGCATTAAGGCTCCGGTTTCGACGCAGAAAAATAATCTGACGCAATCCGATAGATGACAAGCCATGTATGTGAAGAGGAGGACTAAAATTACACTACATAAAATAAGACGTGTTACTTTGGTCAAATTTTGTCTGCTCGTCAAAATCTTCGAGAATTTTTTTGACTAACTACATAATAATAATAATAATGAGAGGTGAGAGAAGTCATCATTAGAAAGGAGCATTAACATCTGATTCAACAAAGAAAGGGTCTACTGGAGGATTACATTGATATTACAGCCAATTAAACCCCGCGACCCTTGGACTTCATCGAGGCTACCAACTGAATCCTAAAGCAAATATGAGAGCAGCTCGACGGTTCTACACGAAAAATGCTCCTAGACTGCTGGAGGAGAGGGCCCGAGTAGAAAGAATATCTGCAAGCGGGAAGAGCACTTCCCAGTCAATTCGATCTACAAGGGATTTTTTTCCCTCGATCTCCCACAATAATAGTTTACGACGGCGACGGATAGGGGTTAAAGCGCCCTTGTCTTCCAGAATACCTCAGCCACAACAACCACATCCTGCAACTCTCATTCCTGCAAAAAATTCGCTGCTAAGTCAGCGCGCTTTTTTATCACAATCTAAGATTATTCCCCCAGGAAACCAATCAATCAAGACCAACACTGGAAGCAATAGGACGACAAACAACAATAGTAACAACAGCAACCATTCTCCTTTGAATTATGAGGCAGCTAAAGAGCTTACCACCAAATTTCTCAATCTCCCAAACTATCAACAATTAGGATCCTTTGACAGCTCAACGTGGCAAGAAATGGCACGTCTTCTTCGGTTTTGGACGCGATATGAAACATCAGAGAGTGTGAACGCATCTTTTGCCTTGCTAGAGCGTCTAGTGGCAGAACAAGAAATACTGTTACAAAATCAAACCGGTCAAAATGGTGCCTCGTCCTCGTCACCGCTGCCGTCGTCCTCAGCCGTCCAGCGGTTAATGTCCGAACAGGATCGACGAGAATTGCTACAATTATCGCGAGAAATACTCAACACCAACCAGCTGAATAGCGTGATTAATTGTTGGAGAAATTCATGGAAGTCCAATGATACCAAAATTTCACCCATGGCAATGTTTCATCAATTGGAGCAATACATTGGTAAATCTCCTTCTTTACACCCCGACAAGAAAACGTACAACATGACCATGGATGCAGCGTCCAAACGATTCAGCAGTAACTTGTCTGCCAACATAGGACAACAAATTCTCAAACGAATGACCAGTCATTCTCAACCCACCGACGAAGAATCGTTGTCCTCTCGCATCGACACAACACCGACCATGAATAATAGATTACGTTGTCGCAACGATATTTCTCCCGATGAATACACCTACACAACACTTATGAATATCTATGCCAATGCCGGAAATCCTAAAGCTGCCGAAGATTTGCTGAACCAACTGCGCAAGGATTATGCTGCCGGAAGGAGTACCATTCAACCCACCGTGCGAATGTTTACAGCCTGCATTAAAGCATGGCAGAAATCCAGGCTACCCAATGCTCCCGAACAAGCAGAGGAGGTATTGAAACGGATGCACCAATTAGACGCAGATGGAACGTTGCCAAATGTCGAACCAAACATTTTTTCGTACAATTGTCTCATTGATTGCTGGGCCAAATCGGATCGACCGGAGGGACCAGAACGGGCCGAAGATGTTTTGCAAAGATTGGAAGCATCGGATAGCTTACAACCGGACCAAATTTCCTACCATTCCGTCATTAGTGCTTGGAGCCATGTTTCTGTTGAACGCGCGGAAGCTGTCTTGCGACGAATGTACCAGTCTTTCAAATCCGGGAACTATGCTGCGAAGCCAAATCGAGATTCCTATCACATGGTGATGGTTGGACTGCAGTGGGTCGCGGTATCGGATAGTGACGCAGCACGCCGTGCGCAAATGTATCTCAAACGAATCAAACAGTTGGGACTAAACCCCAATATCACCAGCTACAATTGCGTCTTGGCCTGTTTTGCCAAAGCAGACGTTGAAAACGCCGGAGGCTCGGCGGAGGCCTTGCTTAGAGAAATGAAAGCACCACCAGGCAAGCATGATAGATTCGCACCTGTGCCCGTCAAGCCCAATTCAAATTCCTACACGAGTGTAATTAATGCATACGCCAAGAACGGAAAGGGAAAACAAGCCGAAATGATTTTCCGTTCCATGTACCGAGAACATAATCAGGGTAACACTTCTGTTGTACCAAAGATACAAAACTTCAATGCTGTTTTGTCTGCTTGGGAGAAGACCAAAAACGTTTCTGCCGACGATAGAATCAAGGCTATGCTCAAGCTCTTGCACGAGCTACCAAAATCAGGACCACTAGGAATTAAGCCAGATATCACCAGTGCCAATACGCTTTTGATTTGTTTAGCCAGATCCGCATCTGTGGAGAACTGCAACCACGCCGAAAAAATCGTGTTGAACTTGGAAGCAGAGTACGAGGAAACTAAGGATGACTCTGTGAGGCCCGACAAATATTCGTACACTAGCTTAATGAAGGCGCATGCTAATGTTGGCAATTTAGAAGGAGCACAGCGAACGTTGAAACGCATGATGGAGCAATATGAATCGGGAAATAAAGCCGCTAAACCCGATGTTTTTGCTTTCAACAATCTACTGCTTGCAATTGCCCGCTGGGGCAAGGGGCGGAGGGAAAATTCAGGCTTACTTGCCGAAGAAGTCTTTAATACGATGCGCCGGTCTTACAAGTCAGGCGATCTAGATACACGTCCTAATCTAGCAAGTTACACATTGAGGATTAATTGCTGGGCTGTATCGGGTGATCCGCGGGCGGGTGAAAATGCTGACAGTATCCTCGATGAGATGGAGGAACTGGCACAGAATGGCGAATTTGGAATAAAGCCAGACGCATTAGTAATCAGCAATGCCATCAACGCACACGCGCAAAGTGGATATCACGTCAGAGCAGAGTCTTTGTTGCAAAGAATGCTTACTGAATATGGTAATGGTAACGGTAGAATGAAACCCACCTTGCAGACTATCAATATGGTCCTGCTGTCCCTTGCAAGAGCAAACTCAACCGCTGCAGCTGAGAAGGCTGAAGGATATTTACGAGAAATGCTGGTGCATCACGCGTCTCTTTCAGTTTTTGACATACAGCCTGATACAGTAACTTTCACTACAGTCATTTCAGCATGGGCAAACTCGGGTGATCCGAGAGCAGCAGACCGCGCCAAGTCCTTGCTGCGAGAGGCTGACATGTATTCTCGTTCAGAGGACCATGACATTACGTTGGATGCCCCCTTTTTCTGCTCAGTCCTGCAGGCATGCGCAAAGGCTGGCGATTTCGTTATTGCAGAGGCGCTGTTACAGGATATTGTGGACAATGAATTGAACGGTGTCAAGGTAGATCGAAGAATGTTTCTTCCGCTATTAGAAGCCTATTCAAAATCTGAACTGAAGGATGCGGGCGAAAAGGCCGAAGCGCTTCTTACCCAAATGCAGTCTCTTGCACAGACAACCGGAAGCGCTGATGTCAGGCCTAGTTTTTCATGCTTCCGCTTCGTCCTCGAATGCTGGGCAAAAGAAAAGGAGAACTTGAAACTAGCCGCGGAGCGTTCGGAAGCACTTCTTCGCCAGATGGAAGAATCAGCGGATGACGGCGAAAGCAATCTAAAACCTGATTCTACAACCTATAGCTTGTAAGTTTATGCAACTGACAGGATATAGTGATTTTATGATTCTTTGTGGCAATTGTATTCTTACTCAACTTCTGGCCTCTTTTCAGGGTAATCAACACCATGTCACGAGCCGGGGACACTGAACGCACCAAGTTGCTCCTCAAGCGCATGTACGACGACAAGGTAAAAGTAAAAGCCTACCTTCCTTAAGTCTACTATCACTGCTACACGGAATTACCCAAGCTACTATTGTATGTGTATGTCATGCAATCGTAGGAATAGTTGAGTGTGGGAACAACAGAGCTGTTCGATAAAGGGTTTGTGAAGTTTGATTTCATCTTCAACCTTGAAAAAGTATGTTGAGAGGCTACCAGTGGACTTCTTCAAACTTGTGCGGAATTCTGGCGGCGAAGTGCTCTGTACACCGAAAGCTGCTTGAGCACTTTTTCAGCATAATTACTTGTACGTAGCCAATAATCGGCTCACAAAATCAAACAAGAAATCCTAAAACGGAAACAAAATAAATACTGAAAAACGCCCACAACAACGAAATCGCCTTTCCATCATGAGTCTTCAAGGTAAAAATATCATCATCACAGGAGCCACGTCAGGCCTTGGAGTCAAAATTGCTTCCGTCCTTAGCAATGAAGGCGCATCAGTCTTTATCGGAGGACGTCGCGCTGACCGTGGCCAGAAAGTTGCCGAGGAAACAAATACCTCCTTTCATAAGGTTGATGTTGTGGACCAGGATTCCAACAAGAATTTCTTTGCCGCTGCGGAAAAGTTCTTTGGTGGTCCTCAGTCTGTGGACTTTATCCTACTTAACGCTGGAGTCGAAGGCGACAGCTCTGCTACCATGATCCAAAGCATGGACATTGAAGCGTACGATTACATTTATAATGTGAATGTTCGTGGAGTCATGCTAGGAATGCAGTTTGGTACGCCGTTGCTTCGCAAGGGTGGAACTTTTGTTTTCACCAGCAGTGTTGCTTCCGTGATGCAATTTAGTGGCAATCCAGTCTATGCATCGTCCAAAGCAGCCGTCGATAGTCTCGCACGATCGTATGCCGCCCAATTTGCGGAAGCCGCAGACGAGCGCATCAAGTCCTTGTCGGTGATGACAATGAATCCTACTCTGTTCAACACTGACTTGGCGGATCGTTTCACAGGAAAGAACAAAGATGCCTTGGAAGGTTTTGCTAAGATGCTCAACCCTTGTCAGCGTCTTGGTAGCGCCAAAGAGCTTTCCACGGTTATTCGCAACTTGGTGCAAGGAGATTTGCCTTACAAGAGTGGAGAACATTTCGTTATCGATGGCGATACTCACTTTCCTTTGAATGAATATTTCAGCCGCCTGCAGGAGGCAACCGCTTAGATTATTCTTCGGAAAGACGGCTTTCAGGAAAAGCAAATAAAGCTACATGGAAGCAATTATTCATTATAGACAGCAGACGGGCAGCAAGTACCATTTGACGATATCAAGTTCAAATAAGTAATTCTCGCTAGCATGTGTCTACCTGACGGCATTGAAACAGGCAGCCTTTGTATTGGTGATTAGTGTACTGTAAGGTGTTGTCATCTACTAAGGAGTAGTAGGACTTTTTAGAGATTTCACTTTCGTTTTTTTTTAATTCCTTGCAGCTGTGAAAGATAGCTGAGGCTGGCATGCGGCATGCACCTACCAGGTACCCACTCCATGCTCACTCTACTAGAGCTAGACTACCGGTAGACTACAACATGGTACCTAGTACCTTGATCTCACTTACGTTGACATATTTACAAATAGACGCACACTCATTCTCATTTTGTAGAAAATTGCCATCACCTTGCTTCATACAAAAGATTTTTTTTTATTCTCGTTCGTAACTAGACCACTAGAGTAAGGCTTAGGCTACCGTACACATCTCCTGTAGAAAACTACTGAAGAAGCACATCATCTCCAAAACTACTTTTGAATACAGAAATGGATAGCTCTCGCCAAGTCTAAACTTTTATACAT
>Ga0210036_1001151_pt1 | contig 30007 bp, 18 predicted proteins | sample CryGeymeta201515_FD_185469 | JGI IMG/M metagenome (GOLD analysis project Ga0210036, IMG submission 185469) | Groundwater microbial communities from Crystal Geyser aquifers in Utah, USA - Crystal Geyser metaG 2015-15 (SPAdes) (version 2) | ecosystem: Environmental > Aquatic > Deep subsurface >...
GTCGTATCCGATTTCTCCCGATGTGTTCCTGTTTCTGAGTGGGAGACGGGATGGGGCATTTCGGGTCATTCCGGTGACGTCGGATTCGGGTCTCCTTGTCTCACGTTCCCTTCGGCTGGCTCTGACAATCAAGCGCAAAAACCACAGAATTTTTTTCTTGAGCTTTTTCGTTCATCACACTTAATGTTAAATAAATGTTCTACCCTCGTTTTTTCCTTCCCTGCCTACATAAAACCATCAAGCAAGCAAGCTAACAAACAGACTTGTGCCTATCATCATGTCAGGCGGTCAACAGCAGTTACAGATTAAACAGGACAAAACAGCAGTACCGTATCCAGCGCCACATCGAGATGCCCTCGGACTGGGTCAAAAATCAAACGTCGTACAGGAAGGAGATCATGTGATCCTTATTTTTGGAGACGGCAAGAAGTGCTTTGCCCATTGTCTGAAGGCTTGGAAAGGAAAATCGCCCCCAACCAAGATCAACAGACGCTCGTATCCCACTGCCAACCTCATCGGGCTTCCGTATGGGACAGTCTTGGAACTGGGGAACTCTTCGCTGAAGCCTTTGCCTAACGGCGAGGATTTAATCCCGTCGTTTCCATCTGTTGCCAGGGCTAGTGCTGTCGAAGGCGGCACTGACAGCGATGGAGGATTGGAGAGTGACCAAAACGAGACGACAAACGACAAGAACGTTTTTGATTCTACCTTTCCACCGCAGGAACAGGCAGCCGACAATCGTCATTTGGTCGACGACAACAAATCGCAGGGTCTCCGTCACGATGAAGTGAAGAAGCTCCAGGAGCAAGGAATTCATGGATCCGCCATTGTCGACAAAATGATTCAAAATTCGTCCACGTTTCACACTAAAACGGACTTTAGCAAGGCCAAGTATGTCATGCGCAAACAGAAAAAGTACCAACCCCGCTGCCGCATGATTCGCTGTACAGCCGCCTCCATCTGCGAAGCCATGTATTGGAAAGAACCTCGTCGGCTCATGAATTTGCGAGACGATACTCTGGGGCAAATTTTAAGTTATTCCAATATCAGTGCTGGATGTCAACCTTTGGTGTTTGACACTTGCCTGGGTATCATTACTGGAGCTGTTGCCGAGCGAATGGCTGGCTATGGTAGGATCATGTCGATTTATACAGGACAACAGCCACAGTATGTCGAAATGCTGGGACGTTTCAATCTATCTTTTGCCGAAAACAACTCCATCAAATGGGTTCACTCGGGAGACGTCTTTGGGGAAGAAGTCGTCACCTCGAACGATCCCGCGGCGGCCGATCCAGATCGAGCCGACCGCGAGATATTGGAATGGCCCTGTCCACTCCAAGATCATACCCGGAGATACCTGGACACCATGAAATCGGAGCGAGAGAAAGATGATTTTCTCGCAAAGCGATGTGCGCGATTTGCACGCAAACTTACCCGCCATACCGATAGTGAAACAATGAGCTATCTCAAAGAACGAAAATGCGACTGTGTTATTATTGTGACCAAGTATGATCCCACTGCCACACTGATGGCTCTGTTACCGTATTTGGCTCCTTCCAGTCCTTTTGTCGTCTATTTCGAATACATTGAACCCTTGACGGAATGCTTTCGAGAATTGCAGAAGCAAAATCTTGCCATTAATTTGCGTTTGAGCGATACCTGGACGCGTGAGTACCAAGTGTTGCCCGGACGCACCCACCCAAGCATGAACATGAGCCAAAGTGGTGGATTTCTCCTGACGGGTATCAAGTTGTGTCCCAAAACGGGACAAAATGAACTAGACGATGATGTTATGAAAGAAATACGTGGCAGCATGCCTAGCCGACGAGGCAAGAAGAAGAAAACGGAACAAGCGAGTGGTGGCAACGGCAACAAAAGACGAAAGACTTCATAAGACAGGCTCACTCGATTTGATCACTTATTTGGAATAGAAATGATAATACTAGGCTAAAGGAATGTTAAAGTGTGCTTTCATACTTTCACGGAGTAGATATTATCATAAATCATGATACATAATCGTCAGATCTAGGAACCCCTTACTAGCACTCGGAGCGCTTCCACGACACGCTGATTTTCGTCTGATGGTTTGACAATTCGCAAAGCTCGTTCGGCAACATCCTGCGTAACTTCCATTTCCGACATGATGAGATCCACGTCCTCCTTCTTGACGGCAACCTTCGAGGCAGCATCGGCACTGGCTCCTTTTGATTTCGTCGAGTTCAAAGCCGACATGGCCTGCTGTGCTTTGGAGGCATCCAATTCACTTTCTTGAACTCGATCGGTCACCGAGTCCAATTGCTGTGCTTGTTCTGCTTGAGTTGTCATGTTCTGTACTGCGTTCTGATGGGTTAAGTTGAGTAGAATCGGTGGCTAATTTGTGAAGTGCTGATTGATTGATTCAATGTTTATATTTAAAGTGCTTTCGTTCAAGACTTGATTTGGAAAGTTTTGATGAGGATTCTGCAAAGGTGATCTACACTGCGGTTGCTCTTGTTGGGAACAAGGAACAATCAAGGAGTGGCCAACAGCGGTGATGATGAGTGGATGGTCGCTGTTGTTGTGGAAATCGAAATTGGAGTTTGGAGGCAGTGGGTAAGTGTGCGCCCCTGTGCTTTAACTCAGATCTCATAGAGTTAAGACTCCGATCGAGGATCAAATAATACCGTTAGTTTTTTGTCGCTCACATTTTGTGACTTTGAGTGCATTTCAAATTTTTTCAGTCTCCTTCCAAGCCTTCACACAAAAAGCGCACAATTACACAGACTTTTACCCATCCAGGAACGATAAGAACTTACTGTATATACCATGTCGGCCTCTGTATTTCTGGACGTTGTCGTCATTATGAGTGGATTGGCAATGGCCATTGTCGCCTTGATTGTAAGTTATATTGTTGCGGAATTTGAATGGGAGTTTTCTGTATTCTGTATTCTGTAGTTTGTAAATCCACAAAAGAGCTCACACCGTTCCTCCTTTTCCCCTCAACTCCTCGATCATGCAAGATTTTCTATAAGAAGTATCCTGATATTGCGGATGAATTCCGTGAGATTTTTGGCTTGGAGTGGTTAAAACTGGGTGTCAAGAAGGATCAATCCCAAACCGTCGAACAAGACGAGGAAATTGATGTAGAGGCCCCAGGAGTGGACAATAATGTGTCAACCGCACCAGCGAAACAACACAGTCGCAACAGCAACAATCCTTTTGATGATGATAGTTGCCTTGGTCTATCTCGTACCGCTGAATCACCAGCTTCGTCTAGAGACAATGATGAAAGCACACTGGATGTGCCGCGTCCCAATCGTCTCAATGTGAGCATGAGCATTGCCAGTGAGGATGATTATGTCGCAAAGTATATGAAGAATCGGAACAATACCGCTGTGTCACCGTCGGATAAGAGTGGCTCTCTGACGTGTTCGGTCTACTTGGACGATACTTACACTTATCCCGATCAGCAATCAATTAGTATAGCATCGTCCGATTCTACCGAAGATACCAGAAACATTTTCGAACACAACAAACACTACTTTAACTCATCGCCCTACAGTAAATGTAAGCTCTCGACGGCTGCCCACAGTTATCGAAATAAGCAGCCTCAATTTGCCGTGTACCAATCCGACACAGAAGAAAATGATCCTCTCAATTACAGCATGGATACTATGCTGACGGAAGAACAACTCGATCAGCTCCTCAAAACGCAGACACTAAAGGCCCTCGGAGATTCTTTTTCCTCTTTGAATGAAATATCAAAACCCAATCCTAGCAGCAGTGACATGGGCATCCACCACCATTATAGTGAGGAATCGTGCTTGGCAGCCGATGAAGATGTCTTGGTGGAACACAATGCAGGTACCATTGAACAATCATATTCACCCTTGGATCAGCGCAAAGTTAATTTTTCGAGTCAAGTATTGAGCGAAAGTAGTTGCGGTGGATTGACGGATTGTGGAAAACTGAGCAATGTCGAGGATTCAAACGATGATCCTCACAGCATGCCGATCAACAGAAACAATGATCCTCACAGCATGCCAATCAACAGAATCGATGAAGATTTTAGTATGCCGATCAACAAAATCAATAAAATTCACAGCATGCCAATAAAAGAAAACGATAGGAACAATATCAGCAAGCCCAAGTTGAATATTGTCACGCGAAAGAGCATTTTGGGCAACTTCAGTAATGACAGCATGAGTGACGATTCTGATGCCAGGTGGGTCATGACTGTGAAGAAAACTACCGTACAAGAAGTTTCGCCTACATATACTGAAGCAACCGCGGGATTGTGGTCTCCTTCGTCGGATGCGTCATCGTTTCTCCCGCCCAGCGAAGGTCCCAGTGACGAATCGTTTGGCAGTCGCAGCCATGTCGTCTGCGTAGACGATTTGAGTCAAAGAAGTAGTGAAGACAAGGAAGATGCAGCTGATAATGTTCACGTGTGCAAATCGGCTATTTGCACCGCTTGCCGAGATCTTCAGAAGGCACAACCACAATTTGTCCCTGCCGCAAGTTCCAATTCCATGTTGCGTCCACGAATTCCACCTAAACGATGGTGGATGGATGATCAGAAATTCAAAGGGTACATTTCATCAGTAATACTTCCCGTCTCCAACCATCTTGGCTTCGTGCCGAGAGAAAGAGAAAACGAAGCAGAAATACCCTTCGATGAAACTCTTTAAGTTTCAATTGGGATGTGGTCAGAGCATCTAGCTGGTATATTCATGTCCGTGCGCTTGGATTGCTCTGCAACGAATTTCTATTATCAAGGGAATGCTATATAGTGTTTGCATATAATAATATGGAGTAAAAATGTTTACAGTATTTGATAAACGCTAATTTTGTATTCGAGGACGTGTAGAACTGAACTTGCAGTGAAGGCCTACTGGTGGACTACCAAAGTGGCAAAGCAAGGCATTATTATTTCACAAAAGGATGCCGTATGCGTAGCATTCTCCTTCCTACCTAGATAATGTCTATGGTCGTCCTACTACTGGTAGTAGCAGGTTTATCGTTCGTACTCCTAATAGACTACTATGCTACTAGTAGAGTACTAGTAGAGTACTAGCTACTGGTAGTAGACTAGCTAGTTTCCCGTCGGAAGGCACAAAATAAATACTCGTAGTAATACCAGTTACTAAGCAAGAGGCTATCATTCACTCCTCCCGGGCTTTTTAAATGAACTCCACGTGGAGTTTTTGTGAATCGTCGAAGTTCACCAGACAGCATAGTAGACTACTACTAGTACTAGTAGTAATAATGACGACATAAAAGTTGAAGACAGGCAAGCACAATATTATTAATATATATTTTTTTAACTGTATTACAGTATCAATACGCGTTTCCGCTTGTACCACAGAGATAACTTTAAAACAAGATGTCGTTAGCAACCACGGGTGGAATGGCCGGAGCCGGAGGAGGAGGAGCAGGCGCCGGTGCGGGAGCTGCCATGGCCATGGCGAATCACGCAAATGCGATGGGCATGCCCAATGCTCATCAAGCTCCACCCCAGGGATCTCACATTCCTGGAGGAAGCACTGCACTGCCTCCCAATGCAGCTGCTCTAGGAGCCGACTTGGTGGCCAAGGATCAACACGCTCTGTCCCAGAAACAGGCTCGGAATGTCGCCCATTTACCACTCGTGGCCGTGGACTTGTACGGCAGCGAACCACACGTGGCCATGTTTCCACCCAAACAAAGTACGAATAATGGAGACGGTCCAACACCTCCACCTCAGTTAGTGGGGAAAATGAAGCCCGATGTATACTTCAAGGGAAATGATGAGCAAGCTCACAAGACGCTCCGCAAATATTTGACCAAGTCCAAACCGTACACGGCACTCGTTCAGGATGCTCTCACGGTATCTGACAACAAGGATGCTGTTTGCATGGAACGACCTCAGAATTGGTTGGGATTGCGTCGGGCCAGTGATGCTGCGAAATATTTACAAAAAGCTTTTGGAACAGGTGATGACTCTCACGCCATTGCGGAAGAACAATCTCTCGAAGTGGGAGTGACCATCGACAATAGTACTCTCGACGGCAGCGAGCCACTCGGGGATGATTTTGATCGCGTCGTGTTCAAAACAAGAGTACATCCCAAGAAGAAGGCGTTGGCTGTGTTACCAGAAGAAGGTGTCGAAATATTGGTCCACCAGGCTCAGTATCACGTGTCCAAGAAAATCAAAGCCGACAAGGATGACGAAGAAATTATGGACTATCCCTGTGCCATTTCGGTACCAGCCTGGCAGTGCAACGATGCGGCCATTGAATCGCTCATGGATGCAATGGGAGGTAGTGGTGTTGTATTTCAGCGCAGTATTTGTGCCGCCGTTGGAGCTTTGCGACCGGGACCACAAGATAAGCCCAATGCACTGTTGACGGCAATCAATGACGTGCGAACGACACGCATGAAGGAATTTCAAATTACCAAGGCCAAAGATCCAGGTGCGGTCATGGTGGATGAAGTGACTCTCTTTTTCTTCGGTATGGCACACGATGGGGTCGAGTGCACAGCACTCCAAGTTGGTACTCTACAACCGGAGAAGACCGATTGTCTGTTTGGAGAGATTAAGGTTTTGTCCAACGTCTCGTATCAGGCCGAGGATCCTGCTGCGGTGCTAGAAAAATGCATGACGGAGTTACGCGACAACTTGAATGCGGCAAGCATGGCCGATGTGGAACTGCCACCAGCTATTGCGGTCTATGGAACCAAACCACAACAAAGCACCATAAAAGAAAAATTTGAAGCGCTTGTAAAATCAGGCAAACTTAACGAATGGAAGGATATTCCTGTTGTCACTACCACAACCGATTGTGTTGCCATGGGCACCGCAGTTCTTGGTGGCGTCAGTCACGGTCGCCTCCGTTCTATCCAGCAACTCTCGGGCAAGAAACCAAAAGCTATTCTTGCCATTCGAGTCGCCAATGTGGCACCAGTTGCGGTGGGTGTCCGTATAAATTATCATGGCGATTCTAAGAAAGGGTGGCTGCCCGTCAAGACGATTTTTGATTTTGATCGTCGAGTGCCGGCGGGACCCTACACAATCGATTTCAGGGCGTCCGAATGTGCCGTGCACCGCGAACTGGGCTCGGATCTGTCCGACGAAGAGTTTTTGAAAGCCGCCAAGGCCAACGAAGGCTCCAAGAAAATTCCCAAACGAGAGGAGGCAGCACGCAACTTACGTGTTCAAATTTTACAAAAATGGAGTCGAGATGGGGATTGGAAAAAGGTGGGCGACGTGAAGAAAGCCCTCGTGGTGCTAAACAAGGACGAAGAAGAAATTCCGGTAGAACATGTTGCATTGGAGCTCAGTCTTGCTCCTAGTGGTATTATTACAGCTGGATTGCAGGGTGAAGGGTAAGTTCTGAATACAAGTGTCTATTTGCTTGTTCTTGTTCACTTTTCAAGGTCTGGTATCATGACGAATTTCGGATGGAGAGTTGGCTAACGTTCGATCACGTTCACGCTTATTTCTATTTTGCAGCGAATCTGTTGTGCAAGCAACAAAAACAGCGCGCGCTTCATGGTTGCGATATTGGATTGGCCTCACACTGGCAATTCTCTTCTTTGGTGGATTCCTTGTCAAATCCTATTGGGAGGAGAGAGTCTTTAACCGCGACACCAAGAAGTTGCTAGCCTATTATAAGAATGTGCTTCCAGGATCCATGCACGACGGAGACGAACATAATGCTCGCTATCTTGTGTGGAAATACCGCGGTAAGAAAACTAAACTTTGGCGCATGCTAGAGAAGAAGTATGAACACCCCGTTTTAGAAATTCACGAGTGGCCCGAGCCAGAAGAGAAATCCGAAGATGCAGGCGAGGAACAAAATTTGGATGACGAAACGAAAGAGGAACCAAAAGATGAGCCTGACCTTTAACTTAGTTCCCCCAAGTTTAGATATAATTTATACTCCTTACTTGGAGCTGTAAAGTGTAGGATGTACTCTCGTTGAATTCGTAGAGAAAGAGGAGAAGAACTCATCGTAGGTTGAGTGACAACTCAAAAGATTACGAAAAAGCCAAATGAAAATTAGTGAAATCATGAAAATACAAAATACTCTTGCAAATGGAGAGAAATATCTTCTTGTACTTCTTCTTGCTACAAAGATCCTAAATTCATTGCTCATTCGTTATCGAAGGAGTGAGCACGGTTCTCTCCTCAGTTTCTTCTCATCGAAAACATAGTCTGAATAAGTTGGCCGTTACTTTCTTACTGCGCTTGTGGTTTGGTCGGCTATCGTTGTGATCTTCTTTTGCCAAACGAATAAAATCTCCCCTCCCTGTTCAATCAATCCAAGTAATGGACACAACAACATCATCTTTTCTTCCTCGGATAATTAGCTACGGATAGGAGATAGGATTGATGACCAAACAAAGTGCTAAAAAGTTGGTTCGCTATTACCTGAGACCTGAGGAAATACTGTCGAATGCATTTGTTATCACCAAATTCAAGACAAGGGAAATCTCGAGTTTAAGCACCATGAAAAGACTTCAAAATCTCGAGTTTTGGCATGAAAAAACTCGAGATAAAAAAAATCTCGGATTTGGTGGTAAGGCCTTAATAATAGATCTTCTCAAAAAAATTCACCAATGGATGGATGTCATTATTTTTTAACCACCATGCAGAAAAAGTGTGTAAAAGTAGACCTACTATCAAGTGGTGAGTAGTACTGATACTACCACTCTGTAGCAGCGTTGGCCATGAGTCCCGGGTAAGCTCGGGACGGACTGGAATACGGTCTGTTCCAAGGCAACCATTTTTTGTTTTTGTTTGAAATAGACTTTTCGAATACGTGAAGAAGTCCAAGTGGCCCGCCTCAACAAATCTAACTTACTGTATTCATCTACGTGCCGTCACAACAAGAGAACTGTAACTCAAAGCCCCTAAGAATCAGTACATGCAGTATTAGTAGTAGAGCACAAAAGACAACATCAACAAGTTCATCAATCATCAATCCATGTGCCTACTCGAACTCTCGAACTGCCGACCGAGCGCCGATCCAAGATCCAACTATCCACTCGCAATAATGCCATCACCACTTTCCAAGTTGTTTATTTTCCTGATACTTCTCGCACAATGTACCAATGTCGATTCTTTTCTTGTCGTCCAACCCACCTGTCATGCAAGCCGAAATCATCAAAGACACAACCATTATTACAGCACAAACAGCCAAGCCATTCGGCCAGTACACGTAACTTTCAGTAAAAAGCCATTTACCCACCAAGACATTACTTGGAAAATACGGCCACCTCCAGAAGCCACAACACTCGAGAAGCTGAGATGGAAGATATCAGCCAATATTCTACGTTGGGAATCTATACTGTTAGGCCGGAAGGTCCCGACAGTAATGTGTCCCAACAACTTTTCTCAAATTGTTTTGGAGGCACATACCAACAAGTCGTCAGGCGAAAAGCCGCAAAAGATCGGACGGTTTGGCATTACTTGTCAACGTGGTCCCAGTGCTCCTCCCATTGCAGAGACAGTGAAGAGTCTTTACAATATCGATCCGGGATTATCGGCCACCAATCTGGGAATTGCCGCTATTATCTACATGGTCGTGGAGCCAACATTTCGAGGACGACAAGTGGGAGTGCTGGCGTTGGAAGTGATCGCACTGATACACGCAGCTGTGAATGCGGATTTTACCATTTTAGTTTGCGATGACAAGAGTGGAAAAGAAGAACGAACTCTGGTGAAATGGTACGAACAACACGGCTACAAACAAGCACCTCTGCTACAAGATATGATGGGAAGTCCCAACGAACAATTTGGCGTCAGCATGATCGCCCCTACCGATGGAACGAAAGTACCAGTTGGCTGCAACATCCAATGGTGGTAACGAGCTAGTTAGCTAGCTAGCCATGCAGGTAGGTGTGTATTGTTGATATGAATATTTGCCAGCTTGGATACTCTTCACCGCTGACTGGATCCCTTGTAGATCGCCAGCAGTACAATCATTCACTGTAACGACCTTAAGATTCTTTCGCTAGAGCTATTGTATGCAATTGCTACTTCTAGTATGATTTCGAGAAGAATTGTTGCGTACCATAACCTATTCTCCTCTGAGTATTCCATAAAGTACTATTAGATCTACTAGCAAAAATAAATAATCATCGTTCGGAGCATACTCCGGGGGACATCTTAGTAGGCCTTACATATCTAATAGTGGTACAACTACTGTACTAGTACTAAATGGTGTGATGCTCCTTCAAGAATCTCCTCAAAGCTTCTTTTGTTGGCACCGTACACAACTTATGTCTTTGGTGATACACTGTCGGCTAAAGAATGCTCCTTGTTCCTGTATTTCAAGCACTATATTTTCGTTCCTTTCTGCATGAACTGCTTCACAAGAGTACCACTCTGTGCTAGCTACTAGTCTAGCTGCCGTAGTACCAAATACTACTACTAGCTACTACTAGTAGTAGGGACAGAGTGCGTTGGCAGCTGATGTTGTGAGGTTGTAGCTCCATTCTCCCATAAAACAGCGAGCATAGAAGGGTTCTTCAGTGTCAACAAGTGTCAGCCCGGGAGGCGATTTCATCAGTCAAAGCCGGATCCTCCACTCCGTTACTGGTTCTACGATGAATCTACAGAGACGAAAAGTTGAAGTCAAGCCTGAACTTTCAGCTCATATCCTCTGAAAGCCAAAATTTGAATTGCTAAATAAATAATCAAACCTGTTGACAAAGACACGCATTCCGCCTCATCATTTTTCTCTGTCAAGTTTTTTCGCTCTTTTTCTCTCGAAAGGATTCGGACTCATCATCATCAAGCATCATCATCATCATCATCATCATCATTGCAAGTAGATTTATCTCTAACTCGACTGCTTCCAATATAGATTTAAGATATTTGTCAAACAATGGCTTTTGATCAGCCTCTAGCGGCCGATCACGTAGACTTTGGTGACAATATTCTTATTTCATTGGTAACACGACCCATACTTGGCAGTCTGTGTTGGATTTTGGGAGACAATTCCGACAACAAGAAATCATCATCATCATCATCGAAACTCATGACCGACGACGATCATGTCGCACTGCAGAGTGGATTGGAAGCCATGGTATTGGACGACCACAATGATGACGATACCGAGGTGTTAAGGAACACGTCGACCAACAGTGAACACTCATCCTGGAATTATGATGATGCTGATCATCACCATCACTTGCCACGAATGATTCGATCGGATGTTTCTGTGGCCGAACAACAACCAGCGTCTTTATTACCACGCCGATCTTCCTTTACAGATCTCATGATCGAAAATGTTCAAGAAAATCATAACGAGCATCTTCAACAGGGCAAGAAAAAGATGAGCTGGTCGGAGAATCTAGTCGAATACATGGATGATGAGGTACGTCTTCTACACTGCATATTGTTCGTTTCGTTATCCTCGGGTTATCAAGGTGCAAGGTTGGATGGATGGATGCGTTTGGTGGGAAGGAGGCCAGAGGAGTTGACTTGGAATTACCTAGTAGCTAGGCGTGGCTAGTGGCTATTCAAAATGTAGAGAGAGCTACTGCCATGACGAGCACCGTTATTGCGAACAGTTTCTGTAATCTCCAAGTTTTTTCGCATTGACTCGACGCGAAAAAATGCCCCTTAATAAATAACCGGTACTCAAATGCCACTGTTTTGGACAAAGTACTCCATTTTGGTTAAATAAAATCCGTCCATGGGTGTCAACAAAACGCCAAGCGTCATGTCTTTTTGAGACAACCCGAGCATCATCGAATCTGTTTTTCCTCTCTTTTTAAACGGAGCTTCCCATCACAGGCCCTCTCCTCGGGCATCATCAACTCAACGAGATTGGAATTCCCATCCTTCCTATTCAATTATTGTTTTGAGTGACTTTGTTTCATAGTGTTCTCTTGGAGAAACATTATCTGAAAGATGATTCAATAAGTCTGACCTCACATCTGCTCTTTATCATCTCAAACTCTCACTCTACTCCATCATGGGAAACGATCAGAGTATGCGTCACGAGCCACCAACGACAGACAGCCCCATGACCATGACCATGCCGCAGTCGGCTATGAGAAGATCCGTATCGACACGATCACACTCGATGACATATGGAATGACTCAAAGTGCTGGAAGCGATGATACAGAGCGCAAGTCGCGTTATCTTCCCAGTGGTTTGGACAAGGCACATCATGGAAGTCTCCGCATGCCCACACGACCAGGACTCGATTATCATTCCACCTTTGGTGGTGGTAGTGCTCGTACAAGTCACGGATCTGCCAGTAGAGTTCCAGGTGTAGCGGGATCTGCTGGTAATGGCGCTGGTGGTGGAATTGATTCTCCACAATGGGGATGGTACATCAACACAACGCCCCCTACACCGGAAATGTACCACAGTCGATCGTCGCTCACCAAATCGTCATCGAACGGTAGCAGCGCCAACGACCCATACGGAAGTCCTAGTTTGTTAACAACAGCGGGAATGCCTACGTACGATGCCTCGATTCCTGCCGCACGAGGACCCAATCGAGTCTTTCAAGGGTTGAAGGCCGGTTCCAATCGACCAACGGTTGGTTGGCCCAGTGTACCACTATGAGAAGGCGGTCGGTACGCACGTACTTGCGTGGTCTGGTTGGCCGTCTAACATCACGACGACCTCCAAACGGCGATTATAGCTACCAGGAAATGATCTATTTCCCTTTTTTCTTTGCACACGCACACACACACAGTGTGACAGTTTTCTCCTGACTTCCAATCCATTTTTTGTTCATGTACAAAACTACTATTAGCCTACTACTAGCAGCCATTGGGCGTGCATGCATTGCATTGCATCGAGCTACTCCACAGCTAGGAATAGCTTAACGCCGCCTCATTTAAAACATTTCTGCAATCCATTTGAGTAATAATAAGAAAGTTATCATTACCTAATCTAATTCATGCCGTGCATTGAAGTACCTCTCATCGTACCTGCCTAGTCATCATTATCACAAGAATACCTATATTACACGAGCATCGTACAAGCTGGTCGCCATTCGTCACGAGAATTAATGCCTCTACTAGCGAAAGCTTGGACCAATTCTAAAATAAAAGTGATAGCCTGAATTCTCCTAGGATTACGGAGCTCCTGAGTGCTTCTTCTTGCAAATGGATTTGACAGTGTTCGGAAGTGAAAGCCTTGAAAGAGAGCGAGCACCCAAGCCAATCTGAAATACAAGACTATGCAATCGAAGGATATACAGGAAGTTCTAGCACTCTTCACCGCCGCTGAATGGTAGAGCTTCTTTGCATCCTAGCTGCAAATGATACAGCCGGCAGTCGTCTCTTCTACCAGTACTACTCATAGAAAGTCGGCAGTTGAAAGTTCAGTGAACAGAGAGCTTTAGTCACGCGAGACTCAATGCAAAAGCATTAAGAATAGGAATACACCAGAAAGTTTTGCATTGAACGCACACTACATCCATCATGACATCAACAAAAAATAATGCTCACCAAAATCAGAGAAGATTTGCATGATCCTTCTCTCTATCTCGGTACATACACCAATCGTAAACGTAGCACTTCCTCTCATAGCCAGGAAAAAGAGTGCAATACTCTGTAAGGAGGATCACGGACCATACTTGGAACATCTTGATATCACCTCGCTTCATGTCGCCGAATCAGAAGAATTTGTTGGTCTACGAGAATGAGGACTTTGAAAAATTGGCCTCTTTTCAGAAAAAAGGATATCGTACCACGCCCATTCTCTTCGTGAACGGCGAGCGCGTTCCCGAAGCAGTTGCTGCCAAAGCGCGCCCCAATCAGACGCTTCTGTCGTACTTGCGAGACGAATTGCTCTTAACCGGAAGCAAGCTCGGTTGTGCTGAAGGAGGGTGTGGTGCTTGTACCGTGATGGTGTCGAGAATTGACAAGGAGAATGGATCCATCAAGTACGTCCAATACCTTTATCCATCGTCTTTTATTTTGAGTCGTCGTTTTCTGATTCTCTGCCGTTTTATTTGCATCTGCTCTCTATTCATATGTTGCAGACACATCTCGGTCAACGCATGTCTCATGCCTGTTTTAGCTGCAGATGGATGCCACGTTACGACTGTGGAAGGGGTGGGAACGGTCAAGGGAGATAATCTTCATCCTGTGCAAAAAGCAATGGTAGACATGCATGGTTCTCAGTGTGGTTTTTGTACACCAGGAATTATTGTTTCCATTTATACCTTGTTTGCCAACGATGCGACTGTTGCGCACATTGAGGAGCACCTGGATGGCAATCTGTGCAGATGCACTGGATACCGTCCAATTTGGGATGCAGCTCGATCCTTGTGCGATGACACAGATACTGTCCATGGTCCTTGTGGGGTTGCTTGCCGTGAATGTCCCGAGCGTGACGAATGTAAACAGGATTGCAATGTTGCAGACAAGGAGGTCGAGAAGACACCCGACAAAATGGTTTGCTCGTCGTCGGCTGATAAAATGAAGCAATACAACGATACTTTGCTCAAGGACAAGAAATCTTGGAAGCAACAGCCAAATCTTATGTTTCCCAAAGCGTTGCAAGATGTTCATTCGACTGTTAGAGCCCAGCTTTCCAAACCATTGATGGTGGTCGATAAGTCTGAGTTCCATGCGGGTGGAACATGGTTCAAGCCAAACACATTAGAGACTTTGTTGGCTCTCTTGGAAGAATATGGCGGAACCGGCACTGGAGCATGCAAGATTGTTGTTGGTAACACGGAGGTTGGAATCGGTGCGTTAGTTTTTGTTGGGTCGCATTTGTCTTGGTTGGATATGATGCATGGTGAGTTAAGCTATTTCTAACTCTTTGAACGTAACGTTTTTCTGTGTTCGCAGAAACCAAGTTTAAGCATGCGTTGTATCCCCGTTTGATACACCCCTCCCACGAGATTGAATCACTCTTTGATTTTACTGTCACCGCTTCGGAAATTCAGATTGGATCGTGCTGCCCTTTAAGCACCATTCAACACAAGTGTGGCGAACTTAAGACGCGAGAGACAGGTCTGCAGCGAACCGCTCTTCCTATACACGATATGCTGCGCTGGTTTGCGTCAACACAAATTCGTAACGTTGCATGCCTTGGCGGTAACCTGGTAACGGCCAGTCCTATTTCTGATATGAATCCCATGCTGGCAGCTATGGGAGCCAAACTTATCCTCTCGTCTTGGGATAAAAGTGAAGCAACAATTTCTCGTCGGGCTACCCCCGTCTCAGAATTCTTTTTGAAATACAGAATTGTTGACATTAAACCGAGTGAGTTTGTAGAAAGAATCGAGGTCCCACTTTTGCAGAGCACTTTGGAGTATGTCAAACCGTTCAAACAAGCTCGCCGCCGGGAGGATGATATCAGTATTGTGACTTCTGGAATGCGGATTCGTCTTGCTGTCAAGGATGGAAAATATATTATTGAAGATGTAGGGATTGCTTTTGGAGGAATGGCGCCTACAACGATCATGGCTACAAACACTATGGCCTCCTTGATAGGCTCTGAACTTCGCGCAGAAAACTTCAAAAAGGCAACCGCAGTACTACTAGATGAACTGAAGTTGCCTGAAGCGGTGCCCGGAGGTCAGGCTGCATTTCGAATGACACTCGCTTCATCGTTTTTGTACAAGTTTTATTTGAGTGTATTGGAAGAACTGGCTATCGATTGCGAGATGGAAGCAGGTGAGCTACCACCAGCACCATCTGTAGACGAGCAAGAAAAGACTGGGGCGTACAACTTTTTGAATGCTTCCAAGCCTAGCTACTGTGGAACTCAGTACTATCCGGCTCCAAAGGTTTTATCCGGCCTTGAAGACGACGTACTACCAATAGTAGATAGCATGGCTAAGAAAGAGGTAAAAAATGATAGTGTGGGGCAGCCTTCAAAGCACATGTCCGGGCCGCTTCACGTCACCGGTGAAGCGCTCTACACGGACGACATTCCTCTTCCACCACAAACACTGCAGGCGGCCCTTCTTCTCTCCAAGGAATGTGGCAGAGTTCTAGAATCTGTTGATGTTTCACCTGCTCTAGACATTCCCGGCGTGACAGCTGTTTACACGCACGAAGATCTCGTAAAGCTCGGAGGCAAAAATGAAATGGGGCCGATTTTTAAGGACGAGCTCCTGTTCTTGCCCATTGGACACAAAGTTACGACGGTTGGTCAGTGTCTTGGCGTGTGCGTTGCTGAGAGTCTAGAGGCGGCTGAGCATGCTACGCGCGCTGTGATTGTCAAGTACAAAGGCGACGAAGAGAAGGTAATTGTATCGATTGATGATGCCATTGCAGCGAATAGCTTTTATGAACTGTCGCGCCACAAAATTGTGCGCGGTGATGCGACTTTACTTGATGGGCTAGAGTCTGCTGGAGCAGCCTCAGCGACGCCAAAAGTTGGCGATATTGTCACTGTCTCCGGTGGGTTCAAATCCGGCGCGCAAGAGCATTTTTATCTCGAAACAAATTCGACGCTGGCAGTTCCGTCCGAATCGTGCACCAATTTGACAATTTATTGCTCTACTCAAGCCGCAACCAAGACCCAAACTTTTTGTGCATCGACTACAAACACTCCCGCGATGAAGGTAGGTACTTCGAGATTTCGAACTTCTCTGCACATATTCCACCTGCGACTTACTTCGTTGTGTTACGTTACGATAGGTTGTGGTTCGCATAAAGCGAATGGGCGGTGGATTCGGAGGCAAAGAAACGCGCAGCGTGTTTGCTTCGTGCGCGGCTGCATTGGCTGCCAAAATCTCAAGCAGGCCTGTTCGTTTGACGCTCTCTCGTGATGTGGATATGAGTATTACGGGTACAAGGTAAGCTATTTTGATGTTTGCGCGGCTCGACTACTTGTAATGTGCCTTCAAGTCTTGCTAACATGGTGAATGGAACTCTACCCAATTACAAGACATGCGTTTTCCTCGGAGTACAAAGCTAGTGCTAAAATCACCAATGACGGTGCCAAGCTGGTGGCTTTAGATATCAAGATGTATAACAATGGAGGTCACGGGATTGATTTGTCAGGTCCCGTTATGGACCGAGCTCTCTTTCACGTCGATGGTTGCTATCACTTTCCCAACTTCCGCGCCGAGGGTGTTGTCTGCAAGACGGTACAGCCTCCCCACACGGCATTTCGAGGTTTTGGTGGACCACAAGGGATTGCGGCCTGTGAACATGTCATTGATCACTTGGCCTTGGCTTGCAAGGTTCCACAGGACGAGTTGAGACGCAGTAATATGTACAAGCCCGGAGAAGCCACCCACTTTGGTATGATTCTTGACGAAAGTTATGGAGGTAAATGGCACGTACCTGCCATGTGGGATCGTCTTCAGAAGGAGCTTTGTATAGCCAAATACCGAAGGTCGGCTGCGGAATTCAATGCCAAGAACAAGTGGCTAAAGCGCGGCGTGTCGCTCATTCCCACGAAATTTGGAATTGCCTTCACGGCCAAGTACATGAATCAGGGAGGAGCCCTAGTTCACTTGTACACGGATGGTACCGTGCTGGTGTCTCATGGAGGAACCGAAATGGGACAGGGCCTTCATACCAAGGTTTGCCAAGTTGCGGCCCAGGCGTTTGGAATTTCTATCGAGAATGTCTACGTCAATGACACGAGTACCGACAAGGTTGCCAACACTATTCCATCCGCGGCAAGCATGTCTACCGATATGTACGGAATGGCAACGTTGGATGCGTGTCGGCAAATAATTGCTCGCTTGGATCCCATTCGCAAGAAATTGGGACCAAATGCAACCCTCAAGGAGATGGCCAGTGTTGCGTTTATGGACCGCATTGACTTGTCGGCTCATGGCTTTTTCAAATTGGATGACTCTCGGTGCGGTTTTGATTGGCTCAAGGAAAAGCCTGCGGATTACCCCGACGACTTGCCTGCCAACTCTTGGAAGGGCCACCCTTTTAATTATTTCACGCAAGGTGTGGCGTTCTGTGAAGTCGAAGTCGATACTCTTTCGGGAAACCACCGCACCTTGAGATCCGATGTTATTGTGGATGTTGGATCCAGTATCAATCCCGCCATTGACATTGGTCAGATCGAAGGAGCCTTCATCCAAGGCATGGGTTGGTCGACCATCGAAGAAGTTGTCTATGCCGACGACGATCACACGTGGATTCGACCTCGTGGTAAAGTTTTCACGACGGGTCCCGGCACGTACAAGATTCCCGCCTTCAACGACGTACCGGAGGTTTTCAACGTGAGCTTGCAAGAGAATGTTGATAATCCCTTTGCCGTTCACAGCAGCAAGGCCGTTGGAGAACCACCCTTTTTCTTGGGAAGCTGTGTCTACTATGCCATAAAAGACGCCGTGAGTGCCGCCCGGAAGGAGAATTTGGGCGATGACGGCTATTTTGAATTTCGTATGCCAGCAACGTCTGAGCGTATTCGAATGCTTTGTGGCGATTCCTTTTCGCAAGAGGCCACCACCAAGATGCTTGGCAAGGAAAATCCCAACTATCAGCCACAGGGAAGCTACTAAATATATCCTATTAATATTACTAGAAAAGTCCGCCGTGGTGCGCCCATTGAGCGTGGAAAGGCTTGTACGAACGAAGAAAAGTTTTGTTTTTGTTTTTAACTCTTGATAATCTATTTTAGTGTGCTACGGTATAGAGTACTGCTTATATGTATATGCTGTTTTATTTATTTGCTACCAAAGAGCGTCTTTGGCGTAGCATGGTGCGATATTCCATCGTCATTTTTTGGTTCCGTCGTCATCGTCATCGTGGTTGCTTTCGTTGTTGCCCGCTGCTGCAGTGATTTATTTGGCTTGAGCACGCAAATATCGCGACCATTCCTCCACGAGAACCAATCCCTTGGTACAATCCATCTTAAAGCGAGTTTGTTCGTTGACTTTCTTGATCAATGCATTAACATGTTCGACATCATATTCTGCCAATCGACGCTGCTGTCGTTGTTCTTGTTGATGCTCGGCTTCGAGGGTTTGTAACACAGTAATTATTTCCCAGTGTTCGGTAATATAGGGCCCGTAGTGTGTCTGTTGCAAAACGGCGGCTTCCCACTGTGTACTTTCGTATCGGGCGTGATTACGACGAGCCTCTTGGAACAATTGCTTCGAGTACGTTCCCAATGCAGTCCAAGCCTTTCGAAACAACATGACAATCGTGTCCACGCTGGCAGTGGGAGACAAGGAAATGAGACACTCGGCGTATTCTTCTGCACGAGCCATAAAGAGAAGATATGTTTCATTGTTGTTGCTGTGGTTGTCATTATCGTCATCATCCAGCATGGTCGACAACTCTTGCAAACTGTGCTTGGAAAGGCCCTGCTGTTCGAAACAATTGAGAATGTTTCGCAAGGAAGCATTGGCAGCGTCTTGAGGAGAAAGAGGAACTTCTCGCTTGGGTTGTTTAGTACCATCACTATCCGGAAAGAACACCGCCGAAGACGATCGAGCAGTGGTGGTGGAATACGCAGTAAATGCCTTGATTTGTAGAGGTTGCTGGGCAATGCTGATATTGGCAGTGGTGGTGGTGGTATTGAAATTGGAAGCGGCGGTGATGTTCAACGAACTGAAATCGAATGTCGGATAACAAATCCACGACGACGACGATACGACCTTTGCCTGACTGTGTCCTTCGTCGATCGATTGAGCTTGAATATTATTATTGTTGTTGTTTGCGTAAGGCGCCATGTTTGATTGTGATTGTAATTAAATTAATTGTTTGATGGAAAGAAACGTAACGTAAGGTGTTTTGATGTTTTGTGAAACAAAATAATGAGGGTATTGGACGTGATGGTTTCTCTGACGAAAGTTTCGTTTCGCTGGCACAACGAAGACATAACACGATGAACTTCAGTATTACGACTAGTCGCATTTCATCAATTATGAGCGTGTTTCATTTCGCTAAGGATAGTGCTATTTCTACGCGAAGACGAAAAATTGTGAGAAATCAATGATCGTTGTGTGCTGTATGGTACCATACAAGAAGATACAAGCACTAGACTCTACCTTCTTTTGGCACTGGTTGCTGACTCTTTCAGGCTATCTTTTCTCGCAATTACCTACTAGTATTGGACGGCAAACTAATAGTAGAACAACCTGGAGGTGTTCAAGTTTCCAGAGAGAATCGATTGTACGTTTCTCTCTCATATAGAAACCCCGGCCACATATGTCATTGTTGACCCAACAACAGCGTGAGGATGCTGATCGGCTCTGGAAATCGCAAATGCGAGAGATTGTGCACGTTATCACTACCAAAGAAAGTGTTCAAGCAGCAGCAACAGCAACAGCAGCGACCAAACAAATCATACCCAGTCATGAAATGGAATTTGTTCAAGTATTGGTACAATTGTTTTTGGCTCATTTGTCCATTTGCTGCGGCATTGGAGATGGCCTGGTTTTGGTAGGAGAACAGCAGCAGCAGCAGCAACAGCAACAGCAGCAGCAACGACATTCTGCAGCGCGTCATTTGAAGTATCAGGATGAATCTACCATTCGTTCGTCCGCACTGGAGCCCTTTGTACAACTTGCATTGGTATCGGCTACAGCTGATGCGACTGCTCAATCCCTTTTAGAAGACGATGCACCAGAAACAAACGATGCACTTTATCATACTAATACTATGATGATGACGAATAGCAAACCAGTAGTAATAAACTTTGTTCGTTTATTCGAAGGGCGAAAAGTTATCAGTTTGAATTATGGTGAATTTATTCATGAAGTCCACCATTTTCAATTGTCACAACAAGGTCAAGTGATTATGACAGATGACTGGCGTTTGCGGCACAGTTTTGGAGCCTTTTTATACCATAAACCAAAACCGGCATTGGCATGTATTGGAACGGCTATGAGGTTGGCTATGATTTCCTTGTGGCGACAAACCAACAATCGTGCTGATTGTAGCAATAACAGTAACAGCAACAACAGCTGTAATGAATGCCAACAATTTTTGGATGCATCTCAAATCGTTGTTCGAATGGTCCACGTCGAACCTCGTTTGAACATGATGGATATTAAAACAGGATCGGTGGGAAAATTGGTGGCCGTCAAGGGACACGTGGTCAAGGCTCGTCCCAAACGATTGAGAGTTGCCACAGCAGATTTTGCCTGTCAAAAGTGCAATGCTGGAATCATTCACGCCTTTGACAAGGGACGCTACAGCGTTCCGACCAAGTGCACTACCACGAATTGCAAATCTCGTAGTTTCATCATGAATCGGAGCAATGCTCATTATACGAACGTCCAGGAATTGCGATTGCAAGAAGCACAAGAAGAAAGTACGGCCCATTCGGGACGAACACCACGACAAATGCCAGTGGAAGTGACAGACGATTTGGTAGACTCGTGTCGACCGGGAGATATCGTTCTGGTGGCATGTGTGGTAGATACTGTCAATACCGCCGTGATGGCAGGAAAAACGGGAAAACGAGCCAAAGAAACCAGTACCTACAGTCTCGTACTGTTGGGACACTCCATAACGACCCTCAGTGAAACTTCGTCACAAAATCGACAACAACAGCAGCAACAGTATTCTCAACAACAGTTGCAGTCCATTACACAGTTATGTCACGCCGATCACAAGTATTTTGGCATGACAGAACGCATGGCCTTTCCCTTTGACTTGCTGGTACGGAGTTTGTGTCCCGCCATTGTGGGACATCACGAAGTCAAGGCGGGAATCCTGTTGTGTTTACTGGGAGGAACTCCCCCGGCAGCCTCGTACAACCGAGCGGCTGTTAGTGGAGAAATTCGTAGCAATTCTCACATTCTGATTGTTGGTGATCCTGGTATGGGGAAGTCGCAAATGCTGCTGGCAGCATCACAATTGGCCGCTCGAAGTGTCTACGTCGGCGGCAATACTGCCTCGACTACCGGTTTGACCGTCACACTGACCAAAGAAGAACGAGGAGAATCGGGCATAGAGGCAGGGGCCTTGGTGTTGAGCGATCAAGGAATCTGCTGCATTGACGAATTTGATAAAATGGCAAAGCTGAGCCAAGACGGCCTTTTGGAGGCCATGGAACAACAACAAGTATCCATTGCCAAGGCAGGAGTTGTGGCATCCCTACCAGCTCGTTGCAGTGTCATTGCAGCTGCCAATCCCAAACACGGTTCGTACAATATGAACAAGACGGTTGCGGAAAATTTGACCATGTCCAAACCAATTCTTTCTCGATTCGATTTAGTATTCATTCTGCGCGATCGGGCCGACCAAAACTTGGACAGACTGGTGTCCAGTAATATTATGAACCTCTACCGTGGCCAAGGAGGAGCGGCCACATCTGCTATACCGACGTCTCGGCCCACCACTGCATCTCCCATGACGTATTCGCAACAAGGACAAGAACCATCGCATCCAACCAGTGGTGGCGACGATCGCATTCCTATTTGGAATCGCCTAGCGTGGGTCGCAGACATTCAGAAGAGAGCACTCCCAGCCGAGTTGGTCCGTGATTACATTGCTTATGCTCGTGAGTATTGCAAGCCAAAGCTCACAGCAGAAGCTGCCGCCGTCTTGAAAGACTATTACATGCAGTTACGGTATCCTGAAACGGGAGGCCGTAAGGATACTGTACCGATTACGACCCGCCAATTGGAAGCAATGATTCGACTTGCACAGGCTCGGGCGAAAGCGTGCTTGCGTGAATTTGTATTGGAAGGTGATGCCCTGGATGTCGTGGAATTAATGAAGAAATCAGTAGACCAAGTGCACTCTGACGAATTCGGCTCACTTGATCCGTCTCGTGGAGGAGCTGGTGGCATGAGCAATCGCAAAATGAAAAAGTTGTTTGAAGCACAAGTCAAGGAAAGGATTGGAGTTGGCGCGGAATGCGCAGAAAGTGACCTGCGGGTCATTGCAGATTCTATCAAGCTAGGGCTTTCGACATTTCGCTCATGGATTGACGAAATGAGGGACAGGGGAATTCTTCTTCGCACTGCGGGTGGAAAATACAAGGTGATTTCCTAGCCTAAAAGATAGTGGACAAGCATAGCAGCGGCAACAGGAGAAATTCGGGTGTCCCGTCCTGTATAGGTTTCTGGCAGCAATGCAAACTAGTACAGTACGTAGGAGGAAGTAGACGGGATTAAGTCGCTGATCTAACAGACTGCGCCAAACTCATCTCTCGTTATCGTCAATCAACAAGTGATACAAATCGAATCATTTCAATTTACTTTTTCTACTCCAGGGATTTCAAAATGAAGTGGTCGCTTTTTCAGCTATCATAATCACATGTGCATGATCCAATTACGATAAAGTGCTGGCCGAACATTTTTATTTATTGTGTACTGCGATAATTTTGCTATACTATCATTGTGGAGATCTGTTCGGTTTTCCTCAAGACTTCCGTGATCGCTTCTTACCACCTCCATTAATGTTCCCGTCTTCTACCAGCACTTCACCAGTGCTGCTATTATTTTCTTCTTCAATCTGAGCTGTTGTGGAGGATGCAGTTTTCAGTTGATCCGCTCGATATTGCCACATTTGCTTTTCTGTTTCGCTCGTTTGATGCCACTGCTGTGCAACCAAAGCTATCATCTCCCTTGATCCCATGCTATCTGTTCCCTGTGTCCTTTTGATCATTTCGTAATTTTCTAATAACGCAAGCAAGCAACACACACGAATAAGTAAAAAAGTGAAGGTTACACTTTCGCAAGTGGTATGCTATATAATATTCACGTAGGTTGGTTGCCTTACCATGGACAAACAAAGTATAGGCAGTAGGAGCTCGCTTCGGTCTTGGAGTAGGGTTATAACATGTTTCGCGTTTTCTCTTCTTCTTGGCCCCAGACGAATTATCTACATTCGTCATTCATAATGAAACAAGAGAAAGCAAAGAGTCAGCTTTCAGTGTAATAATATTCATACTGTCACCATGCAAGTGCAACTGTATGTCATCATCTTCACGATGCATTCCACAGCCAAACACCACATCCACCACCAACAACAACGCAACCGACAGCTACAAACTACAAACCAACAATAAAACTTACCATTGATAGAATTTGCTTCTATGATTGCTGCTGTAGCTCGGAGACTTTTAGCCCTGGCTTCTGCCTGATTGGCCTCGCAGTGAAGAAAGGCGATGAAAGCTGCTGCACCACTGCCCATGGTTGTAAAAAATGAAACATTTGTGATTGTCGTTCAGTTGGATAATAAATAATACCATCATGCACTGCAACCTACAGCAGTGCCTACTACTCTAGCTAGTAGTCTAGAGTACTAGCTAGTAGTCCTCGTTTCTTTCAGCTTGTGATGCTTCACCACGCACACTTCTTCCTATTCGACCAAAAATGCGACTGGATCTACACGGGATTTGAAGGGGGGGTCTCACACAATCATTCGAAAGGAGTAGACTCTAGACTACTCCTTAATAAGAAACAACAGAAATGTAGGTGATTCTTGCCGGATCATTCTCTTGGGAAAATGGAAACTCAAGAGTCAACTTTCATTTTTTCACGACAAATTTGGAGTCCCAGTGGGGACTTAGCATCGCTTCTAGCGGTGCTACTACGTCGTCGCAACGAAGTTGTTGCTGAAGCTTTTTGAAATGGAGTGAATCCAGGTGTAGCAGTGCGCATCAGCGCATAACATTTGCTTAAATACAAAATCTTTCAACCTTCACAGCCTTAGGTTCCATGCTTCAGCTGCTCTCTAGTAGAAATGGAATTTCAGACCTTACCACCTTATCGATCGGTCAGGATCCTCTTGTAATGACAGAATTGAAAGCCGCCTGGGAGAGAGAAACTCTGCCCTCTGCTTGCTGTCGCTTCTTACCTTTCTTTTGTTTTTCCAAAAGCTTCTTCTTTCTTGTCTGATCTCCGCCGCCTACCAACTTTCCAGATTTCATCAGAACATCCTTTCGGTACGCTTTGATCCTTTCCGACGAGATAATTCTACCATCGGCTTTGGCTTGAATGACAGTAACAAACTGCTGTCGAGGTAGGACCTCTTGAAGCTTCTTGCAGACAACGCGACCTTGGGATTGTGCATCGTCTTTGTGACACACAAACGCTAGAGGCTCTACGACATCACCATTCAGCATAATATCCACTTTGCAGACGTTAGCCTCTCTAAAGGGTGGGTCGCCATCGGTTGCATCCAGACTACCGAATCCCGCCGTGACATTCTTCAACTGATCATGAAAGTCGACGACAACCTCGGCCCATGGCATTTGAGCCGTAAAAATCCAAACTTCATCATCTACCGGCTTGCTGGACTGATCAATTCCTCTTCTTCGACTTATCAATTCCATGACAGATCCCGCGCAATCAACGGGGGCCATGATTCGAACACTGACCATGGGCTCTTCTACCGTGTACCTTGTTCCCTGTCCTGGCCAGTCTGCGAGATCTTCCACTATTTCCGTCAGCGGTTCCCCAGTACTAGCAGCACCTTTTGTTTTGCGCCCATCCTTATAGGTCACCTTGTAGGGAACCTTTGGAGGCGTCACAATAGCTTCGATGTCAAACTCATCTTGAAGTCTCTGGCGAAAAACTTCCATATGCAGAATACCCTGAAAGCCAACCTTTAATCCTGGCCCAAGGAACGGGCCACCCTTTTCACTTCCACCAGCCAGCGCTGACGTTCGCGAAACTTCGAGCCCTGTGTCATTCAATGCCAAACGATCAACCGCAGAACAGAGCTCGTCAAACTCATCAGATTCACTGGGATGTACTGAAGCATACAAGACTGATTTAGTAATGTCTTGAGCATTCGGAAGAACGGGCAGATCTAGCTCCTTTCCAACGTGTTTCTGTGGGATCAAAACGGTACCTGGTTGCGCCTGTCGCGGATCGCGTAAACCAAAGCGAACGTATCCCATTTGTCCTCTTCGCAAGATCTTAGTACGCTTAGCAGCCGGCAATACCATGCCTACCTCTTGTACCGAATACGAAGTTTGGCTTTTGCTGCTCTTGATACTGCTATTATCGTCCAAGTCTTCGGAGGACACAATCACTATTCGATCTCCCTCTGCCATTTCTCCGGCCACAATTTGAACCAGGCAGTTAACTCCGCGATCATCGTACCATGAATCGACTACTTGGGCTCGAAGAATTTTTTCTGGTGTAAGGCTGCCGTTGTCGTTGTTGTTGCTGTTGGAACTCATGTACACGAAATCATCCACGTCGTCTTTCAGGGGCGTAGGTGATGGTACTGTGCGACAAATTCGGTCCAATACATCCGCAATTCCGTAGCGACTCCTGGCCGAGGTATGAATAATTGTATCGGGATCATCCCAGTTCAACCACTCACTGACCTGGAGCGCTACATCGATGGGTCGAGCATTGTCTAAATCGATCTTGGTCAACGCTAAAATAATTTCGGGTGGTTGGTCCATATTTTTCGCCTTGTCGTAAACGGTCCAAGTTTGCGCCTGAATGCCCTGGGAGGCATCCAGCAAGAGTATGGCACCCTGAACAAAACTGAGAGACCGTGCTACTTCTCGTCCAAAGTCGACATGACCAGGAGTATCAATCATATTTAATAGCAGCATTCCCGTGGGTCCCTTGGCACTGGGATGGGGATATAACATGGTAGCAGCAGATGCCTTGACGGTGATGCCACGTTGTTGCTCCACAGAAAGAGTATCTAACAGTTCGTACTGTTCCTTGTTGCTATTTTCCGCTGCCTTTAATGTTGCTGCTGATGTGCGCTTCTTAATAGTAGAGTCAGCGACATTGCTTGCCGTTGACGAAGTGGATGCTGCTGCTGTTGTTGTTTCTGATGATAGTGACGGCGATACTTTTTGTTGTTGTTGTTGCTGCTGCTGCTGCAGGATCGCAGCTTGGGCAATCTTCTGAGCCTCGGGGCCCAAATTTCCAGTCAGTTCTAATATGCGAGAACTCAGACTAGATTTTCCGTGATCGACGTGGGCAATGAAACAAAAATTACGGCAGTCTTCCAATGGAATTTGACGCATAATTTCGTCGGCATTGTCATCCAAGATAGAGGTGATGATAGGGGTACTACTATTGTCAGGTTTAGCAGAGCTTGAAAACCAACAGGATGACGGTATTTGTGTAGTGAATTGGTTGCAGCGAGTGCTTGGATGGAGGGCATGAATGATATTGGAACGAATTGTGGACGCCGCTACCCCTGGTAGACCGGCATGTTGTTGAGACGATGGAAATTGTGACGGTCTTATCCTCCATTTGAAGAGCCTCGATCTAGTATTTATTCTCCTTGTCGATGAGATGTTTATACAAGAGGTGAGGTTAGAGGCTTGCATTCTAAAATATTGGGCCAGCTTTCGCAATATTGATGAGTACTTCAAAAGTGCTATGTTGGTTGGATTGAATTGCCTTCATTTGGGATTTGGGTATCTACTATCTAGCTAGGTCCCTTTGATTTCACTGATTTCTCGTGAGAGAGAAAAACTTTGCGGTCGAGCAAAGTACGAAATGATGTGCGTCTCTATAGTATTTAGAAAATTAGGATATGAACCCTTCCGCCTCCACGTGGAAATACAAAGTAAAGAAAGAAAACACTACTCTACCATCTTTCTTTTTCGTCTTTGTTCATTGTTCTTCATTTTATTGATTGCATCATTATAAATAAAGATAACTAAAATCTACAATCGTATTCAAATCATTTGAGGCTTCACACCATGAAGATCAACTCAATACGATATGCAGCGATTCTTTCTTTGGTAACAAGTACTGCCTTGGATCTTCAAAATTGTCAAGCGTTTACCTTTTCATCGTCCCATCGGCAGGGGCATGTTCAATCTTTATCAACATCTGCTTTGCGCAGAAAGAATGAGGCCTCCCACAGCTGCACTGTACGACATTTACAACAGCGACAACCAAGGCATAGCATTTCCACGCTATTTATGAGTTTCGGTCCCGACGAGCAAGATCAAGCGAAAGAAGCTCTGCAATCACTGGGAGATTTTCATACAGGATCCTGGACGGGCCGTGCGACGTCCTTTACCGTGACAGCCGATGTTGCTGCGGGTATCGTGCAAAAGAAAACATCGCCAGACTATCGCATGGATGTATCCTTTACGTACACTCCTGCAGGTTCTCTGGCCCTGCAAGAAATTTGTTCGTGGCAAAAGGGGGAGGAATTGACCTTTGCATCGTCGCGACAAATGCCCTTGGTAGAGTCCAGTGTCGATTGCGATGATGTGGATGCTTCGTATTCTCTCCATGTACACGCATCTACCACTGCAGATGACAATGACGATCAAAAGGAAACGCTTGATAGCAAAGCAGGTACAGTATTTCCGGCTGAACTGATTGGGACCGACAAAGCTGTCCATTTCGCCGTTGAACATTGTTTGGCCTGTTCCGATGATGCTCGCGTCCGAATGCTGGCTCTGTACGGCGAAAAGCAAGAATTAATTCGTGTGGTTGTCTGCGACGAAGTCCGACTTTTTAATATTGACAAAGACACGACAACACCGAAACCTCAGTCGCTGACGGCAGCCGACTTGCTAGAATTGCAGTCAGATGTCGACCGACTGGTGGATAAAATTGCCGGAAAAATGAAACCAGGAAGGTCATCGTCGTCGACGTCATCGTCGTCTTCTTCCATTGTCGACGCGACAATCGAAAACGATGATGAGCGCTCTACTGAGGTGGACTATACTTCTGTTGAGCGTCTGCAAAAATTGAAAGATGTCGCGGGAACACCCCTTCCTCTATCACCAGCATCAAAAGAAGACCAGGAGAAAGCGGACAACCAGGGTATTGCTTTGAAACGTCATCCCATGAGTCTTCTTGAACTAACATCGGGCATCTGGCAAGGAGATGCTATCATTCGTGACAACCCGACTATTGCTGGATGCGGCACTGGCAAGCAGACATCATCAGGTGGTAAGTCCATACAGGGAGGCAAGTCTGGCAAGGGATTTGGAGCACCTTCCTCCAACGATACGGATGATGACAGAAAATCATCAAGACCACCAGCTTTTGGTAGCTGGGAGGTAGGAGTCCAAAAAGTCGCGCGTGAATGGTTGTGGGATTTTGGAGAACAGATCCGACAACATAATAACGCTGGCAAAGCTCTCGGTGCCGACATGGAACCTGGAATGGGACAGTCGATGGCTGGATCTGTCATTGAAAACCAAAGTTTGAAGAGACGGATTCCCAAAGAGGAACGCATGGTATATATTGACTGGAATGATGGCAACGGTGACAATCATGTTGGCTTTATATTGGGATCAGTTTCTATTCAGGTAAGCGTTGTGATTAGTCTTGCATTGTGTTCTTTTTCGTGCTTTTGTTCCTTATTGTTTTTGCCACAAATATGTTTTTTTCATTAGGTACCTCGATTTTCTACCTTTGGTAGCCGGCAATCCAAACCCTTTTACACCGAGCTCTGTATCTACCAAAGTGCCGATGACAAGGATGGTGCCACTTCTGAAACTTTGCCTGTGGAGGATGGTTTGTCAGTGGTAGACCTTCCCGAAGTGGTTTGCTCGAGAATTTGCCGTATCTACAACTCACAAGGCCAGTTCAAGCAAGGATGCACATCTTTGTACACCCTGAAACGATTTGATGCCGAAAGCGAGGTCGCTTCCTAATTTTTGAGTCATGTACAGAAATACAGTTTTCATTACGATTTTGTTTTTGGGTTGAATGACTTCGGTAATTTTATAAAGACGCAGAAAAAATTGGGGCACCGGACCGCCTCAACTGTCTGCCATGCCGGACAGCAGCGGCGGCATGGATCTGCAGGCTTGTGAAAAAAAACATCCAATGTCATTGAATGCTCAGGCTAAACAAAGCAGTTTTTTCTAGGGAATTATGGTTGGTGGTGCAGCATATACAGAGCAATTGACCTTTGACGCAAGATGTAGTGCTCGCAGAGCAATTGCACCGTTTTTCGTCAACGACTTCTCTTGGGGCTCAACCAATTCGACCATTGCCGGTTTCGTTGATTCAAACCGACTTGGGTAAAAACTAGTCCCATTCTTAATCCTAAACCTCTCTCCCGGAATTGAGAGCGGCTGCGTTTCCGATTCGTGTGTTTGCAGGGGGTATTTGCCCCCTGCACTTCCAGGGGGTATTTACCCCCTGTGCCGAATTTTTTTACTATGTGCTACTACTAGTAGAAGTACAACTAGCTACTCTA
>Ga0210036_1001153_pt1 | contig 29973 bp, 23 predicted proteins | sample CryGeymeta201515_FD_185469 | JGI IMG/M metagenome (GOLD analysis project Ga0210036, IMG submission 185469) | Groundwater microbial communities from Crystal Geyser aquifers in Utah, USA - Crystal Geyser metaG 2015-15 (SPAdes) (version 2) | ecosystem: Environmental > Aquatic > Deep subsurface >...
AGCTAGCTACAAGCTAGCTACTGGTAGTAGAGCTACTCTACTACTAGTAGCTACTCCGAGTACGGTACTAGCTACTTGTACTCCGAGTAGTAGCTACTAGACTACTACTAGTACTACTACTCTACCACTACTACTCTACTAGTAGGTAGTGGTAGACGTGTACAGTAGTAATAGTACTAGTAGTACGGTAGTACCTGGTACCCGAGTAGTAGTAAACATCAAACATGCAGCGTGTCATTTATCGCAGCATGCGATTTTCAATAAAATAATAATAATAATACTAGTAGTAGTGCTACTTTTCCAAGAAGAGGCGCGTTTGCATATCGTATCTGCAGCCAGACGAACAATGGTCGGAAGTATTCACAACAAAGGTATTGCTAGCGGCAACCCCCTTTGTGGGATCGTCGAGCAGCAATTGCAATCGCTAGATAACACAGATGCGTACGCCTCCGTCTGGAAAGATCTTTTATCCTCCCATGATCCCGTCAAAAGAAAATGGGGTGGCAGAGGCAAAGGTGGAAGAGGTCGAGCTCGTCACACGTACCAACCAAGAAATATTGTTGTGAATGATGTGCACCTCCAATACGTTGGCGTGCAAAGTCAAGGCAGGGTAGACGATGCAAAGAGAAAGCAAATCCAGCTTCCAAGCAAGGTGCTTTTGGAGGGAGCTACCCTGAAGTTAGAGTCGGGGCATATATACGCCCTAGTGGGCAGAAATGGATGCGGAAAATCTACGCTACTGAGAAGGATCCAAGCTGGTTTGATACCCGGATTTCCTCCACATGTTACAACGCTCTACATTCCCCAAGAACTACAGCTAGGAGTCAATACAGATACTGAAAATGATGCGCATCTATCTGTTCTGCAGGTAGTCATAGACAACTTTACAGCTTTCGCCAAGAGTTCTAGCATAAGCTTGCATTGTCGAATGGAGTTGATTGAGCAGGAACTAGAGTGCCTTCAGGACACCGATGAAGAGAAAATGGGGGAACTTTGTGAAGAATTGTCGGAACTGCAAGAATCAATTGATCGATTCGAGGAACCAGATGGTCCGTCGAAATCCTCTTTGTCCTTGAGCTTGCAAGAGAGGATCTCCGACTCCTTAAGATTATTTGGGATTGAGGAGGATTTACATGAGCGACCATTCCGGAAGCTGTCACCAGGTCAGCGGAAAAGGGTTGCACTATCGTTCGCTGCCCTTTCGTCGTGCATGATTGCAACCAGTCAGCATTTTCTTCTTTGTCTAGATGAGCCGACTAACCATTTGGATATAGAGGGATTGCTATTGCTGCGCCAATTTTTGGGCGATAATGCGCAGAGGACCGTGTTGCTAGTGTCTCATGATCTTGATCTGCTGAATGATGTGGCAACGAATATAATCGTAATGGCCAACAAGACCCTTTTCTATTTTCCAGGCACCTACGAAGATTTTTTGCGGATAACTGCACAGCAAGGGCTGCATTATCTAAGACAGCAACTTTCTTTGGACAAGAAGCGCAATCATATGGTCCAAACGATTCACCACCTGCAAGCCCAACCAGCACCGCGTCGCGGTGGGAACAGAAAAAAGGCTAAGATGATATCCGCCCAACGAAAAAAGTTGGAACGACAAGGCATTGAGAAGGACGAGAATGGTCATCGGTGGACACAGCAGCGAGCGGGAACTGGTATTAAGCCCGGCTCTCTGAACGGTATTGATGCTTCAGCAAGGAAAGATCTTTCTGCGGCTGAACTTTTGAAGTTGGCCGAGACCTCCGTGCGCCCCCCACCCGACAAAGCTGTTCAGTTCGTGTAAGTCTAAATGATACTTCGTTGTATTGATAAAGCAGACCTTAGACGAGTTTCTCGCTCCTAATTTCTTTTTCTGATTTGAACTAGCTTTCGCAACAAGAGCTCTACCTGGGGCGAACCGCTGATCATGGCCATTAATATGGGTCACGGATACTATGGTGTCCGCCCACAAACCCATTCATCGCAGCCCTTGGAAAGAACCGATACACTTGCTATTACAAAAAAACCAGGATTCCTTTTTGATTGTGTCGATCTTTGTATCAAAGAGGGGCACACATATTGTCTGCTAGGCGCCAACGCATCTGGAAAGACGACCTTGCTACGACTCCTGGCTAAGCGAGAAGAGCCACTCGAGGGCACTGTTCAGCATGCGCAGAATGCTCAGATAGGCTATTTCGGTCAGGAAACTATGGATGAAATTCTAGACGAGGCCTGCACGAACGCATCGAAAATAACAACTGCTCTCTTTTATCTTGCTGATCGCTTTCCAGGCAAGACAGAACAAGAATTACGCGGCGAGCTAACGAATTTTGGTATAAGCCCCGAGCAATCGACCACTGATGTTCGTTTTCTAAGTGGCGGCGAACGATGCCGTCTCTGTCTCGCTGCTCTTATGCTCGCAGATCCAGATGTTCTCTGCTTGGACAACCCTACCACAAATCTCGACGTTGAAAGCGTTGAAGCATTGATTTATGGTTTAAAGCGCTGGGAAGGAGGGACGATCGTTATGATCAGCCATGATGCTAGCGTAGTCCGAGAGTTGCAAGCAGAGTGCGCCGTCCTGGTGGAGGAGGAAGGAAAGCTGCGACGAGTGCAAGGGAGCATTGATGACTACTTGAGATCCTTTCAATACTAGTAATTACTACTCTAGAATAGATAGCATTTGCTATTCAATCCTGTTTCATTTTTTCTACCCTTTATTTTATTTGCACTGATTCAGCAAAGCAGCTAGCTTAAGATTAACAATTATCATCTGATGTATAATTGTTCGTGCAGTAATATTCTTATTCGAACGCGTTCATAAAAGTCACTTCTTGGTTTGCAACTTCGTCTTCCATGCATTCCAAGCATTCCATGACTTCTTCGTCAAAGTCAGCATCCAAAGCAATTTGAAAAGTAGCGTAGATCTTTCCATTTTCTACCTTGCAAGCGTCATCCCATTTTAAATTGTATTCTGGCTGACTCCTGATAGTTTCCTTGATTTTGGTGTACAAAGTCTGAGGGTCTACTCCAGCACACGGCGTGACAGAAATAGCCACCACACGTGTGTTAGCCAAATCTCCAGCGGCTTTTTCAGACGAAGCAACTACCTTTGCCATCATCTCATCCAGCTTATCAAGTTGATCCAAAGGACAGTCTACTTGGATGGCTTCACCTGAACTATCTTTCGTACGCAAGTCTTTGACGCGCACAACACCATTTTCAATCTCGGACGGAGCTACAAAGACCATGCGCTGAGCTCCTGCAACATCCGCATGTTTGAACGAGTTTGCCACCTTCTTTTTTGGAGTAGGCATAAGATCAACCGATTTTCCGCACTTTCTCAAATCAGCTGCAATCTTGCTCGCTGTGCCATACAGCTCGGGACTGTAGGCGCATACGACATAATCCAGCCCTGAACCAAGGTCAGGCACTTGATTGCGCTCTTTGAGAAGTTCCATAATGACACAGTCGCCAAATCCAAAACCGACACAAGGAATGGTACATTTTGCTCCGCCGTAGAGCTCCAGAAGACGATCGTAGCGTCCACCTCCCATGATCGCTCGGAGCTCTCCCCGTCGATCAAAAGCTTCCCAGACAATTCCAGTGTAATAAGCAAGACCACGAACGACAGAGGCATCCAATACCAGATAGTCAGAAATACCGTAGTCAACAGCAAGTTCAAACAATCGTTTCATTTCTGTAATGGCAGGATTGTCCTTTCCAGCTTCACCTAGGGTTTTGGACAATTCGTCGATCGATTTAGCTTCAAGTGCCTTCAATACATCTGCGGACGAATCCTTAGAAAATCCAACCTCTTCACCGAGCATACAGGTAACAGCTTCTGCTCCAATTTTGTCCAACTTGTCGATGATAACGCAAGCTTTGGCAAAGATATCTTCGCCCTTATCATTCTTGGAACCCTTCTGAACTCCATGTTTGGATAAGATAGACTCCAAGACAGCCCTGGAATTGACCTTGATTCCTACATCATTCGACGTCACACCCACTCGTTCAAAAAAGGACGCAGCTGCTGCTAATAGTTCCAGTTCAGCATTGACGTGTTCGACACCAACAATATCCATATTCCATTGGTAATGTTCTCGTTTGCGTCCACGTTGTGTGGTTTCAAAGCGCCAACATTGAGGAATGGAATACCACTTCAAAGGAAGCGGTGTCCGGACTTCGCCAGTTTGCAAATTGGTCTTTTTGAGTACCATACGTGCCAACGTGGGTGTCATTTCGGGTCGGAGCGTTACACGAGCACCCTCTTGATCCTCAAAGGCATACATTTGTCCAGTAATTTCTTCGCCTGCCTTGCGCTCGTACAATTGCACATGTTCCAAAACGGGTGCATCGTATTGTGAAAATCCGAACAGTCGTGCTGTCTCGTGGAATTGATCAAACAACCATTTTTGCAAACGATATTCTTCGGGAAAGAAATCACGCGTCCCCGACGGTGGTTCCAGTGTCTCAATGGCGGCACCATCGTTGCCCATTATGGCACTAGCATCACCACCACTCTCTTCTAATTCCTTCACGAGGGCATCTAACTCCTTTGCAATTTTCTTTTCGGTCCATTCTTCGCTATCAAATTCGATAGCTAGTTTCTTTTGCATGGCAGTGCACTTCATCTTGCGTTCTTGCAAGGCTTCCACAGCAGCGGCATCCTTAGGTTTGCCTTTGGCTGGTGGACCGAATGATTGCCATTCGATCACCATGTCCACGGTGAAGGGAGCGGTTATGGGCATACTTTGGTTTTTGGTTTTGCAATCTACGTAACTCTGTGAGATGGCAGAATCAATAAAATCTTGTGGTGTGGCTTCAATAAGCGTGGGTTGGAGGTTCAGTGTACAAACAGAAACTATCTCGCAGGAGGTTTAGTGGTACTGTAGTTGTTAGTCGCAGCTCTACTACTACTCGTAGTACTCCAGTAGCTAACAACAACAGCAACAATTCGTAGCGGTCGCGTGTTTCGTACCACTACAGTAGAATGCTACTACTAGTAGTCTAGTACTACGTACCGTAGCTACAAGTCTAGCGCAAGAGAATTTGTGGTTCGCAAAAGCCCCAAAAGCAGGACACTGGATGCACACCAGAACTAAAAGGATTTGGCATGAACGACTGAAAATCAATATCTTATTCGGAGTCCTCTTCTGACTCACACTGTACACACACTTACTCTCGTACCAGGTACTCATCACCCATCAAAGACGCATCGCAAACAAACTTATTACTCCGCAGGTTGGTCGAGCTTTTTGCGGTATTTGACAATGACGCGTTTGTTGGTTAACACTCTCACACCACAGGAAAAAAATAATTACAAAGAACATCTTGGACGAAAGAAAAAATACTGAGCTATACTGATTAGTAATACACTTCGAAGCAGGATACTCCATAGAAAACGCAAAACCCGCCCCCCTGAAATAGCGCAAACAATGCCAAAATTAGTTGGAAAGTCCACTACCGTGGTCGAGTTTGAAGGCTTGAAAATTGACGAGCTAGCAGGAAATGTTGCCACAAAAGACGACACTATTTCGATTGCGCGAGTTACTGTTGATCGACCTACCAGTGAACCCTGGTTGACACTGCATTACGATGAATGGATTTGCGTCCTGAAAGGAACTATGGAATTTCATTACTTTGAAGCTAACGACACAGCTCAGTCTGACCAAAAAGTTCTGACTGCCACTGAAGGAGAAACCGTCTTGATTGCCAAGGGAGAGCGTTTTCGCCCCGTCTTTCCTAAAGGCGATTGCGAGTATGTTCCTGTTTGCCTGCCAGCTTTTAAACCAGAACGTTGTATCCGAGAGGAGGGTACCGAAGCATCCCTGGTAAGCAAGAATCTAGAAAAGCTCCACTCAGGCATTGCAAGTAAAGAAAATGCAGAAATATCCGAGATAATTTATCATATGTGCGAAAAATCGCTCTGGGACGCGTCCGTGGCAGCCAAAAAGGCTTACTACCCTCCAACCTTTGAACAGGATGGATATTTTATCCATGCCACGGCTGTACCATCGAGACTCCTTCTTGCCGCCAACATGTTTTATAAGGAGAGCAAGGGAGACTGGATCTGCTTAGAACTAAGTTATAGTGTCTTGAAGGATAAATGTGGAATCATTACAAAGTTTGAAGAAGCTAAACCTGTCGGCAACACTGCTCCCGATGCTGACATGGGGAACTGGATTTACCCCCATATCTTTGGAGGGATTCCCACGCACATTGAAGGAGTTGTTACCAATATTTTTCCAATGAAGCGAGACGAAAAAGGTGCCTTTTTGTCAATCGAAGGATTGTAGACGGGCTAGCTACTATTGGAATACTAATAGCTGGCTGCATGGATGTGGTCCGGTTTTGATCAACCATGTCACCACAGTACCATAGTTGTGATCCCCATCAATTAGTTAGATAAACCCGTTTTTTATTTGAATAGTTGGCCGGCCATCAACAACTCCGAGTGTAGAGGTCAATCGAATTCTTCTTCATTTCCTCCTATGCAAAGATGCAGCTGCTGTGACTAGGTTTTGTAACAATCTATGCGAAATGCAGTGTCATTTCCATGCAATAACGCTGTTTTTAATAGAGTAGTCTACTGGTGAAGAAAGCCTGCGGGCGGCAGGCAGTGTTGCACATCAATCACGAGGTGAAATTTTGGTATTGAAAGAACAGTCTCGAAGCGCGAGCATCCGGCAAATTGTATTCCGTTTCATTGCCTAGAGGAACAAATAATAATACCATACTCGAAGAGCTGGGAACTTTATTACGTATTCTCGTGTGTTGTATTTGAAATAATGCGTAGTAGAATTAGAAAGGGCATCACGTTGAAGTTTTCTGATAGAAGTCTATTATGTTGAACAAGAAGTGACTTGTACTAGTAGTGAGAAAGGTAGCAGTTGCCAACGATAATATTTTGATTCATATAGCAGTTGTATGGCATGAAATCATAAGGGGTAGTGTGCAAAGTTTATGGCTAAAACAAGGAATACAAGATGCAAATATAAAAATGACTTGCAAGCCCACTTCAAAAAATATCCAATCGGATAGAGTATCTTTTTTCCAGTTCTAGTCGCTACCTTGATACATTTAGTCGAGGGGAGCATCAGATGTTGTGTCATCACCCATCTCTGAGCTGACCGAATTCGGGGGCGACACCACATGGGAATCACCGAACATGGCACCATGGCGGCGAAATAAAGGAGAAATCTGGTTTTCTTTCTCCCTTGACTCGTTGTCCCATCCGTACTTCACACAGCAAGGCTTCTTGGCAGCTTGGATGGTCAAAATCCCCGAGTTTGAGAGAGTTCCCCTAATAGAAGCAATGTCTACCACCTTGGTGTTGACACGGTATCGTCGAGAGTATCTGTGACTTTTGAGAACGACCTTTGGCTGTTTTCCGCTGCTGTCGTCATCTTCCGTGTCACTATCGGTCAGGCATCTCAGCATGCGAATGCCCCGGACTGCGAGAATGCCTTCTTGAACTGTTACAGAAATATTACCTGGCTTGGTGCCGTAAAGGTTTAGACGCAAGGAAATGCACTTCTCATTTTCGCGAAGCTCTGCCGGGATTTCCGACAGTGACGACGATGTCGGCAAGGGAGGGTCCGATACGGGGGCTATGGTTGGCTCGTAGACGACAGGCTTGAGAGTGGAAGGAGATGCACTTGAACTATCCGGCAAGGAAGAGACCAATGGTTTCGTCGTCTCTAATCGAAGACTACTTGTCGACGAATCCTGAAACTGCTGCTGCTGCTTGTGCTGCTCTAGCCCCACATCCAAGGCATCAGCTGCTGTCAACAAACTATCTAGTGAAGAGACATGATGGCCGTGCGGCTGCTTATTAGGCCTTGGTGAACTTGTCCTTGTCATAGTGTTTTTTCAATACTACTATTTAAGCTATCTTATATCTTATACGTTTCTGTTGTTCGTAGAGCTGGTTTTGTTGTGAGCGAAGTAAGTAGAGGTAACAGGCACGTTGCTCCCAATAAGAGAGCGCGTTTTGTTTTCGCCTTCTTCGGATGAACAAGTACGTGAGACGTAGAAATCAGTCGAAGGCTCTCGATTTCTTTCTTCAATATCCAGCTGACTTGATGTCCGAAATACGATCGGCTTAAATTGACCATTAAGTGCTCGCTCACAAGCATTGTTTATTCCCGACGTAATCACGCAATTCAAGAATTTGTTTAAAAACAATCGCATTACAGGGTCGTAAGATCGATCTACCAGAGTCTTATAGGGAAGGAATGCTTGACATTGGCTTCGGATTGACGGAGTCTGAGGATAAGCATAGAATTCTATGATGCAGAAAGAAGCAAGTGTTCAGCTGCGATTTCGATGATAAAAGAATTTCCTCGGATGATGTGACGAATTTACTGCCCAGGAATCTGCTCCTCAACTGGGAGGAGTACTTTCTTTTGTCATGACGTCGACCTGGTTTGAAGTCGAGAACGTCAGCCTCCGATTAGCTACTACTAGACTAGACTAGCTAGTCTACTCTAGCTAGTATCATGAAGTGCTACTCAGGTTCGATAATCATTTCACAACAAACGTTTGCTACCACTGGTATGTATAAAAACAGGCCTAGCTGGGAATGGCTAAGTATATCATCAACTGCTGTAGTTCCAATATTAGCGGCCGTTTCTCTTTGTATCTCAAATGAACTCTTTCGCAGACTCAACTAGTATCTCATTATTTGTCTAATAGAGCTAGGCAGAGAAGTCGTGGTGTCCCACACAAAGCGCAGTGGCCAAAATACCGAATACCAAAAAAGGTTGCGCCGATGCCTGAAATTTGACGTCGTTTTCAATAGGATCCGGAATGAGGAGAGTAGCTTGAAAGAAAATTTGTGGCAAGATGAGTGCCAAAAGAATGCCAGCGTAGATCGGTTCGTTGATAGAGGCAAGGTAGCCGGCCACACCCAATTGTGTCAAAGTAATTGATCCAGCACAAATCCATTTCGCCTTATCTGCACCGAAAGCAACGGGAAGGGACTGCAGGCCCAATTCTCGGTCTCCTTCGATGGACTTGAAGTCATTGACGATGGCTATTCCCAGTCCAGCAATGGAATAAAGAATAGGGCTGACAATTAATATAATAAAAAATAGTATGTGAGTCATATCAATAATAAAAAATAGTTTGTGAGTCATATCAATAAAAATGTATACGCGAGCCGGTTCATAGACAAACCGACCAAAATCATTCATTGTCCATACCGACTTACAGAATGAAATAAACAGGTCTGTCGAGATCCCCAAACACGGCTTGACCACACCACCATGGCAGAGAAATGTACGAGGCCCCCAATGCGTAATTTCCAGCCCATCCATTCTGCTTCAATTTCAAGGGAGGAGCAGAATAAATGTAGGAAATGAAAGATCCAAAAATGGACAAATAAAGAACCGTAGGGGTATCGTGTCCAGCCCATACATCCAAACCGTAAGCAGTGGCCAGACCTGCCAACAACAGTACCCAAATTTGCGCAATGACTTGTCCTTCCGAAATAGCTCCTGACGGAATGGGTCGATAAGGTTCGTTGATCGCATCAATTTCCCTGTCATACCAATCGTTAATAGTTTGTGTAAAACCGGTCAACAGGGGGCCGGCCAGAATCATGGCAACAAAGCCCTTTGCGGCATCCTCGAGTCCGAGCATCACATTTCGATCGTTTTCATCCAATGGATTCCACATCCAATGGTAATTTCCAGAGGCAGCAGCTCCGCACATGACCCCCCAGACCAGAGGAATCCAGGTCACGGGCTTGGTCAGCTGGAGACGAATTTTCCAAATATTATCGGATCCGCTCGCTCCTTTTAAGCCCAGCAATTGTCGGACGCCAGCACTGCCATCTGTTGCTTCCGCGTTCAGTCGTTTTTGCTCTTCTGTTTTACCAGCTTGCTCCAGTGTAAGCAGACTTTCTCTCTGATGTTGCTTTTGTTGAGGGAAGGGATAAAACGATCCAGGTTGTTGCAATTTGGAACTCGGGAGCATGCCCAAAGTCGAGGTTCGGCTGGCAGTCTGGACAGCTGGGGAGAACGCAGTGGCCGCGGATAATGCGGTGGCAAAGACCAGGAATTTCATGGCTGGATGGTTTTATTATTATTTTGTTTTAATGTTTATTTTGCTTCATTGTATGCCATTAAAAGATGGCGGCGGAGCACAGAGCGAAATTTGCCGATGAAAGATCCACCTGGAGCCCATCACTTTTCTAATAAGGCTGATCAACACTTCGACTAGACCAAAAAATAGTGTAGTTCAACTTGGAAATCTATAAACTAGGGCGCTCACCTGCTCTTGAATAGTTTAGGGATTTTTTTTTTTGGAAAGCGCACCTATCTTGATGTGCTCGAGAGTAGTTTGCTTTTTGGGCATCAGGCTAACCGTAGTAAAGCAAGCGAAAGCAATAGATGTTCCTTTGTTTTTAAATTCACAGTAGCATTAGGGTAATTTTCCTCGTGTTAGCTTTGCTTCCTATCATTATTCTTTTTCATAGCGAATGCTTATGGTTATCAAGCAAGGAGATAGGCAGACCTTGATCATCTCGACTAGTCTGGAAGTTTCTATTCTGCCAGAAACTCTGCCATGAGGAATGCATGCTTGTGGGATGCTCTCTTGATCAAGGCTGGAATACACAGCATCCAGAAATGAATGTCTTCCACAACTGTCCAGAACAAACGAGACGATTTTTTCCCCTCCAGGAATCGTGGTGGAGGTCAAGTAAGTTACAATAAGGTAACTCGCAGATGTGAACGTCTGGCAAGAAACGAAGCCACGTACAAAACTACTATGAGTACTCTACTCAGTAAAAAATGGAAGAAAAAGATAGTCGAGCTTCGCGTTGATGTCAGCAAATTTTATTCTCTGTGTTGGAGTATTGAGTTACTGGTATATTGCAGCAACGGTCTAAATAAAGGTAGTCTCCGCCCGGAAACTTGAAAAAATAATAGAACACACATGTATCTGCTGTTGCCAAAAAAGAAACACGTTGATGAAGATCGATGTAGAAGACCTACCAGTACCGCTCCCGCTATCACCGACTGACTTTGCAGCAACCGACTGAGTGACTTGTTTCAAAATCGACTGTCAGCAAAGGAGCACCCTGTGTCGTAAGCCATGAAATATCAGGTTCAACTACGAAGTTCACGACACGGAACTCTCTGGGTCGTACAACGGACTGGTTTCGGCATCGCAAAATGCGGTTGAGAGTGTTTGATTTGACCAGCACACACATTGCATGATACTAGTGCGGTATTCATTTTTTGTTCACACTCCCAGTGATGAATAAATTCATTATGCAGGTGCACATAAGGGTCTACTCAGTACCGTAGATAGTACTATCAGTACTCTACTAGTAGTACCAGGGGTAGGTACTCTCAGAAGTATCCATTTTGTTCTTCCTTCTGATGAGAGAGTTTTCCATCGTTACTGCTGACCAAGAAGTTATTCAAAATCAGCCCACCCGGTCAATTCTTCCACCGAACTCGAAACTACAGATTTCAGTTGCAACCTACTGGTACATTTGAAGGTGACTTCCGGAAGAAACTCGATACTTATCGACACGAAGTTCCAACGCAGTACCGAAACTCCATGAGCTTCCTTCCGAAATAATATGCAATCAAACTCGAGGGCTCACAATTTTAAAAACCAGAATAAAAAATATCCTGCAATCTAATAGCCGTTTATATGAATACTCAAATGATGGGCCCCAAAAGCAACACCCCCCCTTCCCCCATGGAAGTCGAGCATCATGTCGATGAGAATGTTAAGCTCACCTGGGCCTACGCCCAAGCGAATTTCAAACCCTCCGATACGGACTTACTGTCAGAGCATGTAGATCCAGCAGAAGAGGCTCATATGGAACTGAAGCCTGATGATAGTAAAACTTTGGCATTGAAGCATCACAAGCGCGTCAACTCCAATGCCACAGATGTTACGGAGCAAATCACAGACTTCGGTTTCTTATCCGATGAGTTCTTTAACGATGCCGCCAACGAGTATGATGACAATCTCATGACGGACTTTGCCAAGCGCAACGAGAGCGTGGTCCGTGTGCTCTTCTCCTGAATGGTTGTTGGTTCGGTCAGACGCCTTTTCTGTGGCTGCACACAGCCACTATATAGCTGCTACTCCAGCTCCAGCTCCAGTACTATAACAACTGACAAGAGCACTGCAGCAGACGAATAGCGCATTAGTATTTGCGTATTTGCTAGCATTGTTTTTCACGAGGAGCAACGGTATATTCAGAACAAGCTGCGGCGTACAATGATCCTTCGAGAACGAGCTATGGCATGCAGATTCGCCGACTTGCCTGTTGTCTAGTACTTGCGAGTAACTATTGGATGATCGAGCTTCTTACCCGAGGTAAACGTTGTGGCTCTCGATTGAACGCATAGTCTAATTGTTGATCACAACTTTTTCATAATCGATGTGCCACGTTCATTGGATAATGAAATATTTTTTAGTAGACTACCATATCTTATACCACTACTAGACTGCTACTTCTTATTCTCGGAGCAAATAATAGCAAGTTTTGACTGTTGCGAGTTTCGGTAGTGGATTCGTAGTGGCACCACAGCTCCCCTCCGGGCTAATAAATATTATTGTCTGCTCTGGCCTACAAACACTAATGTGATTAGGGATTAAATCATTATCCAGGTCTGACTGACACCGCTCGACCCGGGTTCGGGACTGGTTGCCTATTTTTCAGTTAAGTAGTCTTTAGAGTGTACTCACGAAAGTTTTACCTCTGTCATCAAACATGCTCGATCGCGTCTTTGGTTCGAAATACGCTTTTGTTCCATACCGTTTCCCCTATTCACGAACGACACACATCTGATATGTGCGACGAAAGTGTTACTCTCGTCCTGCTGCCACAATATTCACATCACCACAGTTGACACGCAGACATCAAGCATCTTCCATAAAAGGACAAGCCAGATCAATCGCCATCTTATAACCTTCATACCTTTACAATTCAACGATGAAAGACTTCGTTACCGGAGCCGGAGCACAGGGCAATGCTGCTGCGACGATTTCGGTAGACGGAGACAAATGCACGAAAAGGGCCGACGAATACTTGATTGATTTGGAGAAACAGGAAGATCCCACAGACTTTTCGCATTCATTTTCATCCTCGCCAGATGACCCACATCAAAATCCAGCTGGAGCTCCTGTGGAAGATGTTGTCATTTCAATTGATTTAGACGATGACACTAAAAGCTGCTGTGGATACCTGGGCAGCAACGAGAGAAGATCAGAAGAGAAAATTCATCCCCTGATGCTGTGCGGGGCAGTACTCCTATTTCTTCTCTCGATGGCTGGATTCATTTTCGTTATGTCAAGTTTGAAATCCAAATCCCTGTAGCCAGAGTCGAAGCGTACTCGACACGGTTTGCCTCTGACCTGCAAGTCTACATGTACAATAAAAAAGCACACTACTATGGGATAGTAGACTACTATTGGCTTGACAATGAATTAATCGTGCGTGTAACAACAAGCAGTTTACAACTATCTGGTAGCTTGTAATCAGTGTAGCGTTCTAAGCAAGACTTTATTGTAGCATTTCAAAGTCTTGTGTTATGACACGGTATTTGCCTCGAAGGTCCTTGGCGATTGCCGAGTCTCCCTCGTACCAATCAACCAACGCTGAAGGTGCTCGCAAAAGACCGACTGTCTTACAATGATGGTAGATGTGTCCAAAGACAATGCCCAAAAAATCTAGTACGGGCGGCTCTCCTTCCAGTAGGAACGTCTGTAGGTAGAATAGAAAATAAAATTGAGTAAAACTGCCTTGATACTTGCTAGGAACATTAAGAATTACATAAAAAGAAAATCAAGTCGACATACCTGAGCTAGAAAAAACCACGGCAAAAGCTCTGCCCGGGAATTGAAGAGTTCAAACATGTTAACTTCCATGCCTTCGTGGAATCGACTCCAAATGTACACCAAGAAGGTACTCAGGTTGTGTCCCAAAAATTTGGGGCTCATTTTGAAAATGGGGTATCCAATCACCATACAAAGCTGTCCAAAAAGGATCATGATCCAAAAATCATACGGTCGGGAATGGTGCAATCGTTCCAGCGTACTCATGTACGTCCACACAAAATGAAACGTCATGACATATCCCAATCCCAGCGGTCCAAAGTTTAAGAAAGCCGTCAGGGGTCTCCAAATCTGCAGCCTTTTGAGAATTGGCTGCCATTCCAGTAAGAGCAACGACGGAAACTCGTTCTTGTTGAAAATATAACCCCACGCAGTGGCAGCAAAACTGGCGGAAAGGTAGGATTTGGTAAGGGGTGGTGTTTTCTTCCATGCGGCCAAGGTCCTTTCAAGATGATTCTCTTCCGCAAACTCGTCTTCGGCGGACTCAAAGTCATCCTCATCCAGACCAAACAAATTTTCATCGTCATCACTCTCTGCTTCTTCGGTTAAATCTTCTTCCTCTGCTTCTTCATCATCCGATAAAAAACCTCCTCGAACGTGGAGCGAATCGATGCATGATATCTTGACTGATGATTCATCAAGTGGATTGTGGGTGGTCAAATCGTGCCTTTGGTGCTGATTTCGGTCGATAATAGAAGGAGATAAGGAAGACTCAATGCGCCTTCGAGTTCCAAAAAATCGAGCTGTGTTGGAAAGGTTTGCCGTCACCGCCGATAGTATAACAGACAGCAGCAGCAGCAGCAGGAGTGTTGCTGGTAGACTGCATCGTATCCTTCCTTGTTGATTCTTCATTCTAGGCTGCAAGCTCTTGGACAAATGTATGACGATAGATAGCAATAGTTGTGTGTGACAGCAACTAGTAGCTACTATTAGTAATAGTAATAGTAATAGTAATAGTAATAGTGCTTGTACCTACTAGATTACTCTTTTGTGCTATTCGGCGAAAACGTAGAGGGCGAAAAGCAATAAGCAATGAAAACAAAACAAAAAACTTTTGTAATCTCACTTGATCGCCACGTGGAAGAAAAGGAAGGTTGGTAGCAACATTACGGCCTACTAGTAGAAGTCTACTGGATCGAGTAGTAAAAACAATGAGAACGCTGCAATACAGCGGTAGGCTCCAAACAGCTCTGGTAGCAACTTTTGTCGTCATAACATTATGTGTTTTATGATGCACCAGACTCAAATGACACTACCTTTGATTTCATCGAATACATTATTTCAGCTGTACCCATGCGACAGGGGGATGATTTGTTACTATTATAGTAGAGTAACACATGGACTAGCGCAGATCTGCTGGGTGCTAAAAAAGATAGTGCTCCCCAACCAAGGTGCCAATCGCACATCACTTCAAATTTAATTATGTTGAATCCGTTCAGGTATTGTATTATTGCATTGAGAGTTAGCTGCGATATTTTGTACCTGAAGCGATTTGAAGCATCTGCATTTTCTCGCTGTAATAACAGACTTAAAATTCCCGACGGGGACCAGGTAAATGAGCTGGACGGTTGGCCGTCAACTTTAATCGATTCTGTGAACGGTCCATATCCGATACCCAGACCCGAACACGCTCGTGGCGTTGCATAAAATCGGAAGGATGCGCACTGCCATCCCAAAGTGGATGATCCATAAAGTGCAACCAACCATCGACGACTGCTCCCACCTCTACGTACGCACCAAAATCTGTCACACGCTTGATGGAACCCCAGAGTTCATCATCGACGCGAATTTCTTCGAGTGGGATACGTTCCTCCATGGTGGCCAATTCTTCTTGTTCCTCTTCCAAGGCTTCCAGAGGAAGCATAGTCAGGTGCAACTTTCTTTGATCCGGATTGGTCGATCGAACGCGCACCGTCACTGTATCTCCTGGTGTCAGGACTTGGCGAGGATGCTCTACAAAGACTTGTTGACTAATTTGAGAAATATGCAAGAGGCCATCACACTCAGTGCCAATATCCACGTACGCCCCAAAATTGGTCAAGGAAATAACCGTTCCATTGACTTCTTCTCCAATCACCACATCTGCCAAGGGTTTGCGATCTTTAAAGGAAATTGGACGGTAGACATTGGTTTCCTTCTTTTTTTGACGCTGTTGCTCCTTCATGAACATTAATACTTTGCGTTTTTTATCCATCGTAGGCTCTCGTTTCTCCTTATTGGCAATCGCTCGTTCCTGCCCCCGTTTGATCAAATACTGTTTGTACTTTGGGTCTAAGTTTTTCCACCGATTTCCTTTGGCATTGGAAGGAGAATTGTCATTTTTTTCTTCCGTACCATCGTCATCTTCGTCATCAAATTCAATCTCAACGTCATCTTGGACATCGTTGCTAGCAGCAACACGTAATAGTGCAGCTGATGGTGTTCTTCTGTGGTGGAGAGTCGATTGGAGCTTTTTCTGGTGGTTGCTTGTAGCAAAACCTTGTACTAGCTGTGCCAAGCAACACAGACACAAAATTGCTGCAAAAAGGCACTGCTGTGATTGTCTCGGTGACATGGTCTTTTTTAGCAATAACAATGAATTATTGATGAACTTTTGCGTGGGTAGGTGAGTGATTGGATTTATGATGTAGAGAAGGTGATGTTATACTCGGAGTACGTTTTTTGCAGCACATTTTTTTTCGAGGATGGCTGGTGTTGGTCTATCTCCGTTGTATGACATACTGATATAGTCCACCAGGGCACTCAATACTACGGGACTGTCGTGGCGGGTAATAAATAATACAAAAGGTTGCTGCCCACCGAGTCTAAAAGAAAGAGGCGCGAGATACAACGGCGAGGAACAAGTGAACAGCAGTAAACAAACTTGGATTCGACTGTCTACTACTAAACGGCATTCTAGCCCTGAAAATAAGCAGTGCACGTATTCCAAGCTCATCAGAATCCCACCTTGGAAGGTCTGATCTCCGGGCAGAGCCCTCGCTCACGCCTACCATAAACATATCATCTGTCCTTGTTGGTCACCCAGGTAGCTACTTTGTCTAAGATGCAAGCATGATGTAGAATGTTAAAATGAAAAATGTGAAATGAGGTGATCTTTATGTATCCATAATACCTTTTGAAGACAAACGTAAGAAGACTTCATAGGAGGGAGTGGATTACTTGAGATAGTACTGCGAGTATTGCATTACTACTAGGTAACTAAGTAGCGATCCCCGGATTCATTTTGCTGGGGGGGGGGGGGGGGGGGGCTTTGGGGACTGTACCTTAGTTTTGATGTACCATCCTCAACAATGGCTTGGATCGTTGTCCTAACTGCGCTAAACCTCCACCCAGCGTATTGTTTCATATGCCACAATTGTCAAAGAGTGTTCTACAGTATCCCCCCGGGCAGCCAAATGATCGTTATCCAACTTCATTATTATTTAACACTTCACAAAAACAGATGTACTAGAATGTAGATGAGCCAATGATGACGAGATCAAGATGTTGAAATCACCGCGAGAAGTAGTTTGACGGAAGCGCAAAATCACCAACCAATCATCTACGGTTATTATAAGAGTAATTTTCATGTGTCGCTACCAGAGATATTCCATTCGTATCTGCTTGAAATAGGACAACAAAAATATTTTCATGTCGTCATCAACCGCCCGCACGTTGCTGTTTAATTTGCATATGAATATGCATATAGGCATATGAACAAGGCAGCTCCTGTGATATTGGTAGCTGTTTATCTGATCGAGAAATAATGCTTCACTGTCTGAATAAATGCACAAGAGCGAAAATCTTTGAACCAAGCTTTCATAAAAGATGTTTCTTCTCCCTTTTCAAGCACAATATCGCTGAAGAGCATCTTGTAACAGCTTGCAAACCTACTGTCGAAACAACTGCTACGAAGATAGAAGGAGTCAATGACAGTGGCAAAGGTGGTGGGGGTGATAATGATGAAGACGTTGCTAGTCTATCATACAAGATGTCTCTGCAGCATGCTCATCCTTTGGGACCATGGCAAGCGATTACATCGGCTGTGCAGAATCACTACAAGACATGGGAGTCATCAACAGCGACAAAAAATAATAATCATACAAAGACCAAATTTCGTGTCATGGATTTGGCCAGTGGACCACGGGGGCAACCCGGTACTACCATTGCCTCCGCAATTCCTCTCGCCTCGGTTCATATGACAGATTCCTGCCCTGCCGCCGTGAACGCCATTTTGTGTTTGGGACAAAATTCTACCAAGGCAGTGATAGACTTGCAAGATTTACGGGACCATGATTCCAGCAGTATGAATGTCATTTCCTGTTGTTACGGCTATAGCTTTGCTGCGAACATTTCAGAAGCATTACAGGAAGCATATCGTGTCTTGGTACCTGGTGGCGTATTAGTTGTGGCAACATGGGAACATTCTGCCATGTTATCCAATCGTAGAGACATTTTGGCATTCATTGCACGCGGAGGAATTGGAGGAGGAGATGGCGGCGATGATGACAATCAATATGATGCAGCCTTTTTACCGCGAGCAGTCGTTCCTGCCTTACAACTGTCGCTGCCGGGAGAATTCGAAGCTCTCTTGGCTGGTGCTGGATTTAATGAGGCAGGAGCTATCGTGACGACAAATGGGACGTACCCGTTCGACTTTGGAAAGGAATCAGATCAGCAATTTGCCATGGGAACATTTCTTATGAAAGAAGAGTTGACGCAACTGGGAGCTTTTACTCCTGGTGACAAAAGTGGTGGTTGGAAAAATCTGGCAGAAGAGGCGTTTTGGACTAATGTTCGCAAGCACACAGACATGTTAGATGGCAGCATGTGGTTGAGAGACAATAGATTCAAGTTGACTGTTTCTACCAAAGCTGATATTTGAGTTTACGCACATTTGATCATTTGATGACTTAACGTATCTTATTTACCATTGAAGATCTGTGGAACATCATGACAAAAGACAAACTACTCGCCGTCTAGAGCTGTCGCACTACCAATAATAAAACAAAAAAACGCGCGTCAGATTGTCTAGCACGTTCGCACCCAAGTAAGCCTCCATTTGAGCACTGGCTGTACGCAGGCACTTCGCTTCTTCGGATTGCATATTGATCAATTCTAGTTCCATACGCTTCCTTATTCCTTATAATATCGCCAGACACTTCGTTGCCTGATCCCAAAGCAATCAATTTGATGCTCCACATTTTATTTCTAGTACTCGCTGATTGTTCAATACAATGAACGTTTTTGAAGGGATTAAGGAAGATAGATTTGTATTAGTTTTGGCGCAACCAACAAGTCTGGGTCCACCATCTGCAGCGCCACTCGAAGGAAAAGCAAAAGCGAAGACAAATAATACATCTATTGCTTTTTCAGAAGCATAGTTCTTTCTTTTTCTAATAGATTGGCTCATCAGAAGTGCGGTGACGTGAAGGGATAGCACGAAGAGTTGGGAATTCTAGTTTTTCGGCAAAATCTTGACCTTGATGAAGCTAAACGATGTAATTCGGGGTAATTGCTTGTAGCGGCAGCAAGAATCCCGTTTCCGACTCACTTTTAATGCCAGATAAACTGAACATTTACCCGCTATTCCATTATTTTCTCTATTATCTTACTGCTACTAGCTAGCTACTACTACTAGTACTAATAAGCAGTAGAGTACTACTCTATTCACTATAGTAGTCTACCTGGTACTAGCTAGCAAGAGCCAGTAGCAGCGAGAGAAAAGAAGCAAGCCACAGTAGTGAAACAACCAACCACAACTCTTATAACAGTTTCGACTTTCTTCAACCAACAGTATCAAAACCACTATAAACAACATGAAGTTCTTTGTTTTAACTTTGTCTCTTCTCATCCTTCGTGAAGTCTCTGCAAGCGGATGCCATGGTACTAGCGGCTTTCGATTGGAACCAGCTCACACGGAAGAAATTGCGTCTCGCAGCAATAACAAATTGAAACTATCGAAGGATGCCAGCACGCTGACGGCGAAAGAACAGGACACATATTGTGCTACAGAATACGGCGAAGGGTCCAGACTCTTTGATCTTGCTCAGATGGAAGAAGAATTTGAAAATCCTGAAGATCTTCAGCATGCCCTTCTTCCTCTGTTTAAGGAAAACTCGAAGGCTCTTTATTTTGTCGCGAACGATGGAGATATTCACGGTCCCGAGGGAGAGTCTTCTCCACAGAGGTTGGTCTTGGTGTTGGAAGACGAGAATACGGTCAGTATGGAGCAGCCTTTTCAGAAACGCGTGGCGGGTTTGGTGTTTATGGAAACACGAGATGCCAAGCTCTTGGAGACAGACAAGGATGTGCACACCTTGTGCAACATTCCCAAACCCAAATACGAAGGTAAGGATGGTGGTGACATGGGCATGGGAATGGGCATGGGCATGGGCAATATGAAGATGACCTTTATGGGGAGCAGCACTAGTGACAGCACTACCAAATCTTCGTGGGCAATGCCCTTGCTTGGTTTGGCCACAGTCGCTGCTGTCTGTGTCGCGGCTTTGCAAACGTGGAGAGCTCGAATGGCTGTTACCTCTGCCACCAACAATCCATTGACACAACCCTCGATCAATTTAGGAGGCTCTTACAGTATGTTGTCGTCTGAAGATAACTGTTTGACACAAGAGCTGGCTCCTGCTGCGCATTCGGAAATGCTTTGAGGAGACTTTCTTGTTACACTTCGAACAGGACAGAAGAAACGCAAAATGAGTGCATGTATGAAGAAAAAGGGTATTTAATTCACAGAGATTTTAGAATAAAGAAATGATATACATGGAAAGATCATCTCAATTCTCTTGTAAAGGTTCATCGTTTGTCATGGACTCAGTAGTATCTGGTTTTCACTTCACGAGCTCTAGAATACAAAAAATATATCTCACCGTGGAACTCATAGGAATTTTGAACTCAGGTCTTGCGTTCCAGAATGATTTAATCTTGTCTGCCAGCTCAACACAAGCAAGCAAGCCTACAAAGTAATCTTGGATTGCTCTGGGGTTGCTACCAGTGTTGTTGGTATTACAAGCATTGGCATCTGACTTTTTCTTCTACTTCTGTGCCTCCCAACCTGGTAGCCGTGACTTGGTGTTGATTGCTTCGGTGTTGTTTCTTTTGGGAATGGTACTCCTGGCTTTCGTCAACGATGATTTGATAGAATGGCAGCATTGTTGTCCTCATCGACCTTGCAATGACCTTCGTTGTGGCTTTGTAGATGCTGAATTCAAGGTCTTTCATCTTCTTCAGAGTTTTCTTCAATGGAACAGCACATTGAAATGCCATTGACATGCCAATCAGCTCACTTTCTGTACTGGGTGTCACATTTCTTCTATTTTCGCTGCTTTGTCATGTTATATCGTGGGGCTTTGCACAGGATCTTTTTTGCGCAGTGGTAAACACTGTAAGGTTGGCAACAGGAGAAAAGGCGAGCTCTGTTGACCCTGGCGCCCACCCTATATGAAGGTATCCGCTCCTTCCACCCTCAAAGTGTGCCTTTCGAAGCATACTCTACACTCTATTTCGCCCAATTTTGGATGTTTTGACGTGATTGCGTAGTCGGGATTTGAACGAACCTCTCGCAAAAATGACGAAGCGTTAAGTACAGATTTCAAGCTAAAAAATATTTAACCACGTGCAGCATAAATATATATCTTTGATCTGTCGGAGCGACCAAAACACACACGGCCTAAACGAAAAAGGAGAGTTGACGAGCAACCAGCACAGGCGTGTGCGGCTTCAAATCTCAGATTTAACTTCATGAATACTACTTTTCACCTCGGCTATCACCATACTGCTGCCAAAACCACATCGCATTCATCGCAGTCACCGCCAGATGGAGCCAACAGCCAACATGAAAAATGTGTGCATCCTTTCATTGCTATTGTGTTCGGTACTTGTATCCTCTGTTGCCCAAAATCCCATCATGACCAATGAAAATATACAGCAGGCCGTGATTATCTGGGAAATTGACCGTGATTCAGCTCTTGATATCTACGGCGACATCGAGCAGTGGGATACATCTCGTGTGACTTCCTTTCGTTCTCTCTTTGAAGACCGTCAAGACGAGTTTAAGCATAATCTAAATTCGTGGGATACAGCGCAGGTAACTGATATGTCGCTACTGGCACGAAATGCACCTTTTTTCCAAGCCGAGATTGGTGGATGGGATACGAGATCCGTACGAGATCTCAGCCGTGCTTTTGCTGGGGCAGCTCGATTTTCGAATGATCTAAGCCTCTGGGACGTTAGAAACGTGGAGAGCATGATTGAAACGTTTGCTCGAACAGAACAATTTAATTCTAGGTTACCCTGGAAAGCTGCCTCGTGTACTTCCATGGCGCGCATGTTTGCCAATGCAACGGCTTTCTCTGCCAGTGTGAGCGACTTCCAGCTTTCTCGGGGGCTGACGGATCTCAGCCAAATGTTTGAGGGTGCCATCAATTTCAACGATGAAGGCATTGGCAATTGGCAGGTCGATAGTGTTGTAAATATGAGAGGGATGTTTAGGAATGCAGAAAGCATGGATGTAGATCTCGGTGGGTGGAATGTTTCGAGCCTGGTTGATGCCGAGTCCATGCTTGAAGGCGCCACATCGTACACAGGAAGAGGAATTGAAAATTGGTCGACGCCGCGTCTCTCCAACATGAGAGCGACGTTTCGAGACGCTACCGCCTTCAATGGTCAAGTCCAACGTTTCGACGTAACGAGCGTGACCGACATGTCTAGCCTCTTTCAAAGAGCTACTGCATTTGCGCAGCCATTATCAGATTGGAACACAGGACGGGTAACGGACATGTCGAGCATGCTAGCGGATTTGCCAAACTTCAATGGGAACGTTTCAGGCCTAAACACATCTATGGTCCAACGAATGAATGGAATGTTCTACAACGCTACGAAGTTCCAAGGAACTGGATTGGAGACCTTTCAGACAGAAAGAGTCCTTGATATGAGAGATATGTTTTCACGTAATTATGCTCTTGAATCACCTGACTTATCGAGATGGGACGTGTCGTCTGTGCAATTCATGAGAGGTATTTTCATGTACTGCAATAGCTTGAATACTAATAGCATGAAAGAATGGAATACGGCCTCTTTGTTGGATATGGCGTACGCGTTTGCGTTCGCTAAAGAATTTGATGGTTCTCTCGAAGGATGGGATACGTCACAAGTAACAGACCTGGAAGGCACCTTCCAAGGGGCGCTGGCATTTAATCAAGGATTTTTTGGAAGCTTGAGCTGGAGTACAAGATCGGTCAACAACTTCGCGAGCATGTTCAAAGACGCACGATCTTTCAATCAGCCAGTCCCATTTGACACAACGATCGCTAATCGCATTGAGCGAATGTTTGATGGTGCCTGGTCGTTTAATCAACCCTTAAACACCTTTACAACTTCCACAGTTTCAGATCTCAGCTTCTTTTTCCGCGATGCCCATGCCTTCAACCAAAACATCGATACATTTGATACCAGTCGAGTAAAAACGTTTCAAGGTAAGAAGGAAGATGCTTTGTGTTGGGATACTAGGCGCCAATCTTATATCTGAACACTCCCACGTCGTGCTCCCTTGTGAATGCTTTTCTAACTCAAATTTACGCCAGCCATGTTCCAGAACGCTAGTGCATTCGACCAAACACTCACTCGAGATTTTTCTGGCGCGGAAGATTTTACTGACATGTTCCATAATGCCACCAATTTTACAAATGGTGGGCAGCCAATCAAATGGATCACGAGTAATGCCAAAGAAATGACGTCCATGTTTGAGAATACAAATCACGACTATGAATTTGAGAATTTCAACACTGCAGGCGTCGAATCCTTTGCTCGAATGTTTGCTGGCAACACGGCCTTCCAGGGATCTTCGTTGTTAAACTGGGACACTCACAGTGCGATTGACATGAGTAGCTTTTTCGATGGTTGCGAAAAATTTCGGGGGGACCTTGTCAACTTTGATGTAAGCCGCGTGACAACTTTGCGAGCAGCCTTTCGAGGAGCCTCTTCTTGGTCGTCAGACATAAGCAACTGGAACACAACCATGCTCGAGGATTTGAGCTTTGCTTTTGAAGGTTGTTCCTTGTTGAATCAAAATCTGGAGGCATGGACAACATCAAGGCTCAGGTCCATAACGGCCGCCTTTAGAGATGCAACGAACTTTTTAGGTTTCCTCTCTACGTGGGACGTCTCTCGGGTGTCTGACTTTACATCTCTTTTTGAAGGAGCCACGAGGTTTGACGGAAATGTAGCGCCATGGAATATGACGGGAGCAAAAACAATCAAGGCAATGTTCAAAGATGCTTCTACGTTCAATCGCAATCTGAATCCTTGGGCGGTGGATGGTATTTTGGACATGACAGACGCATTTTCTGGAGCACGCAGCTTCAACCAGTCCTTGTGTTGGAAGTTGAATGAAAGAGTCTTGTTGTCAGGAATCTTCAGTAATAGCCAGGCCTGCTTTGTCGACGCTTGCGTGCCAGAGACCTTGTTGGATTCTTATGAATGTGGCGGTGAGCAATCTGTGGACCAAAATACCGTTGATTCCGAGGGCAACGGTGGCAACAGCGACAACTCAACCGTAAACGTAGCTGTTGGAATTGAATCATCAGGGGTTCGCATTCATTATGTTCCTCTATTTTCAATAGTCATGGCAGGATGTGCTTGCCTTATTGTGCTTCTCTAAGAAGAAAAGCAGAGTATTGGTACCAGCCGCAAAACCTTCGTCATCATTTACTATTAAGCCAGCAAGCAGATGCCAAGCGATATTTGACATCAGTTCAGGCATGATATCAGATACTCGAGTACCAGGTTGTGTGGTTTTTCTTTTTTCTAAACAACGCCCATACGTGCGGAACAGACCCTCTCCTTGTGCCGGGGACCAAGAAGAGTGCTGCCCCGACCTGAGCTGACACTTGCTCACCAACATTTGGGTTGGAGTTTCTAATTACCACGCATGACAGGAAGCATGCTCCACGTGCTTGAAAGCCTTCGTATATGCGTTGGCACGTGAGCCGTTGGCATTGTGCACGGTCGATCGCAATACTACTTAGGTTTTGATGGCCTAAATTCAAATTCTCCACTGGGCGGTCCACACAGTATTTTCTGAGTAATTAAGATCTACTTGGAGTGACGACGAGAACCTGAGAGAAAGTTGCACGTCATAATATCAGTAGATTTTATGATCCCAGTTTAAAAAATGGATCATACTGGTTCTAATTATTATTGGGATAATAGATCTCTTCATCTTCACGACCATCATCAACCACGCTTTTACTTCTCACAACGGGAAGCATTATTCTTGAATCCCAAAACCCCAAATTGAAATCTGCATAGCCATCACAAAAGAACGCTATAAAGAAATCTACACGTACCATACTATAACCGATGCGACCATGCCACTCTCAGATTTACCTAACAGAAAAATGGTAGGATCGGTGGCTTTAAACAAGCTGGTGCATGTCGAGGGTATCCCTTCGGATTGCTGTGATAGCAATTGTCGGAGGCGTCGCAGGCCTACCATTTTGACAGAAGCAACGTACGATATGAGTAGCCACAGTCATGGTGATGATGATCTGTTGTTGTTACACCACAATCATGATTGCGCTTTCGTTGTGGTGGTGAGCCACGGTGATAGTGATGACCACTATAGCTTGTCCTCTCATGAGGAGATCGATGATGATGATGATGAATCCTGTAAATTTCACGAATGCATGGAAGGAGAGCCGATCCCAGTAGTAAAAGAAGTGCTGCAGTCCCCTCATTCCGATTCAAAGCCAACAAACGAACAACTCTTGCACCTCTTGCACGAGAATCAGCAGGCGCTGGAATCCTTATTGCCTGCACCAACCTGTATGTTACAGGGATCAAATCATAAAACTCATTTGGCTGGCGCCTACGATACGGACATTCGTGCAATCAAATCTTCTTTGTCATCCCCAGCAGATGCCGAAACAAAAGTCCAGCTATCTACGGCAACTTCCTGGAAGGATGCGATTCAGTTTGAAATTCAACAATCGCTTCCAGGTATCGCTTCTTTGATTATCTACTGTATTGCACATAGCTCCAGTTACGAATTAATCAGTAATCTGGTCTATGAGGCTGTAGAATACATTTCTATATATACCACTACCAGCAACACGGAGATCACGCACGAGACTAGCATTTTTGCTGGACTGTTGCTCCTGGGATGTTTGCTAGCCCGGGGCACAGGTCTTATCTGGGACTTTGTTGGTACCTTGGCTTACCGAAGAGTCAAGTTTCAGTATCACAATCGGCTGCGTATGGGTGCCATCGATGCTCGTGGCTTACACTGGTTGCACCAGCATGTTGGAGAGGCAGCCTTGGGATTTATGAATGTCATTTCTTTCTACCTTTGTTACATTGGCGTAGTTTTTTTCGTCAATCGCTTGGCTGTTTGGTGTGATCAGCGGGAATCTATCTTGAACCAACTGCCAAGTATAGTGTATGAGCGAGACTTGCTCGGAACAGATCATCCTGCGAATGCCAGTACTAACATCAGCAGCAGTAGCTCTCATGGTGACGTCGACTTTGATCCCATGGGCTGCTCTCAAGAACAACCCATTTCGTTTTTTGGTGATGAAGATTATGTTTATCTCTACCAGCGTCTCTCCAAGAACTCGTACGAAAATGTTTTCGGACAAGAGTTTGAAGCAGCGCTATTTGATTCCACCCACTCCATTCTCTACTACGCGAGTCTGACTGTCTTTGCTATGTATATACTTAGCGCTGGATTTCATTTCAGCTTTTGGTCTGGTTGGTAGACAAAAAGAAGCAACGCTTTTTTGTAATTCATAAATTTTTATAGATGCGTGGCTGCTTGGCCAACACTCCATATTATAGTAGAGCTGCAATAGAGTATTGCAATGTCATCATCTTTAGATTAACACTGAGTTTATTCAATTAAGCGGAGAGCGTTCCTTTACTGCTGGCAGTTATCCCTTTTCGTCGGTAATCTACCATGGCACAAAACTTGAGGGCTTTTCCAAATGCGGCGGCGGTTGCCACGGCCCTATCCTCCAGAGTGCTACTGCCTCCTCCAGGAGAGAAGAGGACGTGGACTGTCATGCGTCCATTAACAACCAAAGAGTCCAAGACATGGTCAAGCATTTCAACAGATAAGTCTCCAATCATTTCTTCATCAACGTCTTCCAACGCCAGATTGTGCGTCAGACAGGGACGATTGGACAAATCCATGGTCACTTCGACAGCTTCTTCTCCGCCACTAGCGAGGGGCTGTCGCGCACACCACATTCGATTCAGACCCGCTTTGGTACCAAGCGCTTGTGTCAAACACTGTCCTACGGCAATGGAGACATCTTCGGCAGTGTGGTGATCATCCACCCACAAGTCGCCAGTACAGTCAATAGTCAAGCTCATGGAGGCTTCCCGTGCCAGAGTTGTAAAGAACTCATCCAAAGTTTTAATTCCCGTCGAAATGGAAATACCATCATTACCTCCATCCAAAGCCAACTGCACCTTGATGTTGGTCTCTTTGGTAGATCTTTCAACCGTTCCTACTCGTGCCAGTGCAATCGATTCTTTCCAGTTGGTTGATTCTTTACCCCACATCGATTCTTGGTAGGGAGCACTTGCTTGTGTTGGTCGCTTGTTGTCTATATTTTGACCAACCTCCCGCGTATCGGTACCATCCAACAAGTTGCGCATGGCTCGACTAAAGGCTTTAAAGGTGGACTCGACAATGTGATGTCCATTGTCGCCACGAATCTTTCGCAGTGAAATCTGCAGACCGGTTGATTTCGCAAAAGCTGTAAAGAATTCAACGAGGGCTGCTGTTTCTAGATTTCCAATCTTTTTGCGACCTTTCGATTTAGGATACTTTCCAAAGGGTGCCAGATCGTACGTAACAAGTCGTCCTTCTGGCTTCGAAGCTGTGGCACCGACATTTGCCTCCGTTCCTTCCGAGGAGTCCAATTTTCGCTTCTTGTTAGATGTCGCAGGTTTTGTCAGGATGCATTCAACCAGAGCCTCGTCCAAAGGACAGCAAAAACGGGATGTAGCGACAGTTTCATCGTCAATGCCGAGAAATTTGGACAGCAACATCGTTTGACGACCAATCGTCCATCCAACGTGCTTCAAGAGACTGGCTTGATCCACTCCTGCCAGACGATTCAAATCAAGTGTGGGACAATCGGCATTGCCTTCGGTAGCACTCTGGTTGCTGAGACTGCTAAAGTCAATGTGGTGGTGTACGGTTAATGCCACTCCAATTTGAGCGTGCGAATTGATTTGATCCATCATATGATCCAAGTATCCAATGCCCGTGCGGATAGGGTAGGTAGTCTTTTGCAGATCCACACAAGCGACCTGCGTGGTAGTAAAGAGCGACGTAATGGAGGCTCTTCGGGACATTTTCTATTGCTGTGGTGGTGGTGGTGCTCTTCACTGTGTGTTTGTGGCGGTGTTTGTGGTTGTACCGCCAGTATTTGGTATGGACTATGAACAACGAAAGAAGGATACTTTCATACGGAAAAAGCAAAAGTCATTATTGTTGGGCTTCTCACTGCTTCAAGCTGATAACCTGATAACCCATTCATTTTTTACTCTACTCAATTTTAGAGTATTATTTTTTTTTAGGCGCAGCCCTCATGAAGGCTTCTTGTTCCAATAATAACAATATCAATTACTAGTATGTGAACATCAAGATTACAGAATTTTTTAGCTGGAACTGCCACATTGTGGTTATTGTTGGTTGCCAGCTTCATGTCTTTTTGAATTGGCAGGCTTTTTATCCTCGTCCTCGCGTCAGCATTGTTCTCAACATGATCACTCCAGCTCCCGACAATCCAAACCAAGTAAAGGCATATCCTGCATGAATCATGGGACTGATTTTGTATTCTCCTACCTTGTCGGATGGCGATTGCAAGGGAAAGACGAGCTTTCCTCTCGGATCGATATTATTATTTGGATCGTTCGATGCCTGATCTTTGATTTGCGTCAGCACGATTACGCGATCATCTTCTTCCGTTACGTGATGTCGATCCATGTGCGGATGCAATCGTTCGAGGATCATTTTGAAGACCGCCACATCATAGTACAGCATTCGCACGGGGTTTTTCGTAAAGTCGTGCATCGGCTTGATCCACTTGGGTTCTAGCAAGAGAAAAAAGAAGGAAAATAACGTATGCAGTATGTATTGAGTGAGCCGTGAAACAGAAAGTGTGCCATTGTAATTGTAATAATCAGTAAAATATGTAATATCCAAAACAATTTTCGATATCACCATCACAGAGCTATCACGTCGCCACTATTCCGCAGCGAACATACCTTCTATCGGAGTCGGAATAGCCAGGATAGACACTGGTCCTTCTGGTTGACTCCATAATCCAGTGGCAGATGAGCCCTGTTCCACAAATGCTTTGGGAACCCAACCACGGTTGACCATGACGGTTCGGGTAGATTTCGAAGTTGCATCCTCCTCGGTGATGGAAAAGGGTGTAATGACAAAGTATCCCTGAGGACCTGTACTATTAGAATCTCCCATGACACCTCTGGGCTTTGATTTTTCAATGGCACCGGGAGGAAGTCCTCGTGGTCCTACCAGTACTTCCCCGCCGTGATGGAAGGTGCCAGTTATTCTCCATTTTCGAAAGCGCTCTCCGTGCATCTCACCGTGAATACCCTGCGCAATAGATGTAACGGGAGGCATTTGTAACTGTTCATCACGGGCCTTCATCAATTCATCCTTTTCAAAGTATCGCTGTGTTTGCCACACACCCAGCACGAAGGTTCCACAGCACAGGGATCCAAAAAACACCTTGCCGCCACTAGAGAGCGCTTTCTGAGCTACTGGGGCTGACATTCTTGTTGATTGCGTAAAAGGTACAACGCTAATATATTCAGTTTTCCTTATCTTTGTTTGGCCTAGGTAGTTAAACTAGTCGAAGCTGCTGGGCAATTGTGTTGTTGTTGTTGTCATGGTCGGCCACTCTGAATTTTAGTTGCTGTTGATCGATAGTAAAGAAAAGGAATTAATTAATGCTGTATGAATAAAAATATGTTGTCAGAGCCAGCCGAAGGGAACGTGAGACAAGGAGACCCGAATCCGACGTCACCGGAATGACCCGAAATGCCCCATCCCGTCTCCCACTCAGAAAC
>Ga0210036_1001160_pt1 | contig 29862 bp, 27 predicted proteins | sample CryGeymeta201515_FD_185469 | JGI IMG/M metagenome (GOLD analysis project Ga0210036, IMG submission 185469) | Groundwater microbial communities from Crystal Geyser aquifers in Utah, USA - Crystal Geyser metaG 2015-15 (SPAdes) (version 2) | ecosystem: Environmental > Aquatic > Deep subsurface >...
CCAAATGGTGGCGGGCAGAAAAACCCGACGGCTCGCGGGCAAAAAATTTCCTCCCCAAAAACCCCTCCATTTTTTGCCCGCTCGCCGAAATTTTTTAGATAATTTTCCCGAAAATCAATTTTTGATTTATAATTATAGAAAGAGGAACTCTAATTGAATAGACAGAATGAATAAAAAAGTTATCGTGTTTACAGTAATAATACTTGTTGCAATCTTAATCAGTATAGGAATCTTTTTACATACAAAAAAATCACCATCAGAAAATTCTACTACCCATAATCTCGAAGAATTCTCCATAGCTAGCGGCGTTGTCCCTCATCACTTAGTAGCAAGAGGGATAATAGAAAATTTTTTCCAATATATTTCATCTAAAAGAAAACCACAAAATATTATTTTATTGGGCCCGGATCATTTTAACGCCACAAACCTTGCGGGAAAATCTTTTATTAGCGTCGATTCAGATACTAAAGAATTTCATAGTCTCGCTGTTAATAATTATCTCCTGCAAAAATTAAATAATCACGATTTGGCTTTTGATAGTTCTACCGTTAATTTTGATCATGGAATCACAGCATTATTGCCTTATATTAAAAAATATTTTCCTGAAAGCGGTATTTTACCGATTATTATATCTTCTACGGCGTCAAAGGAAGATGTAGGAAAACTAATAAAAACAATTAATATTTACGCTGGTTCGCAAACGATAATTATAGCCAGCGTAGATTTTTCCCATTATCTTCCGCCGAAAGCGGCGGATTTTCACGATGTAAAAAGCATTGCTACTTTACTAAATTTCAAAGAAAATGATTTCGAAAATTTAGAAGTAGACTCTTGGCAGGCTTTATATGGAGCAAGGTTTTTTGCTAAATTACAAGGCGAGGAATTTCCTTATATTGTAGGACAAGGAAAATCCTCAGACCTTCTGAGATTTGATGATTCCATTATTGACGCAGAGGGAATAACTTCTTATTTTTGCGTTGTTTTTGAGAAGACAAATAATCAGAAAACTATTGAAAAAGGGGAAACTATTTTATTAGTTGGAGATATAATGCTTGATCGCGGAGTTGAATCTCTAATAAAAAAGAATAGTGTAATTTATCCATTTCAGAAGATTAGTCAGTTTCTAAGAGGGATTGATATTGTTTTTGGCAATTTGGAGGGTCCGATCGTAAAAGAGCCACAAAATTTTTCCTTTGATTCTCTAAAATTCAATTTTTCACATCAAGCCGCAGATGGTTTATCTTGGGCGAATTTTAATTTACTTTCTTTAGCTAATAATCATACATTGGATAGGGGTGAAAACGGATTAAAGGAAACTAAACAATTTTTAAAAGAAAAAAATATAGATTTTGTAGGTAATCCCTTAAAATGCACAGAAGATTATTCTTTCAAAAAAGATGATATAATACTTCTTGCTTTTAATAAAACTTTCTCTTTCGGCTGCTCGGACGAAGAAATTATAAACACTATAAATTTAATTAAATCATCAAATCCTAAGAATTTTTTAATAGTAAGCGTGCATTGGGGAGAAGAATACCAGGAGAAAAATTCTATTTCTCAACGGGAATTGGCCCATAAAATTATAGAAGCAGGAGCCGATACAATTGTCGGCCATCATTCCCATATAGTTCAGAATATTGAAATTTACAAAAGCAAGCCAATTTTTTATTCCTTGGGGAATTTTGTTTTTGACCAATATTTCTCCAAGGAGACGCAGGAAGGATTGGCTGTCGGCATAGAAGTTTATAATAACAGAATCCGTTATCGCTTATTTCCTTTTAAAAGTCATCAAAGCCAACCGTCGCTGATGGACCAAAAAGAGACCAATCAATTTCTTAAAGAATTGGCTTTAAAGAGCAGCCCTGAATTGCTTGACAAGATAAAAGATGGTATCATAGATATTGAAAGGTCAAAATAGTAAAATAATAATCTAATTAAAATCAATATGGATATGCAAAATAATTTACCAAATCAAATGATGCCGCCAGAGCAACCTAGAAATAAAACCAAAATCTTTTTAATAGTCGTCGGGGTTTTGGTGGTTTTAAGTGTTTTTACGGGTACGATAATTTATAAAGACAAAATTAAACAATTGATAATTCCTTCTCCCGTTACGACTCCCACCCCCGACTATATTACATCGTCACCGCTAATGGCTACTCTCGCCTCGGCAAAACGTCTAATCAGGCCAGAAGATATTAGTCTAGAAACGATAGAGGTTACCCCCAAAATTCCGTCATATCAGCTCCCTCTCGATACTAACAGCATTTCTAATTTTCAGAATTTTTCCAACAAAATATCATTGAGTTCGCAGGTTAAATCTCTTTTAGAAAAGAATGGTTTTGCGGTCATTTCTACTCCGTCAGATATTCTTAATTCTCCAGAAGAATTTGATAGTTTTTATTCTAAACTACAGGATAAGGACATTCCGGTTTTTGTAACCACTGACAGCTTGCTTCATTATTATCATGTATTTTTTGATACTGCTTTGATGCGTCTTGAAAAGGATATTTTTTACGATGATGTTTGGCAAATGAGTAAAAATTTTCTTGATGACCAGATGGATATTTACAAAAATACCAATGACCCGACATTAAAAGAAGCGGCGAAAAGAAACATCGCTTATTTAAGCATGGCTTTAGAGTTATTAAGGCCCAAGACCGACCAGATAGTTTCAAGTCAAAATGTCAAAGACGCAGTATCTTGCCAAGCCCCAGAAGAATATTGCCAAGAATTCTATCAAAAAGCGATTAACGATGGGACTTTTAGTTTATTTGGCCAAAAAGAAACGCAGAAATACTCATTTAATATTCCTGATTTTGTAAAAGCTTCGGTAGAAAAAGAATTGCAATTAATCAACGAACATAAAGGCTGGGATTGTTCTCCGACTTTTCTCTATCAAGAAGATTATTCCCAATATGTTCCGCGCGGTCATTACACTAAATCAGAAAAGCTAAAAAATTATTTTAGGGCGGTAATGTGGTATGGAAGAATGACTGAATTGGTAAAGGGGTCGCAGGCGCTTGAAGCCAACAAATGCAACACGCACGACACCGAAGGATTTATTTCCGAAGAAGATGCTAAAATTCAAACTCTATCAGCGTCGCTTTTGGCAAGTAAATTCGCTTCGGACAAAGATATCCAATACAAATGGGGCCGGCTTTACGCTATCACCTCGTTTTTTGTCGGCTTTTCTGATGATTTGGGTCCGGTGGAATATAGCGCTGCTATAAAGAAGATTTTTGAAGACAACGAAAACATCGAAGCTAACCAGTTGGCGGCTAAAATAGAAGACATAAGAAAAGTAATTAAAGAGCAATTTCCGACACCGAAAATTTATAGCGGGTTAGGAAATGCTCAATTAACCGTTGTATTTCCTCCTCCCCTCACCGATGAACAAATCAATACTCTAAAGAAGCAGGCAGAGAAACTTTTGGCTAATACGCAAGGTTTCCGAATGCTCGGCCAAAGGGAAGTTGTTGATTCTTATTTATTCTCAAAAATCGTTTCTCCGTATTCCGGTGAATACAATGGCGATAAAAATAAAAAACCATTTACTTATGTGGTAACCCGCATGGGCCGAGAAGTGCGCGGTTTTCCAAGGGGATTGGATATTATGGCTCTTTTTGGCTCAAAAAGAGCAAAAGAAATTATTAAAGAACTTGGCGACGCAAATTATTCTGATTACGAAAAAAGGTTTAATGAACTTAAACAGGAAATAGATTCTTTGCCAGCAAGCGAATGGTATAAAAATCTTTATTGGAATTGGCTTCATGTTTTAAAATCCTTGCTTCCAGAATTCGGCAATGGCTACCAGACATTTATGCAAACAAAGGCTTGGCAGGATAAAGAATTAAATACTGCCTTAGCTTCTTGGTCTGAATTAAGACACGACACTATTTTATATGTAAAACAAAGCTATACAATGGCTGAACTGGGTGGCGGACCAGAGCGTCCGATTGTGGGATACGTTGAACCAGTGCCGGAATTTTATCTGCGATTATTTAATCTTTCTAAAATGACTAAGGACGGATTATCGCGATTATTGACGAAAGATGAACTAGACAGTATAGGAGTAGCTAACGCAATGGACAAATTTAATACTATCCTTTCTAGATTGTTGGACATTTCCAAAACCGAATTGGAAAATAAAGAATTAAGTGAAGGCGATTATAACTTCATAAAACACTTCGGGACACAGCTTGAATCAATAAATAAAAGTTTGACTGGGGCGGGTTACCAAGATCAAGTTGACCCGAATATGTTTAAAACAACAATGGTAGCTGATGTTCATACTGATGGAAATACTCGACAAGTTTTGGAAGAAGGAGTTGGTTATATCAAAACGCTTATTGTAGCTTACAGATTGCCTGATAACAGAATATTAATCGGAGCAGGTCCGGTATTTAGTTATTTTGAGTTTAAACACCCGATGTCAGACCGATTAACCGATGAAGATTGGCGTCAGATGTTAAAAAATAATCCTCCATTGGAACCGGAATGGATAAAGAGTTTCTCTAAATAGGATAGGCAATCAAAAATTGATTTTCGGGAAAATTATCTAAAAAATTTCGGCGAGCGGGCAAAAAATGGAGGGGTTTTTGGGGAGGAAATTTTTTGCCCGCGAGCCGTCGGGTTTTTCTGCCCGCCACCATTTGGGCGGCGGGCACTGGTTTTTCTTAGGAATTTTTGATAAAATAAGTTCGAGCGAAGTTGTATAAATACACCAGAACCAGACGTTCCGATTTTTTAGAAACCATTTCGTGGGCGGCGCAGAGCGCCGCCCATTGATTTTGTGGCTCGCCGCGCAGAGCGCGGCTCGCCAAGCACAGGTTCGAAATCCCTTGCGATTTTTTAATATTTGCTTTGCCCTAAAAAGAATTTTTGCTTTGTTTTAAATTGTGATATACTAAAATCGTGCTCAACAAACCAATGACTTTTTCAATGGCCGTCTTTGGACAATCCAAGTCATTGGGTTGAGCACACCAAGGGCGGCCATTTAAGTTTTAATAATCTAATCAAAAAATAATATGCAAAAATTCTTTTTATACGCCCGTAAATCCACAGATGTGGAAGATAAACAAGTTTTATCTATTGAAGCGCAAATCACAGAATTGCGCGCCTTTGCGAAACAAAATAATTTAGATATTATTGAGGAGTTTATAGAAAAACAATCAGCTAAAATTCCAGGCAGACCAATTTTCAACGCTATGCTGAAGAAAATTGAGAACGGCGAAACCAACGGAATTTTGGCTTGGCACCCTGACAGATTAGCGCGCAATTCTGTGGACGGCGGGAAAATCATATATCTCATTGATTGCGGGCGTATTTCAGGGTTGAAATTCCCTCAATTCTGGTTTGAGCCAACACCACAAGGAAAATTTATGTTGAATATCGCCTTTGGGCAAAGCAAATACTATATTGATTCGTTAAGCGAAAATGTCCGTAGGGGCTTGCGCCAAAAGGTCAGGCGAGGAGAATATCCGGGCCCTACTCCGATTGGCTATATCAATGACCCGAGAACTAAAACGGTTATTGTAGACAGGAAGAAAGCGAAAATTATCAAACAAACCTTTGAACTCTATGCGCAAAATAATTCTTGCTTTGAAGATATATCTAACTTTTTGGCGCAAAAAGGGATTTTGCGGAGAAGCGGAAAAATTTGGCATAAAGATAGAGCGAAGTATCTTTTATCTAATCCATTTTACTACGGACATTTTCGTTACGCCAAAGAAGTTTATGAAGGCAAGCACGAGCCAATCATTACAAAGAAACTTTTTGATAAAGTCCAAGAAATTTTGAAGCAGAGAGGACGACCAAGGCATAAATCTGTTATTGAGCCGCAAGTTTTTTGCGGATTGTTGAAGTGCGGAACTTGCGGAATGATGATAACTGGCGAATACAGGGTTAAAAAACAGAAAAATGGAAATGTTCACGATTACATCTATTACCACTGCACCAAGAAAAACAAAACAATCAAATGTCCCGAACCCTGTATTCGCCAAGAAAATTTAGACGAACAACTTTCCTCTCTGCTTCAAAAATTTTCTTTGCGTCCGGATTGGGCGGAAAAACTTTCAAAAATGTTAGAAAATGATAAAACAAAATCCGCCCAATCCGTTTCTGCTTTTGTTCAAGAATCCGGAGAAAAAATCAAAATTATCAATACTAAACTCCAGCGACTTTTAGACGGATATTTAGAACAAGACATTGACCGCGAAATTTACAGGATTGAAAAATCAAAACTGCTTTCCGAAAAAAAGTCGCTGGAAGAACAAAATATCAAACTTGAACAAAAGCAAAATGATTGGCTCGAACCGATGGCAAAATGGATAAATTACGCTCAAAATATGGAAAAAATCGCAAGGGATAGCAATCTTTTGGAGAAAAAGATTGCTGCCAAAGAAATCTTTGGCTCGAACCTGTGCTTGGCGAGCCGCGCTCTGCGCGGCGAGCCACAAAATCAATGGGCGGCGCTCTGCGCCGCCCACGAAATGGTTTCTAAAAAATCGGAACGTCTGGTTCTGGTGGGCGCAATAGGAATCGAACCTATACTCTTCGCGATGTGAACGCGACGTTTTGCCATTAAACTATGCGCCCTTTCACCTTCTATTATAAACCAAAAAAGCCGATAAATTCAATCGGCTTCCTTATTTATTACCAACCTACCAATCCCAGCAGTAAAAGATTTTTTTCTCAATGAGAGCAGAAAATCTTTTCGCAGTGAGTATTGCGTAGCCAAATAGGAAAATCTCTGAAGTGAGCGAGAGGGAAACTGGAACTGCGGGAGCGAAGCCCCGTCACTCAACGAGTTGAGTGACGGGGCGGAGCGACCAAATTCCAGAGGGCGTCCCCGAAGTGAGCGAAACCAGATTTTCATTTGGCGGAGCGCCTACGAACGAGAAAAGATTTTCTGCTAAAAGAATTCTTTACTGTAACTCCACTGTCGCTCCTACTGCTTCTAATTTTGCTTTCAATTCGTCCGCTTCGGCTTTTTTAAGACCTTGTTTTACCGGCTTTGGCGCACTATCAACCAAATCTTTGGCTTCTTTTAAGCCAATGCCAGCTGCTTCTTTAACTGCCTTAATCACGTTAATCTTTTGGTCGCCAACTGCTTTAAGAATAACGTCAAAAGAAGTTTTTTCTTCCGCAGGCGCACCGCCGTTTGCTACGCTAGCAGCAGCCACCGGCATTGCGGCTGAGACGCCGAATTTTTCTTCAAGCGCTTTGACCAGCTCCGATAATTCCAAAGCTGTTAATTTTTCTATTTTTTCAATTATTTCGTCAAAATTTTTTGCCATATTTTTATAAATTTTATTTCTCGACCATTTTTGATTTTTCGTTTAATACATACGCGAGCATTCTCATCGGCGCCGATAACACTCCGACCAATTGAGAAAGCAAAATTTCTCTGGTCGGCAGTTTTCCGATTTTTACGACTGTTTCGGCATCAATGAATTTTTTCTCCGCCAAATCATAAGCGCCCAGAATTTTAAAACCCTGTTTTTCTTTGGCATGGCTGAATTTATAAACCGGGCTGATAATTTCATAAATATCCTTTTGGGTAAAAATAGTGCCAAGTTGCGAGTTAAATTGTTCCGGATTGAAATCAACGCCCATTTTCTCAAAAACAATTCTCAGCAATCTTTTCTTTATCACTTTGAATTTCGCACCCATCTCTCTTAGCGTTTTTCTTAAATTTTTCATATCTTCAACGCTCGTGCCGGTAAAATCGGTAAAAAGCAAAAGCTGACTCCCTTTCAAAAGTTCTTGTCCTCCTTCAACTTGTTCAATTTTTTGCTGTTTTGTTTTCATATTTTTTAGAAGCGGATTTACGCTGATATCAACGCGGATCAACGCAGAAATTAAAAAGGCGGATTAAATCCGCAAACTACATTCTAAAATGAATTCCTCGAGAGGTCTTATTTATGTGCCTCTTGTCTGCGGATTTCTTTAATATTAGGGTATTCAACTATCAATGTCAAGCCCCGTCTTTTACTAATGGCACGAAGCTGAATCCAAAATACTCTCTTTTTTCATATTTATTCTTGCCGACTTTATCAATAACAATGACGCTATTTTCAACAGGAGCCACAATTCGGCCGCCGATTTTAAGTTGTTTTTTCCAGGCGATTGGCACGTCCCCAGCCGCAGCTGCTCCGGCAATGATTTTATCATAAGGCGCTTCTTTTCTATAACCTTTGGAGCCGTCAGCATTTATAACCTCAACAATCTTCTTCTCGATAAAACCATATTTAGCTACATTTCTTTCGGTCATTTGCGCCAATTCAGGTATTCTTTCTATGCCGATAATTTTACCTTCTTCAGCGACAATATAAGCCATGATAGCCGTCACCCAACCAGAGCCGCTGCCGATGTCTAAAATTTTTTCGCCAGGTTTCGGCTCAAACAATTCCAGCATAAAAGCCACGGTTAGGGGCTGGGAAATTGTCTGTTCAAAACCAATAGGCAGAGGCGCATTAACATAAGCGTCGGTTTTATGTTCTTCCAGCACAAAATCCGCTCTGTCTATATTTTGAAACGCCTCAATAATCGCCGGCGTCTTCAGATAGCCGTCTTTGATTAAAGAATTTATCAGATTTTCGTATTCAATTGACATAATTTGATTATTTATGTTATTATTATATCAGAAAATTAATTCTTGAAAACAATAGAAATAAAGAAAGGGTGGTGAGATAAAGATGTCAAGATTTTTTCCTTATGTCACATTTGTGATTATTAATGAAAGACCGTTCACAAAAAAGGAGGTGAATAAAATGGGATTAAAGGCATTATTGAGTCGCGAGTGTATATGCCCGCACTGCCACAAAAGATTCTGGGCAAAATTTAATAAAGTAGAATCTACGCAAGGTGGGAAAAACGATAATTGTCCATCTTGTAGGTGGTTACTCTGGATCCCCATAAGAGGAAGTTCGACACCAATCCCGATTCCGATTTATATTCGCGGTCATGCGTAGTTTTGAAAATTCAATTTGAGAGTGAGGAGGGAAATATGCCTACAGTAGCGTTTCTCGTTTCTTGGAAAAGGAATCGGAATCATCGCGGTCGAGACATCGTTTTTTCCAGTCAGAAAGCGATGAATATGGCCGATGAAAAAAAGTGTCTTGGCTTTAAGGCTAGTGTTAAGAAGTTATCTCCTAATGATCCGTTGGTGCTTCATTACCAACGTTACGGGATCATGCCTTTGTCATAATAATACAAACCCCCGCTGGTCTTTAAAACAGCGGGCTTTTTTTACCTGCGGGAGCTGAGGGAATTGAACCCCCGATCGCGGTTTTGGAGACCGCAGTTATACCATTTAACTAAGCTCCCCCTTAGCGTCCAATTTTAGCCTCTTTATGGAGTGTATGCTTTTTACACCACTTGCAGAATTTTTTCAATTCTAACTTTCTTTCCAGGGTCTTTTTCTTGCGAATATAATAATTCGACCGCTTACAGACAGAGCATCTCAACTTTATTAAATTTTCACTAAATTTTGATTTTGCCATATTGTGGGCGTTGGAGGGATCGGACCTCCGGCCTTTTCGATGTCAACGAAACGCTCTACCACTGAGCTAAACGCCCATCTGAAAGGGCGGGGCGGACCTCCCCGCCCCTTTTATTGCCTGAGCCGATGGGGAGGATTGAACTCCCGACCCCGTTCTTACCAAGAACGTGCTCTACCACTGAGCTACATCGGCATAAAGGGCGGGGCGCTCTGCTGCCTGAGCTACGTGGGCATAGACATTTGTTTGATATATCGCCCCCAAAAGCTGAACTGACCCCATACATAAATAGAAAATAAAGGTCCAAGCAAGCCAGCACCAAAAACCAAAAGATAATCGCTGAAGAGCAGAATTTTTGTTTTTTTGCCTAACATAATATAACTTCTTTTGCTGCCAGAGCCGAGAGCGAGATTCGAACTCGCGACCTACTGTTTACAAAACAGTTGCTCTGCCGCTGAGCTATCTCGGCAAAGTGTGCGCAGGGAGGGATTCGAACCCCCGTAGCCATGAGGCGTGTGATTTACAGTCACATGCAATTGACCGCTCTGCCACCTGCGCTTCAAGTCAAAATTTTAATTCTGCGTATCCCCTTCTTCCTCTTTGTGATTGCTGTTAAATAAATTTGGTTTTTCTTCTTTATTTTTTTGACCGTTGCCGTTTAGTTTGGTTTGTTTGACTTTATCCAAATAATTATTCGTTACATTATCCAATTTCATCAAAAACAACTTAATCTTTCTGAGCAACTTTTCCAGAAAATTACCTAAAAGGACGTCAAGTTTTTCGAGTCGCAAACGATTGAGCCAGCCATCAAATTTGGTTTCCGGTTTTGAAATTTCGTCAGCCACCCGAGGAACGGCCCGGGCCATCAAATAAATCATCGTCCCTAAACTCAACATTATGGCGATTTGAAGGATAAAATTATACATGTGTTTTTTATATTTCGTACCGACAAAATCTTTCTACCTTAATATTTTCCCCTAATTTAGCGATTACTCGCTTGATTAAATCTTCAACCGTCAACGTTTCATCTTTAATATACATTTGTTTCAATAAATCATCAATGTTAATCGGGTCCATCGCCACAATTTGCATTGCCAAATTATGAGCCAGTTCTTTGAATTCTTTTGACCGACCGACAAAATCAGTTTCGCAGCGAAGTTCAAGCAACACTCCAACCCTTTCATTATGAACGTAGGATTCCAATATTCCGGCACCGGTGGTTCTTTCTTTTTTCTTCTCAGCCCTTATCAGGCCCTCTTCATGAATAATCGAAATTGCTTTGTCAAAATCACCGTCAGCTTCTTGTAAAGCTCTTTTGCATTCCATCACGCCCGCTCCGGTAATTTCTCTTAATTTTTGAATTTGTTCTTTCATTTGTCGTCAGTCGTTAGTCCCTGGTCAATTTTGTTTATTATCCAATCAATGCTCATTTTGGCGTGGTCGTTGGCGGGAATGGAATAATTAGCCAAATCCGGATCATCATCGCTGTCCAAAACGGCAATGATGGGAATTTTTATGCTTCGGGCTTCCCGAACGGCAGTCATATGCCCCTTTAATGAAAGGTCAATGATGAAAATCATGTCCGGCAGTCTGGTTAGATTTTCCAAGCCAGTAAACATTTTTTTCATCCGGAAAATATTGCGATTGATAACCACCCTTTCTTTTTTGGTGTACTTTTCAAATTCCCCTTTTTCAAAATCCGCCTGAACCTTCTTGAAATATTCAAGGCGCTGGGAAATCACCTTAAAATTAGTCAATAAGCCGCCAATCCATTTTTCGTTGACGTAAGAAAAATTGAATTTTTTCGCCAAATTTTCCACCGCCTCTTTGGCTGCCGGCTGAGTGGCAACCACTAGAATCAATTTCCCCTCTTTAATTTGTTGTTTTATAAGTTCAATTGTAAATTCCAGAGCCGAGAGAGTTTGGGTCAAATCAATGATTTCAATTCCATTCCGATTAGTATAGATATATTGTTTAAACTTAGGATTGGTTTTGGATTTTTTGTGACCGTACATTAAACCAGCGAGCATCATCTCCCGAAGAGTCGCTAAATCCGCCTCGCTTACCGGGCTGGCAATTAATTTCTGTTGTAAATCCTGGTTTTCCATATGCCACTTTTATCTAAATTTCCAATCCGCCAACTGGCGGAACGGGAAATTTAGCTATAAAATTGAGCACCCCCTCTTTTTGATTAAAAAGAGGGGGTAAAGGTTTTGTTTCAGACAAAGCCCTTTAAATTCGCGATTTATCGCGAATATTTTATTATACAAAAACGGGCAAAAAAAGCAATAGCTTTTTTCTCCATTCCTCGATTTTTTTATGGTTGCCGGAAAGCAAAACCTTCGGCACCGGATATTTTTTGCCTTTCCAGACAATCACTTCTGGCCTGGTATAGGCCGGCGCACCAATGCCAAATCTTTTTTCTTCAAGCGATTCCTGCTTGCCCAAAACACCGGGAATCTGCCGTGAAACAGCGTCAATTAAAACCATGGCCGGTAATTCACCGCCGGTCAAAACATAGGGACCGATGGATAATTCATGAAAATTGAAACCTGAACCACGAAACACCTTTTTAACCCGCTCATCTATCCCCTCATAGCGGCCGCAGATTAAAATCAAATGTTTATAATTTTTTGCCAATTGAGCAGCAATTTTATTATTAAATTGTTTTCCCGCCGGAGAAAATAAAATAATCTTAATTTTCTCCCTTGATGCTTGTCTCTTGATACTTGATGCCGCTCGGATAATCGGTTCAATCTTGAACACCATTCCTGCGCCCCCGCCGTATGGTTTATCATCCACTTTTTTATGTTTGTCTTTTGTAAAATCGCGGAGATTATGAATTTTAATTTGAATTAAATTTTTTTTCTGCGCCCGCTTCAAAATTGACTCATTTAAATAAGAATCAAAAATATGCGGAAAAATTGTAATAATGTTGAATTTCATGCCTTGAATAATAAAACAAAAAGACGCTTATATCAAGCGTCTTTTTGTTTTAATTTGTGTAAAAAATTACAAACTAAGATCCTCAACCGCTTTATCAACAAATCCTCTTTCGCCTCTGGTTGAACCTTCCGGTTCAATTATTTTAAGATTTACCCGGGCATTGTTTTTGATGCCCACGATTCTCAAGAGCGAACGGATGGCTTGAGCGGTTGACCCTTTCTTGCCGACTACCTGACCCATATCTAACGGGTGGACTTTCAGGGTAAGAAGGACTCCCATCTCGTCTACCTTGCGATCAACCTTCACGTCTTCTGGATGATCTACAATGGATTTAACGAGAAAATCGAGAAACTGCTCGTCTTTTGCGTCCATAGCTGTTATATTTCTTTATTCTTTTTTTATCGACCTTTAGTTAATTTCAGAAAAATGATAGTAGATTATTTACCTTCCGTCAACCCCGTGGGTTCTGATTGTACAGGCACTTCCTTTTTACTTTTAGCGTGCACTGCTCTCTTTGGTCCTTTTATTAAACCGATTTTTACCAATAAATTATGAACGGTGTCGGTTGGCTGGGCGCCATTCTTCAACCAATGCTCTACCCTCTCTTTCTTAACATTAAGTTCGTCGCTTTTAGGATTCAACCAGCCGAGGTCTTCAACGTAACGACCCTGTAATTTTGACCGTTTTTCCGCGACAATCATCCGAAATGACGCCTGATTTTTTTTACCGATTCTTTTTAGTTTGATGGTTAACATGTGTTTTAGTAGAAATATGATAAACTATAACCGAATAAAAATCAATATACTCCATATTTCACGCTTCAAGCTTTAAGGACAATACTTTAGATGTTCCTTCCTCTCCCATAGTTATGCCGTATAGAACGTCTGCTGATTCCATTACTGCTCGGTTATGAGTGACCACAATGAATTGCGTTTTCCTGGAAAATTCTTTGATAAGATTAGCGAATCTTTTTGAATTATTCTCGTCTAAAGCGGCGTCAATTTCATCTAAGACCAAAAACGGCGGCGGGCTGATTGAAATCAGGGCAAAAAGAGCGGCAATCGAAACCAGACTTTTCTCGCCGCCCGAAAGCATTTCCAGACTACTAATTCGTTTTTTTGGCAAACTTAAATTAATTTCCACTCCGGACTTCAATTGCCTTTCTTCAAATTCGTTGTCATTGTCACTGTTATTGTCATTGTCATTTTTAATTCTTAATTCATAATTCTTAATTCTTAGTTTTGCTTGCCCTCCATTAAACATCAATCGGAAAAATTTGTTAAATTCTTCGTTAATTGAATGTAACGAACTGTTGAATTCAAAATGAATTTTTTCATTTAATTTTTTAATGAGATTTTTTAAATCAATGATGGCTTTATCTAAATCTTTTGATTGGCTTGTCAAAAAATTATAATGAGTTTCCACTTCCTGAGTTTCTTTGACCAAAGATTCGTCAATTTCACCCATAGCCGAGAGTTCAGTTCTCAATTTAAACATTCGTTTTTCAATGTCCGGCTCGATGTCCGGAATATTTGGTTCCGGAAGAGCTTGAGATTCTTCAAAATTAAAATCTTTTACTGTTTTTCCTATCTGTCTTAATTGATTTTCCAAATCTTGAAATTTTAAATTCAGTTTTTCCTTTTCAAAAAGAATCCTGTTTTTCTTTTCTTCCAAATCCCTTAATTCTCTCCTTTTGGATTCTGTTAATTCAAATGTTTTTTGAAAATTTTTATTAAATTCTTCCAAATTGACGGTTATGTCAGTTTCTTCCTTCTCTAATTTTTTCAATTCCTTTTCTGCCGTGTCGAATTTCGCCAGCAAATCGTCCCTGCTTTTTTCTAACTCCGATAATGCATTTGGTTTAAAATCTTCGGTTTTGGCAGGGCTTAGAAGATTATCAATTTTATCAATCAATTCTTTAATGATGCTTTTTAATTTTTCAAAGTTTGATTGCCTTAGGCCTTCTTCAAGAATTTGCTTGGCCTCATTAATAAAACCAAATAAATCTTCGTTTTTAAAATTATTATTTGTATCGCCGCGGTCGGCGGCAAAAAATTCCAATTTTGCCTCCAAACGGCCGAGTTCTTTCTGGATTTGGGAGCGCTCGAGCAATAATTCCTGTTGTTTGTGTTTAATCTTTTTTATTTCCTGATACTCTTGCGGCTGGGATTCAATTTTTTTAAGTTTTGATTCCAAAATATTCAGTTCTTTCTGTTTTTCATCAATTTGTTTATCAAAAGAATTAAGGGCCGGTTCAATTTCGGCTTGACTGCTTCTTATTCCGTTTAATTTATAAGAAAAGTAATTTTTTTCAAGCTGCTCCAATTCTTCCCGAAGTTTAACCCGCTTCGCCCATTTATTGGTTTGGCGTTTAAGCGTCCTGAGGCGCGGAGCCACCTCTTCAATCATCGCCCTTGCTTTTTCCAGATTAAAAAAGGTGTTTTTCAGCTTACGTTCGGCTTCAATTTTTTTGATTTGATATTCGCGCAGTCCCAGAATTTCTTCAATCATTATTCTCCGCTCTTCGGCCGAAGCCCTGACAAACAAATCGCTGTCCCCCTGATTGATAATCGTTAATCCTTTTGTTCCAAGCCGCGAACGACTAAAAAAATTAATTACATCTTTAAGCCGTACCTCCGCCTTATTAATAAAATATTGGGAAATGCTGTCCCGGCCGACCCGCCGATTAATCACAACCTCTTTGAAATCAACGGGAAAGAAACCGGAACTATTGTCAAAATAAAGTCTGGCCTGAGCCATGCTCAATCTCGGTTTTTTTGGAGTGCCGTTAAAAATCAAATCCTCGGCTTTAGCGCCCCTCAAATTTTTTGCCTCCCGCTCACCCAAAAGCCACCGAATGGCATCAATAACGTTTGATTTGCCGGCGCCGTTTGGCCCGACAATCGCCGTAATGCCCGGCGGAAATTCCAAGACGATCTTCTGAGCGAAAGATTTAAAACCGTTGAGTTCTAAAGATTTAAGAAACATATGTTTTCAATGCGTTCTTGGCTGCTTCAATTTCTGCTTCCTGTTTGGAATACCCTTCGCCTTCGGTTATTAATTTTTCTCCGAAATAAACTCCCATCCTGAATATCTTTTTATGGTCCGGTCCCCATTCTTCCAATATTTGATAAGTGGGTGTCAATTTTAATTTTTCCTGCACTACTTCCTGGAGATGACTTTTGGGGTCTTTATAAAGACCGGCTTCAATAATTTTGTCCAGATTGGGATTAATGACGAATCGTTCAATTATTTTTTTTGCTCCTTGATAACCGTTATCTAAATAAATTGCGCCAAGCAAAGCCTCCATCGCATTGGCCAAAATCACTTCTCGGGCCCGGCCGACATCTTTGGCTTCGCCTCGGGATAACAGGATGAAATTTCCCAAATTCAGGTCTCGCGCCACCGTAGCTATTGCTTGATAATTAACCAAAGCCGCCCGCAAGCTCGTCAACTGTCCTTCAGGATACTGAGGATATTGATTAAAAAGGTCTTCGGTTACCGCCAATTCCAAAACCGCATCGCCTAAAAATTCCAAACGCTCATTATGAGGCAGGTTCCAAGAAGGATTCTCATTGAGATAGGAACGATGAGTAATGGCCTCTTTAAGAAGGTCCTTATTCTTAAATTGTATTCCCAATTTCTGCTCTAATTTGGATAAATCTGAAACCACGTTTTGTAAATTACTCTAATTAACCTAATTATTCTAATTGACCTAAATAAATCCCAAATCCCAATACCCAAATTTTAGAATAATTAGAAATTAGACTAATTAGAATAATTTTTATATTTACACTCTTCTCACTTTCGGCGGTCTTGGGCCATTGTGGGGAACGGGTGTCATGTCTTTAATTGATAAAATATTGAATCCCTGATTAGCCAACGACCGGATAGATGAATCGCGACCGGTTCCCACGCCTTTAACAATAACCTCAAGGTTTGAAAACCCGATTTTTTTTAATTTTTCGCTGATAACAGACACTACTTTGGAGGCAGCAAAAGGCGTGGCTTTCTTTGGACCGGAGAATCCCAATGAGCCAGCCGAAGCCCAGGTAATCACATTACCCGACCTGTCGGTAACGGTTAAAAGCGTATTATTATAGGTAGCGTTGATATAAACCCGACCGCTTTCTATTTTTTTAGCGCCAATATTTTTCCCGGCAGCCGCTTTGCTTATCGTCGTTTCCAGCTTATCTTTCTCCCTTAATATTTCTTCTTCGCTTTTTTTAATTATTTTTTTCTTACCCATAATCGTTTTTTTATTGGTTTACGTCTTTTCTAATTTTCTTTTTCCGCTGCCGACTGTTTTTCTGACATTGCCTCGCACTGTCCGGGAATTTGTTTTGGTTCTTTGTCCTCTTGTCGGCAATCTTTTTAAATGCCTAATTCCCCGATAGCATTGGATTTCTTTGAGACGACCGATATTTTGCTTAACTATTTGACGCAATTCCCCCTCAATTTTATAACTTCTTTCAATTATTTCTTTTATCCGGTTAATTTCTTCGGAAGTTAAATCTTTTGCTCGTTTATTTAAATCAATTTTGGCCGATTTCAGGATTTGATCCGCCAAAGAGTGGCCGATGCCGTAAACATAAGTCAGCGCTATCACAATGCGTTTATTATCGGGAATATTTATACCAACGAGTCTCATTCGCTAAATCGATGCCAATATACGAATGGATACTAATTATACGAATATTAGTATCATTAGTATGAATTAGTATATTAGCATCGCGTTTATCCTTGTCTCTGTTTATGCTTGGGATTCTTTTTGCAGATAACATAAATTTTCCCTTGTCGCCGGACAGTTTTGCAACTTTTACAAATTTTTTTAACGGATGAACGTACCTTCATAATCGCTTCGCTAAATCGATGCCAATATACGAATGGATACTAATTATACGAATATTATTAGTATCATTAGCATGAATTAGTATATTAGCATCGCGTTTATAGCCTGCGGACTATTCTCCCTCTTTTTCTGTCTTCGCTTAATTCCACCAAAACCCTGTCGCCCGGCAAAACCTTAATGAAATATAATCTCATCTTTCCGGAAGGATAAGCAAGAATCTCTTCGCTGTCGGAGATTTTAACCTTAAAAGTAGCGGAAGGCAGAGATTCCATAACTATTCCTTCGATTCGTTTTTTCTTATCCGGCATGCCTTAATATAGTAATTAGTCAATAGTTAATAGTCAATATCTATTATTCCACCTCCACCTTTACTCGTTTAATATCATCCGGTGCTCTTTTTACCCAAAACGGCCAGAAAGAAATTGTGGCTTTTTGAATATTAGGGAAAGAGGAAATTAAAGCTCTTAAGTTTGTTTCGCTTTTGGTTACGGATTTTTGCCTAAAATCTTCAACATTGAAAGGTTCTTCAAAAACACCCTGAAAATTAACGGCAAAAGAAATTTGACCTTGTTTAAAGTCGGCTCGACCGACTCCATATTCTAAGTTATAGGTTTTTATTTTAAAGTTGGTTCCCAATTTGGCTTTAGCTGTCTCTTCTATCAGATTCTTTAAATCCGATTCTTTGAAAGCAATATTCAGTAATTCAGCTTCTGAAAAAACCGTGAAATTATTTTTTTCATCCACCTGTTGATTTACTTCTTGTTTTAACAGATTAAACTGTTTGCTTCCCTCAATAATTTTAAACTCCGGCGGTGTTTGGAGCGACAGGAAAGATTCAACGGAATCTCTGAGGTCTTGACTAGCTTTTTCTTTGGCTTTTTTAATATCTTCTTCGGTGGGGAAAGCTTTTTCTCCGATAAAGCCGCCTTTCATCGCTTCTTTAGATTCGGCATAAAATCCCTGATATTTTGCCGAGCCCTGAAAACCGGGTATGGAAAAATGACTGACAGGTTCAATATTGTATTTCGGCCCGGCTTGGTCAGCCACCACCGTCGCTTCAATACTGGAAGCAACGATTTTTCCTTCAACTATTTTGGCGGCTGGCACCATGATTTCTTTAACAAGACGGAAAATTTTACCGTCAGGAGTCGCAAAGCGGGTGGTAGCCACCAATCGTTGAGGTTCAGAACTGTAAGCGTTATAAATAATGATTTTGCCGCCGGCTTTTTCCTGTACTATTTTCTTGCCGGTAGCTGGAAAAGAAAAATTGAAATTTTTTCTTATCGAAAATATTTCGGCCGGTATTCGTTTTTGGCCAACGTCAATTTTAGTGATATTTTTATCGGCGATTACAGAATCAACATAATTCCATTCGGTTTTTTTAGTGATAATTTTAATTTCCGCTTTTGGCAAGAATTCAACTGCTGAATAAATTCCCCCTCCCAATACCGCCAATAACAGCCCGATAAAAACATAGGTTTTAATCCTAAATTTTTTCGGTCTAAATCTTCTCTCCGGTTTTTCTTCTTTTTTAAACTGTTTCTCTTCTTTTTTTGTGAATTCCTCAACCTGTTTATCTATTTTTCTTAAGTCCTCCTTAATATTCTTTTCAATGCTCTTCGGCTCAAATTCTTTATCTTTTAAATGAACGGAAATCGGCTGAATAATGTCAACCATTTTCTTTCTTTTCGGTTTTTTTAGAATATTAGCCATATCTTTACTTATACGAATTCCGAGCGTTGTTTACGTATTTTAATCTTGAGCAAGGCAGTAAATCTCCAAAGTAGCTCTCGCAGGATTTTTAGCATGGTCTCCGACTTTAGTCGGAGTAAAAATCCGAGAGCGCAGGCTGCCTTTGCCCGCTGGGGCAAAGGACAGCCGGTACTTTGGAGATTTGACTGCCGAGCGAAATGTAAACAACGCGTCTAATTCCTACACTTTATATTAGTAAAAATTTTATCAAATTTCAACCCCGTTAGAAGTCTGCTGAAATGGTGCATATGTAGATTATAGCAGAGACATTACACGGGATGAATCTCAGCAAAATACCAAAATAAAAAAATTTAATAAATTTTTTTATTCCAAGACTTCTAACGGGGTCAATCCAGGACAGCCTTAATTCGTCTCACTCCGCTGGATGAGGCCTTTTCTTTGATAATCTTAAAATGACCAAGTTCGCCGGTTTTTTGAACATGCGGTCCGCCGCAGATTTCCTTACTGAAATCACCTATGCTGTAGACCTTAACTTTTTCGCCATATTTGGCCTCAAAAACGCCCATAGCACCCTGCTTTTTTGCTTGTTCCAGGTTCATTTCTTCCATTTTTACTAGCAAATCTTCCTGAATTTTTTGATTAACTAAATCCTCAACTTCTTTAATTTCTTCAGCGGTCAATTTTTCCGGATGAGAAAAATCAAGACGCAGGCGCTCGGCGGTAATATTGCTCCCCTTCTGCATCACGTGATTGCCCAAAACCTGACGCAAAGATTCCATCAAAAGATGGGCAGCAGTATGAAGTTTAATTGTCTGTTCACTCATATCAACCAATCCACCCTTAAACATTCCGGCTGAAGCAGTGCGTGAAAGTTCTTGATGTTTTTCAAACTCTTTATCAAAATCTCCCTTTGATAAAGCTTTTACAGCATCTTTAGGTGCCAATTCCTTAATTAATTCAAATGGCAAACCGAAAGTTTCATAAAGATAAAAAGCATCTTTACCGGTGATTTTTGGATATTTTTCTATTTCTTTAATTCCCCGGCCAATTGCCTCATGGAACTTCTGTTTTTCGTCTTCTAAAACTTCTAAAATCATTTTGGTTTCTTTAACTTCCGGATAAATTTCTCCAAATTTTTCTTTAATAATCTCTACGCTGGCCGGAAACAAATCAGCGTGAATATCATATTTTACGGTGTAAGCCAAAATCCGGCGCAAAAGCCGGCGTAAAATATAACCCGCTTCTTTGTTGGAAGGTTTAAGCCCGTCAGCAATTAAGAATATGGAAGCGCGGAGATGGTCTGCAAATACTCTTATTGCGTTATCATTTATGTCGCCGGCAAGTTCGCGAATTTTTGCAACCAATTCACTGAAAACATCTGTTTTAAAAATATCTGGGTCGTTATTTTTAGCCGCCACTAGCCGTTCGAGGCCACCGCCAAAATCCACATTCTTTTGCGGCAGCAAAGAAAATCTGCTGTCTGTTTTTACATATTCCATAAAAACGTTGTTGCCTATTTCTAAAAATCGTCCGCAATCACAGTTTACATGGCAAGGCTGGTTTTTAAATTTTGACTTTTCATGAATTTTAAGCTCAGCACCGAAATCCCAAAATATTTCGCTATCTGGCCCACCTGGCTCTCCAACGGGCATTTCATTTGGTACACCAGTGCGTGACCACCAATTTTTTTTCTCGTCATAATAAAAAATTCTTCCACCCCGCATGCCATCTCTCTCGGAAAAATCGACAGCCTTTGCTTCAATTTCAACTCTACCAAAGACTTCTTGCCAAATTTTAACAGATTCTTCGTCGCGAAGAAGTTTTAGGGTCTCGTTGCCTCGGAAGACAGTGACGTAAATGTTTTCCGGGTTTAAACTAATTGTTTCTGTTAAAAACTCAAAAATCCAAGGAATTTGTTCTTTTTTGAAAAAATCCCCCAAAGACCAGTTTCCGAGCATCTCAAAAAAAGTCGTATGGCGATTATCCCCGACTTCGTCTATATCGTCGGTTCTAAAACATTTTTGAACATCTACAATTTGTTTCCCAAGAGGATGCTTTTCTCCTAATAGATAACGCAACATCGGCTGCATTCCTGAGCCGGTAAAAAGGGTTGTCGGGTCGTTTTCCGGAATTAAAGACGAAGAAGGGACAATTTTATGCCCCTTCTTTTTAAAAAACTCCAAGAATGATTGGCGAATTTCCTCTGAGGACATTATTGCTGAACGTTGATTTTTTCTTTGATTCTCTGAATTCTTTCTTGAATTTCCTGCCTTAAAATTGTTGTATTGGCATTCGTTGTCGTGGCGGTACTTTTTAAATCTCGTAATTCGTTTAATTCGTTTAATTTGTTTTCGGCTTTTTGAATCAAGTTATCTTTTGCTTCTTGAATTTTTTCCTGTTGTCCCGATAATTTCTGTTCAATTTTATTCAATATTTCAACCGCCCGTACTTCCTTAAGCGGGCTATCGGGCAGATCCTGAATTTTATCAAGTAATTTTTGCTGAAATTCGGTTGCGTTTTCGAATCGCTGAGGAATTTCTGAAATCACTTCGCTAATTTTCTCTTGTCCGGCTTCTAATCTATTCCTCAAATCCGTCTGCTCTTGAAATTTGTCTTTTAAATTGTCAAAAAGTTCGTTATGTTTGATTGAGCGGTCAATTAATTTTTCCACCAGTTTATCAACGTTGGGATTTTCACTTGTTTGCTTTAATTGCTCTAAACGCGCCCTTAGCCGCTCCATATTTTGTTGATAATTGTTCGTCGCTTTAGTGATTGCCTCAATTTTGGAAGGAGCAGTTTCTTCCAATTTTTTAATTTCCGCCGCCCGCTCATTGGCTTCATTTAATTCCAATTCCGCCTTTTTTACCGGGTTAGTGGTAAAAAACCTAGTGATTGACCTTCTCCATTCTTTTAAGAAATAAAACGGACTACTTGGCAGAATACCCGGGTTTTCCACACCCAAATCCACTTTACTGGTTTGTTCCTGGGCCAAAGCCGAAGCGGTTGTTGCCCAAAAACCAATCGCTAATAACGATACTAAAACCAATATTTTACTCATATAATTAATTATCTTATTGTGACCTTTATTAAATGATAGCAAATTCTTTGGAAAAAATCAAAATTAGTTAGTATTCTTCCAACGCTTTTGCTTTTTTGTGAGCTTTTATTTTTGTCAGCGCTTTGGCTTCAATTTGACGGATTCGCTCGCGGGTCACGCCGAATCTTTTCCCCACCTCTTCAAGAGTGTGGGTTATGCCGTCTTCCAAACCAAAACGCAATCTCAAAATTTCCTGTTCGCGTGGTGTTAAATCAACTAAAATTTCTTTGATTTTGTTTTTAAGCAATGATTGGGCTGCCAGTTGAGACGGAGTCAAACTCTTTTCATCTTTGATGAATTCCGAAAGGACGGAATCTTCATCTTCTTCTCCGACCGGCGCCTCCAAGGAAAGCACTTCCTGGGAGATTTTCTGGATATGGCGGACTTTATCCACGGTAGTGCCTATCTCAATGGCAATTTCTTCGGCTAAAGGTTCGCGTCCCAATTCCTGGGCCAGTTTCCTTTTTGTCTGGGTGTATTTTGAAATCGTTTCAACCATATGAACCGGAATTCTGATGGTTCGGGATTGGTCGGCTAATGCTCTGGTAATCGCTTGTCTAATCCACCAAGTGGCATAGGTGGAGAATTTAAACCCCCTGCGGTAATCAAATTTATCAACCGCTCTGGAAAGTCCAATGTTTCCTTCTTGAATCAAATCCAAAATATTCAAATTCGGAGTGCGATGGACATAACGCTTGGCAATCGAAACGACCAGTCGCAGATTTGCCCGGATAAGTTGCTGTCTGGCCTCTTCATCGCCGTGCTCCGCCCGTTTGGCCAAGTCCCGTTCTTCAGGCCCGGTTAAAAGCGGCGTTTTCCCGATTTCCTTAAAATACATCTGGACCGCGTCCGGCAAACTGATTTCGTCAATTTTGGTCGCCTCTTTTAGTTCTTTTTCGCTGACATCCGATTTTTCTATTTCTATTAATTGATTGGTTTCAACGACTTTAATATTGGCTCTTTCCAAGCGGTCATAAATCTCTTCCAAAAAAAGAACGTCGTTTTCAATATGGGGAAAATTGGAGAGAATTTCCGTATCGGTGACAAATCCCCGGGGCCTTCCTATTTTAATCAATTCGTCAATCGCCGATTCGTCAAATTTGAATTTTTTGGAAGCGGCTTTGGGTCGCCAATGGCGTTTATTGAGATCAATTCGTTTTCTGATTTTTTTGGTCTTTTTCCGTCTGAGCTGACGTTTTACCCGCCTCTTTCTGGATTTGGTTTTTTTAATTTTACGTTTTCTAAGCATTTTGGATTGATTTTGAAACCTCATTGAATTCCTTTAACACCGAAGCGACTTTTGTTTCATCCCCGGTCCCTTCCGCCTCCTTTACTAAGCCAGTTAACCCTTGTCTTTTCTCTTTTAGATACTCTATTCTGAGTTGATGAAGCAATTCCTGAAATTCTTTTTCTATTTTTTCTGGATCAAGAATGGAGGATTCAAAAGAAGAACGAAGAGAAATTAAATTCAATAAATTATTTAACCGCTCGTCTTCTAATTTTGCCTCTTCCCTCAGGCATTTTAAAATCAATGAATAATCCTCTAAAAAATAATCCAGATGTTCGTTTATTCTTTCCTGAAAATCTTTGTCTAAAATCGCCAAACTAATCAACCGCTGACAAATTAGTTCGCGACGACTACACGCTGACTCACGCAGACTGGACGCGGACTGACGCGGACTATTTCTGCGTAGTTCAGCGTTTTTTTCTGCGTAGTTCAGCGTCTTAAGTTGTTCCATTTCTTCGGCCAGGGTCTTTTCTTCAATTTTTGTTCTTTGGCTAAGCTCTTTAAGCCACTGAGCTCGTTCCACTGCGCTGGCTAAATTCTTGATTTTAGCCAAAACAATCCTGATTTTCTTCTTAAACTCGGGTAACTCCAGTTTAACTTTTTCCTTAAGGTATCTTTCAAAATAAAATTCCATTGCCGGCTTGGTCTCTTTAATGAGTCCGGCTAATGCCCCCGGTGATTTTTGTGCTGCTTCGGCCGGGTCTTTGAAGTCCTGAAGAGTTAAAATTTTAACATTAAAATCATTGGCATTAGCCAAATCAATGGCCCTTTCAACCGCATTAAAACCCGCTTCATCATTATCAAAACACAAAATCAATTGCTCGGCTAACCGACGGATAGTTTTTAAATGGTCAAAAGTCAGGGCAGTGCCCGAAGTGGCTATTACATTTTTAACGCCGTCCTGATAAGCCATCAAAAAATCCATCTGCCCCTCTACCAAAACCGCGGATTTCTGTTCCAAAATATGCTTTTTTGTTTTATGAAAACCGTATAAAATCCTTGATTTGTTGAAAATCAGCGTTTCCGGAGTATTGATGTATTTTCCCAATTCCGGTTTTTCCGCTTCTAATCGAGGAAGAACTCGTCCGGAAAACCCGACTACTTTACCAAAATGATTATAAAGGGGAAACATTATCCGCTCTCGGAATCTGTCAACGTAACTTCCCCTTTCGGTTTTAAAAATTAAACCCGCTCTTTCAACATCCTTAATATCATAACCTGAATTAGTTAGGTAACGACTTAAATCGTCAAATTTGTTTGGTGCCAAACCCAACTCAAATTCTTCAATAGTTTCTTTTTTCAATCCCCGTTCCTTAAGATAATTCAACGTCTCAGTCGATTGCTCCAATTGTTTTTTAAAAAAATCTTTGGCTGATTGGCTGATGTCGTAAAGAATTCCGAATTGCTTATGTTCGGCCGGACTGATTTTTTTTAATTCCACGCCGGCTTTTTCCGCCAGAATTTTCAGGGCTTCATAAAATTCCAGATTTTCGTATTTCATCAGGAACTTGAAAATGTCGCCGCCTTCGCCACAGGAACCAAAACAATGCCACATTTGCCTTTCCGGCGAGACCATAAAAGAAGGCGTTTTTTCCCTATGGAAAGGGCAAAGCGCCTTGAGGTTTTTGCCGGCCGGCGTAAGGGGAATGTAGGAGCGGATAAAATCCACAATATCCAAGCGTTCTTTAATTTCTTGGACGGGTGAGGTCATCGTCTATAATTTTAATCCGAAAACAAAATAAAGCAACTTTTCGGGCTTCATTAAATTTAGCCGCGAATTTGCCTGAAAAAATCCGGGGCTGATATCTTAAAACTTTCTTTAATTACCTCTTTCGCCAAGGCGGCGTAGATATGATGGTTGCCAAAGCGGTTGATTTTAAGAGACCTAATCTCCTTATTTTTGGAATAATTGATTTGTAATTTCAATTCTTGGCCGTCAATAAGTTTTTTAACTTCTTTGACCCAAAAATCTGCTCCCTCTTTAAAGCCATAAGTAATGATTTTGTTATTGGAAAATTTTGTCAAATTCTTTATTCGTTCGTCATCAAAATTCAAAATCACCAAACCGTTCCAGGATAAAACCTTAATTAATTTTTGGTATTCATTGGCAATTTCATCCAGGTTTTCAAAATTTTCCTGATAGATCATGGTAATAGTGGTTAAAATCACCGTCTGGGGCTTAACAATGCTCAATAAATAATTCATATTATCAGGATGATCAATGGCCATTTCCAAAACTAAAAATTCTTTTAAGACCGGCGGTTTGGAGCGAAAAGCTTTTTTAACTGCTTGCCAAAGGATATCAAGCCAGCGCCAAAAACTGCCCTCACCGGAAGCAAGATCCAAAATAGAAAGCGGCAAACCGATTTCGGCGTTAAAATTTTTTTTATTCACCCGAACCAGAAAATTTTTCTCTTCTAACGCCTCTTTGACAGCTTCTTTTATCCAATGCCGACCAGTCGTCCCGGCAATAACTATAATATGCGGTTTTATCCGCCAGAGATAAACTTTGGCAAACCACTTCAGTATAAATTGAACAATTTTTTTAAAGAAATTATTCATTGAAATATTCTTTTATTCTTCTCATCGCTTCATTTATGTCTTTTTCGCTTCTGCCAAAAGACATTCGAATATGGCCTTCGCCAGATGGGCCAAAAGCCAGCCCCGGCACCACCGCCACCCGGGCTTTTTTCAATAAATCAATGGCAAACCGCCAAGACGCAGATTTAATTTTTGGAGGTTCGACCTCCATAGGAGGTCGAACCTCCTTATATTGAATAATTTTAGGAAAAATAAAATACGCTCCTTGAGGTTTTTGATAAGAAAAAAATTCTGGTAAATCGTCCAAATGCCGGCAGATTAAATCGCGACGTTCCTGGTATTTTTGTCGGAATTCTTCAATTTCTTTGTCGGCAAAATCCAGGGCCGAAATGGCCGCGTATTGGGAAATGACCGGGCTGCAAGTTACCAAAGAGTCGTGGACTTTTACGATTTCCGAAACGTTTTCTTCATCGCTATGCAAAAATCCAATTCGCCAGCCAGTCATGGCATAGATTTTAGATAAACTAAACACTCTGATGACTATTTTTCTTAATTGCGGAATCTGCGCCAGAGAAAAAAAAGTAACTTCGTTATCATAGATAAAGTTCTTATAAACTTCATCGCAGATAATGAAAATTTTTCTTTTCCAGGCCAATTCCGCGATTTTCAACAAATCCTCTTTCGGAAAAATTGTACCGGTCGGATTATTGGGATTGCAAATTATAATGGCTGCCGTCCGGTTATTTATTCTTCTGGCAAGATTTTTAAAATCAATCCGCCAGCCGTCGGCTTCAATTAAATTAACAAAAATCGGCCGGCCAGCGGCGACTTTTATTGCCTCGCAATAAGAAGCATAACTTGGAGAAAAAAGAATAACTTCATCTTTTTTGCTATTAATTATTGAAATCAAACTTGCAGTAATCGCTTCGATTGAGCCGGCGGTGGCAATAATTTCTTTCTCAAAATCATAATACATTTCGCTTTCAGCCAATTTTTGCTCAATAGTTTCCCGCAACTCCGGCAGACCGTAAGTCAATGAATATTTTGCCACCACTCCCCTATTTAAAGCCTTTATCGCTGCTTTTTTAACGACATCCGGCGTATCAAAAGAAGGAATGCCCTGAGCCAAAGAAACTACATCCGGAATTTTGGCAGCCAAAAGTTCCATCTGCTTAATCGGCGAAAGTTTGATATTTTTGGTCCGAAGAAACATTTTATCTGATTACCTTAGCCACGGTTTTTACTAAACGTTTGTCAAATATTGAAGGAACAATTTTATTCGGATTTGGTTTTTTAATCAGACCAGCCAATGCGTAAGCGGCTTTCATTTTCATTTTGTCGGTGATTTGCCGGACTTGATGGTCCAAAGCGCCGCGGAATACGCCTGGGAAAACTAAGGCGTTATTTATTTGATTGGGAAAATCACTGCGGCCGGTGGCGACTATCGCAGCACCGGCTTTTTTAGCTACATCCGGCATAATTTCCGGAATCGGATTAGCCATGGCAAAGACAATCGCTGATTTTGCCATTTTTTTAACGTCAGAAGATAAAAGAACATTTGGTCGGGATAGACCAATGAAAACGTCGGCATTCTCAATTGCTTTATTACAATCGCCGGATAACTTTTTTGGATTAGTGATTTTCACCAATTCTTTTTTGTAAGGCAAAAGGTCTTGGCGTTTGGTTGAAATAATTCCCTTGCTATCAATAATGATAATGTTTTTTATGCTGGCCTTGAGCAATAATTTGGCGGTGGCTGCACCAGCTGGGCCAACGCCGCTGATGACAACTTTAAGATTAGAAAATTTTTTCTTGACGACCCTTGCCGCATTAACCAAAGCTGCCAAAACCACGATAGCTGTGCCATGCTGGTCATCGTGCATTACCGGAATATCAAGTTCTTTTTTAAGTCGTTCTTCAATTTCAAAACATCTGGGTGCGGAAATATCTTCCAGATTGATTCCACCGAAAGTTGGCGAAATGGCTTTTACTATTTCAATGATTTTTTCCGAATCCTGAGTGTTTAAAACAATTGGTATGGCATCAATATCGGCGAATTCTTTAAAAATAACTGCCTTGCCCTCCATTACCGCCAAGGCCGCTTCTGGCCCGATATTTCCCAATCCCAAAACCGCTGAACCGTCAGAAACAACAGCCACGCTGTTTCTTTTAAAAGTTAAATCCCTGACTAATTTTTTGTTTTTGGCAATAAGCGAACTGACCGCCCCCACTCCCGGCGTGTAAACCAAGGAAAGGTCTTTTAAATTCCGCAAAGGAATTTTACTGGCAACTTTTAACTTGCCTTGATGACGCTTATGTAAATTAATGGCTTTTGTTTTTAAGTCCATGGTAATTTTTATAGAAATATTTTACACATTTTATAATACAAGAAAATTTAAAAGATAACAACTCAACAAAAAGAGCTTTCAATTGATTGAACGCCCCGCCAGCATATAAATATGCCAACGCTTTAAGCCATCGCTTTTTCAATCTTTCCTCCGCCTTTGTGGATATAATCCACATTCCATTTGACGCTGGTTAATTATTATTATTTTGAGCGGAAAGGGTGGGATTCCCCGCCCGCCGCGGGCGCAGAACTTAATTATTCTGTCCATAGCGGAAGGGGCGAGATTCGAACTCGCGATGGGATTTCTCCCATAATTGCTTTCCAAGCAATCGCACTAGACCACTATGCGACCCTTCCGCCACGGACAGAATTGTAAATTATTTAACAAAATAAATATTTTAATTAGCCAGCCAAGCCATAAAATTAAGACGCGGGTCGTCTTCATTCTCAATTTTCCGAAAAATTTCTTTATAATCAAGAAATTTTTCTAAAGTTAAAGTTCCCTCTTTATATTCTTTGTAAATATTTAAATTGAGACTGTCCACGATATATAAATTTAAATTATCTTGTATGGAAGCAAAAACTGCGGCGCTATGCTATAGCATAGCGCTATGACATGTCATAGCAGAATGTCTCGATTTGCTCATATTTTTGCTCATATTTTCTTTTTATCTAATAAGTTTGCCGTCTCGCTATGACATGTCATAGCGAGACCGCTATGCTATAGTATAACAATTTAAATTAGGTAGGGCAAGATTTTAAGCAGAGCAGGATTTGTTTGGCTTGCCAAATAGTTAATTTCTGATATTTTTACAGCGCAGGCGGAAACAAATATAGCTATGACATCCTGCTATGACATGTCATAGCAGGATGACTCCTCGTCCTCTTATCGTCCTCTTATTTAGCTTATTTGGCTTATTTGGCTTGCCCGGTAGTGTCCTGTTTAACGGGACTACTACTGGGTGGCGTTGTAGATGGCGGCAATTTTAACTTGCCCGATTTTTCCATAATTAAATTTCCATTCCTCTTAGTGCTTTTATTCTTTCTTCAACTGGCGGGTGAGTCATAAATAGTTTATGCAACCACGAGGTTTTTTTCTCCCCCCTAAACGGGTCGTCCAACCATAAATGGGCGGTGGTATTATTGGCCACTCGCATCGGCGTTTGGTCAGACGAGATTTTTTCCAAAGCGCTGGCTAATCCTTCGGGATAGCGGGTTAGCAATGCCCCGGAACTGTCCGCCAAAAATTCTCTTTTGCGGGAAATTGCCAATTGCATTAGTATTGCGGCAATTGGCGCTAGAATTGCTAAAGCAATACCCACCAGCATCAAAATCGCTCCGGCTCGTCCACTATCTCTACTATCCCGGCTTCTGAATCCGCCAAAAAATCTGGAACGTAAAAACATATCGGAAATAATAGAAATAAACCCGACTAGTACAACAATAACGGTTGACAACAACATATCGCGGTTCCCAATGTGAGATAATTCGTGAGCAAGCACGCCTTCCAATTCGCTTCTGTCCAATCGTTCAAGCAAACCCTCGGTAACCGCCACCACGGCGTGCTGGGAA